>Ga0182013_10001064_pt1 | contig 38059 bp, 23 predicted proteins | sample 612S2MmetaG_FD_120487 | JGI IMG/M metagenome (GOLD analysis project Ga0182013, IMG submission 120487) | Permafrost microbial communities from Stordalen Mire, Sweden - 612S2M metaG | ecosystem: Environmental > Terrestrial > Soil > Wetlands > Permafrost | place: Sweden: Stordalen | collected... | reverse complement strand
CGATCGCGCTGGCAATATCTAAAGACGGCAGACGTGCATATGTGGCGTTGTGGAACGCAAGCGAGGTGGGGGAGCTCGATCTGGTGAGCGGCAAAGTGGGGCGGAAGCTGGTGCTGCTGAAGCCGAGCGATCCGGTGAAGCCGGGGACGCATCCGTGCGCGTTGGTGGTGTCACCGGATGGGAAGACGCTGTATGTGGCGCTGGCCAACCGTGACGCAGTGGCGGCGATCGATATCAGCGGCGGTAATCCGGGGAGGGCCGAGGGGTACGCGGGACTTGTCGGATATCGGGAACCGAGATTTGCCTTGAAGGGATACTTCGATACGCGGCTGCCGGGGCAGAGCTATTTTGGCGCCGAGCCGGATGCATTGGCGGTGAGCAGCGATGGCAGCCGGCTGTATGTGGCGAATATGGGATCGGATGCGGTTGCGGTGATCGACACGAAGAAGCTGACGGCCGCGGCGGCGAAGGCCGGAATGGTGGAGTCGGTGGGGTTTATCCCGACGGAGTGGATGCCGATGAGCTTGGCGGTTGTGAAACAGGGAACAGGGAATAGGGGACAGGGAACAGCGAACACGGGACCGGCGACAGGGAGCGGGGAACGGCTGTATGTGGCGACGGATAAGGGGCGGGGGACGGGGCCGAACAACTTTGCGCAGAGGGTTCCGGCGGGAATGGGCGATGCGCGGGCGGGCAGCTTCAGCTACATTGCGACCTTGCTGTATGGGTCGCTGGCGGCGATCGACGTGAACACGGTGGACCTGAAGGCGGCAACTGCCGAGGTGATGGAGTCCAACCGGATGAGGGCGGCGCAGGAGAGGATTGCGTTCGCGGGCGGTAGCAACCCGATCAAGCATGTGATCTACATCATTAAGGAGAACCGGACGTACGACCAGATCTTCGGCGACCTGAAGCGGAACGGCAGGGCGGTGGGCAACGGCGACGCGAGCCTGGCGATGTATGGCGAGGCGGTGACGCCGAACCAGCACAAGCTGGCGCTGCAGTTTGGCGTGCTGGATAACTTTTACGATTCGGCGGAGATTTCGGGCGACGGACATGTGTGGTCGAACGCGGCGATTGGAACGGACTACCTGGAGAAGACGTGGCAGCAGGAATACCGGAATGGGCAGCGAACCTATGACTATGAGGGGATGGTTGCGAACGGATATCCGATTCAGCAACGTATTCCGGATGTGAACGAGCCGACCAGTGGATATGTCTGGGGCAATGCGGACGCGCATGGCGAGACGCATTACAACTTCGCGGAGTATATTTCATCGACCTTTTGCGATGTGACGAAGAGTGCGAGTCCGCAGGAGGGGCAGCTGCTGGAGGGGTCGAAGTGCGCGCGGCCGGCGATATTGCCAGGCGAGCCGATTCCGGCGGAGTGGGGCGGCGGGGTGAGCCCGTGGCCATGGGCGATCCCGCTGCTGGCGGCGAATGTGGCCACCAAGCCGGAGTTGGTGGGGAACTTTGCGCCGGAGTCGCCGGACTTCAATCTGCGTGTGCCGGACCAGATTCGGGTGAATGTGTTTCTGCGGCATTTTGCGGGATGGGTTGGCGACCGCGCGGCAGGGAAAGATACGATGCCGAACTACATTACATTGCGGCTGCCGGATGACCATACGGAGGGGACCGTGGTGGGTGGGCCTACGCCGAAGGCATCGGTGGCGGACAATGACCTGGCGGTCGGGCGGATGGTGGAGGCGGTGAGCCACTCGGCGTACTGGGACGACACGGCGATTTTTATTCTGGAAGACGATGCGCAGGACGGCGCGGACCACGTGGATGCGCATCGCAGTTTGGCGCTGGCGATCAGCAAGTACTCGCCGCGCGCGGCGGATGGCGGGCCGTTGGTGGACAGCCGTTTCTACTCGACGGTGAGCGTGGTGCGGACGATGGAGACGCTGCTGGGGCTGCCTCCGATGAATAACAACGATGCGTTGGCATCGCTGATCGGGACGCTGTTTACCGGGCCGGGCGACCAGAGGCCATTTGCCGCGGACTGGACGAATCGCGACAATGGACTGATCTATAAGGCGAACGCAGCGACCGCGGTGGGCGCGAAGGAATCTGCGAAGATGGACTTTACCCACGCCGACCGGGCTGATGCGAGCAAGCTGAATGTGATTCTGTGGCGGGACGCGATGGGCGACCGGCCGGTGCCGGCACAGTTGGCTGGATCACGAGTTGGGAAGCAGAAGAAGGCGAAGAAGGACGATGACGACTGAGTCAAGAGCAATAAACAAAAATGCGGGGATTCTTCCCCTTCGACTGTGCTCAGGGTCATAGTCAGAATGACGAGCTCTTCTGCGATGACGACGACTGAGGCGACACGCGCGGGCTTATAGCGCGGGCCTTCAGCCCGCAGCCTTCCATGGCCGTTTGGTCCTGGGGCTGCGCCCCAGGCTATGATAGAGCGCGCCTTCAGCGCGCGCTACGAGAAGGGATTCGCTTCTCCCTTCGGCCAAGAGGCAGAATGACAGCTATTGATCGGGATTGGGGCAATGGATGGGAGATAGCAAGTTGGGGCCGTTCCGGCTGACGCCGTGGTTCAGCAAGCGGCCGTGGGGAAGGCTGGATCTGCGTCCGTGGTATGCGGATACGGGAACGCCGGAGCCGGTGGGCGAGGCGTGGCTGACCGGGCCGGAGAGCGTGGTCGAAACCGGGCCGATGGCCGGGCGCACGCTGGCACAGGTTGCAGCGGAGGCGGGCGACGCGCTGCTGGGAGCGGGCAGGACGGGTGAAGGCGGCGGCGGGATCGGTAAAGACCGGATCAATAGAGACGGCGGCGGGGAGTTTCCGTTGCTGGTGAAGCTGCTGTTTTCTAATGACAAGCTGTCGGTGCAGGTGCATCCCGACGATGCGCAGGCGCAAGCGATGGGACAGCCGCGGGGCAAGACGGAGTGCTGGTATGTGCTGGAGGCAGCGCCCGGCGCGACGATTGGGCTGGGGCTCAAGCGAGGGGCGACGGCGGAAGCGGTGAAGGCGGGCATTGCGGACGGAACGCTTGAGCAATTAATGGAGTGGGTACCGGTTGAAGTGGGCGACATGGTGTTTGTGGATGCGGGGACGGTACATGCGATTGGGCCCGGGGTGGTGCTGCTGGAGACGCAGCAGACGAGCGACACGACGTTTCGGATGTATGACTACGGGCGGGGACGCGAGTTGCATGTGGAGCAGGCGCTGCGGACCATGAAGACGCAGACGGCGGCGGGGAAGGTTGCGGCGAAGAAGGTGGATGGGTTTGTGAGGTTGATTGCGCAGAGGTATTTTGTGGTGGACCGGTACGAGGTGGGCGCGGGAGGCGCGGTGACGATCCCGATTGGTGGAGCGGGGTGCCTGGTGGGGCTGAGGGGAACGGGACTTGTGGAGAGCGAGGGCGCGACGGCGGTGGAACTGCTGCGTGGGCAGGCGGCGGTGGTGCCGGCGGATGCGGGCTCGGTGGTGGTGCGCAGCGATGCGGGGGCGAGCCTGGTGCGGTGCTGGGCGCCGTAAGGGCAGATGTGAGTTGTCAGTTCTCAGTTCTCAGTTGTCAGTTTCCAGCGATCGGCGATCAGCTGTCAGCTATGAGCGAAAGGCATGGGAGACGGGATGTGGTGGAACCGGGTAGGATGATGCGCGGGATGAATTGGGAGGGGACGATGCGGCATAGCGGGTTTGTATTGGCGGGTTGGGTGGTGAGTGGGGCGATGGCGCTGGCACAGGCCACGACTGCGCCGGGGGCGCAGGGAGGGGCGAGCCCACAGCGGGCTCCAGCTCCGCCTGCTGTGATGCCGACGAACGCTCCGGCACCGGTGTTGCTGTGGCCGGCGGGCGCGCCAGGGGCACAGGGGGATGCGGACTCGGACAAGCCGGCGATCTATGCGTGGCTGCCGGCGTCGAACCCGACGAAGACGGCGGTGATTATCGCTCCGGGTGGCGGCTATGAGCATCTGTCGGTGGTGCGGGAGGGGGCAGATGTGGCGGCATGGCTCAACGCGCGTGGGGTTGCGGCCTTTCAACTGCGGTACCGGCTGGGGCCGAAGTATCACAACCCGATTGAGCTGGGCGATGCGCAGCGGGCGATCCGGATGGTGCGGGCGGAAGCGGCGAAGTACGGGATTGCGCCGGACCATATTGGGATGTGGGGATTCTCGGCGGGCGGACATTTGACGGCGAGTGCGGGAACGATGTTCGATGCAGGAAATGCTGCGTCGACCGATCCGATCGAGCGTGAGAGCAGCCGTCCGGACTTCCTGATTCTTTGCTATCCGGTGATTACGATGGAGGACCCGTATGTGCATCGAGGCTCGCGGACATTTCTGTTGGGCAATGCGCCGACCCAGGCGGAGATGGACGCGCTGTCTCCCGAGCTGCATGTAACGGCTCAGACACCGCAGGCATTTATGTTCTCGACGACGGACGACCATACGGTGCCGATCATGAATAGCGTGATGTTCTATTCGGCCCTTGTGAAGGCGGGGGTGTCGGTGGAGATGCACCTATTCCAGCACGGCGGGCATGGGTCTGGACTGGGTGTGGGGAACCCGCAGTTGAGTGTGTGGCCGGATGCGCTGCTGATCAAGTGGATGCGGGAGAAGGGGTACGCGGCGGCAGCTCCATGAGCGACCGAGTTGGGTCGGGCAGGCCACGAAATTGGGAAGGAATGATTTTCGGCGCGATTTAATGGATTGCTTATGGCCACCTTGTGTAGAGTACCCAAGGCAGCAGACAAGCATGGCGCGTGGCGTTGAAACTCTGAGGACCCCCGGGGGATTGGGAGGCGATCGTCCGATCGTCCGTTCGTCCGCTGCCCAATCGCTCGGCGTTGGAGACAGGTGATCGGCAGATGCGTTCCAGGTTAGTGAAGCTATTGCTGGGGTTGTGGGTTGGGGTGGTGGCGGGTTCACCGCTGATGGGTGGGGCGATGGCGGGCGCGCAGGCGATTCTGCCGGGCGCGATGATGGTGGCGCCTTCGATCTCCACCGCTGGAATGGATTCCCAGGAGGCGCGCATTGCGGCGCTGGAGAAGCAGGTGGCGGACCAGGCGGCGGCGATCGCCTCGGCGCAGACCGCAGGCGACAACTCCTGGATGTTGACTTCGGCGGCGCTGGTGCTGCTGATGACGGGGCCGGGGCTGGCGTTGTTTTACGGTGGCCTGGTGCGCAAGAAGAACGTGCTGGGCACCATGATGCAGAGCTTCGCCATGATGGCGGCGATCACCGTGCTGTGGGCGGTGGTGACGTATTCGCTGGCGTTTGGCAGTGGGAACGCATTCATCGGTGGGCTGCACAACATGTTTCTGAGCGGGGTGGGGCTGGACCCGAGCCCGTACGCTCCGACCATTCCGCTGCAGACCTTCATGGTGTATCAGTTGATGTTCGCGATTATTACGCCGGCGCTGATTACGGGCGCGTTCGCCGAGCGGATGAAGTTCTCGGCGATGCTGATGTTCATGGTGCTGTGGGCGATCGTGGTGTATAGCCCGATGGCGCACATGGTGTGGGGTGTGGGTGGGCTGCTGAATTCGGCGACCGGCAGGTTCCCGTGCCTGGACTTTGCCGGCGGGACGGTGGTGCATGTGACGTCGGGGGTATCGGCGCTGGTGACGGCGCTGTATCTGGGCAAGCGGATCGGCTACCCCAAGGTGGCGATGCAGCCGCACTCGGTGGTGCTGAGTTTTATCGGGGCGTGCTTGCTGTGGGTGGGGTGGTTTGGGTTCAATGCGGGATCGGCGCTGGCGGCCGGCAAGCTGGCGACGTCGGCGTTTGTGGCGACGCAGTTTGGCGCGGCGGCGGCGGCGATCGGATGGTGCGTGGCGGAGTGGATCCGCAATGGCAAGCCATCGGTGCTGGGCGGGATTTCGGGCGCGGTGGCCGGACTGGTGGCGATCACTCCGGCCTCGGGGTTTGTCGGTCCGATGTCGGCGCTGGCGATCGGGCTGATTGCCGGCGGGGTCTGCTACTTCATGGTGGTTAAGGTGAAGGCGGCGTTCGGGTACGACGATTCGCTGGACGCGTTTGGCGTGCATGGCGCGGGGGGGACGCTGGGCGCGCTGTTGACCGGGGTGTTTGCCAGTAGCGCGATCAACCCGGCATTCGGGGCGGGTAAGGCGACCGGGATGCTGGAGGGAAACTGGCGCCAGGTGTTCAATCAGGCGACGGGCGTGGCGATTGCCTGGTCGCTGGCGATTGTGGGCACTCTTATCATTCTGTTCATCGTGGATAAGACGATTGGGCTTAGGGTGAGTGCAGAGGACGAGGCAACCGGCCTGGATCTGTCGCAGCATGGGGAGGACGGCTACGACTGGGCGCAGTGAGGACTGGCGGAGGTGGGCTGAACCAAGGATGAGTCCGGCTGCACGGCCTGGTTCCGGTTTGCATCGAACGGATGCAGGTCGAAGCTTGCGAAGCGTACTATGCTAGAGCTTGGCGGAAGGCAGAGGCCGGTTGCACGACAGCGTGCCCGGAGCAGGAAGCGCGGCGTGGCTCTCCCGCAGGGAAGCCATGCGGCACAAAGATCGGAATGGCGGCAGCGAATGAAACTGCCGCAATGAGCGAGAGGTGGAGAGAAATGCAGAAGATCGAAGCAGTGATACAGCCTTCCAAGCTGGATGCGGTCAAGGACGCTCTGGTGGAGATTGGCGTGCAGGGAATGACGATTACCGAGGCGCGCGGACATGGCCGGCAGAAGGGCCATACGGAGTTTTACCGGGGACGCGAGTACTCGGTCGATTTGCTGCCGAAGGTGAAGCTGGAGACGGTGGTGGCCGACGAGATGGTGGACAAGGCGGTGCAGGCGATTATTGCGGTCGCGCGAACGGGCACGATTGGGGACGGCAAGATCTTCGTGACCAAGATCGACGAGGCGATCCGTATCCGCAATGACGAGCGCGGCGAGACGGCGCTGTAGAAGCAGTTGCAGGTTGCCAGTTGCAGGTTGTCAATTGAAACCCTCTTGCGAAGGCTTCAGCGGACTGCGCGGACACTTGCGTGGGGTGGGGTTGGCTGTATGCTGTAGTTTCTATTGAAAACGACAGCTATGCAGGAGAACGAGACCCCAAACGGAGGAATGCACGTCGAATACCAGCGCCGGATGCTGGCGATTCGCGATGCGTTCGAGGCGGGCGCGACGGGCGGGGCGACGATTGAGGCGCGCTCCCAGGCCATGGACGAGTTGATTGTGTCTCTGTGGAGCGAGGCGGTGGCGCAGACGCCGGCGCTGGGCGCGGGGATTGCTCTGCTTGGGCTGGGCGGATATGGGCGGCGCGAGCTGTTTCCCTACTCCGATGTCGATCTACTTTACATGCTGGACGGAAAGGTCTCCGAGCCGGAGGTGAAGCAGCCGATCCGGCGCATCAGCCAGCAGCTGTGGGACTGCGGCATACGGCTCTCTCCGGTGACGCGCAGGCGCAGCGAGGCGGAGCGCTTCGATGCCGACAATGTAGAGTTTGCGCTGGCGCTGCTGGATCACCGGCTGCTGGCCGGCGACGCGGCGGTCTACGAGCGGTTTGCCGGAATCGGGCTGGCGAAGATGTTGGAGCGCGAGCACAAGGCGATTGCCGCGGGCCTGGTGGAGTTGACCGCGGAGCGGCACACGAAGTATGGAGACACACTCTTCCACCTGGAGCCGAATATCAAGGATTGTCCGGGCGGGCTGCGCGATGTGCATGTGTGCGCCTGGTTGAAGAGGCTGGGGGAGGTTGAGGCGAAGAAGGCCTCGGCCCCGGCGGCGCAGAGTTCGAGCGATGAGGAAGAGTTCGCCGAGGCGGAGGAGTTCCTGTTTGCGGTGCGATGTTTTCTGCACTACCGCCATGAGCGCGACGACAACACCCTGGACTGGCAGGCGCAGGATGCGGCGGCGACGCAGTTGATCGGGCCGAACCGCACGCGGACGGTGAGGGAGCAATCGACGGACGACGCGGCGTACTGGATGCGGATCTACTTCCGCCATGCAAGGATTGTGGAGCGGCGCCTGACCCACATGCTGGAAGAGCTGCCGGGCAAGCCGCGGGCGGGGCGATTGACGGAGGCAGGGAGGTCGGTGCTGGCCAAGGCGCGGCGGCGTGCCGAGCCTGCGCCGGTGGGCTTCCGGATGGAGAAGGGGCGGGTTGTGCTGAACCCGGCGAGCGGCGCCACGGGCGATCCTGCGCAGGACCCCGAGGTGGTGCTGCCACTATTCGCGGCGATGGCGCGGACCGGGTGCATCCTGGACCGCGAGGGCGAGCAGCGAATGTCGCAGGCCCTGCCTCTGCTTTCGGCCCATCTTGAGGAGGGGCCGGTGCTGTGGCGTCATGCGCGCGAGATCCTGCTGGGGCCCCACGCCGGCAACGCGCTGCGGGCGATGCATGCCCTGGGCATCCTCGAGCTGCTGATTCCGGAGTTCCACGGCATCGACGCTCTGGTGATCCGCGACGCCTACCACCGCTACACCGTGGACGAGCACACCATGGTGCTGATCGATACGCTGCACGGCCTGGAGACCGCGCAGACCGGTGCGATGGGCGAGTGGGCGACCCGCTTTGGCGGTATCCTGCGCGATGTACAGCATCTCGCGCTGCTGTACCTGGGTGCGCTGCTGCACGATACCGGCAAGGGCAGGAGCACCTCCGACCACGCCGGAGAGAGTGCGCGGATGGCGGAGAGCGTGGCTGGGCGGCTGGAGCTGGATGTCTACGAGACGGAACTGCTGCTGGGGCTGATCCGCAACCATCTGGAGATGTCGGCGGCGCTGCGCCGGGACATCTTCGATCTGGAGACGGTGCGCGCGTTTGCGGGCAAGGTGCAGACCCCCGAGTCGCTGCGCATGTTGACGCTGTTCACGTATGCGGACATCCATGCGGTGCATCCGGATGCGCTGACGCCGTGGAAGGCGGAGAACCTGTGGCGGCTGTATCTGGCGACGGCAAGCTACCTGGACCGCACCGTGGATGACGAGCGCGTGGGCGCCCGCGTGGGCAAGGAGCTGGTGCATCGGGTGGTCGCGCTGCTGCCGGGCAAGCGGACCGAGGTGGAAGCGTTTCTGGAAGGCTTCCCGGAGCGCTACCTGCGCACCCGCACTCCCGACCAGGTTCGGATGCACTACCAGATGGCGGAGCGGTTCGCGCAGGACCCGGTGCAGATCGAGTTCCACTATTCGCCGGTGACCAGCGAGATCACACTGGTGACGCCGGATCGCCCGCTGCTGTTTGCGGAGATGGCGGGCGCGCTGGCAGCCTGGGGGATGAACATCGTCACCGCGGACGCGTTTTCAAACCGGCAGGGAACGGTGGCCGACAATTTTCGTTTCACCGACACCTTTCGCACCCTGGAGATGAATACTTCGGAGCACGCGGCCTTTGTGGCCAGCGTCCACGATGTGATGGCGGGCAAGCTGGCGGTGGAGAAGCTGCTGACGGGAAGGCGGCGCGGACGCAGGAAGGCGCCCAAGGTGGTGGTGCAGGCGCGGGTGGACTTCGACGATGAGGCGTCGTCGCACAGCACCCTGCTGCAGGTTGTAGCCCAGGACATGCCCGGACTGCTGCGCGCGGTGAGTCTGACCCTGGCGGGCTGGGGGTGCAATATCGAGGTCGCCCTGGTGGACACCGAGGGAGAGACGGCGATCGATGTCTTTTACGTGACCCGGAACGGCGCGAAGCTGGATGCGGACCAGGAGGAGGGGCTGAGAAAGGCCTTGCTGGCGGCGATCGAGGCGAATGCCGGCTAGGGCAAGAAACTGAGTTAATTGCGGGCCGGATGCCAACCCACGGACGCGGGAATCGCATCCAATGGCCAGTTGCAAATTCTCCGGGTATTGCCGAATACCGCCCTTCGTGGGCGAAATGATGCTATCGCGGCACTTATGGATTTATACTGAACACACACATGACTGTTGCCACCGATCTGAATTCCAATAGCGGCCGCCCGACTGCGGCGCCGCAGACGAACGACCGGTACCTGTTTGGATCGCTGGACAGCTCCGCGAAGAACCGCGAGAAGCTAAGCGAGGTGAACTGGGGAAGCGACCAGCCTGAAGGGTTAGTGATGGCGTCGCTGGACGCTGCCATCAACTGGGTGCGCAAGAATTCGGTATGGCCGATGACGTTTGGCCTGGCGTGCTGCGCCATCGAGATGATGTCGATGGGCGGATCGCGTTACGATATTGCCCGGTTTGGCGCCGAGGTCTTCCGGCCGTCTCCACGGCAGAGCGACCTGATGATTGTGGCCGGACGAGTGTCGCAGAAGATGGCCCCGGTGATCCGCCGCCTTTATGAGCAGATGCCCGAGCCCAAGTGGGTGATCTCCATGGGGGCGTGCGCTACCTCCGGCGGGGTGTTCAACAATTACGCATTGCTACAGGGAGTCAACCAGATCATTCCAGTAGACATTTATGTTCCCGGGTGCCCGCCGCGTCCGGAGCAACTGCTGTATGCGATCACATTGCTGCAGGAGAAGATCCAACAGGAGCGGGGCACGGTTCGCAGGACACTGAATTTGTGAGGAAGGGCTAGAGCAAGGATTGGACGGTTTGCTTGCCGATGAAATGCCCAATTTCTCCGCAAGGAAGGGTAAATTGGGCGGTAAATCGTTGCGGTGTAACAATTAGGAATCATTTTTCCCTGGAAATGCCGGCCAACTGAGGTACACTCTGGTTGACCCGAAATCAGCGGTTTGCGCAGTACCGCAGTATCGATAACAAGCAGTATGAGTGGAGGAAGTCGCATGACTCATCGCCCGTTTCGCAGTCTTGGCCGGTTCTTGCTGGCTGCGTGTGCAGTTAGCCTTGGTGCAGTAAGCCTGGGTGCACAGACACCCGCCCCAACCGCCCCGGCCCCGGGGTCAAATCCTTCCCGCGTGGACGTCTTCTTGGGGTACTCGTATTTTGGGGCGCATGGAGAGGTCAAGCCTTCGGACATCCCCTACTCCTCCGTCAATGAGGGCGTTATCGGCAGCGGAGCGTACTTCTTCAACAAGTATTTTGGCGGAGAGTTCATCTATGCCGACCATCCGGACGGCGCCAACGATGCGGTGTCGTCGGTGTCCCTGGGCCCGATCGCCCGTTTGCCGATGGAACACTTCTCCCTGTTTGCGCATGGCCTGGTTGGAAGCGAAAGGCTAGGCGGCCCGAACAGCGATATTCCGGCCACGTTTGAGCACGAGCCGTACACCTGGGGTGTGGCGCTGACCGCCGGCGGCGGCATGGACTACGACCTGCCGTTCCTGAAGAACCGCTTCAGTCTCCGTCTATTTGAGGCTGACTATCGCTATATGCACGCCGATTTCGGTCCTGTTGCCACCATCCCGACGGGGGGCGCGCTGGGCGGGCGCACCAATATGAATGCGATGGAGCTGAGCACCGGCATTGTGGCCCATTTCGGCCACATCATTCCGCCCCCGCCGGTGACCTATAGCTGCTCCGTTTCACCCACCAGCGGCTACCCCGGCGACCCGATCACAGTCACCGGCACGGCATTGAATCTGAACCCGAAGAAGACCCCGACTTATACCTGGACCTCCACCGGAGGGACCATCTCGGGGACATCGAACGTCGCCAACATCGATACCAAGACGACGGCACCGGGCACCTACACGGTGTCGGGTCATGTGACCGAAGGGCCGAAGCCGGGTGAGTCGGCAGACTGCTCCGGGCAGTTCACCATCAACGCGTTCCAGCCGCCGACGATCAGCTGCTCGGCCAACCCTTCGTCCGTCAACGCGGGTGATTCCTCGACGATTACGGCGAGCGCGGTCAGCCCGCAGAACCGTCCTCTGTCCTACAGCTACAGCTCAACGTCGGGTTCGGTGACCGGCACGACTGCAAGGGCCACGCTGGCTACGCCGACCATTGCGCCGGGTGGGGCCAACTCGAGAATTACAGTGACGTGCAACGTGGTTGACGACAAGGGCAATACCGCGTCGGCTACGACCAGCGTCGGTGTGATTGCGCCTCCGGCCCCGCCACCGCCTCCCGCGCCCGTAGCATCGAGCCTGTGCTCGGTGAGCTTTGAGCGCGATGCGAAGCGTCCTACCCGCGTGGACAACGAAGCCAAGGCCTGCCTTGACGATGTTGCCCTGGCCCTGCAGCGTTCCTCCGATGCCAAGCTCGCGCTGGTTGGCAACGAAAACGCCAAGGAGCAGGCGGCGGATGCCAAGTTGGCCAAGCTGAAGCGCAACAAGAAGCCGGCTGACGCGGCAGCGCGTGTCGTCAACACCAAGGACTACCTGGTTACGGAGAAGGGGATCGATCCTTCGCGCATCACGGTCTATACCGGTACGGACGATGCGCAGACGGTGACGTCGGCCCTGATCCCAGCCGGAGCGGCCAACCCCGACGCCAGCGACACGCCGGTGGACGAGAGTGCGGTGAAGGCCGTGCCTCGGACTGCTCCGGTAAAGACGAAGGTGGCCAAGAAGGCGACTAAGTAACGCAAACGAGCCACTGAAGCAAGCACAGGAGGCTGACTGGGTTGGTTCCCAGTCAGCCTTTGTGTTGGTAGAGCGGAGGAGTGTGGCCTGAACGGGAATATGTATTCTAGATAGAGATAGAGCAGCGTCGCCGCAGATGCGGCACGGCTGGAATCGTGCTTGAGCGATGGGATGGGACTACAACGTTGAAATGCAGATTGCCCCGCCTTTACCTCCTTTGGATCGCTGCGATCTTCTGCTTTGCTTGCCCTCAGAGTTATGCCGTCTCGTGGTTTCCCTTTGGACCGGACGGCGGATCCGCCCGCGCCTTTGCGGCGGACCCTGCCGACCATACACATCTTTATCTGGGCGCGGCCAACGGATGTATTTACCAGTCGCACGATGGCGGCAGGAAGTGGGAGCGACTCGCCCGCATCGGCAACCGCGATGACCTGGTGATCGACAATATCCTGGTCGACCCGGCGGACCCTAAGCACCTGGTGGTGGGAGCGTGGGCGCTGGCCGACCTGCATCATCCCGATGGCGGCCTGTATGTCAGCAAGGATGGGGGGGCAACGTGGACCAGCCAGCCGGAGATGCGCGGCCAGTCGATTCTGTCAGTGGCGTTGGCGCCATCCGACCCGAAGATCATGGTGGCGGGGTCGATGGATGGGGTCTTCCGCTCGGCCGACAACGGCGCGCACTGGCAGCGGATCAGCCCCGAAGGCAGCACGGAGATCCATGAGGTCGAGTCACTCGCCGTCGATCCGACCAACCCCGATGTTATTTATGTGGGCACATGGCATCTTCCCTGGAAGACGGTTGATGGGGGCAAGAGCTGGACCAGCATCAAGCAGGGGATCATTGAGGACTCGGACGTATTCTCGATCATCGTCGATCCCAAACAGCCGAATGTGGTCTACCTCAGTGCGTGCTCGGGAATCTATAAGAGCGAGGACGGTGGGGCGAAGTTTAGCGGCGGAGTTGGCATGAATAAGACTCAGGGCATCCCATCGACCGCGCGGCGCACGCGCGTGCTGATGCAGGACCCGCACAATCTGAACACGGTGTTTGCGGGGACGACGGAGGGTTTGTACCGCACCTTCGACGGCGGCAAGTACTGGGTGCAGACGACCGGTGCGGATGTAATTGTGAACGACGTGTATGTAGACCCGGCGGACCCGCGCCATGTGCTGTTGGCGACGGACCGTTCCGGCGTGCTTGCGAGCGACGATGGGGGCGACAGCTTTCTGGCGTCGAACACGGGCTTCTTTGCGCGGCAGATTACCGCGTTTACCGGGGATGCACAGCACCCCGCCACCACGGTGTATGTGGGCGTGGTGAACGACAAGGAGTCGGGCGGCGTGTTTGTGAGCCACACCGGCGGGCTGAGCTGGTCGCAACTGAGCAGTGGACTGGATGGACACGACGTCAACAGCCTGGGCCAGGCGCCCGACGGGACCATCCTGGCGGGTACGGAGCACGGCATCTACCGGCTGAAGGATGCGGCCTGGCAGCGCGCGGGAGACCCAGCGAATGCGGTTGCGGCCAGCGCACCGGCTGAGCCGGTAGCAGTTGAGGTAAAGCCCGCGCACAAGACGACGGCGAAGTCGGCACGGCAACGCCAGGCTGCGAAGCGGCATGAGGTGGTTGCACCGCCGATAGCGCTGAAGGACTTTGACGGGAGCGTCTATGGCTTTGCGCTGACCGGAGAGACGCTGTTTGCGGCTACCTCGCGGGGGCTGCTGCGTAGCGCTTCCGACGGAATGACGTGGAGCCTAGTTGACTCGATCCCGCTGGACGAATGGCGCTTTGTGGCTGCGGCGAAGGCGACGGTCGTGGCGGCGAGCCTGAGTGCGATGGAGATCTCCAGCGATGGCGGAAACACGTGGCAGGCGATGGCGCTGCCGGCCAAGGTGACCCAGGTCTCGGCGCTGTCGGTGGACGATCGGGGAGATGTGTGGGCCGGCGACCGCGAAGGCTTGTACCTCTCCGCGGACAAGGGTGCGCACTGGCAGACGCTGCAGAACCTGATCGTGCGCAACGTGAACAACCTCTACTTCGACCAAGCCGCGGACCGGATGCTGGTGACTGCGAACGAACCGGAGACCCAGGCCTTTGCGGTCGACGTTCAATCCATGCAGGTTAGGTTCTGGGACACGGGCTGGAACCTGCGCTTCGCGCGACCGGTGGGCGACCATCTGGTGGCGGCGACGTTGTTCGATGGGATTGTGGTGCAGCCGAGGATGGTGGACTCGGCGCTGGTCGGCAAGCAGTAGAATTAGGTCAGGATGAGTGTTCTGCTTGCGAAATCGGATGCGCGGCCGCGCCACGGCTTCCAGACTGACGATCCGGCGCTGCGCCGGATTGCAGCCAAGGTTGAGGCGGGCGAGCGGCTCAGCTTCGAGGATGGCGTGGCGCTCTACGCGAGCGGCGACATCCTGGCCATCGGCTGGATGGCGAATGCGGTGCGCGAGCGCATGCATGGCGACATCGCCTACTTCAACGTGAACCGGCACATCAACCCGACCAACGTGTGCGTGGCAAGCTGCAGGCTGTGCGCGTTCGGACGCAAGAAGGGCGAGGCCGGCACGTACACGATGGCGCTGGAAGAGGCGTGGGAGACGGCGGGATCGGGCCTGAGCGAGGCGGTGACGGAGTTCCACATCGTGGGCGGGCTGCATCCCGATCTGCCATTTGAGTACTTCGAGGACCTGGTGCGCGGGCTGAAGGAGCGCTTTCCAAAGGTGCACATCAAGGCGTTCACCATGGTGGAGGTCGCGTTCCTGGCGCGGCGGGGCAAGATGACCATCGAAGAGACGCTGGTGCGGATGAAGGCCGCGGGCGTCGATTCGCTGCCGGGCGGCGGCGCGGAGATATTTGCGGACCGGGTGCGGCACATCATCTGCGACCACAAGATCGATGGCGGCGAGTGGCTGGAGACGGCGCGGACGGCGCACCGCATCGGGCTGCGGTCGAACGCGACCATGCTCTACGGGCATGTGGAGAACGACGAGGACCGCGTCGACCACATGCTGCGGCTGCGCGAGGTGCAGGACGAGACCGGCGGCTTCCAGACGTTTATTCCGCTGGCGTTCCATCCGGACAATACCGCGCTGGCGCACATTCCGAAGACGACGGGGATGATGGACCTGAAGCAGATCGCGATTGGGCGGCTGCTGCTGGACAACTTCGCGCACATCAAGAGCTACTGGCAGATGGTGTCGCCGGAGATGGCGCAGATTTCGCTGCGCTTCGGGGCGGACGATATCGATGGCACGGTGATCGAGGAGAAGATCTACCACGATGCCGGTGCGACCACGCCGCAAGGCATGCGGCGGGACGACCTGGTGCGGTTGATTACCGAGGCTGGGCGCGTGCCATTCGAGCGCGACACGCTGTACCGGGCAGTGACGCGGAGCGAAGATACGTTTACGGTTGCGGTGTAGGGTACCCCCCTCCCCCCCGGGGGGGTGGGGTAGGTAAGCCGCTTGAAATGAGCCACATGCCGATTCGTGTGTCCGCAAAAATAAGAAAACAGGCTGGTTACGGTAAATATAAGATTCCTGACGGTTTGTGGGAGATGAAGAGGCCGCAGGCACCGGTGAGGGCGATGCGGTTTTTTTCGATCTCTACTTCTATTGTACGCGGTGGAGCATAACTACTATGCCAAGTTTATCCCTATTGGATGGAGAGAGTTAGAGGATTTAGGGGCTTGACAGGTTTGGGCGGTGCGAGGCGAAGGCGATTCGGGTCGCTGCGCCCTGCGGGCTTCGCTCCGGGCCTTCAGCAGAGCGGAAGCGCCTGCGGCGCGGTTTATTGATGCCGGGACTGAAGTCCCGGCCTATCCGATGAAAGGCGGCTCTGCGGCCCGCGTGAATGCGGGCCCTTTCGATTTGGCATCGCTGACTATATCGACGTTGCCGGAGAATAGATGGTCTCGATTGCTCATAGTCCGTCCACTGCTGGCGGGATTGATTGAGAGAGATCGTCTGAAAGAGCTTAACCCAGGGGCTACGAGGGACCCGTGACAAATATCTCATTGCAGGGCGACTCTAACGGCGGCTTCAAGTTGCACCCTTTGGTAGGGCTTACGCAGCAGCGTGCAGTCGACCATGGGTAAGCCGCGATCGGTCATCGCTTGTGCGGTCAATCCTGATGTGTACAAAACCTTGACTTGCGGAATAATTTGGCGGGCCTGTTCGACAAGATCGACTCCATTCATTCCGCCAGGCATGAGGACGTCAGTTACCAGGAGAACTATATCTTCGTGCTGCTTGACCAACTCAATCGCGCTGCGGGCGTCTTCCGCCTTATATACGGAGAATGTCATATCTTCTAAATAGGCCTCAGCAATCTCGAGTATTCCCCACTCGTCGTCGACGACCAGTACTTTACCGGAACATGGAACGACCGGCGCTGCAGCAAGAGCAGTGGCAGGAAGCGAAATCGGTACCGGCTCCGCGAGTTGAAGACAGAAGGTAACGGTGGTACCGTGCCTAAGCTCGCTTGAGATATGCACGGCGCCGCCGGACTGCTTTATGAACCCGTAAACCATGGCCATACCCAGCCCTGTTCCTTTGCCCACTTGTTTCGTTGTGAAAAAGGGTTCAAACACACGTTCTAGCGTCTGCTGCGACATGCCCCGGCCTGTATCCGATACCGAAATCAAGGCGTATTTTCCAGCCTTCAACTCGCCTGAGCTGACAGGCGGATAGTCCTGTTCGAGGTTTTGGATTTGAGTGGAGATGGCGAGAGTGCCGCCATTGGGCATCGCATCGCGAGCATTGACCACGAGATTGAGCAGAGCGCTTTCCAGCCCAACGGAATCGACCATCACCAGCGGGATTGAGTCATCTAACTGAGACGTAACCGTGACGTCTGGGCCAAGTGTACGAGCCAGATCGAGGACGGTGTGAATACTCTTGTGCAGATCGACCGGCTCAGGGTTGAGATCCGCTGCCCGGGAAAAAGTCAGCAGCCGTCTTGTCAGTTCGGCTCCCCGATTGGCGGCCTGCATGGCTATTTGGGCGCGACGGGAGGCGTCTGCGTCTTCAGCGACGAAGGGTTGCAGTAGTTCGATATTGCCAATCACGATGCCAAGCAGATTGTTGAAATCGTGCGCAATTCCTGCGGTGAGTTGACCGACAGCCTCCATCTTCTGAGCTTGACTGAGTTGCCTGCGAAGTGAAAGTTCCTGAGTGGTGTCTCTCTTGACGGCGACATAGCTGACGGTGATTCCGGCCTCATCCCTGATTGGCGAGATGGTCGCAATCTCATTGAGCAACGATCCGTCTTTGCGTTTATTGATAAGGTTCCCGGACCATGTCTTACCCGCTCCCAGCGTCTCCCACATTGCTCGATAAAACTGGGTTGGATGCTGGCCGCTCTTCAAAATACGAGGATTGTTTCCGATTGCTTCGGCCCGGCTGTACCCGGTAATCTCTTCGAAAGCGGGATTGACGTAGATGATTGCACCTCTAACATCGGTGATTACAATGGACTCCGCAACTTGCTCGATACCTCGAATCAGTTGGGCCTGTCTTGCATGGCTCTGCTTTTGAATGGTGATATCACGGAAGATCGCCTGCAGAATCATCGATCCATCTTCGTGGGTCGAGGACGAGCACGTGACATCCACATCTATTTCCGAGTGGTCGTCTTTCCTAATCCTGGCTTGCAGCGATCGCGGTTGCGACTCAACTGTGTTAAGAGTATTCAGAGTTTGTTCAACCGTAAGAAAATCTTCCGCGCATACGAAACCGACAAGAAGTCTCCCTATCAGGCACTTGGCCGAATCCACACCGAATAACCTGACGGCAGCCTCATTGGCGAGCTCGATGATTCCATTCTGGACTGCGAGGAAGGCTTCGGGCGAGGAATCTAGCAACCTTCTGAACCGTTTCTCGCTCTTCAGTAATGCTGCGTTCGCACACTCCAGATTCGATTCGTAACGATCTTCGCTCAGTTGGCGGGCTTCCTCGTCGCGTTTGCTCTGGGTTACGTCTACTACGGCGATGGATATTCCGATCACCTCTCCATCCTCGTCTCGTGCCGGCTGATGGAAGACGTTGTAGGTCAGGGTTCCTTCGCCGGGATGAGTCGAGGAATGATTCACCTCCAGACCTGCGATCAGTTGCCCCTCGAGGGTGCACTGGAGGCTCGGCTCGATGGCGCGATACATATCCGGGGGGACTATCTCGGCTAAAGTATGGCCGAGGTGGTCTTTGACCGGGAGGCCGTTGATATCGGCTAAACGCTGGTTGATGTTGATGTAGCGGAGATTCTTGTCGACGAAGGCAAGCCCCACCGGCGCGCCATAGTAGACGGCCTGGAGATTGGCGACCTGCTGTGACAGCGATCCATCCAGGTTGGCCGCCGATATTATCTTCCATGGGCTGGAGTCGCTGGTTGCGGGTCTGGGCCAATGTTTCGCGACCACGGATGCAATTTCCTCGACTGGCAGAGGCCTGCCGAAGTACCAGCCCTGGCCCATGTCGCAGCCGAGCCAGAGCATGGTCTCGGCCTGGTCCCGCGTCTCGATTCCCTCGGCAACGGTCCTCAGCCCAAGGCTCTGGCCGAGCCCTACTACTCCGGCAACGACTTTTCGGCTCTCGCGCCTTTCGGTCATCGAGGTGACAAAGCTGTGGTCTACCTTCAACTCGTCGAAAGGGAGAGCCTGGAGATGGAGAAGGCTGGAATAGCCCTGTCCAAAATCGTCCAAGGACAACCTGCAGCCCATTTCCTTCAATTCGTTCGCGATGCTGGTTGCATGATCGAGAGTGTCAATCAAGGCACTTTCGGTGATTTCGATAATGAGCCGGGTGAGAGCGAACCCGGTTCCTTCGGCAGCCTTGCGGATCAATCCCGGCACACTGGAGTTTCGCAGCTGCACCGGAGAGATATTCACCGAAAGCGTGAGTGGCTCAGGTATGGAACCCGCTTCTGCAAATGCCTGTTGCAGGAGTTTCAGCGTTAGAGTGTCGATCCAACCTTGCTTCTCTGCGAGGGAGATGAATTGATCCGGCGAAACGAGACCATGCTGAGGGTGTTGCCAGCGAGCCAGGACTTCGAATCCAGCCAATTGCCCCGTGCGCAGCGCCACAATGGGTTGGAAGTATGGAACAAACTGGCCCTGGCGAAGAGCGTTCTGTGTGCTCGCTGCAGTTCCGTACGTGATAAGCTTGGTGGGTTCCTTGGTGGATTTCATGCCTTCTCCAGACCGCTCCGATCGCGATAGGACAATAGGAATGGGTCAATCCGTAGGGGACCGGTGCAACAAAAACAGGGCAAATCTCTGATAACAGTAACTAGTTAAAATTGTGACCCCGCGAATATGCGCTAGTCTGTGCAATTCAGCTCAGTTTTCACGAATTGCGAGGTCTGGTCAAAATTGCTCACCCTTGACTCCCGCATGTGAATGCTCGATTCACGCGGCTAAACGTCCCCTTAGTTTCCGGAAAGTCGAAGCGCAACCGCCAACGCTGATTGTTCGGGCCAAGATATCCTGGCGGGGCGGAAGTCGCTGGTGGGGGTGTAGTAGCCCTGGATACGGCCATAGGTGAGGTCGCGGGACCAGCCGCCGGCGGTGCTGTGGGAGTGGCCGAGCGGGCCGCCCATGAGGCGCTGTAGCGCGATTTCGATGGCGGGGTCGCTGGCGCGGCCGTTGGGCGACCCGGTGAAGTGGCGGAAGAAGGTCAGGACCTCGTCGTCGGTGGCGAAGCGCCAGCCGTCGAGCGCCTTGTGGGGAAACTTTGTGAGGGGGGCAAGACGTTGGGAACGATGGCGTCAGGGGGTTTTGGTGAGGGCCTAGGTGTATTCGTTATTCCCTATTGCAACCACTCAGCGTTGAACGTCGCCTGCCCCTTCTGTTTGGACGCGCTCTTCGCCATGTACATGGCTACGTCTGCAACGCGCAAGAGTTCCCCCGGAGTCTGTCCGTCCTGTGGGTACAACGCCATGCCGATGCTGGCCGATGGATGGAGTGCCTCCTGCGATATCCAGATCGGTTGCTGAACTTCCCCGGCGATACGGTCCCTGATCTGCGACGCATCTTGTTCATCCTGGATGTCCTCCAACACAACGACGAACTCATCTCCACCGAGTCTGGCGGCGGTCTCATAGTTCCTGATTGCAGAGGCAAGGCGTTGTCCTACGGCTTTCAGGAAGAGATCACCGACCTCGTGGCCATTGGCGTCGTTCAGGGTTTTTAGGTTGTCCACATCAAGAAACAGCACCGCGACGAGTCGCCCGCTCCGTTTGGCACGAGACAATGCCTGGGCCAGCCGGTCCATGAGCAGTCCACGATTGGCGAGACCCGTCAACATATCGTGTTGCGCCGTATGCGCGAGTTTTGCCTCGAGCTCTATTCTTTTGGTCACGTCATTCTGTATTCCCAAATAATGGGTTACGTCCCCCGCGCGGTCCCGGATCGGCGACAGATAAAGTTCATTCCAGAAAGGGGTCCCATCTTTTTTGAAGTTCTTTAGGACCGCTCTGACATCGCGGCGCTCATCGATCGCCTGCCGGAGCGGTGCCAGGCCGGGCTGTGCTCTTTCGCCGGCTTGCAGGAAGCGGCAGTTCCGGCCCCTGACCTCGTCGAGAGCATATCCCGTCAGTTTCTCAAAGGCTGGGTTCACGTAGATCAGAGGCATCTCGGGATCGCTTGCATCGGAGATGGATATCCCGTTTGCCACCGACTCGAGTATGTGCCGAACGCCGCTCCAGTCCGATCCGAGGAGGCTTACGACGGTCGCGGCGGGATCGTTGTCGATCGTTCGCGGAATGGAAGCCTCCAGCGCAGGTCGAGTTGCAATAGATGCGCCGGGCGTCGCGAGGGGAATTGCGGCGAGCTGTGACGTTTGGCGTAGGTGCTTCAACTCACTGATGTCCTCGGCGGTTCCGTACCACTCGGTGATCTGGCCATCCAAGCCTCGGAAGGCCTGTGCGCGCGACCGCATCCACAGCCAAGATCCGTCCCTGGTGCGTACGCGATACTCGAAGTCCATCGGTTCCCCGGTGAGTAGCGAATGCTGGCGGACGGGTATCACGGTTGCTATATCTTCGGGATGGATTACCGCTTGAAAGCCTGCGTCGGCAGTTTGCTGCGGGGTCTGCCCGGTAATCTGCTCCCACATGGGACTGACTTCGAGATTCAACCCCTTCGAGTCCGCGATCCACTTTATGTGCGGGCAAAGGTGCATCGCGTTACGATACCGCTTTTCACTTTGGCGCAGAGCTTTCTCAGCGCGCCTGCTCTGGGTTACGTCAACCACGGCGATGGAAACTCCGATAACGTCACCGGCCTCGTCGCGCGCCGGCTGATAGGAGGCGTTGTAGGTCAGGGTTCCTCCTCCGGGATTCGGCGAGGACTTCTTCAGTTCCAGCCCCAGGATGACTTCTCCCTTGAGGGCACGCAGAAGATATGGCTCGATGTTGGAATACACAGTTTGGGGGACCACCTCCGCGATCGTGTGGCCGAGATGGTCCTTGATCGAGCAGCCGCTGAGGTCGGCAAGCCGCTGGTTGATGTTGATGTAGCGGAGATTCTTGTCGACGAAGCAGAGACCTACGGGCGCGCCAAAGTAGACCGCCTGGAGATTGGCGACCTGCTGGGACAGCGATCCATCCAGATTGGCCGACGATATTTCCTTCCACGGGCTGGAGTCGACGGCCGCGGGTGTGTGCCGATGAGTTGCAACCACGGATGCAAGATCCTCGGCCGGCAGAGGCCTCCCGAAGTACCAGCCCTGGCCCAGTTCACAGCCCAGCCACAGCATCGTCTCGGCCTGATCGCGCGTCTCGATTCCCTCCGCCACCGTTCTCAGTCCAAGGCTTTGACCGAGTCCTACCACTCCGGCAACGATCTTTCGGCTGTCGCGCCTTTCGGTCATCGAGCTGACAAAACTGCGGTCTACCTTCAACTCATCGAACGGAAGCGCCTGGAGATGAAGCAAGCTGGAATAGCCTGTCCCAAAATCGTCCAGAGCCAGGTCGCAACCCATGTCCTTCAGTTCCTGGGCGATGCTGCGGGCATGATCCAGATTGTCGATCAAGGCGCTCTCGGTAATCTCGATCACCAACCGCGACAGCGAAAACGTGGTTCCTTCGGCAGCCTTGCGGATCAGTTTCGGTAAGCCGGAGCCTCGCAATTGCACCGCTGAAATATTTACGGACAGGGTGAGCGGCTCAGGTATGGAACTTGCTTCTTCAAACGCCTTTTGCAGGAGTTGCCGCGTCAGAGTGTCGATCCAGCCTTGCTTTTCCGCCAGGGCGATGAATTGATCCGGCGAAACAAGACCGTGCTGGGGATGATGCCACCGGGCCAGGACTTCAAATCCTGCCAGTTGACCGGTATGCAACGCGATGATCGGTTGGAAGTAGGGAATGAACTGGCCCAGGCGAAGGGCCTGCTGTGCGCTCGCCGCGGTACCATAACTCACGAGCTTGGTTGACTCTTTGAAGGCTTTCACGTCGTCTCCGGATTCTGGGGTGGCTCAGCTAGTCCGAGTGAACATGCGCTCTAATGGAGACGTGGGCGGAGCTCTTAATACAACGATATCTATAGAGACTTGCCGTTATGTGGGGAGCCGAACATAGCGTCTGCAACTTCTGTGTTGACGAGGCCCGTGGCTGCGCGCGCCGTGACGCCCAATAAGGTTCGGGACAGCCCGTCCGGGGCCGATTCCGACCTACAAGTGCGGGGGGCCTTCACTGCGCGCTCCGGTCGGGATGACAGGCGCTAGGGGGCTTTGGTGAGGGCTTCGGAGTAGAGCATGTCGCCGACGGCGCGGTGGGCGGCGGTGGAGGGGTGGCCCTGGTGGTAGTAGAAGTGGGTTTCGGGGGAGAGGCAGGGGTCAGGGTTCTCGTCGTGGATGGTGCGGCCGGCGCAGGTGGTAGTGGTGTCGGTGAGGCCGTACTTGGCGCCGTTGGTGATGACGGCGTCGTAGAAGACGCCCCAGTCGCTGGTGGCGATGCGGAGGTCGGGGTGTTTGGCGCGCTCGCCGGCGGGGACCAGGGCGATCTCGGAGTTGAACTGCTGACCGGCGGTGGCGAAGGAGGGGATTTTGGTGGGCAGCAGGGCGACCATGAAGCGGCGCGCGCCGAGCGAGTAGAGGCTGTCGATCTCGTCCTCCAGGTTGGCGCGGGTGTAGCCGGAGGGGGTGCCGCGGTCGTTGAGGCCACCGGCGAGGAAGAACATGGTCTGCGCGGGATCGAATTGGATGTCGCCGGATTGGAGGAGGGCGGCGAACTCGTCGACCTGATTCTTCATGCCGAGGGAGAGCAACTCGCCGGTGGGGTAGCGGCGGCCGTTGCCGGCCCCGGTGCGGGCCCCGCTGACGGCGAAGTTGAGGCCTTTGCCTTTGGAATCGGGCGCACCGTAGTAGGTGAAGGGGATGGCGAGTCGTTGGGCGAGGTAGGCGACGGAGGTGAGGCCGTTGCCGTCGACGTAGCCGGCGCCGGTGTCGGAGTAGCTGTCGCCGAAGACATAGAGTTGGGTGTAGGGGCGCGCGACGGGCGCGGGCGGTGTTGCCGGGGATTGGGCGGTGAGGGTGGCGGCGGCGAAGAGGAATGTAGCGGCGATGCGATTCATAGTGGCTCCGGGGCTTAGGCCATTTTAGTGGATTTCTCATTCAGCGATCAGCGATCAGCTTTTGGCGGTCAGCTATGAGGTATGAGCTATGAGGTATGAGCGATGGGAGTGGGAAGTGACAATAGGCGGCGAGTGCCGCGCAGCCGGAGAGCAGAAGAGGATGATGAGCTACGAAGAGCTGGCCAAGATGCCGCTGGAGTCGCTGCTGTATTACGTGCTGGTGGGAGACGGGTGGCGAAGCTTGTGATTTCCCTGCGGCGGCGTCCGATCCTGCGCGGCTTAGCGGCGGGCTTTGGCGGCGGTCTTCTTGGCAGGCGCTTTTACGGGCGGCTTGGGTTTGGCCTTGGCTGCGGCCTTGGGTTCGGCGGCCTCGGATGCGGCGGCTTCGGCCGTCTGCTGGCGCAGGGCGTGGAGGACGACGCGGAACATCTCTTCCTCGGGGGCGGGCTTGCCGGTGAAGATTTCAAACTGGCGGGCGCCCTGCTGCACGAACATTTCAACCCCGGTGATGATGGGGATCGACTGCTGGCGGGCGAGCCGGATGAGCGGCGTCTCCAGCGGGTTATAGACGAGGTCGAAGACCAGCTTGGTGTTGAGGTCCTTGGCTTCGAGGATGGGCGCAGCCTTGTTGCCGGCCATGCCTACGGGGGTTGCGTTGATGATGACGTCGAAGCCGGTTTTGGCGACGGCTTCCTTCTTGATGGTCTTGGAGCCGGACTGGCGAGCGAGCTTCTGCGCGGTCTCGGCGGTGCGGTTGAGGATGAAGACTTCGGCGCCCCGGTCGCGGACGCCGAAGACGGCGGCGCGTGCGGCACCGCCGGCGCCGAGGACAAGGACCTTTGCTCCGCGCAGTGAGAGGCGCTTCTCCAGCGGACCCACGATCCCGGCGACGTCGGTGTTGAAGCCATAGAGCTTGCCATCGAGCAGACGGACGGTGTTGACGGCGCCGATTTTGGCGGAGAGCGGATCAGTCTGCTCCAGGTGGGGGAGGATCTCCTGCTTGAGGGGCATGGTGACCGAGAGCCCCTGGATGGAGATCTCGTGGACTAGCTTGAGCAGGTCCGTCAGCTTGCCGGTTTGCAGGGCGAGGTAGACGGCGTTGACGGTCTCGCGCCGGAAGGCGGTGTTCATCATGATGGGCGAGAGCGAGGAGCGGATGGGATTGCCGGCGACGCCGTAGACCTTGGTGGCGGCGTCGACATGGTCGATGCGGTAGGTCTCGATGAGGGTGCGGGCGGCGATCTGGCCGGGGCCAGTCTCTTCGCCGGGAGTGGCGGCGGCGAAGGTGAAGGCGCTGCCGGCGCGGACGCCGAGCACGCGGGAGATGACGCCGGCGTCGCCCATGCAGATGCCGACGATGTTGGTGTGGTCGTTCATGCGCTCGAGGAAGCGGATGAGGGTGACGTTGTCGACCAGGGTCTTGGCGGTGGGGACGATTTTGACGAAGTCGGGGGTGAAGCGCTCAATGCGGGCGTAGATGCCGTCCAGGTCACGGGTGGCGGAGAAGTCGTGATAGCTGATGATCAGGGCGATGCCGGTGTCGCGCAGTTTCTGCAGTTCGCCCTTTTTGAGGGCTTCGGCGGATTCGAGTTCGAGGTCGACGAGGTGGAAGCCGGTGTCGGCTGCCTTGGAGAGGATTTCGACCTCGGCGGCGACCGAGCCGGGGAATTTCCCTCCCCCCTCGGCGCGCCTACAGGTGGCGATGGCAGTGGCGGCGGTGTTATCGGCGAAGAACTGTTTCAGCTTGGGAAGGGCCGCCAGCGGCTTGTCGAGGTAATCCAGGCGGAACTCGAGGAATGGCGTCTCCTTGACGACGGCCGAGGCCTTCTCGATCATCTCGGCGGGCGTGGAGCCGACGATGGCCACGCAGACCTTGGTGAGCCGGGAGCGGAGGAGCTGTGGAGCAAGGCTGGGCACAATCGATCTCATAGGCGCAATCGGGTATCTTACAGAGCAGTCGGCCAGGATGCAAATTTCTGCTCAATCATTGGGAATTTCAGGTCTTGACTTCTGGCTCGCGGCAAAAGTGGATTGCCGGGAACCCGTGGAATTTCTGCCTCAGCGAGGCGGGATAGCTGCGGGGACGCAGGGCCCAGATGGCCGTATTCCACAGTCCGCCCGCCAGCTTGCAACGTGTAATAGATGCGGCGGATTGGCGAAAGTTACTTATTAGAGCCTGGGCCTACTCAGCAAGCTGTGGTTCGGGAGGGTGGGATGCCGCCGAAGGACAACTACTGAGATTCTGCACGTCGTGCAGAATGACGGTCTTGGGGCGGATAAGATGAGAGGAATGGACTGGGTGGAGAGCGCGGAGGCGATTGGCGAGGTGGACGAGCTGTTGGCCTCCGTGGGGCTGGGGCACGGGCGGCGGAAGACGCTGGCGGGGACATGGCAGGGCGGCGAAAGGCGGGCGAAGGGGAAGGAAGCGGGGAGTCAAGTGCCGGTAAATACAACATTTCAAAAGCGATATTCCGGCGATAACCTCGGGGCAGGCACTGTGGCGAGGTCGAAGAAAGCTGCGGGGCAGCCGCCGAGCGGGATTGGGGTGGTGCGGGCGGCGGGTTGGGAGAGGTATGCGTGGCTGCGCCATGGCTTCAGCACGCGGGCGCGTGGGGTGTCGGCGGTTTATAGCCAGGGGGAGGGGGAAGGGTCGCTGAATCTTGGATTTACGAAGGAGGATGAGGCGGTGAACGTGGTGGAGAACCGGCGGCGGTTTTTGGCCGAGGTGGCGGGAGTTCCCACATCTCAAGATCGAGACCCCTTCGACAAGCTCAGGGCAGGCTCTTCGACAAGCTCAGGGCAGGTTATGGGGCACCCAGCGGGCCTGGTGACGCTGCGGCAGGTCCACTCTGGGATGGTACGGGTGATTGGGCGGGCGGGAGTCGAGGACGGCGCGGTTTCTCCCACATCTCAGAAGCGAGATGTGGGGCACCCAGCTTCGGATATCCGGATGGGGTTGGCGCGGCTGGAGACGGCGGATGGACGCGCGGTGCTGCGGGGCGATGGGATGATGACGGACGTGCCGGGGGTGATGCTGGGGGTGCAGGTAGCGGACTGCGTTCCGGTGCTGGTGGCGGACGTGCGCAGGCGGGCGGTGGCGGCGTTCCATGCGGGCTGGCGCGGGACGCTGGCGCGGATTGTGGAGCGGGGGATCGGCAGGATGCGGCTGCGCTATGGGTCGCGGCCGGAGGACCTGGTGGCGGTGGTGGGGCCGGCGATTGGGGCGTGCTGCTACTCGGTGGGCGAGGAGGTGCGGAACGAGTTTGAATCGCAGTTTGGGTATGCGGCGGAGCTGTTCAGCGAGGTGTACGACTCGGACCCGGTACGGGACAAGTACCCGCTGCTGTTTTTGACGGCGCGGGCGCCGGGGCACTCGAACATTGGGCCGCAGATTCATCTGGACCTGTGGGAGGCAAACCGGCGACAGTTGCTGGACGCGGGGCTGAAGGCGAAACGGATTACGGTGGTAGGCGAGTGTACGGCGTGCGCGCGGGTGGGAGTGGGTGCAGGTTTGGGCGCGTTGAAGTACTTCTCGCACCGGGGAGAGAGCGGGTTCGCGGGCAGGATGATGGCGGTGGTGGGGGTTCAGTAGCAGGGGGTGTAGGGAACAGGTATGACGAGCTAGCTTCGGTGGTGGGTGGTGGGCGTGGGTTCCGGCTGGGAGGATTCAATGGCAACGATGAAGACGCACACGGAGTACATGACGCTGACGACGAAGAAGCGCTACGAGATGGTGCATCTGACGCCGCAGGTGGAGGCGATTGTGAAGCGCAGCGGCGTGGTGGACGGGCTGTGCTTCGTCTCGCCGATGCACATTACGGCGGCGATCTATGTGAACGACAACGAGGATGGGCTGATCGAGGACATCGGGACATGGCTGGAGAAGCTGGCGCCGGCGTGGCCCGGGTACAAGCATCATCGCACCGGCGAGGACAATGGAGACGCGCATCTGAAGTCGCTGCTGCTGCACCACGAGACGACGCTGCCGGTGACGAACGGGCGGCTCGATCTGGGAACGTGGCAGAGGATCTTCTACGCGGAGTTCGATGGGCAGCGGGCGAAGCGCATTATCGTGAAGGTGCTTGGTCTCACCACATAGATCGCGCCAAAGCGTTAAAATTTAGGGGTAGGGCATAAGACATGAAGACACTTGTGCGAAATGTCGTTCTTTCACTCATCATGTCTTTCTTGACACAGCCTGCGTGGTCGGTGTCACCTTGCGACAACGTGGATCGTAGCTTGACGGACACCAGCAAGACGGTGTTGGCCCCTGTGATCGCGAGTCAACTCCACGCCAAGAAAGTTGATGTGCTGCAGTCGTATCGATTCGACGGCTGGACCATACTTTACGTGAATTCGCACGACTCGGATGAGACATTTCTTTTTTACTCCCACGACCCGCTCCATACCCGTTACATCACAATGTGGGGTGGTGCCGCGGCATGGAATGAGGAGCAAAGCATCAGAAAGTGGACGCTCAAAAACGCTCCAGGTATCCCTCGGAAGCTGGCTAGTTGTTTTGCATGGCACGTTACAAGTGATCGCGATCAGTAGAACCAAGAGGAAACAGCAATGGCCACCAGGATTGAGCACCTGACACCTTGCGGCACCGCTGAGCCTGAGCAGCGCGAGGCTGTCTTCGACATCTTCCGGCGCTGGGGCTACCTGCAGGCCACGCTGGATCCGCTGGGCCAGTACCTTGCGCCCGAGCCGTTTCCGACGACCGCTCCTCAAGGCCAGTTTGCGGACCAGGCGCGCGCGATCTATTCCGGCAGCATTGGGCTGGAGTTCATGCACATTGCCGAGAATGCGCGGCGCGAATGGCTACAGCAGCAGATGGAGCAGACGCCAACCGCGCCCGACCAGATTCACATTCTGAGCGACCTGATTCGCGCCGACCTCTTTGAGCAGACCATCCAATCGCGCTACCTAGGCACCAAACGCTTCTCGCTCGAAGGCCTGACCGTGCTGATTCCGTTCCTCGACCAGGTGCTGGGGAGCAGTTCGGCGCTGGGCGTCAACACGGCGGTGATTGGGATGAGCCATCGCGGCCGGTTGAACGTGATGGCCAACACCATCGGCCGCTCGCCGGTGGAGATCTTTGCGCGCTTTGAGGATGTGAACCCGCGCAGCGTGCTGGGCGGCGGCGATGTGAAGTACCACATGGGCGCCACGGGCGAGCACCGCGCCCCGGACGGCAGCGTCATCGGGATGCATCTGGTCTCGAACCCGAGCCATCTGGAGGCGGTCGACCCGGTGGCGCTGGGCCGCTCGCGCGCCAAGCAGACGCGCATCGGTGAAGGCGGACGTGACCAGGTGCTGCCCATCTGCATCCACGGCGATGCGGCGTTCGCCGGGCAGGGAATCCTCGCAGAGTGCCTGGTGCTGGGCGCTCTTCCGGGATTTGAGGTCGGAGGGACGGTGCAGGTGATCGTCAACAACCTGCTCGGCTTCACCGCGACGCCGGATGAGTCGAACTCCTCGCGCTTTGCGTCGGACGTGGCCAAGCGGCTGCCGATCCCCATCTTCCATGTGAATGCCGAGGACCCGGACGCGGTGGTGTGGGTTGCGAGCATCGCCGCGGAGTACCGCCATCGCTTCCACTCCGACGTGGTGGTCGACTTGATAGGCTACCGGCGGCACGGGCATAGCGAGGTCGACGACCCCACCGTGACCCAGCCGCGGCGCTACGCAGCCATCAAGGACCATCCACCGCTCTACAAGCTTTATGCGCAGCGGATCGGCGTCGATCCCGAGCCCGAGGCGAAGCGGGTGCAGGAGGAGTTTCTGGAAGGCCAGCGGCAAGCGAGCCGGTCGCGCACGAAGACCCGGCTGGCCACGCTGCCCGACTACTGGAGCCACTACCACGGCGGCCCGCTGCTCCCCGAAGACGAGGTTGCGACTGGGCTGCCGCCGGAGCGAATCGCTGAGCTGGCGCGGCTGACGACTGCGGTTCCGCCGGGCTTCCATCTGCATCCCAAGGTGAAGAAGCTGTTTGAGCAGCGGCTGGAGATGGCCGCGGGCACGCGCGCGTTCGACTACGGCATGGCCGAGCTTACGGCGTTTGCCTCGCTGGTGAGCGTGGGGACGCCGGTGCGGCTGAGCGGGCAGGACTCGCAGCGCGGGACGTTCAACCAGCGCCACTCCATCCTGATCGACATCGAGACCGAGGCGAGGTACGTTCCGCTGGCCCACGTCAGCGAGTCGCAAGGGCGGTTCGAGGTTTATAACTCGATGCTGTCGGAGGCCGCGGTGATGGGATTTGAGTACGGCTACTCGCGCGACTACCCGGAGACGCTGGTGCTGTGGGAGGCGCAGTTCGGCGACTTCGCCAACGGCGCGCAGATCATCATCGACCAGTTCATTGCGGCGGGCGAGGCTAAGTGGGGGCTGCTCTCGGGCCTGGTGCTGCTGCTGCCGCACGGCTACGAGGGCCAAGGGCCGGAACACTCCAGCGCACGCATCGAGCGCTATCTCGATCTTGCTGCGGGCGACAACATCCAGATCTGCCAGCCGTCGACCGCCGCGCAGTACTTCCATCTGCTGCGGCGCCAGGCGATGCGATCATGGCGCAAGCCGCTGATCGTATTCACGCCGAAGAGTATGTTGCGCCATGCGGATGCGTCGTCGCAGCTTGCGGACTTTGCCGCGCCGCGCTACCTGAACGCGATCTCGGACAACACGGTGAAGGCGCCGCGCCGGCTGCTGGTATGCACCGGCAAGATCGGTCACAATCTGCGGGTGGAGCGCGAGAAGCGCAAGGACACTTCGGTGGGGATTATCTTTCTGGAGCAGATGTACCCGTGGCCAGAGGAGGAGATGCAGGCCGCGCTGGACCAGCACCCTGAAGCCGTGGAGATCGTATGGGTGCAGGAGGAGCCAGCCAATATGGGCGCGCTGACCTATGTGCTGCCCCATCTGCGGCGCATGGCGGGCGACCGTGCGGTGTTGAGCGTGAAGCGCCACGAGAGCGCAAGCCCGGCGACCGGATCGGCCAAGGCGCACGAGATGGAAGAGAAGACGCTGATCGACCTGGCCTTTGGGGGCGTAGGGGCGGGAGCGGGGAGAACTGGACGGCCGAGTTCAACTGACCGGATCAAGTGACCGGATCAAGTGACCAGGGCATGCCTGGCCAGCCTGCGCTTGCGGGTGCGGCGGAAGAAGAAGTAGATGATGACGCTGACGGCGGCGGCGTAGGCGCACCAGACCGAGGTGAAGGCATAGCGCTTGACCAGCGCCACGACGATCAGTCCGACGAGGTTGAACCATCCCAGCTCGACCAGGGGCCGATACCCTGAGAAGAACAGCGCCCCGCAGGTTGCGATGACGTAGAGCAACGCAACCAACGTCGTGTTGGTGATGACGTTGATGTAGACGATGCTGTGGGCCTGCTCGAAGACTTGCAGCGGATAGGCGATCAGTCCCCAGTTGAGATAGAGCGCCAACAGGCCACCCAGGATGACGAAGCCGAGCATGCGTCTTCGCTGGCGCTGGGTGGGTTCGATGAGAAAGACAGCGAACGGCAGCAGGAAGGGCAGAATGCCATCCGCATACAGGACAAAGGCCGCTCCGGCGCCGTGCGCGACCTGGCAGGGCACGGTGCCAGTGTGCCCCAGCCAAACGAAGCCCTCAATGAACTCGTGCAGCGCGAAGAGGCCAGGCACGGCGGCCAGCAGCAGCTCGCGCCGGTCCTTGACCTGGGTGAGCGTGGCCACGCCGACTGCTCCTAAAACTGCAGCGCTGGTGAAATCAGCGGCAGCTGAAAAGCACATAGATCCCTCCCGAGCGCGCGAACAGCCATCATACGCGAGAGAGCAGCGGCGCTCCGTTCGATTGATGGCGCATGCTACAGAAGTCCGGATCCGGCCAGGTCCTACGAGCTAGTGAACCCCAACGAGAGTGCGGGGCGCAATCCTTGCCGGAGAGGCGCCCCGCGATGACTTGCGACAATAGCAGACAACCTTGGAGGAGCGGTTTAGAACACGTACTTCAGTGAGAACTGGGCGATGCGCTCGGCGTCAGTGCTCGGGTTAGACGCGGTAATGGTCCCGAATGTGGCTTGGGATTGTCTGACTTCCGGGTCTCCTAGTTTGGTGTGGTTGACCATGTTGAAGTACTCGACACGAAACTCCATGTCGGTCTCGCGATAGATGGGGAAAGTGCGCACTACGGCGCCATCCCAGTTGGTGTAGACGGGGCCACGCAGCGACCCCTTCATTACGTTGCCGTATCCTGTGCCTGGGCCGCTTTGCAGCGGGGTGGAAAAGGCGGCCTTATTCAGCCAGGTGACGCAGGGCTTGCCCGGGGTGCAATTGCCGCCGCCCGGCACTTGTGCGTAAGCCGACTGGGTGAAGTCGCGCTGTGCGCGGTCCTGGCTGAGGCCGGTAAGCGAGTTATCCGACCCCATATAGGCGGTCAAGGCATCCCCGGAGTGGCGTTGAATCAAGCCGCTGGTGCGCCATCCGTTGGCAACTGCCTGCAGGACGCGGGGACCCGTATGCAACTTGGGCAAGTCGTATACGTAGGAGATGGACACAGCCTGAGGGTGGTCGATGTCGGAGATGCCGCGGTCGAGCGCCTTGATATCCGGCACATACGCGGCCGCTGGAATCCCGACCGCGTTTGAGGGATAGAGAGGATATACGTAGGATTCGCCCGCGTTCAGGTCTTCCGTATTGCTGACCCTGGTGGCCTGCGGCATGTCGTCATAGGACTTCGACCATGTCCAGTTGGCCAGCAGCGACAAGCCATGCGCCATCTTCTTCTCCAGCGTGGCCTGGAGCGAGTTGAAGTGCGCATTGCCGATCATTGCCGCCTCGATGATGTCGGAGTAGTTTGCTGCGCATCCGGTGGCGGATGAGCAGGGGCCGACGGTGGGAGCGGTGTTGTACACCCGGCGGAAGTTCGCGTTGCCCGACAGACCGTTGTTGACCTCTGGGTTGAGTTCCAGATTGACAAACTGGTGGCGAGACACCGAACCGACATAGGCGATCCGCATCGACCAACTGGCGGCAAGCTGATGTTCGACGGTCAGGTTGAAGTCGCCGGTGACGGGCACCTGGAAGTTGCCGGAGGGATCGTACTCGGTAATGGTGATGCCGTTGGGGAACGTCTGGCTGGATGGGAACGGCAGAGTGTACGGGAACGGGTTGGCTACCTTGCCCGCCGCGCAGGAGGCTGTTGTCGTGCAATAGGGGTCGCTGAAGGGGCCGCCGGGGCTGGAGCCTGCGGTGGTGCTGTACATTGCCAGGTTGGATAGCGTAATGGACTGGTTATTCGGTACCCAACTGGCCTGGCTGAGGTTGAAGAATCCAGGCAAACGGTCCTGGTAGAACAGGCCCGTGCCGCCGCGGACGACCGTCTTGCCGTCGCCCAGTAAGTCAAAGGCAAATCCGACACGCGGCATCAACTGCGCATATTTGCTCTTGACTCCGTTCTTGGGAACGCCCGGGTCGCCGGTGAGCAGCATTCCGGCGGGCAGGGTGGTGAACTGGCTGGTATGCTGGTTCGCCATATAAGCGGACGCGCTGAACTCCTGCATGCTCCCGACCCGGTTGGCCCACGGCGCGAAGTCTTCCCAGCGGATGCCGTAGTTGATGGTCAGACGGGGACCGGCCTTCCAGCTATCCTGCGCATACAGCCCGGGGAAGTGGTTGCGGTCGTTGACCTGCTCGAAGTTGCCCTGGGTAAAGCTGTTAAGAAATCCCAACTGAAAGTTGGCCATCGCGTTGGGATATTGGTAGGTCGTGCTGCCGATCTTGTTGGTGGTGGCGTTGAAACCGAAGGTGCCGTACGACTGATAGACGTTGGTCACGTCGAACTTGCTCAGTTCGATGTGTCCGCCGAAGGCAAAGTTGTGGCTTCCCTTTACCCAATGCACGTCGTCGTTGAAGGTATAGTTGTTGCGGCCCCAAGCTGCGTACGCCGAGGACGACGCCCCAAAGTAGCCGGTAATGCTGGCGGCCAGGTAGGGGCCGGTGGACGGCTGCCAGACGTTCTTCACTCCGAAGGCCGTGATGTCCGGACTTCCCGGAGGCCCGCCGCGCAATGCCACTTCGCGCTGATAGTTCAGGATGAGGTTGTTGATCAGGTTGTTGCTAAACTGGTGGGTCTCCGACACCAGCGCGTTCTGGTAACGGGTGTTGAAGTAGGACTGGTAGCTGGACAGCATCACCGGGTTGTAATCGGCCGCCTGCTGGAAGTAGTCCGAGTAGTAGTGGCCAAAGAGATGGTCGATGTCGCTGAAGGCGTGATCCACGCGTGCGATGTATTCATCGTAGAACTGGGTTGTGGGCTTGAAGTAATTGTACGTGCCTCCTATCTTGCCCGGAGCTGCGTCGGTGGCAACCGTGGGGAAGACCTTCTCGTAGGCTACGGATGCCAGATCGTAATCGCTGGAGGGAATCCGGTTATTGGCGTACGCCACATTGGTGAATGGGTTGGTGATTTGCTGAGTGGGAACCGCAACCCCTCCCGAGGTTACGCATAGGCCGCTAGCATTGAAGGAATTGCCTGACGCCGTGTTGCACAGATTGCCATAGTCGGCATAACCCACCTGAGCGCCGGTCGAGGTGAGTCCTTCTTCCGCGAGGGTTGGGACCGTGGTTGAAGTGGCGTTTGAATTGCTGTGATAGATGGTGTGCTGATAGCCGAAGAAGAACTGAGTGAGCGTGCCGGTGGAGAGATGGGGAATGATGAGCGGGCCCCCGATGGTGCCGCCGAACTGGTGTCGGTGCAGCGTATCCGCTGTGGTGGCGAAGTACGGCTTGGCGTTGAAGTAGGGATTACGCAGAAACTCGAAGAGGTCGCCGTGGAACCGCTTGGTCCCCGACTTGGTGACGATGTTGACCACCGCGCCGGCGCTTTGGCCGAACTCGGCGTTGTAGTTGCTCGTCTGTACGCTGAACTCCTGCAAGGCGTCCGGGAACGGGAACGGTCCGTTGACGTTGGTCATCTCGTCCACATTGTTGCCGCCGTCCAGCAGATAGTTCGACTGGTTCGGCAGCGTCCCGTTTGCGGTGGTGACGACGGCCGAGGGAAAGGTCTTGCCATTGCCCTGGTTGACGCCATTGCCCTGGTTGGTGGCATCTACGACGCCGGCCACCAGTGTCTCCAGGGAGGCCGCGTTTCTGCCGTTCAGCGGCAGATCGACCACCCGCGACTGGTCGATGACCTGCGACAGCGTGCCCGTAGTCGTGTCCACCTGCGGCACCGCTGCGGTCACTTCCACGGTCTCGGTGGTGGCGCCCACAGCTAGCTTCACGTTCACCGTCACCGTCTGGTCCGCCTGCAGCACGATTCCTGTCTGCTGATAGGCCTCGAAGCCCTTCGACGACGCAACCGCCAGCGAGTATCCCGAAGGAGACAAGGTGGGGAAGACAAATGCGCCGGTCTGCCCGGACTTGACGACGGTCTGCCGCCCGGTGTCGGTCTGGGTCGCCGTGACCGTCGCCCCAGCCACAGCCGCTCCGGTGGTATCGGTTACCGTTCCCACAATCGACCCGTAGCCCTGGGCTGCTAGACGCATGGGTTGGAACACCACTGCGAGCGCCATAAGAATGCAGACGCTCAGCCATAACTCTCTGTAGGGAAAGGATTTCGAGGTAGGTTTCATGATGGCCGAAACACTAGAACCTGTGCGCATCTGTTGTCAAGGAAAAATAGTCGATTTCCGCACGTTTGTGCGATTATCGAACCGGACACTGCTCGAGGCAAGGCCGGACCTCAGAGACACATTAGCTGCTGCTGGCTTGCGCGTCCATCACCTGCTGGGTGACCCAGTCGGTCCAGATTGCCTGGTCGATGGGACAGGCGGGCGGGGCACCATCGAGCACGGCGGCGACGAAGTTCTCCACCGCCGGGTAGTGCACGTTGGCGTGGGCAGGGAGGTGTTCCTCGCGCAGCTTGCCATCGCTGGCGAGCACACGCAGCGCCGGACCGTTGAGGGCGTCGAGGTTGAGCTCGCCCTCGACCCCGACGATGCGGAACTGGTCGCGCTGGATGCGCGAGTTCCAGCGCACATCGACGACGGCGTGAATGCCGCCTGCATAGCCAATGAGCGTAGTTGCCGAGTCTTCGACCGCGAGCTGGTGCAGCGCATTGGAGAGCAGGCCGGTGGCGCGCAGGGGCCGGCCGAAGAGGAAGTTGCAGGCATCGATGCGGTGCGAGCCGACGTCGTAGAGCGGACCTCCGCCGGCCAGCACGGGGTCCTTCAGCCAGCCGCGGTCGGGGCTTTCGAGCCAGCCATGGTAGTTGGCCTCGACCAGCACCGGCTGGCCAATCGCGCCCTCGGCGATGAGCTGGCGCGCACGGATGAGCTTGGGATAGAGGCGGCGGTAGTACGCAATGCCGCACACGCGTCCTGAGTCGCGGGCAGCTGCGGCCATGGATTCCGCCTGGGCGTAGTTAAGGGCTACGGGTTTTTCGCAGAGCACGTGCTTGCCGGCGCGCAGGCTGGCGATGGTCTGCTCGGCGTGCAAGGCGACCGGCGAGGCGACGTAGACGGCATCGATCTGGGGATCGCGCAGAGCCTCGCCCAAATCGGTGAAGGCGAGCGCGCCTGGATACGCGTCGGCTTTGCGGGGATCGCGGGTGAGCAGAGCGTAGAGGTAGCTGTGCGGCTCCGCCAGGATCGCGGGCAGGACGCGCTTGCGGGTAATGTCTCCGATTCCGATGACGAGCCAGTTGAGCATTTCAGAAGTAAATCATATTCAAGCGAATCTTAGCTTGCTACTCAAGTTGATCGCTGGGAGTTCGCTGGCTTGGCGAAAGCTGGCCTAGATCCAGCCGCGGAGGCGGTAGTAGACGATCTTGGCGGATTCCGTAACCAGGATTTCGAAGGCGGGGAAGCGCGCGTTCCAGTGCTGGGCTTGCTTGAGCACGTCGGGGATGGGCATCGGGGTGATGTCGATGCCGAGCTTGCGAAAGACGCGTATCGAGCGATACATATGAAAGTCGCTGGTGAGCAGGACTTTCTTGCCGGGCATGCCCTGGATGAGGCGCGCGGTGTTGATGCCGTTCTCGCGGGTGCTGTGCGATTGCCACTCGGCGACGATGTCCTGGCGGGGAACGCCCTCGGCGACCAGGAAGTTGACCATGCCGGGGCCGTTGCCGCCGCTGATCACGATGGTCTTGAAGCCACCGGATTGCCAGGCCATCAGCGCATAACGGGCGCGCCAGTAGGACGAGAAAGAGACGAGTCGCTGGTCGTCGTTGGCGGCGCTGAGCACGATGAGGACGTCACCGGCGGGTTGCTCGATGGGCCCGGAGTAGGCGTGGGCCCACCACGCGTCGACGGGAGTGACGGTGACCAAGACAACGACAAGTCCAATGGCGGCAAGGATGCGGGTGAGCCAGCGGCCTGGATTGCGGTTACCGGCCATGGACGGGCTCCTGACGACGGGGCACGAGTGAATCGAAGATTGCGCTCAGCTCGGCGGCGACGGCGCTCCAGCTGCGGCCGCCGCGGGCGGAGATGGTGGCTGCGTCCCAGGCGCGGTCGAGGACGGAGGCGAGGGCACGAGCGAGTTCGGCCGGATCGCGAGGAGGGACGAGCTGGCCAGAGTCGTCGCTCATGATCTCGGGGATGCCGCCAACGCGCGTGGCGACGACGGGGCGGCCACAGGCGAGCGCCTCCAGGACCACGTTGGGGCAACCCTCCATGTAGCTGGGCAGGGTGACCAGATCGGCGGCGGCCATCCAGACGGCGACGTCGTCGGGACTGCAACCGGGAAGCATGTGGATGTAGCCGGTCGCATCGCTGGCCTGAATGGCGGCTTCGATGAGCTGCCGGTCTGGACCCACCCCGACCAGATAGACGTGCAGGCTGGGACGGCGCGGATGCAATGTTGCGGCCGCTTCGACGAGTTCGCGAAGGCCTTTCTTCACATCCATGCGCCCAATGTAGACGATGGCCTGAGAGGCTGGATCGATGTGCAACTGCTGCCTTGCCTCGATGCGGTCGCGGACGCGGAAGACGGTGAGGTCGCAGCCGTTGACGATGGCGCGGGTCTTCTGCGGCGGGGCGCCCAGGACTACGGCTTTTTTGCGGAGATCGTCGCTGACGGTGACCAGAAAATAGACTCCGCGCAGGACAGTGCGG
>Ga0182013_10001062_pt1 | contig 38072 bp, 40 predicted proteins | sample 612S2MmetaG_FD_120487 | JGI IMG/M metagenome (GOLD analysis project Ga0182013, IMG submission 120487) | Permafrost microbial communities from Stordalen Mire, Sweden - 612S2M metaG | ecosystem: Environmental > Terrestrial > Soil > Wetlands > Permafrost | place: Sweden: Stordalen | collected... | reverse complement strand
GGCAGCAAAGACGTGTTCGAGCGCGCCGTCCTGGGCGGTGTGGCCGCCAGCATTGGGGGTTCGCGGATGAGTACTAGGTGGCGCGCCCGAAGAGATTCGAACTCCTGACCCCCAGATTCGTAGAGCGACCAGAACAAAATGTGATTGTTATTTTCTTTCAGTGGGTTACCCGCTAAGCCATTGACCCTCGGGCATGATCGCCGCCGCATCCGGCGCCGCTCGACCGCATTCGACCGCAACCGTCGCGCGACGAGGCCGGGAAGGCGTGCGACATATCCGCGACCAATCTGTACGCTTCAAGCCAGCAGGGCCTCACTCTTGGGACGGGCAAACGGCCATCCCTGCATGGAGAATCAGCATGGCGCGCGTATTGATCATTGGAGCTAGCAAGGGCATCGGGCTCGAGACGACACGGCAGGCGCTTGAGGCAGGGCACCAGGTGCGCGCCCTGGCCCGCTCGGCCGCGGGGATCGGTTTGTCCGATCCAAAATTGGAGAAAGTCCGTGGCAACGCGCTGATCAGCAAAGACATTGAGCGAAATCAGCTCGGAATGGCGGGCGATTTCATTTCGGAATCGCGGGCGATTTAAAATCGGAATGGTGGGCGAATTCGCTCGGAATCAGCACGCGAGTATTGAAGGTCAGGGAAGCAACAAGGGACGGCGCAAATGGCAAATGACCTCTATGCCCTGGAGAAGTTAGTCGAAGCGGTAGATGCCCTTGTCGCTGGTACCGGCCGCGTGCGCGAGCGGCTGTTCGCTGCTGCCAAGTTCTTCATCCAGATCAGGCAGGAAGACATTCCGGAAGGCGAACTGCGTTGCCTTTTTGCCGATCTAAAAAATACTCTCACGTCTGGGCTGGCGGGGGCTGACGAAGCCTCGGTGGCCCATACATTGCGGGCGAAGACCGCGGAAGAAGCCGCCGCGATCGCACGTCTTATTTTCGATCTCTTTCGTGAGCTGGATCGTTTGCCGCAGTGAGAACCTCTCGGACGTATCCTAATCGCGCGCGCTGCTGTCCACATTGTTCAGCGCTACGGCCGTGCCGGCGATTTCCCGATGTTGGGCCGCTATCCCGCTGAGGCCAGGACGGTTTGCGATATATCTCCGACCGTTTGAGAATGCGGGTGATCACCTAAGCACTCAACTCCAAAGGTGCCTGGCGGAAATTCGGGTCCTCTACCGCGCCATGCCAGTGTGCGAGGCTGCTTCTGATAGTGGCGCCCTTGGCTGCTATTAATGGCATGCTGACAAGCGATTTAAGTCATGACATTCAGCGCGCTCTGCCGAAAATCGTCAGTCGATGTCTTGAAGAGCGTCTTTAGCATAAATCGCGCGTCTGACGTCGAGCGTCTGGTAGAGCGTCCTGCGCCGCCCCGGGGGCTGCCGATGCTCATACGACTAAAGCCGGCGCGGCAGCCACTCCTGACAACGGAAATGAACGCGACCATGCGGCGCGACCGTTTTGGGTCGTTCGCGGCCTTCCACGCGATAGTATCTGCGGGCTGCTCACTCGCGCTATGCTGCCGCGTAGCGCGCCAGAGTAAAACAACGACCATTAGCGTGGATTATTCGGGTTCGCGCGAAGTTTCGGGATGCATTTTATGGAGCAGCCGTTCGGCGTCCGTAAGGGTGTCGACGACGGCGCTGATTGCGCCAACAACCCTGTCCGGAATACGTTCCGGCGGTGGTTTGCGGATTTTCTTCCGAGCCAGCTTTTCCTTGGCAATATGTGTGATTTTCTTCTTCGCTGCGACCTTGCGCTTGCTCGCCGTCACCCCGCCTTTCTTGCCCGAGGTTTTCGACTTCTTCGTCGCTTTGGCAGCGGTCTTATTACGTCCCATTTTCGTCATTGCCGACCCCAGTCTTTCCCACAAGGTTGCAGCCATAAGAATCGCATTTCGCGGCGTCTCGCGTAATCGATGCCGGACCTGATCCTGAAAAATGGATCACACCGCTGCCGAACGGCGAAACGGTATCATGCCTCAACGGAGTTCTGGGATCTAGTTTTGTCGCTTAAACGCGATCTTATGCGTGTGGCTGCTGTGAGCTTGTCTTTCGGATGACACCCTGCCGCCCAATCGTTTTCCCCCGCGGCTCCGGATATTTATCACCGTTTTCTCAGTTTAATTCCACTGAGAGCAATTTTGAACAGTTCTGGCTGCGGCGCCGTGCAAAAATCCTAAATCGCAAACGACTGAGCGAGTGAGCACTTTGAGACAGTGTGCTGGCTCCGGAACGCCCATGTTTTCTAAACTATGAAGACGCCCATACGGCGTCCCTGGTCAGGAATCTATTATGATTGAGGCCAATCCCACGATGGCGCATCCATCTTTCCGTTTCCGGCATTTACTGAGACCCACGATTGTTACCGCGGTCTTACTCATTGCTGCCCTGGTAGGTGTCGCTGGTTATCTGGAGAAATGGCTGTGGATGCGTCAGCTCGACTACATCGGCATCTTCTGGACACTTCTGTCGGTTCAGTGGGCAATGCTATGCTCGGCTTTCGTCGTCGCGTTTCTGTACCTGTGGGTCAATCTCCGTTTGGCCGCCAAAAATAGCGGCGCGTTTCCCAGGGTTGGTAAGCCATGGAGTTCCGCTTCCTTATCCAGAGCCGATGCACGCACGCAGACAAATATTGAGTTGTCTCCCGGGCTGTTGAAGGCAGCCGTCGTACTGGTCAGCGCCGGCGTTGCCCTGTTTTTCGCGTTTGGCTTCTACGCCGAATGGGACACTTACCTGCGCTTTCGCTACGGCGGGTCCTTCGGAGTTCCTGACCCGCTTTTTGGGGTCGATGTCGGGTTTTATGTCTTTCATCTGCCCTTCTATGAGCTGCTGCAAACTAGCCTGACTTTGCTGACGGTGTTGACTCTTGGGATCGTCATTTCAAGCTACGTGTTCCTAGGATTACGGCGGGCAAGCGGGAGCGGAAGGATCGATATTGGCGGCTACGTCACGTCGCATCTTTCAGTGCTTCTGTTTATTTTGGTTGCCAATTTTGGATGGGGCTTTTACCTCGATCACTACGAACTTGTTTATTCCACGCTTGGTGTCGTCTATGGCGCCGGCTATGCGGCGGATCATGTAACGCGGGTCGCCCTCTGGATCATGGTTGGTGCCTCAGGCGTGGCGTGCGCATTGCTTGCGCTCAATTTCTTCCGCCCGAATCTGAAGATGTTAGGTGCGGGAGCCGCAGCTTACGTGGCGCTGTGGGTCATCGGGGTTTCGGTGGCCCCATTCGTCTTTCAGGAATTCGTGGTCCAACCGAGCGAGCTGGCGCTTGAAACGCCTTACCTGAAAAATTACATCGACTTCACACGGAAGGCCTTTCAACTGGATAAGATCCAGGAAACGTCCTATCCGGCCTTGGCAGACCTGACGCCCGATGTGATCGGCAGGAACCAAGACACGATCCAGAACATTCGTCTATGGGATTCGCGGCCGCTGCTTCAGACTTACCAGCAGACCCAGGCGATACGCCTCTACTACCAGTTCTATAACGTCGATACCGACCGTTATCATCTGGCGGACGGCTATCATCAGGTCATGCTTTCCACCCGCGAGCTGTCGCCGGAGCTACCCGCGAAAGCGCAAACCTGGGTCAACCAGTACCTGCAGTTCACCCACGGCTACGGCGTGGTCATGAACTTCGTCTCGAAGAAGGTCGGGGGAGGTTTTCCGCAATACACTCTCGAGAACGTTCCAGCCGATTCAGCCTTCGGTTTGAATATAACCCAACCCGCCATCTACTACGGACAATCGATGCCGGGATATCGGATCGTCGACACTGGCATCAAGGAGTTCGACTACCCAAAAGGCAACGACAATGTCTACACCAGCTACAACGGGAAAGGCGGAATTCCGCTGGATAGCGATTGGAAGAAACTCTTGTTCGCCTGGACCAAAGCCGACATCAACATTCTGTTGACCTCCTATCTCAAGCCAGAGAGCCGAATTCAGATTCATAGAGACGTTCGCGAGCGGGTTGAACAAATCGCTCCGTTCTTGCGCCTCGACAATGATCCGTACGCCGTATTGAGCGAAGGTAAGTTGTACTGGATCCAGGATGCCTACACGGTCTCGAATTACTTTCCGTATGCAAATCCAGAGCGGACAACGTTGTCGGTAACAGCGTTGGGGCAGAGCTTGGGTACCGCAATGACGGATCGAACCCAAGACCCCGACACGGCAGGGACCGAGGCCCGCGCCTCGGCTGCCTTTGATGGGCAGAACTACATCCGCAATTCCGTGAAGGCCGTCGTCGACATGTACGACGGAACCGTCCGCTTCTATGTCATGGATCCCAAGGATCCCATTCTGGCCGTCTATCGGCAGGCGTTTCCCGGCGTGTTCAATGACCTGAGCGAGCTGTCTCCGGATCTCAAGAAGCACCTGCGCTACCCGGAGGATCTCTTCACCGTTCAAGCCGACCAATACAGAACATTCCACATGACGGATCCTCAGGTTTTCTACAATCGGGAGGACCTGTGGACGGCGCCGATAGAGAAGTACCAAGGCCAGACGCAGGCTATGCAGCCCTATTACATTCTGGCGAAACTGCCCGGAAGCAGCGAGCTTGAGTACCTGCTCATGACTCCCTTTACGCCACAGAACCGGGACAACATGATCTCCTGGATGGCCGCCAGGTCCGATTTTCCCGATTACGGGAAAATGCTTTTTTACGAACTTCCAAAGGAAAAGCTCGTCTACGGACCCAACCAGATCGAGGCCATGATCGATCAAAACACCACAATTTCTCAGCAGCTCACGCTATGGAACCAACAAGGGTCGCGGGTCATTCGCGGGAAGCAAATCGTGACTCCGATTGAGAACTCGTTCCTGTACGTGGTGCCGCTGTACCTGAAAGCAGAAGGCACGAACTTTCCGCAGCTCAAGCGCGTCATCGCGGTTGCGGGCGACAAGGTCGTCATGGAGCCGACGCTCGATGAGGCGCTCAGCGCTCTTTTTGGTAAGCAGCAACCGCAAGCGGTCACAGTACAAGGGCGCGCAGCGGGGAGGTCAACCGCAGCGAGCGCGGCGGCGTCCACCGGCCAGTCGGACGCGGGTCAGGCGCGAACGCAGTTTGATAACGCCCAGCAGGCAATGCAGCAGGGGGATTGGGACAAATTCGGCAAAGCGATGGCGGCGCTCAAACTCCTGTTGGCCAACCCGGCTATGTAGTTTCCGAACCTCATGTGGAACCGCAGTCCTGCAATATGGTTAGGTTTCGGGGGATACGACAGGACTGCCCTATGCCCCATGCCCTCATTGTCGGTTCTGTGTATTCGATAGAAGCGACGCAATACCGGTTGTTAAGATGACTCATTCGGCATTAGCTTCTGTGCTTGGGTCAGATTTCGACAGATTTCTGTTCGCGCCACTCGGCGAAGACGTAAATGATGTGCCGTTGAGCGTGCTTTCAGCGCTGGCGCGATTGAATATCGACCCTTGGCAGGAGGCTGCCGAATTGGCGCGGTTGCCCGGGGAAACTGCGACTCAGCGATTGACCTCATTGATTGCCGCACTACCCGACAGGTCATCGGCGCATCTGGATCCCGGAACGATTGCTGCTCGCTTGATTGTGCTCTTGCCGAGCCGGGCTCGGTCCAAGATCCCGTTGCGGGGGACTTTGCTCGGCGTCGGTACGACGCCGAGTCCAGTCGCCATCATATCCGTGATCTTTATCTATGTGTTCATCACAGTTTTCATGATGAGCGCCCAATGGATCGTGGCAAGCCGCGAACCGCCGGCACAGGTGGACAGCGCTCTTGCCCCGGCCTCCAGCAATGCCCGCCCACAGATGCCGTCCGCAAATGCTGGCCAGTAACGCTCAAGTGCGCTCGGAGGGTAATGCGCCGATACGAGGAGACGCAATGGTCAAGGATATTTTGGTCAATTTGAGCGTCGGTGAAGGGGTACACCCCGCCGGAGATTATGCCGTCTCCGTGGCCTGCGCGCTTGACGCACATATCACCGGAATTGCATTCGTCTATGATCCAAACGCTCCGGCGTCGTCAGGCACGGCCTACATCCTCGTCGAAGCCATCGATGCGCTGCGGCACGAAAACGAACTGGCGGCGAAAGCAGCCATCGATCGTTTTGCAAAAGCGACCGACCGTGCCGGCGTCTTAGCCGAACCAATGACGCGCAGAGCGAGCCTCACTGGCGCCGGCGATCAGTTCGCGCGAATTGCGCGACACTTCGATCTCGCAATCGTCGGGCAGGCCAAACCCGAGCCGAGTGCCGTTGAAGAGAAGATTGCCGAAAGCGCCCTATTCGAGTCCGGTCGGCCGGTGATCTTTGTGCCCTACATTCAGAAGGGGCCGCTCAAACTCGACCGCGTGATGGTGTGCTGGGATGGTAGCCGAGCGGCAGTGCGCGCCATCGCCGACGCCATGCCACTGCTTGAGAGGGCGACAATTGTCGAGGTAGTCATTGTCACCAACGAACGCGACAGGCAGGACGAGATCGATGGCGCCGACATGGGCCAGCACCTCGCCCGACATGGAATCGACGTGGACGTCCAGCGCATTACAAGGGGCGACCTGGATGTCGCCGATGCGCTGCTCTCGCACGTCACGGACGCTGGTGTGGATTTCATCGTCATGGGTGGTTACGGCCATTCGCGCCTGCGCGAGTTCGTGCTTGGCGGCGTAACGCGCAGCATCCTTCGTTCAATGGTGGTGCCGGTGCTGATGTCGCACTAGCTGCATTATAGTAGTCCAAGGACGAATAGGCATTTCGCGGCGACGAAGCGGACATCGCGCCGGATTTTATGAGTACACGGCCAAGCACGTCATTAGTGCACCGCGGGTAAGCGCCTCCAAAATGAACCTTTCATTCTCTCTCATCGCGTTCATTTCAGATGCAGTTACGAAGAGCCATTGCCACCGTCTGGGAGAGCCGACTAGGCGTGCATACCGACCCGACCGATTGCTTGGCGGCTCTCCGAGGCCGTCCCATTGTTTGGGCGGAGTTAAGAGACGACTTGCCGAAAGTAGCGACCCAAAACTTCTCCGGTTGATGGAAATCAAAGAAATTCCTCGTCTGAAACGGCATTCTGCCAACCACATCTGATCCACCGATGTCGATGTCGCACCGCGCGCGCTTGTCGGCCGGTGAGACAAGCCAAGGGAAAAGCGATGAACATTGAAAAATACACCGACCGCTCCAAGGGCTTCATCCAGTCCGCTCAGTCGCTCGCTTTGCGTGAGGGGCATCAGCAGTTTACGCCCGACCACATCCTCAAGGTCCTGCTCGACGATCCAGAGGGGCTCGCAGCCGGGCTGATCGACCGCGCCGGCGGCAATTCGCGTCAGGCATTGACGGCTGTTGAGGCCGCGCTTGGTAAAATGCCGAAAGTCACGGGCGGTGGTTCGGGGCAGGTCTATCTTGCGCCGACCACAGCGCGGGTATTCGACAATGCCGAGAAGATTGCGGAGAAGGCGGGCGACAGCTTCGTCACCGTGGAGCGCTTGCTGCTCGCCCTGTCGCTGGAAAAAGATAGCGAAGCTTCAAAAATCTTGGCCCAGTCCGGCGTCACGCCGCAGAACCTCAACGCCGCGATCGAAGCGCTGCGTAAGGGCCGCACTGCCGATTCCAGTTCGGCCGAAAACGCCTATGATGCCCTAAAGAAATACTCCCGTGACCTGACGCAGGCCGCGCGCGACGGCAAACTCGACCCGGTGATTGGCCGTGATGAGGAAATCCGCCGCACCATTCAGGTGCTGTCTCGGCGCACCAAGAACAATCCGGTTTTGATCGGCGAGCCCGGGGTTGGCAAGACCGCGATCGTCGAGGGTCTGGCGTTGCGCATCGTCAACGGCGACGTGCCGGAAAGCCTTAAGGACAAGAAGCTGCTGGCGCTCGACATGGGGGCATTGATTGCAGGCGCGAAATATCGTGGCGAGTTCGAGGAGCGCCTCAAGGCAGTCCTGACGGAAGTGATCGGCTCGAACGGCCAGATCATCCTATTCATCGATGAAATGCACACGCTGGTCGGCGCCGGCAAGGCCGACGGCGCAATGGATGCGTCCAACCTGCTCAAGCCCGCGCTCGCGCGCGGCGAGTTGCATTGCATCGGCGCAACCACGCTCGACGAATACCGCAAGCACGTCGAGAAGGACGCGGCACTGGCCCGGCGCTTCCAGCCGGTGTTTGTCAACGAGCCAAGTGTCGAAGACACTGTTTCGATCCTGCGCGGTCTGAAAGACAAGTACGAACAGCATCACGGCGTGCGCATCACCGATTCGGCGATCGTGGCCGCGGCGACGTTGTCACAGCGCTACATCGCCGACCGATTTTTACCAGACAAAGCCATCGATCTGGTGGACGAAGCGGCCGCACGGCTCAAGATGCAGATCGATTCCAAGCCGGAAGAACTCGACAACATGGACCGTGAGGTCGTGCGTCTGAAGATCGAGAAGGAGGCGCTGAAGAAGGAGACCGATGCAGGCTCCAAGGAGCGCCTCAAGCGGCTGGAGAAGGAACTTGTAGAGCTTGAAGAGCGGGCCGCGGCGCTTACCAGCAAGTGGAAGGCCGAGCGGAGCAAACTGTCCGATGCACAGAAGCTGAAGAGCGAACTGGAGCAGGCGCGCAATGAACTCGCCAAAGCCCAACGGCACGGTGAGTACCAGAAGGCCGGCGAACTCGCGTATGGCCGTATCCCCGATCTTGAAAAGAAGCTGCAGGCGACCGAAGGTGGCGGTGGCGGCGGTGTGGTGGCCGAAGATGCGGTGACGGCCAGCCATGTGGCGCAAGTCGTCTCACGCTGGACCGGAATTCCCGTCGATCGCATGCTGGAAGGCGAGCGGGACAAGCTGCTCCACATGGAGCAGAAGCTCTCGCAGCGCGTTGTCGGTCAGTCTGAGGCCGTGAAGGCAGTGGCAACCGCAGTACGGCGGGCGCGCGCCGGGCTGCAGGATCCGAACCGGCCGATTGGTTCGTTTATGTTCCTGGGGCCGACCGGCGTCGGCAAGACCGAGCTGACCAAGGCACTGGCCCAATTTCTGTTCGACGACGAGCAGGCAATGGTCCGCGTCGACATGTCGGAATATATGGAGAAGCATTCGGTTGCGCGATTGATCGGCGCACCGCCCGGCTATGTCGGTTATGACGAAGGCGGTGCACTGACCGAAGCCGTACGGCGGCGGCCCTATCAGGTCGTGCTGTTCGACGAAATCGAAAAGGCACATCCGGACGTATTCAACATTCTGCTGCAAGTGCTGGACGACGGCCGCCTTACCGACGGCCAGGGTCGTACAGTCGACTTCCGCAATACGCTGATCGTGCTGACCTCCAATCTTGGCGCCGAGTATCTGGTGGCCCAGCCGGAGGGGCAGGATTCGGAGCAGGTGAGAGATCTGGTGATGGCGGAGGTAAGATCGCGCTTTCGGCCGGAGTTTCTCAACCGTATCGACGAGATCATCCTGTTCCATCGCCTGAAGCGCGAGCATATGGGCAGGATCGTCGATATCCAGTTGGTGCGGTTGAGCAAGCTGCTTGATGATCGCAAGATTACGATCGTGCTCAATCCGAAGGCGCGCGAATGGCTGGCGGAGAAGGGCTATGAGCCAGCCTACGGCGCCCGTCCGCTCAAGCGCGTTATCCAAAAGGCGGTGCAGGACCCGCTCGCCGAGCTGATCCTGTCCGGCAAGATCAAGGACGGGGACCGAGTCGTGATCTCGGCCGGCAAACAGGGCCTGTCGTTTAACGGCGAAGTTGCAGAGGCGGCATAAGCTGGTGACGATCGACCTGTGCGAGTTCAGTGGATGATGACTTAACGCGAGACAAGCGAAAGTCGCTTTGAGATTCGGAGAATATCTCGATGGATAAGGCAGAACCGCTCTGCGACCTCCGATATGTAAAAGCAGAATATCAAGTCGCCGACCCTGCGGATCGATTATCGGAGGGGTACTTTCGGATCAAGATTCTTCTTTCGGGTAAAGGATCATCCACTTTCGCTGTTGCCGAGAAAAACGGCGAACAATTTGCTGCAGAGCTGGATGTCCTGGCGGCGCTCATTCGTGCGAGGGTGATGCGGGCAAGATTGAGTGGCGAAGAAATTGGCTAAAGTGCTGCCAGGCCCCGCGCCCTAATATGTATTTTTCTGGAAATCGAATGTTTGAATCCAGATACTTGGGTCGACAAAAGTTGCGTTGAACGTCCACTGAATAGACTGGTGAGACCTGTGCGATGTGAGGCAGGCAAACCCCTATGGCAATATCAGACAGACGTGCCGTGACGGTCCTCCTCACAGACGAGCATCTGAGCAAAATGGTCGAGGATCATCTCCTGATGGAGAATGAAATAGGTGATCGGGTCAAGGTCGCCCGCATCGTGCAAAAGTTGTTAGACACTAGCTTGGGACTTCCGGAAAAACCGTGGCACGATTGGGATGAGTGGGCGAAAGGATTTGAATGATTCTGCGCCTAATATGCGAGAAGCCAATTACGGGAACCCCACGATGGATAAATCGACTGCCGTCGTCGTCGGACCAGCGACCGTGCACGCCGAAGGTAGAAGCAAATGACTGAAAATCTTGTGGTTTGCTGCAAATGCGGCGCAGTCAATCGCTTGCCGCCGTCGCGTCCGGCCATCGACGCCAAATGTGGGAAATGCAAGGCCAAGGTTTTCGCCGGGCATCCTGAGGATGTCGCTGCGGAGATATTCGACCGCCAGATCGCCCGCTGCACTATCCCGGTTCTCGTCGATGTCTGGGCACCATGGTGCGGACCATGCCGCACCATGGCGCCGGCCTATGAGGCAGCTGCTGGTGAACTGGAGCCGCAAGTGCGATTGATCAAACTCAATTCCGACGCTGAGCAGGCGGTTGCTGCTCGGCTCGGAATTCAAGGGATCCCGACGATGATCCTTTTCCATCAAGGCCAAGAGATTGCACGCACGTCCGGCGCGATGTCCGCCACCCAGGTTGTGAGATGGGTGCGCGACCGCCTGCTTACGGTTGCTGTCTAAGCCTGCCGATGGACCGGCTATTAGCGTAGCCGGGGACTGGCTTTGGCGATTGGTTGCATGTGGCGATCAGCAGCGGGCGGTGACGTGGTTCAAATGGGATCAGGTGCATGAAGGACCCTTACGAGACCCTCGGCGTCAATCGATCTGCGACCGACAAGGAGATCAAAGACGCGTTCAAGAAACTGGCACGTAAATTCCATCCCGACCTGCATCCGAACGATAAGGAGGCGGAGGGAAAGTTCAAGGACATATCTGCAGCCAAAGACTTCCTCGACGATAAGGAGAAGCGACGGAGATTCGATGCGGGGGAGATCGATGCCAGCGGAGCTGAGCGGTCGCAGGAGCGGTTCTATCGCGACTTCGCCGACGGTCCGGCCTATGCCTCGCACGCAACGCAGGATGGCTTTGCCAACAACGAGGAACTGGAGGAGTTTCTGTCACGTGCGTTTGCGAGCGGTGGACGTCGGTCGCAGGGCACGTTTCGCGCGCGTGGCCAGGATGTGAGCTATGTGCTCCCAGTCGACTTCCTGGACGTTGCTAACGGCGCCGTACGAACGATCACGCTGCCAGAAGGCAAAACGCTGCAGGTGACCATCCCGGAGGGCGCCGAGGATCGTCAAACGCTGCGGCTAAAAGAACAGGGAATGCCGGGCTTCGGCGGCGGGCCAGCGGGCGATGCCTATGTCGAGCTTCATGTCGAGCCGCATCGGTTTTTTAATCGCAAGGACGACAATATTCATGTCGAGGTCCCCGTCACCTTAAAAGAGGCGGTGCTGGGCGCACGGATCGAAGTGCCGACCATCGGTGGTCCGGTGACGGTGACAGTCCCGAAGGAGTCTAATACCGGCACTACGCTGCGACTGCGCGACCGAGGCATCCGCAACCGCAAGTCCGGACAGCGCGGACATCAAATGATCAACCTGAAAGTGATTCTGCCTGCCGCCGAAGAGCCGGAACTGGTCGCTTTTCTCGAGAAGTGGCAGCCGAAAACTCAGCAGGACCCGCGCAAGGAGATGTTGCCATGATGCGTGTCGATGACCTTGTTGAGGCGATATCTGCCCTACAACGCAGTGATCTTGAAGCCTGGATTCGCGACGAGCTGGTCACGCCGCGGCAGGAAGCGGGAACGCTGCTTTTTACGGATATGGAGCGCGCGCGGGTCCGACTCATCTGCACGCTGCACTATGAACTTGAGATTGATGCGGAGACTCTGCCGGTAGTGTTGTCGCTGGTCGATCAGCTCTACGATACCCGGCAGCGTCTCTTGTCACTGACCGCTGCCGTAGCGGCGCAAGATCATGCCGTCCAAGCGGCGATCATCGCCGCAATGAAGCGCAATGCTGGAGCCTCTGAGGCCGACAAATTATAGAATTGCTTTACAGAAGAAGGTACCCCCATTCAGATGACAGCCCAATGTATCGCGAATGCGGATAAGAAAAAGGCCTGGAGTTCTTTTGGACCTTCGCCATTTCGATTGAGGGCAGGAAGAGAACGTCGTGCGTGTGGGGTATGAAACGCATCAGGTGCGCCTCAAGACTGTCCAAATATGTGGTAACGGCTGTCTGTGCTGATAAGCGAATGGCACTTAGAAATCAGGATGATCCAATGAGCAATTTTGAACAGCCTTAACGCCGGCCTTTCGCTTGACTAAAAGTATAAGATGAGGGCTACAATGCAGGAAACAAACATCCAGGACTACGCTCGGCAGCTATTCGCCGCACATGGTGATAAGGCTATTGCCGAAGCCGCGCAAAGAGCGCGTTCTTTCGAGGAGGAAGGTAATACCGAAGAGGCCACGACTTGGAGGCATATTGAAGCCGCTCTTCAAATGATGCGTGGGCCAAACCAAAGTTGAACAAGTTCGTCCTGCCTGCCGATCCAAGTTCTTAAAGCTGCGGATAGTCTCTGATTCCTATCCTGAGTTTCCGCTTGCCGACAGGGACGAATGCATCCTGCGGTGGAGCGAATTTCATCGGAGATGCGCGTCTTCAATAGCCGAAGATTCTGGTGCTTTAAGAAAATCATCAAACTATAAGCGAATGATCATAGCACGTCGTCTTCCGGCGCGATGCCCCCTTCGTTTTCGAGGCCACTAATCTGCCTGATGTCCTGTCGCATGAACCGCAACCTCACCCCCGCCCCCATTCCATCACCCTCCGGAATGAAAATCACACCGAACTGTTCCAGTTCACGGCTTACCGCCGCAGTTTCTCTTTCGGACTGGAGCCTAGCGCCACCGTTCGATTCCATCCGTTTCAGCGTTTCGACAGAAATTCCAGAAGCGCTTGCAAGGTCCGCTCGACTGACTCCAACCAAGCCACGAGCGGCGAGGATTAACCTTCCCGTGAGTCGAATTGTGCAGTTCATTCACATCCTCGGATCGAGCATCGTGACCCTACGACTTAGACGGAGCCACTACGTTTGCTGCTCATTGGCTCACATCACTATTTGACACGGTGGCTGAGGAATAGTTGAGCAAGCTCGTGGCTCTCATTCGTCGTGAACTGTCATCGATGCGTCATGACACTCAAGGCTTGTCATTCTGTAAGCGACTGGTGATTGCCATAGAGAGCCAATCACCAGTCGGTCGCGAGATCACCAAGTGAGTGCGATATTATCCTGCACCTGCGTAACGCCAGGTGCCGACCAGGCCGCCGTCTCGACAAGATCGCGTTCGTACCAGTTACGTACGTTGCCGCCGAGAGTGACTTTTCCACCGTCCGTCTTAATCGAAATATCCTCGGCATCGAAAGGAGCAACGCGGCTAAGCGCCTTTTCGATCTTCTCGCGGACCTGGTAGGCTTCGGCGGGAGGCTTGACCTCGATTTTGTTCGTAACGCCCAGCACACCGATCAAGCGATGCACGTCATATTCCGCTGCGCTCTTCTGGTAGTGCCAATCGACCGATCCGGTGAGGGTGACCCAACCCTTTTCGACCGTCAGCTTGATGCGATCCTTGGGCAGAGAACTGTCCGAGGCGAGGTTCCGTACTCCATGCTCGGCGATCTGTTCGTCGGTCCAAAGATTGTCGCCGAATAGCTTCACTTTGATTTCCTCAACCACTGCCTTTACGCCTTTAACCCGGCTGGCTGCGGTCTCGGCAGAACGCTTTTCCCAATAGCTCGGCACATGGCCGCTGAGCGTGACCACGCCATCTTTCGCTGTGACGCCAATATGGGCTGACGTGATCGATGGCTCCCACGCTAGTTCGTCCGTGACGGCTTGCTGTAGCTGCTTATCATTTATCATGATGGTACCTGTTGCTTATAAATTATCGGCCCCCCCTCCCAACCAAGAAGCCTAGATAAAACCAAAAGGAGAATCTGTATAATATTGACCAATATTGCTCGACGCATGTGAGTGTTGAAGGCCTGGGAAGCGCCATCGGCGCGGACGGCAAATGACCTCTATGCCCCTGGAACCTGCTGGAAAATAGAAATACCAATGCAGTAGCGCTGGCGGGCTTTCGAGCGTCCCTGCTCTTGGCCACGACGTTCGGCGCCCGCTCCCGGCGGGTACTTGTCGGTTTCCGGCCTAGTTAATTTGCTGATTTCTAAAAAAAAGTGGCCGGCTTCAAATGATGGTCAATTTTGAGCAGACTGCGACTGTCAAAGGAGCGCATGCGTTATGTTTAGGTAGGCCGTGGCTAAATATCGTCTCGCAAGCTGAAAAGATAATGGCAGTCTCACTTGAAGGGTGCCAAACACTTACCAACTGAGATGAGTGCTTTCTTTTTGCGACGGCAGGAGTTTTCGATTCCTGCGCTTGCTAGAAAACTTAACACAAGCAATCACGTGGGAGAAATAACATGAAGTTTCGGCCGCTTCACGATCGCGTTGTGGTGACGCGCATCGACGCTGAAGGTAAGACCGCAGGCGGGATCATTATTCCGGATACCGCGAAAGAGAAGCCCTCCGAGGGCGAAGTCATCGCTGTCGGGCCGGGCGGTCGCGACGAAGCCGGTAAGCTCATTCCGATCGATTTGAAGAAGGGCGACAGGGTCCTATTCGGAAAATGGTCGGGCACTGAGGTCAAGATCGATGGTGTCGAATATCTGATCATGAAGGAGAGCGACATCATGGGCGTGATTGAGCATACCGCCGCTCATAAAAAGGCCGCCTAGCGGCTGCGGCACCGGACATAACGGAGAAAAGCAAATGACCGCTAAAGACGTCAGATTTTCAGTGGATGCGCGTGACAGGATGTTGCGCGGCGTGGATATCCTTACCAATGCAGTTCGTGTGACGCTTGGTCCCAAGGGACGCAATGTCGTACTCGACAAATCCTACGGTGCGCCGCGTATCACCAAGGACGGCGTTACCGTTGCCAAGGAAATCGAACTCGAAGACAAGTTCGAGAACATGGGCGCCCAGATGGTGCGCGAAGTCGCCTCGAAGTCATCAGACTTCGCCGGCGACGGCACGACAACCGCCACGGTTCTGGCACACGCGATCTTACGAGAGGGCGTCAAGTCCGTCGCTGCCGGCATGAATCCGATGGATCTCAAACGCGGCATCGATTTAGCGGTTGAGGCGGTGGTCGAGGACCTGAAGAAGAATTCCAAAAAGGTTACTTCGAACGAAGAGATTGCTCAAGTTGGCACCATTTCCGCTAACGGCGATCGCGAAATTGGTCAGTTCCTTGCCGACGCGATGAAAAAAGTTGGCAATGAGGGCGTCATCACAGTGGAAGAAGCGAAGTCCTTGGCGACTGAACTTGAAGTGGTCGAGGGGATGCAATTCGACCGCGGATATATCTCTCCTTACTTCATCACCAATGCCGAAAAGATGCGCGTGGACATGGACGATCCGTATCTCCTGATCTACGAGAAGAAGCTTTCGGCGCTGCAGGAATTGCTGCCGCTGCTAGAGGCGGTGGTGCAGACATCGAAGCCGCTTGTAATCATCGCGGAGGATGTTGAGGGTGAGGCTTTAGCAACGCTTGTCGTCAACAAGCTACGCGGGGGCCTCAAAGTAGCCGCGGTAAAAGCACCCGGGTTCGGGGATCGCCGCAAGGCCATGCTGGAAGATATCGCGGTCCTCACCGGCGGCCAGTTGATCAGTGACGATCTTGGCATCAAACTCGATAAAGTCACGTTGAATATGCTCGGTCGCGCCAAGAAGGTGATGATCGAGAAGGAGAACACCACGATTGTCGACGGTGCCGGAAAGAAGTCCGACATCCAAGCGCGCGTCGGTCAGATCAAGGCGCAGATCGAGGAGACAACGTCCGACTACGATCGTGAGAAGCTGCAGGAACGCCTGGCGAAGCTCGCCGGCGGCGTTGCAGTGATCCGCGTAGGTGGTGCCACAGAAATCGAGGTCAAGGAACGCAAGGATCGCGTCGACGACGCGATGCATGCAACCCGGGCCGCGGTGGAGGAAGGCATCCTGCCGGGCGGTGGCGTTGCGCTCTTGCGCGCGATCGCCGTTCTCAAGAATTTGCGGACCCCGAACGCGGACCAGAAGACCGGTATCGATATCGTGCGCAAGTCATTGTCGGCTCCGGCGCGGCAGATCGCGCTCAATGCGGGCGAGGATGGCTCGGTCATCGTCGGGAAGATCCTGGAGAAGGATCAGTATGCCTTCGGCTTTGATGCCCAGACCGGCGAATACTGCAACCTCGTCAGCAAGGGCATTATCGACCCAACCAAGGTGGTTCGGGCGGCTTTACAGAATGCCGCTTCGATAGCCGGTCTTCTGATCACCACGGAAGCCATGGTTGCCGAGCGGCCGAAGAATGATAGCGGCGCGCCAGGCATACCCAGTGGCGGCATGGGTGGGATGGGCGGCATGGGCGGTATGGGCGGTATGGATTATTAAGGCCCAACGATAATTGGAATGACGAAGGCCCAGACCTTGTTCTGGGCCTTTGTTTCTTGTGCAGCTTTCACGGCATATCGAAGTGCCGTTCGTAGGCCCAGCGTTGGGCGATGATGGCGATCAAGAACGACATTTGCTTTTGGAGATTGAACTATGCTCATCGATTATTTCATTTCCAAAACGGCTTCGCGTCCAAAACACGCCGATGTGCCTCACAAGCTGAGATGAGCAGTGCAGCCGTGCGCTTGTTCTGATCGCCGAGTTGAGCAGCCGCAGCATGCCCAACGCGAGATCTGCTAGTCAAAGTAGCTTTATGGCTTGCCAGCTCTGCCGCGATTTCCTGTTCGTTCTGGATATCGTTGAGGTCGCCAAGCCGAGCCTGCAGGTCACCGAGCGCGGCAATGAAGGCTTCGTATCGCTTACGGTGCTGGGGACCAGCAAAAAGCTCCGAGAAGAACTCGCAAGCGTATCGCAGCTTCTTAGCTTCGATCCGGGTTCGGTGACGCTCCTCCGGTGACAGCCGTTCGAGATGACGGCCATGCTGCTTCAGCTTGCGGCGACGTCGCTTGAGAACGCAAGCTGCGAAGTCCTCGATGTTTTGATCACGCGCAGTTTGGCTCTCCGGCTCGTCCGACGTACGCCATGGGCCAGCCTGAATCCAGGCGACAAGGTCCTGCATAAATTGGCGAAAGCGCTTCGACTGAAGTGTGTTGATCACTCGCTCATAGGCGCGCTCCTGCTCGGCTTTGGCTCGCCGTACCGGCTTCAGTGCAAACGGAGGTAATTGACCGCCTTTGTCGACGTCCGGCACTGTGGTGTGGGCGATATAAACATCCAGATTTCGAGCCTCGCCGAACTGGTGCGAAACGTCACGCAGGCGGCGTTTGAGCCGTTTGTATTTTCGGTCGGTCACCACAGGCTCGAAAAAGGACAGGGCCGAGCGCAGCCGCCGTATGGCGACGCGCGCCTGATGCAGCGGCTCTGCCGATCGTCGTGCGATCAAGAGCGGCTCGTTAAGACGAAAATGCCGGATGCAGGCACGCGCGATATTCTGGAAGGCCTCAGCGGCCGTAAAATTTGACTCCAGTGCGATTGGCTCCGCCTTGAATGAGCGTGGCTCATCGCCGTTTAGTAGTGCATATCCGCGCTCAGATTTGCTGAGCACGCCGATTTCAAGGTCCTTCACGCAGTCGAGGCTGCGGGCGAGCGCAAACAGGTCGGTCGGGGAGCCCCGCTTTAACTCGAGTTCCAGTTCAGCTATCGGCCGTGTCGATCCGCGAGCCGATACTCGGCCCTCGTCCAGCGCTACTTCGATTTCTGACCCACCCTGCTTGACGTTCCACGTCGTGCGATTCACCACAGTCTTGAAAATTGCCGCGAGGAGTTTAGTGGCGCGGCTTCCGTGCAGAACGTCTCCGACCGGCGTTCGGGCAGCGGCTATGAGATCGGGCTTGTCACCCTTGATTTCGGTCTCCCATTCGCGACGATCGAATATGCAGGCGGATGTAGTATCGACCGCCTTGATAGTCTGGACCCGGCGCTTGCCTCCCGATCGTATCCGCAAGGTAAGCCCGTGCTTGTGCAGCGCATGCTTACCGGTATCGAAATACACGGAAACGAGGTGCTGCTTGATGCCTTGGTTGCCGTCGAGCCGGTTGAAACTTCGCTCCAGGAGCCGCGCCGTCTCCGCGATTGGCAGTTCCAGCTTTAACTCGACCTCACGCGAAACTGCCATGTTTTATACCTGTGGTGACGAGGTTCTTGGCTAAATGTATCCCCATTGAATCCTCTGGAGTCATCGGTGGACCAGCACCGGGATTTTGCAATGGGTCAGGACCTTGACCGTCTCGCTCCCGAGCACAATCGCGGAGATGCCGTGGCGGCCGTGTGAGGCCATGACGATCAGATCGCAGCCTTTCGTCTCCGCGGTGTCGATGATCGCCCAATAGGGATGCTCATGCTCGACCTGAACCGTTTCGCATGCAACGCCTGCTGCTTGCGCCGTAGCGGCGACCGCGCTCAAAGATTCATCAGCATGCTGCTGCATACGCGTTTTGTACTGAGCTGGCGTGTCCTCGATCATCTGCGTGTCGGTGGTGAACGTGTGAAAGGGCTGCAAGACCGTCAGCACGGTTACTTTGGCGCCGATCCGTTTGGCCAAAGCGATACCGTGCTTGACGGCTTTCCCGGCGAGTTCCGATCCGTCCGTTGGAATTAGAATGTTGGTATACATGGCACCCTGTCTCAATCATGATTTTTTAGCGCGGCTAGCGCATTCGAGAACTCAGTTCGTGAGCTGCCGGCGAATCGATGTTAATTCGCGACGGCGCTTTGCGCTCGTTTTCGGATAAGTCATTTTGAGCTCTTCGAGCGTATCGAGGACAATTCTTGATACGATCAGGCGAGCATTCTCTTTGTCGTCGGCGGGCACGACATACCATGGCGCGTCCCGTGTGCTCGTTGCACTGAGGCATTCCTCATACGCCGTCATGTACTGCTTCCAGAATTTTCGTTCGGCAATGTCTGCAGCACTGAATTTCCAGTTCTTTTCCGGTTCGTCGATTCGCGCCAGAAAGCGCTTTCGCTGTTCCTCCTTTGAAAGGTGGAGGAAGACTTTGATGATGCGGGTTCCGTTGTCGTAGAGATGTCTCTCCAAATTTGTGATCGAACGATAGCGATCATGCCAGACTTTCTTATCGTGACGAGGCGCATCCGGAATCGCCTCGCTTCGCAGAATCTCGGGGTGCACCCGGGCGATCAGCACCTCTTCGTAATAGGATCGATTGAAAATACCAATTCGCCCGCGTTCGGGTAATTCCCGAGTGGTACGCCAGAGAAAGTCGTGTTGCAGTTCCGCTGGGCTTGGATGCTTGAAGCTAAAAACTTGGCAGCCTTGAGGATTGACCCCGGACATTACATGTTTGATAGAGCCGTCTTTTCCTGCCGCATCCATCGCCTGAAAGATCAGCAGGATGGCGTAGCGATTGGATGCGTAAAGAAGCTCCTGCTGTGAACTCAATTGCGCAACGTGCTCTTCCAAGAGCTTTTTGTATTGCTCTTTCGATTTGTACACAGGATCAACCTTCGTTGGCCATTTTTTGAGACTGACCTCGTCTCCTTCCCGCACCCCAAAGCCCTTCGAATTGATTTTCATGTCGACCCTTCCGGCAGCATACCGCAGCTCTAGACGATTCCGAGACCACGAAAGGTCGGAATTTTCACCATGTCCGCGACGACAGTGAAGGCGGCCGCAGCGGCAAGCGTGCAGGCTACGATCCAGGCCGACACAGGCACCATCGCGATTCCCGCGATGGACAATGCTGAAGCGATCAGAATATCGGTTGCCGACGAAACGACGAGCCACAGGCTCGGGCGAGAGCCCCACACGTGGCGGCGTTGACGAATGGCATAGATGGTCGCTTGACTGCCGAACACCAAGGCAGCGAAGGCGAGGGTTCTTAGTGCCTCGATCCCGAGGCCCAGCTCAAATTTACCGAAGGCGAGTACCCCACTGCAGAAGGCCAGCTGACAGAGACCCATGATGACGCCCGCCATTGTCAAGCTGCCGATGCGCCAGACGTTTGGCATCGCGGACGGCCGGACGTTGTCCGTCGTCAATGCCATCGCCAGGACGTCGCCGGCGATCATAACAATGACCATCAGTAGCGGTGTCAGAATTGCGTGCCCGGTCATGATGAGGCCGACGATTAGAAAGAGCACCGTCACGATTTTCTTGATGATGGAATTTAGTGTATAGGTCTGGATGCGCTGGAAAATCACGCGACCTTCCTTGACGTCGGCGACGATGCCGGCGAGCCCGGGCTCGGTCAGCACGATGCCGGCCGCCGACTTGGCGACGTCGGTCGCCGTCGAGACCGCGATTCCCATCTGCGCTTGTCGCAGCGCCGGCGCATCGTTGACGCCGTCGCCGCACATGCCGACGGTATGACCGCCCTTCTGAAACGCCTTGACGAGCCTGTATTTGTCCTCCGGTAACACACCGGCGAAGACGGCAAATTGCTCAGGCTGGACGGCGTCGGGGATCGGCCCCGGCGGACACACGGCGCCATCGAGGCCGACCGCCTTCGCAACGATCGCCGCGGTCGCCGGCGCATCGCCCGTCACCATCACGGCGCGCACGCCGAGAGCGTGCAACTCGCCGACCAGCGCTGCGGAGTCTGGGCGGGGCGGATCGCTGAGCGCGATAAGTCCTGCGAGCTTCATGGCCGTCGCGGTTCCGACGGCAACCGCTAGCACTCTAAAGCCCTTTGCTTCGAGTTCGTTCGCCGCCGCCGTCGCGTTCGGCGACGGCTCGGCGAGGTCAATGACTACGGCTGAGGCGCCCTTAACGATGCGCTGCGGGCTTCCTGTTGAATCTGCCGCGGTCGCCTCAGACATCTTCTTAGCCGGATCGAAGGCCCCAAACTTGATCAAACGCGGCGCATCAGCGACGGGCTTGACCGCGGCGGCTGCGCGAATGGCACCGTCCACCGGATCCTGGCCGCCATCAGAACTCGCCAACGCGGCCAGCGCCAGAACATGCGCTTCGTCGAAGCCGGGCAGCGGACGCACTGTCGTCACCGTCAGCGCGTTTTGAGTCAGCGTGCCGGTCTTATCCGCACACAAGACATTCATCGACGCAGCTTCATCCACAGCAGAAAGGCGGGTCGGAAGGACCCCCAGCTTTGCCAGCGCCCGTGCGCCGAGCGCCGCCGCAAGGGTGAATGTGGCCGGCAGCGCCACCGGAATCGATGCGAGCACCGCCGTCAGGACGAGGGGGATGATCTGGTCGAGCGGCATCTTGAGAAACCACGCATAGGCGACCAGCAGAACGATGACGACACCGTTGAAGCCCGCAAGATTGCGCACCACACGCAGCACCGCCTTCTGCTGAGAACTTACGACATGGGCGGTACGGACGAGCTCGGCGGTGCGGGCGAACTTGGTGCGCACTCCTGTCGCCGTGACCTCGGCCACCGCCTCGCCGCGCCTGACAAGCGCCCCGGCATAGGTCTGCACACCGGCACCGGCTTCGATGGGTACGGATTCGCCGGTAAGCATGGATTGGTCGAGCAGGACTTCGCCCTCGGTGAGGTGCACGTCCGCGGCGACCACCGCACCGAGAGAAAGCTTCACTACGTCGCCCGGCACCAGCTCGGCCGCGGGCAAAGTCTTCCATGCGCCATCGCGGCGGACGGATGCGTTGAGCGCGAGCCGCGACTTCAGCGCGGCAAGGGTCGCCTGGGCGCGGCTCTCCTGGAATAGTCCGAGGGCGGCGTTGAATACCAGAAGAGGGGCGATGATCGCGGCCTCGATATACTTGCCGAGCGCCAGTTCGAGCACGATCGCAGCCTCGAGCATCCAGGGAACTGGCGCCCAGAATTTTTCGATCGACCTGCGCAACGGATGCAGCGCCGTGTCGGGCATCGCGTTCGCGCCGATCGTGTCTAGGCGACGATGGGCCTCATCCGTCGTTAGGCCGTTACGCGCTAGACCGGCCGGTAGTGAGGTTCCATCGACGTCATCTTCCGGTCTTTTGTGACTTGCATCAGGGATATCGACTTGGATCAGGATCTCCTCGAAACTCCCCCCACATATCGAAAGATATCGATGTTGCCTCAGATGGAGTGGTCAAAATAGAACAGACTCTGCCCGCTCAGATCGGAAAAATCGTCGGGTCTTGATCCGGCGTCAGGCCGAAATCTAGACGGGCTCCGGTTGCCTCATCCCGCCCCCCAGCCCCGAGCAACCGGAGCTCTTCATCAGCCAGTTCTCACAGTTCACCGCCTTCTTTGTCGGCGCGCCTATTGCGCCGAATAAGATGCGAGATCGCGCCCCATGAATTCTTCTCGTTTCGAATTCTGCCGGTATTTCCCCTCCCCGGCAGAATATCGCTGAGAGCATCTTGCTGTCCGCGCGCGACCCGCCCTGACTGAACGGGCGGTTCGGAAGGGATGGCAAGACCATGCGGGTAAAGCTGACCGATCGCTTTGCGAAACAGGCCGCGCCTCGGGGGCGCAGATCACCGATCTTCATGGACGAAGAGGTCATCGGCTTTGGCCTGCAAGTCCGAGAAACCGGCCGCAAGAGCTTCACGCTCGACTACATGTTCGAAGGGCGTCGCCGCCGACTGTACATCGGCGATTTCCCTGATTGGTCGACGCAGGCCGCCCGGGAACACGCCAAACTAATCAAGCGCGAGATCGATCAAGGAATCGACCCACTTGCTGTGCGCGACGAGCGCCGAACGGCGCCGACGGTAAAGCATCTGATCGAACGCTACCTAACCGAGCATGTTGTGCGCTTGGCGCCGGACAGCGCCTGCGATTATCGCAGCATGATGATGACTTACGTTATGCCGGTCTGGGGTCAGCGCAAAGTCATAGATATACGGCGCTCAGACGTTGACCAGCTGTTGGTGGAGGTCGCGAAGGGGCGGGCGCGACCCCATAAGGCAAAGACGAAACAAAAGCGTTTGAAGCCCCTTCGGTCGCCGAGACCAACACCGGGGCGGGCAAACCGGGTCGGCGGCGCCGTTCGAAAAATGTTCAACCTCGCGATCCGCTGGGAAATGCGCGCCGACAATCCTGCGGCCGGTTTCATTCGCAATCCCGAGAACCCCCGCGAGAGATTTCTCGATGTCACCGAGATCGGCCGACTTTCGGAGGTTCTGAACGAGCATAAGAACCAGCGAATGGCCGACGTAATCCGGCTGTTGATGCTGACCGGCGCTCGGCGCGGCGAGGTTTTGAATGCAACATGGGACCAGTTCGACCTCGACCGCGCTGTATGGACAAAACCTGCGCATACGACCAAGCAGCGGAGGCTCCACAGGACTCCGATTTCAGGTGCCGCAGTTCAACTCCTGCGCACGATCCGCGCCCGCGTGCCCGCGGAATGCCCGTGGGTGTTTCCAGGTGATGCCGAAGGCAAGCCCATCCACGAAATCAAGCGGTTCTGGGACGATGTGCGGAAGAGGGCCAAGCTTACGAATGTTCGTGTTCACGACCTGCGCCACACCTTTGCATCGCTGCTGGTTTCCGGCGGAATGTCACTGCCCATGATCGGTAAACTGCTCGGCCACACACAGGTGCAGACCACGCAGCGCTACGCCCATCTCTTCGATGATCCTTTGCGGGTGGGCCTCAACCAGGTCGGCGAGATGCTGCGGCCTAAGCTGAAGCTTGTCGCGAGCGATAATGTCGCTGACGGCGAAGCGGCCAGAACGGAAGTGGCCGCATAGCTGAGCGCGAGCAGCGGCCAGCGTTCATCTCCGGCAAGCAAGATCAACCTCTCCTGGTGAGCACCGGCCACAGCGCCTGTACGCGGCGCCTCACGGTACTCTCGTCCGGCACCGCGCCGAAAGTTGCGCCGAACCAGTCGAGCATATCGCGGATCAGCTCGCCCTGGCTTGCCGGCATGCCATCGTCGTGCACGCGTCGCGCGACTGCGCCCGTGAAAGCATTCCAATCGTACCGTGGCGGCGCGCCGGGGCCGGCGACCCGATGGCGTTCTGGTTGCTCCGGCAGTTTGATTTCGCGGGGCGCGGAACTGCTCCAAACGTCGTGTTGTTGCTCGAAGCGCTCGACTTCAGCGCGCGTAACGAGGACCTCAGGCGCTGTAATCGTGATCCCGTTGGACGGTTCGGCGATCCACTGCCATTCCGTCTCGCCTTGAGAGCGGACGCGCCGGATGGAGACCCTTTCCAAGCGTGCTCCGTCTGGCCTGAACAGTGGTAAGACATCGCTGCCGGCGATTTCCACAATATCGGAGAGCATCCGTGATGAAGCTGCTGTTATCGGCGGCAATGCTGCCGAGAGCGCGATCAATCCGTCGGTTGCCCATGCCACTACTTCCATCGGCAGGACCGACCAGCGGACTGCGACATCGTTGAGAATCTGAAAGGGTCGTGGCGGCAGCGGCATTGGCGACGTTCCTGCGTATGCATCGTAGGGATTACGGCAGGTCCCTTGCGAATCACTGATTAGCAATGCTAATCATGATGGGTGCGGTGTCAAGCAATCCACAGCCCCGCACCTGGGGCGCGATGCGGGCAAATCGCCCAGGAGGGATGAAGGGCTTAGGAGGCCAATTTCCTATTGACCCTTCGTGACTTCTCGCCATTCTGACGGCCGTCATTAAGCCAATTGTGATTCTCGAACGCCCCGGCAGCCCTTGCTAAGGATCGGGGCAAGCTAAGCGATTCAGACCGCATGGACACGCCTGCTAAACGCATCCAATGGACGCTTGAGCAGCGCGGCATGGGCGTCCGGGAGCTTGCCCGGCGGCTCGGCGTGTCACCGGGGTTGCCATCGCAATGGTGGCGAACGGGCGGGCGAGCTTCGTCTCCCGATTCCCATCTCGATCAAATATCGGAAATTCTCGACGTGAACGTCGATTGGCTGCGCTACGGCCGTGGCGAGCCCTTCCGCTCGCTGGTCAGAGGCCAGCAGGAGGTCGGCGCGACGCTTGACACGAATCGCGCGCGCCTCATTGGAATAGTGGAAGGCGAGGTATGGCGGGAAGGTATCTCCATGCGCGAGGCAATGGCCGCCGCTGACAGCGGCGCGACGACGCTGCAGGTCGTGTCACGAGAGGACCTGCAAGGACTGGAGCAATTCGCGGTCGAGGTTCGCGGACACGTCTGCGACCAGACGATCCCTCCGGGGAGTTTTGCGGTCTACGTCGACTACAATCTCTCGCGTCCGGCCGGACCGGTCGAAGGCGACCTCGTCGTTGTTGAAAAACGCCGAGGTGGAGAAATCAAGGCCCTCATTGCGCGGCTACATTACGTCAATGGCGCGTGGGAGCTTCATTACGAATCTAACGACCCGCGCTGGCAGCAGGAAAAGCCGATTCGCCTTTCAGACGACCAGAAGCGGGACGTAAACGACGGTCTTGCAATCGATATCGTCGGCCATGTGCGCAGCTTTGTTAGCCGGGACCCGCGGCCAAGGTTCGTGCGCGAAACGGCACCGGCGCGATCCGCGTCGCGCTTCCGCCGCGCTCTTTCGCTTCCGCTTATCGGCCCAGGCATGATGATGGCGGGCAGCATTGCGCTCATCACGGGAGCTCTGTCCATGCTCGGCGGCGAGCAGTTCTCTCCTTATGCTGTTTTCTTCTATCTCGCCGCGACTGTTGTGATTGGTCTCAAGTTCGGGAGCATTCTCGCCATCGCAAGCTCCTGGCTGTCAGCCGTGATAGGCGGCATCGTTCTCTATGAGCCGACTTTCACGCTTACGATCGACAACCCGGTCTCCATGCGCAGCCTTATTGCCTTCGTTTGCGTCGCAATCACCATCAGCCTCATCCTGCGTCCAAAGTCGCACGGGCGCGTCCAGCGGCATTGATTTTCTGGCAGTTCAGTCCCTGCAACACTGCCCAGCTTGTTTCAGCCCGTTTCCGCCGGTCCGCAGCGGAATTTGGGTGGCCATCCATTCAAACGGCTGAAACAACGGGCCTTTCCTGAGTTCTGCCGGTTTCTGCCGGTTTTCCGCCTCTCCAATCCGACCGTTCCGGTGCTCGTATCGGTGCAGCGCAAATCGACGCGCCCCGCACGGAACGAGTCATGGACGAGGCAAGCGACCAACCGAACCCAGCCAGCACTCCCGCCCTGCTTGATGGCTGGCTGACGCGCGCTCGGGTTGCCGAGGAAATCGGCGTCTCGGTCGATACGCTTCAGCGTTGGGAAACCCGGCGGATCGGTCCGCCGTGCGTGCGCATCGGACGCAAGGTGCTCTACCGCGCCGACGGCTTTCGAGAGTGGCTGATCTCGCGGGAACGCGCACCGGCTGCTGGCAAAACGACGCGTCCGGGAGCCGGCCGATGAACACGCCGCTTCGCGTTACCGGTCGCCGCGATGCTTATGCGCTCGCCACGAATGCTGTCCTTCTCACCTTCTTCGAGCGTTTCGGAAAATTCCCGCGTCCGCATGATCGCCTGTGGCGGCTTGATCCTTTCGAGCGTCTCGAACTCGTCGGCGACATCGAGTTGAAGCTCGGGGCGGCATTTCAAGACGCAGACATCGAATTTCTTGAACACCCTGACGATCTGATCGAGCGCGGCGCATCCGTGCTGATGAGGACGCGCCGATGACCGCGAGCTCGTTCGAACGGCACGGCATCGAGCACCTCTCCGCGTCCTCGCTTAATGTATGGGCTGCACAGCCAGCCTTGTGGATCATGGAGCGGCTCCTTGGCCGCAGACTCCCGGCCGGCATTGCCGCAGCGCGCGGGAAGGCCGTCGAGCATGGCGTGCATCTTGGTCTCACCAACCCCAGACTATCGATCGACGAATGCGTGGAGGCCGCAGAGCGGGAATTCATTCGCCAGACGGTATTGAGCGCCGACCCGCGGCGCGACGAAGAGCGCAAGAAGCTAGCCGGTTGGGTAACCGGGGCACTCGCCGAGCTTCGCCAATACGGAACGCCGGACGGCTACCAGGAAAAGATCGAGATTAGGCTAGATGGCATCGCGGTCCCGGTCATCGGCTATGTCGACTGGCTTTTCTCCGGTCATGGATTGATCGTCGACCTCAAGACGACAGAACGTTTCCCGTCGCAGATCGGCAACTCGCATAGCCGCCAGGGCGCGGTCTACGCGACGGCGCACGGCAATTTCGGGATGCGGTTTGCCTACGCGAAACCGGCACCCGGCAAGACCGACAAGCGACAGGTCACGGTCTACGAGATGTCCGTCGATGACGTGCGCCAGCACCTCGCCGCGCTGCGCGCAATTGCACACTCTCTCGGCCGTTTCCTCGCGGTGTCAAACGACCCCCACGAACTCGCCGGCTTGATCGTCCCCGACTTCGATTCGTTCTGGTGGTCTGAACCGGCCGCGCGTGCGGCGGGGCGCGACGTTTTTGGTTTCTGAAAACGACTCTCAACGCAAAAGGAGAAGCGCAATGGGTCTCAACATCGGTGGTTCTGGAATCATCAAGCCCTACGTCAAGTACAATGCCAAGGCCGACAAGTGGTTCGTGCGTTCGCCCGAAGGCGGCGACCAGGAGATCGCGCGCCCGACCTTCCTCCTCGACCTGAAAAACATCCGCACCGGCTGGCTTCGCTTTCGCGAAGGCCAGGCGCCCGAGCGGGTGATCGACCCTTCGCTCGATCGCTCAGCGCCAAGCCCGGGCGAGGATTTCAAGCGGGGCTTTGTCGTCACGGCCTTCAGCCCGAAATTCTTCGGTGGCGCCGTCGAATTCTCGTCCGCATCGATCCATCTCTCGAACTCGTTGCGCGAACTCTACGGCGTGTTCGAAGAGCAAGGCGCAAAATCCGAGAACCGCGGCAAGGTCCCTGTCGTCGCCTGCACCGGCTCCGAGCCCATGAAGGACAAGTACGGCACCAACTATCGGCCACAGCTCGAAATCGTGAAGTGGGTCGATCGTCCAGCCGAATTGGCGGACGACAGCCCGGTGGACGATGCCGACGTGTGGAAAGGCGCTGCGCCCGCAGCATCAAAGCCCGCCCAGCCCGCACAACACGTCGCGCCGCCGGCGCCAAAGCCGGCCGCCGATCCGCTCACGGAACCGCTGTTCTGATTTGCCGCCGGCGAGTGTTTGCGCTCGCCGGCCGTCGTTGCGACCGACGTTATGGAAACTTCGAACGTCCAGCCCATGATCAAGCCAGATGCCGAGCAAATGCGTCGCCATGTGGCGCATTTGTTCGAAGGCTGGCTCGACGGCTGCCATGAGGGGCGCATCGAGCTTGCCTGGACTGACGGCCGCGATGGACGGCTGCGGCATGCTGCCATCTTCGGGACAGACGAACTCGATCAACTGGTCGCGCGCGCGGTCGCCGAGAATAGAAAGCCCGGCCAGAACCTCTACATCGGCCAGGCATTGCGCAAGCCCGGGACGCCGCCGTTCGGTCGCTGCAAAGACGAGGATTTTTTTGCGCTTACCGCCTTTTACGTTGACATCGATGACGATCTGACCGCGACCGCTGCCGTCAACTATCGCCATCGGGGCTGCCCGCCGACTGCCGTGGTCGTCACCGGCCGCCAGCCGCACGTGCGGGCGCAAATGCTCTGGCGGCTGCAAGCGCCCGAACGCGATGCGCCCGCTTGCCGTGCGCAAAACCTGGCTCTCGCGGAAACGCTCGGCGGCGACACGACCGTCGTTAATCCAAGCCGCGTCATGCGGCTAGGCGGATCGATCGCCTGGCCGCTGAAGGAAGGCCGCGTGATCGAGCGTACGGAGTTTCTGACGTTCGATGACGGGCGGCCGAAAACCTATCTCCCCGAGCATATCGCCAAAGCGTTCCCGCCGGTGCAACCGCTTCTCGGCTCAACACCGGCTACAACCGAGGAGCCGGCCGAGACCGCGTCTTCATCGCGCACCGACCTGAAAATCGGCTCTGACATCGCTTCGGTGGAGGCCTGCCTCGCGCGCATCCGCGCCGGCGATCATTGGCACGACAATCTCGTTCGCATCACCGGCCATTGGATCGCGCGTGGCTGGTCCGACGCGGAAATCATCATCGCAACCGAGGCGCTGACGCTGCCGGGTTACACGGTAGCGCAGACCCGGCGCGAAGTCGCCGCGATGATCGCCGGCGGGCGTCGCAAATGGGGCATCGACAATCCCGCCCATGCAGTTGACGACCTGAAAAATTCGGCGATCGATCTCCTAGCCTGGACCGCGGACCGCTACGCCGGCGAGGCAACGCCGATAACATGGCTGTGCCGCGGCACCATTCCCCTCGGCGTACCTGCGCTGCTCGCCGCCATGGGCGGCCTCGGCAAGAGCTATCTGGCGCTCGACCTTGCACTACAGATCGCCGCCGGCGTCGCGGGGCTTGAACAGTCCCGCAAGATTCTAGGTGGCCGCATCGCCGTCGAAGGCACGGCCGCCGTGGTCACGGCGGAAGACAGTTTCGACGCGGTACACCGGCGCCTTAACCGCATCGATCCCACGTCGCGGCGCTTGCGCAACCCAAAGCGCCTGATCGTGTTGCCGCTGCCGGATGCCGGCGGCGTGCGCCCGCTGATTGCAAGCGACGGCAAGACGCTCGCGCGGACGCCTTTCTTCACTGACCTCAAGGAACAACTGCTTCGGCTTTCGGACCTGCGCCTCGTCGTCATCGATCCGCTGCAGGCGTTTGTTCTAGCCGACGTGAACGCCGACCCTTCTGCCGCGCAGTTTCTTTGGTCGGCGATTGCGGAGCTCGCTGCGGCAACCGGCGCCACGGTTCTCCTCACCCATCACATGCGCAAGGACGGCATGCTGCGCATCGCGGATGGCGATGATGCGCGCGAGGCCATCCGCGGGACCACTGCGCTGGTGGACGGCGCGCGGCTTGCCTATGCGCTCTGGAAACTTGACGACGAGACCGCCCGCCCGATCTGCAACACGCTTGCGATCCCGTTCACGCGCGGCTGCATCGTGCGCGGCGCCGTAGTCAAGGCCAACGACGAAACCGACCATAACGCGCACACCTACGTGCGGCAGGAGAGCGGTCTTCTTGCCCAACTCGAGACCGAACCGGGCGCCGCATCCGAACCGGAATTCACGATCGCACAGGCGCGCGAAGTCCTCAAAGAGGTCGAGCGCCGGTTCGAGGCTGGCATGCCCTTCTCGCATTCGCCGCGCGGGGGCGCGCGCTACCTCGGCCTCTACCTCGTCCAGCACGCAAAGATGAACCGCAAGGCCTCCGACAAGCTCGTCGCCGACTGGCTCAACAACGGCGTGCTGACGATCGAAGCGAGCAACCGCAAGACCAAGCTCAGCGGCGTGCGGGTGCTGCAATGGCTCTGAAACCGATGGCGGAGACGGCGGAGACGGGGTCGCTAAGTCATTGATTTTGCTTGGCGGAGAAGATGGCGGAGACGCGGAAACACCATGGCTAACCCATTGAAAACAAAGCGGCGACAGGCGGAGAAGATAATCCCCCATACCCCCTACGCGCGCGCGCGAGGCGCCGCCTCGCGCCGCGCATCAGGTTTCAGGGGCTGCGTTCGAGGCGTGCGATGACGCGCGCAGTGCAACGATTGAGCCCGATGACCGATGCGATGGCGCCTTCCGCCTATCGCATTCGGGCGATGGTCGAAGGCCTCGACCAGGTTGCACTTGCCATGGAGCGCAAGTGGGGCGTCGGTCGACTGCGGCTCATCGTTTCGGATTTCCTGCGCGCCAAATTCGACGAGCAAAAGGATCGGCTCGATGCAGCGCTTCGGTCCGACGAGGAGCGCTACGTCGCGCCGCAAATCGAAGGCATGCGGCGAGCGTGGGCAGCCCTTGATCGCGCCGCGCACGAGTCCGGCGCAAGTCCGCTCTCGCCCCAGGTTTGGGAATGCGTGCTGCCTTCAACGGGCGAAGTCATCTCGCTCGTACGCAGCGCCGAGGAAGCCCATCACGTCGCGCGCGAAGGCCGCGTCTTCACCGTGGCCGAGGTTGCAATCCTCATCGAGGCACTCGGCGACGGCGTCCTCGACATCAAACATAAATTTCCGGGCGCGGCCGTCACCGGTGTCCGCCGTAAGTCGCCAATCAACTGGGAAACCGGCGATGAGATCCCGTTCTAATCCGCAAGCCTTCCTGAAGGAGAACCGCATGGCTTCGACAACGCTTGCTCGTGTTGCGTCGGATACGCATACGCAACTCGACTCGGAAAAGGTGCAAGCGCGGCGCACAGGGGCCGTTCTCGCTCTTGATCTCGGGACGATGCTCGGTTGGGCCATTCGGCTCGACGGCGGCGCGATCGAGAGCGGCACCATGTCGTTTCGCCCAAGCCGATATGACGGCGGCGGCATGCGCTACCTACGCTTTCGTGGTTGGCTCGACATCGTCGCCAGAGACGCCGCCGGAATTTCCGCCGTGTACTTCGAGGAGGTGCGCCGTCACGCCGGCACCGATGCCGCGCATATCTACGGCGGCTTCCTCGCAAGCCTCACCGCCTGGTGCGAGCAGAACCGCATTCCATACGAAGGCGTGCCGGTCGGGACGATCAAGCGTCACGTCTCCGGCAAGGGCAACGCCGACAAAGCTGCGGTCATCGACGCTGTCCGCAATCGCGGCTTCAACCCCGCCGACGACAACGAAGCCGACGCCATCGCGATCCTGTTGTGGGCGATCGACACGGGCGGAGGCGTGCGATGACGCGCCAGCGCCTTCCCGATCGCCGGCCCGCCGAGACCGCCCAAATAGAATTCGGCGGCATGCGGTTCGCGGTCACGATCGGCTTCTATGACGACGGTAGGCCCGGCGAAGTGTTCGTCCATGGCATTCGCACGGGCTCCGCTCTCGATGCCCTCCTCGCCGATGCCTGCGTCGTCGTCTCCGTGCTCATGCAACACGGCGTCGAACCGCGCGAGCTTGCGGCGAGCATGGGCCGGCTCGGTAACGCTGGACCTGCTTCCGTCCTTGGCGCGGTGATTGATCTCGCGGCTGCCGCGAATGCTACCGCTCCCATGACTGATGGGGCGCAGGCATGACCGGCGAAAAGCTGCTCGAACGCGCAGCGAGCCTGGTGGCGAAGCGTCGCAATTCTTACGGCGATCCGGCCGTCCTCATGGCGAGCATCGCGGCACGCTGGTCGTTGACGCTCGGCCGCAAGGTTACGCCGGCGCAGGTCGCGCTGTGCTTGATCGATCTAAAGCTGGCGCGGCTTGCGCACGATCCGGGCCACCTCGATTCGACGATCGATCTTGCCGGCTATGCCGCCGTGCTCCGTGAGGTCGCGCGATGAGATGGATGAGCGGCGACCGGCCTTCGCCCGAGCTGATCAAGCGCAATGGCTGGCGCGACCAGAACGTCCTGGTCGTGAACGCCGATGACGACCGGCTCACTTGGTCGGAACGCGAATTGGTCCGCCAGATCGGCGAGAAGCTCTACGGCAAACACGAGGAGAACTGACATGGCTGAACATTGGACAGCTTCGATAGTCGAGGCGCGCTTCGAGGAAGCCGCCTTCACGCTTCGCCGCCTCCCCGACACCCGCGTGCCCGGCTACTTCAACACCTGGCCGGCGATGGTCCGCAGCGCTTTCGAGGCCTTCGGCTGGGAACGCGCGAGCATGCCCCGCATCGCGCCGTCGCCGGGGGCGATCAGCCGCATGGAGGAGACCTTCACGTGGCTCACATGGCTTGAACCTGACGACGCCCGGATCGTTTGGCTGCGTGCCGAGAACGTGCCGTGGAAGCCGATTTGCTGGCGGGTCGGTTTAACGCGCCAAACCGCGTGGCGACGTTGGGTCGCCGCGTTGGTTACCGTGTCGAATCGGCTTTCGGCCGCATCAAAGCGGACAGTGCCCAAGCACGATGCGACGGGCCTCGCCGCAAATCGCCGCATTCAACGTGGCGAAAGCTGCGCCAACGCGGAAACAAACCGCACTAATCGTTGAACTTCAGGCGTGACATCCGCAACACGTTTAGGCATTTTTCCTGGCATGATCGCGAGACGCGTGTTTGATGATGGATGCGTTCGCACGTGTAGCCGAGGCCGTGTACCCGAAAAGGTATTACCGCATCCGACCGCAATGAACCGCATCCAAACCGCAACCGCCGTCAAATTGTAGGTTCTTCCCGGCGCAAAAGCGTATGCGGGCGGCAAAGGCCCGGGAACCCCCTAGCGATAGAGATGAAAACCGGGTGCGCACTTTAGGGTGCGCACCGCGCACGGGTGCGCACTCAAGGTACGCAACACCAAATGGATCTCAAGATCGAATCGCGGCCGATTGCAAAGCTCGTTCCGTATGCACAGAACGCCCGCACGCACACGGATGAACAAATCGCCCAAATTGCCGCTTCGATCGCCGAGTTCGGTTTCGTCAACCCAGTCCTGATCGCCGGCGATGGCGTCGTCATCGCCGGGCACGGCCGGCTCTTGGCCGCGCAACGCCTCGGCATGACCGAGGTGCCGATCATCGCGCTCGATCATTTGACCGAGACGCAGCGGCGCGCGCTTGTCATCGCCGACAACCGAATTGCCGAGAACGCCGGTTGGGACGAGAGCCTGCTGCGCGCGGAACTTGCGGCATTGCGTGAAACGGACTTCGACCTTGAACTCCTCGGCTTCGCTGAAGCGGAACTTGGAAGTCTGCTTGACGCCATCAATGTGGACGCAGGCGCGGCGGGTCCGCCAGCGGGCTCGGGTGCGCCGGAAGAGACCGCGCCATCATCGACGCTCGCGGATCGCTTCGGAATTCCGCCATTCTCCGTCTTGAATGCGCGGGAGGGCTGGTGGCAAAACCGTAAGCGCGCCTGGATCGACCTTGGCATTCGTTCGGAGCTTGGTCGCGGCGCGCCGATCGGCGGGGCGCCGTTGCCGCTCGATCGCGCTGACGCCGGTCAGCCTTCTGCGGCGCCGGGCGGATCGCCATTACCGGCAGCCGACTATTCGAAATCGAAGGCGCGCGGCGACGGCCGCGGCAAGTCGATCGTCAATGACTGAACGCGAGCGCGCCGCCAATCCAATTCCGGGAGGCGGCGGCGGAAAAGGTGCTTGGACCGAGTTCAATCAAAAGCGGGCCGAACGAATGGCGGCGCGAGCTGAGAACCTCACCTTCGTGAAAGGCAGTCGCGATCCCGACGATCTCGATCCGGTGAGCGCCGCGATCCTCGAAGTCGGCTCGACCGGCACATCGATCTTCGATCCGGTCGTCTGCGAGATCGCCTATCGCTGGTTCTGCCCGCCTGGCGGCACCGTGCTCGATCCATTCGCGGGCGGCTCGGTGCGGGGCATCGTCGCGTCGAGGCTTGGCAGGCGCTATGTCGGCATCGAGCTTCGCGCCGAGCAAGTCGCTGCCAACGTCGCGCAGCTGCACCTGGCGGGAGAGCCTCAACCGCAATGGCTGTGCGGCGACGCGAAAGAGATCGAAAAGCTCGCACGCGACATCGCATGCGATTTTGTGTTTTCGTGTCCGCCCTACTGGAACCTTGAACGGTACTCCGACGGCGCGGCCGACTTGTCGAACATGGAGTTCGGCGATTTCCTCCTCGCCTATCGGGCAATCATCGCCGGTTCGCTCGTGCGGCTGCGGGATGACCGCTTCGCTGTCTGGGTCATCGGCGATGTGCGGGATGAACGTGGTTGTTACGTCAACCTGCCGGGCCGAACTGTCGAAGCCTTCGAGGCCGCCGGCGCGCGGCTCTACAACGAGGCCATTCTGGTGACGGCGGTCGGCTCCCTGCCGATCCGGGCCGGCAAGCAATTCGCAGCTTCGCGCAAGCTCGGTCGCACGCACCAAAGTGTGCTGGTTTTTGTCAAAGGCGATCCGCGTCGCGCGACCGAAGCCTGCGGCGCGGTCGAATTCGGAGAAATTACCGTCGAACAAGAGCCAGAACTGCCCGGCGTTGAGCAGCTATGACAAAGCCGCAAGTGATCGAGCACCATGGCGTCCTCGTCGTCCGCGACGATCTTTTTCCCGGCGGGACCAAGGCGCGGTTTCTTCCGTTGCTGTTCGATGGCGCTGACGAGGTTGTCTATGCGAGCGCGGCCGAGGGCGGCGCGCAAACGGCTCTTGCGACCGTCGCCGCGCAGCTCGGCAAGCGGGCTACGATCTTCGTCGCGAAGCGTGCAGAGCCTCATCCACGCGCATTGATGGCGAAAAGGCTTGGCGCAAAGATCATGCAGGTCTCGCCGGGCTATCTCAGCACCGTTCAAGCGCGCGCACGCGAATATAGTCGCCAGGCCGATGTGCGCCTTGCGCCTTTCGGCGTCGATGTGCCGCAAGCCATCGAGGCAATTGCGGCAGCGGCACGTTCGATCGATATCGAGCCCGACGAGGTTTGGTGCGCGTCCGGTTCCGGCGTCCTGGCGCGTGGACTTGCAATCGCTTGGCCAAATGCGCGCCGGCACGTTGCCCAGGTCGGCCGAGAATTGTCGCCGAACGAGGTCGCGGGCGCGACTATTCATGCCTATCCGCTGCCGTTCGGACGCGAGGCGAGGACCAGGCCACCGTTTCCGAGCGATCCGCACTATGACGCCAAGGCCTGGGAACTATGTGCGACACGGAAGGGTCCAGGCCGCGTGTTGTTCTGGAATGTTGCCGGGCCCGCGCAGCCTTAATGCGTCTGACCGCAGTGCCTTTGAGCCGCGTAACGTGGAGATCGTGCTCTACGAATTCTTTTCCCTGATTAAATAAACCCCGGGAACTTGGGCATTTTCTGCTTCTCACTGTGGCGTAGACCACCGACAGGACACGCGATGCTGTGCGAGGATCAAGGTTTGAAGGAGACGCGCTGTGCCCGACTCGGATTATTTGCGAAAGCATGCGCTAGAGTGCATGCGCCTAGCGTCAGATTGCATGCAATTGGTCGGCGACGTCAGTAGCCCTGCTTTGCAGTCGCATTTTCTCCGGATGGCGAGGGTGTGGTCCGAGCGCGCGGAAGGACCGAGCGCCGAGACGCAGACCTAAGCTTGCGATCATTTGTTTCTTGACGGCGTGGGGCCTGGGGAACTTTCGAGTCCGCCATCCGCGCCTGACATTTCGCCCGCCGGCCACGGATTTTTCATTTGTTGCGTCGTCCTTTTGTGTCGCCCTGAACGGCAGTTGAGGGCGGCGTCAAGAAGGCGTCAAACCGCTCTTTCACGATGCCATAGCACTCGCACGATGCCCTTTCGAGACCGGCACGATCGAGTACTTTAATAGTTCCGCGATTATAGCTGATAAGGCCGGCCTTCTGCAGCGATTGCGCTGCGAGCGTCACCGATTTACGGTTCGCCCCCAACATGTGGGCCAAGAACTCGTGAGTGTACGGCAGGGCTTCGCCTTCGGCGCGATCATGCATCATGAGGAGCCATCGGCATATTCTCTGTTCAGTTGTATGCATGGCATTGCATGCGACAGTCTGCTGAACCTGTGACAGCAGCGTCTCCGAATAGCTGACGAAGAGATCGCGTACCTGTTCGCTGCGCTTGAACTCCAATTGCAACAATTCAATCGGGCAGCGAACCATGCTCCCTTCCAGCTGAACAAGACATCTATTAAAAGAGACGCGGCTGTACATGGCCGCGAAGAGACCGAATGCTCCCTCGCGCCCTATGTTCGCGGTCTCAATTGCCGACCCGTTCTCCAAAACGGTCAACAGCGAGAGGACGGCGCCCTCAGGGAAATAGGCGTGCTTGAGGAGGCCCCCCGCCTCGCAGACGACAGCACCAAGCTTGAGTTTAACGGGCTCAAGGTAGGCCCCGATCCGCTTCCGGCTGGCCGGCTCCAAGGCGCCGAGCAACCGATTGCTCCGTGCATGGTCTCTTTGAGCTTTGGCCATGCGGTAAGTGCCATTCGATTGGAGTTCGGCCTGGTTGCCATGCTGTGAGAATAGAATCTTTATTATGCCGCCATTACCGGATGTGGGTCTGTATAAAACAGAACACTTTGCTGCGGTGAAACGCCACCGGTTAAATTCAAGGTAGGTGCTTCAGCGCTTAATATGCGGCTGGTCGCGTAGAACGACATTCAACAATGAACTGTGGACTTCGATACTACCGTTGTAATCAATCAAGCCAAGTTTTCGAAATTTGTTCATGAAGAAGCTCACGCGAGACCGGGTCGTTCCGATCATCTCCGCAAGCGTCTCCTGGCTGATTTTTGCGAGGATCGGTTCTGGCCGACCTTCCTTGCCGAAATTCGCCAACAGCAAAAGAGTCCGCGCCAGGCGTTTCTCGCTCGAATTGAACAGTTGATCGACCAGGTCCTCCTCGACCCGACTGTTACGGGCCAACAGGTGCGCGATAAACAATTCGGCAAACGCGGGCTCTTCGTGGATCACGCGCGTGATATCCGCCTTTGATATTCGCGAAATCACACATTTCGTCAGCGCGGAGACTGTTGATAGACGCAGCGCCTCGCCGGTCAAGCAACCCTCGCCGAAGAAATCGCCCGCATCCATCAGAGCGACTACGGCTTCCTTGCCCTGCTCGGAGACAACGGTTTTCTTGGCCTTACCGCTCTGAATGTAGAAAACGGCATCCGCAGGGTCGCCCTGCCTGAATACGTTTTGATCTTTCCGATAATCGGAACTGCTTTGGCCGCCGCCTACTGTCGATAAAAACTCTTTAGGATCGAACGGCAGCTTTGCTTTGCTTTGCGTTTCATTTCCGCGCGTAACCTCTGATGCCCAAAATTCATCCTCGGCAGCAGGAACACGATCCTACTGGAGGTAAACCGCCTCCACCGCCCGAGATCGGTACTTCTAGGCCAGTCCAGGGTCTCTTTGCGGATTCCGATCAATTCGCCCGGCTATTCCGATCCCATCTCGCGCGGGATTCCGAGCTGATGTCGCCCAGGGTACCGATTTCAAATCGCCCGGGGGACGCGGTTCTTCCGGTACGTT
>Ga0182013_10001061_pt1 | contig 38079 bp, 35 predicted proteins | sample 612S2MmetaG_FD_120487 | JGI IMG/M metagenome (GOLD analysis project Ga0182013, IMG submission 120487) | Permafrost microbial communities from Stordalen Mire, Sweden - 612S2M metaG | ecosystem: Environmental > Terrestrial > Soil > Wetlands > Permafrost | place: Sweden: Stordalen | collected... | reverse complement strand
GAGTCGAAGCTCAAATGGCGCAGATAGGGCGACCCCAAAACGGTAATGCCCACGGCGCCGATGATCACCAGCGCGCGATGACCAAGGATCCAGCGATCGACATGCGCCAGCACGGCGGTCTGGACCGGAAGCTTTTCCGCGCGCGGATGGAGCAGTTTGATCGCCGCCGGCAAAAAGGTCAGCGTGGTCAGATAGGCGATGATCATTCCGAAGCCGGCGATCAGCCCGAGTTCCGACACGCCGCGAAAATCGGTCGGCAAAAAGCAGAAAAAACCGGCCAGCAGGGACACCGCCGCCAGCGTCAGCGAGCCGCCGATGCCGCGCGTCGCGGCGAGCAGCGCCTCGTCGAGATGATCCCCGTTCGCAAGGGTTTTGTATCGTTCCTCGCGATAGCGGGTCGCGAATTGAATGCCGAAATCGACCCCGAGGCCGATGAATAACGCGGCGAAGGCGACCGAGATCAGATTGAAGCGCCCGATCAGAATGATGCCGAGACCCGCCGTGAGCGCGAGGCCGGCGATCAAAGTCGCCAGCACGGCGAGGATAAGCTTGGGAGAGCGCAGGGCCGCGAACAGGATCAACCCGATGATTCCCAATGTACCTGAGAGATTGACCCCCATATTCTCGGAAATCGTGCCGAATTCCTCATCCTCGAGCGGGACTTGTCCAGTCAGCCGCAGCGTGACGCCTTGGTCCTTGGTGAGCTTCAGATCCGCGGCGGTCTTGCGCACCATGCTGATCGCGTCGGCTCCCGGTTGCAGCGCCGAATAGTTGATGACCGGCTTGATCAGAATGATGCGCCGCGAATCGGTCGTCACCGAAGAGGGCTCCACCGGCTTCGCCGAGCCGGCGGAGAGCAGTTTCTCCCAGGAGACGCGGGCTGGTTCTCCCGCCAGCACCAGTTCGAAGGCGTCCGACATTTCGTCGAGTCCGGCGGCGAACATCGCGAGGCCGCGTGGGCTGCCGCCGACCTGCCGCTGATTGCTCAGGACAACGCCGGTGAGGCCGCGCAGACTGGGATCCTCCGCGACCGACTGCAAAACGTCGCGCTCGGCGATCAGCGTTCCCACGATGCGCCGGAGCTCCGGCGTGGTCAGAAACAGCAAGCCGTTGGTGCGAAAGAATTCATTGTCGTCGGGGCGCCAGGAGCGCGAGATCATCGGCGCGCCCTGCAACGCCGCATTGAGCCGTTTGGCCGCGTCTTCGGCTTTTTCCGGCGTCGCGCCGTCGATCACCGCGACAATGAGGTCGCTGAGTTGAGGAAAGGCCTTGTAAAGCGCGGCTTCATTCTTGCGCCAAGGAATGTTGGAAGAAAACAAATGGGCCGTGTCGGTGTCTATCGCAAATCGCGTCGCGGTGAAATATGCTCCGCCGCCAGTCAGCGCCAAGGTCGACAACACGACCAGCCACGGCCAGCGCAGACAAAACCCCACCAATTTTTCAAGCATCAAGCTTTTCCCCAACCGCCGCAGCGCAATTTTGGCGAGCTGATTTCTCCCGTCACGGCCGCTGCGTAAAGTTCTTATACAATCGCTACCGCGCCCATCCAAGGGCTTGCGGCGTTTTACGCAATACAAGGTTACGATTCGCAAAGGCGCGTTCGTTTAAATCCGCGATCCCGAAATCGGATGTGCCCCGGAGTAATTCTCGCGCGTTGGATTAAGGGCTCGCCCGGGGCGGCGCTACTTTTGAGCGTCGGCGGCGCGCAATGCCTTAACCAGCGGACCGATCGTCACTTTTTTGGCCCCGTCCTTCGCCGCGGCGCCCGAGGAAGTTTTGCCCGCCTTGTCGGAGGAAGTCTTGGCTGACCTGTCGAAGGAAGTCTTGGCGGTCGACTTGTTCCCCGTCTTGGCGGCCTCTGGAGCGGCGGGCGCCTCGGCCGCCGCCGGGGCGGGCGCGGGTTCGGGCTCCTTGTGCAGGCCAAGCCAGCCGCTGATGGACCCCTTGCCCTCGGGCGCGGGCACGTTCGCCAGAGCGGAGACCTTGATCGTCTCCTCGGGCGCGGAGCCCTTGCCGTCCGCCGCCACGGCCGTTTCGCCGCCCGGCTGTTGCGCGGCGATTTTGGTCGCGGGAATCTTGGCCGCTGCAAGTCTCGACGCGGCCTTGCCCTTGGCGCTCGGCGCGCGGTCTTCGAGCACGATCTCCGTCGGCGGCGCCAGCGCTTCCGGCCGACTGACCTCCGCGACCCGGCCCGCGAACGCGGGATGCTGGCCGCCGTCCTGATAGACGAGTCGGATCGGCTTGACGCCGCTCGCGGCGAGTTCGGCGATTTTGGCGTCGTCCTTGGCCTGCTTCTCCGCGACGAGCGCGGCGATTTGCGGATCCTGCTTTAGCGGCGGACAGGCCGCGGCGGGATCGAGATGCTGGCCGTTGGCGGGCGTCGCGTTGAACACGTAACGCTTGCCGCAAACGCCGACGGTCGGCTCTTGCTTTGTGACCTCGAAGTGGTCATTGCCTTCCTTAAGCTGCTTCCAAAAGGCGATATTCGGATCGAGCCGGTGCTTGACCAGATTCTCCGCCGTCATGTGGAATGGATAGGATTGCATCTGGACGGCGTTCTGCCCGGCGTTGAGCGAGGTGCGGACGATCGCGTAAATCTCTCCGATCTGCCGATCGGTCATCGAGAAACAGCCCATCGAGGAGCAGACGCCATGCACCATGATGGTGCCGCCGGTGTGGCCCAGGGCGCGGTCATAGGCGTTGGGGTAGCCGACGTTGAAAGCAAGATAATAGCTCGAATTGGGGTTCAGCTGGCTCGGATTGACCGTATAGAAACCCTCGGGAACCTGGCGGTCGCCCTCGCGCGTCTTGGGGCCGAGCTGGCCCGACCAGCGGCACATCGGAAAGGTTTTCAGGTGAACGTAACGCCCGTCGGGGCGCATCTTCCAGACTTCCAGCTCCGCTTCCTTCTTATAGGCGCGGATGAGAGTCGGCGCTTCCTTCGTCGTGCCGGCTTGTTCCATTAGCGCCAGCGTCTCGGAGGGGATCGGCGCGAGCGAACGATGCGCGAGCGAGCCATCGTCGTCGCAGGCGGCGAGCCCGAACGCCGTCGCCAGAACGCCAAAGCGAGCGAGGATCTTGAAGGAGCGACTCGAAAACATGAAGACCCCGCTCTCAGCGCGACAACCGCGCCCGCAACGTCCGGTTTTGGAAGGTGAAGGCGCGATAAACCATGGCGTCCGCCTCAAATTGCTCATACAACAGTAACCAAAAGATTGAGACCAGACCGTGGCCGACGCTGGCGACGGGTGGTCGCGGCGCACAGCCGCGCGCGGTGGAAACTCGCGCGCGGTTCATTGAATTCAAATGAGGTTCTCGATCCGCGGCGCCGCCGAGGGCGCTAGGTCTTCCGGCCGATGCCGATAAATTTATCCGCGCGAAGGTTAATGATCTGCTCGCGCGAAAGGGTGCCGAGGATCGACAATTCGTAGCGAATCGCCTCGCCGACCGCCGCGATGGCGGCCTTGGGATCGCGATGCGCGCCGCCAGCGGGCTCCGCCACGATTGCGTCGATGATCCCAAATTTCAGCAAATCCTGGGCGGTGATCTTCATGCTCGTCGCCGCTTCCTGCGCCTTGCTCGCGTCGCGCCACAGGATCGAGGCGGAGGCCTCGGGGGACGCCACGGTGTAGACCGCGTGCTCCAGCATCAACACCTTGTTGCAAGCGGCGATGGCGATCGCGCCGCCGGAGCCTCCCTCGCCGACGATCACCGCGACATTGGGCACGCCGAGCGAAAGCGAAATGTCCGTGGAGCGGGCGATCGCCTCGGCCTGGCCGCGTTCCTCGGCGTCTATGCCGGGAAAGGCCCCGGCGGTGTCGACCAGCGAAACCACCGGCAGGCCGAAGCGGTCGGCGAGTCCCATCAACCGCGCCGCCTTGCGGTAGCCTTCGGGGCGCGCCATGCCCCAGTTGTGACGCATGCGGCTTTGCGTGTCGGAGCCCTTCTCCTGCCCCATGACGCAGATCGGCTGACCCTTGAACCGGCCAAAGCCGGCGACGATGGCCTCGTCCTCGCCGAAGGCGCGGTCGCCGGCCAACGGCGTGAAATCGGTCAGGAGCTGGCGCGCGTATTCGGAAAAATGCGGGCGCTCTGGATGCCGCGCGACCAAGATCTTCTGCGCGGGCGTCAACGTCGCGTAAAGATCGGCGAGCGCCTTGGCGGCTTTCGCCTCCAGCTTGTTCAATTCGTCGGCGATGGAGACCGCGTCGCCCTGGCTGGCGAGTTGGCGCAGCTCCTCGACTTTTGTTTCCAATTCGGCGACCGGCTTTTCGAAATCGAGATATGAGCGCATGGGGAGTTTCATTTTCCTCGAATTGGACCAGGCCTCGCCGCGGCGCGCGGAAACTGGCCGTATCAAACAGGGAAGTCAAGGAGCGGCGAATGGCGGCGCCCGCCCGCGAGCGCCCATCCGGTCCGCTGCCGGGGGAGACCTAGTTGGTCGCGCCGCGAACGGTCGCGGTCGCGAAACCATCTGAAATGCGAGGAAGACGATTCGTCATGCCCGCTGCCGCCGGGTTGGGAAAGACTTTGGGTTTCGCGATCATCGTTCGGCGAGCTACAAGCCTCGTCGGAAAATCCTAAACCGTGAGGCGCCCTAAATGACCCAACCCATTTGCGAGCCTTCCAACCGTTTCGTCACCTCCGCCGACGGACTGCGCCTGCGCTATCTCGACTATCCCGGCCGGAGCGCCGGCGCTCCGGTCGTGTGCCTTCCGGGCCTCACGCGTGCCGCCGACGATTTCGCACGCCTCGCGGCGGCGCTCGCCAGTGATGGGCGGCGCGTGCTGGCGCTGGATTATCGCGGACGCGGCGAGTCGCAATGGGACGCGGATTGGACTCATTACACGCTCGATGTCGAGCAAGACGATATTTTACGCGCGCTCGCCGACGCCGGCGTTGAAAGCGCGGTGTTCGTCGGCACGTCGCGCGGCGGATTGCACACGATGCGCTTCGCGCAAAGTCAGCCCGGCGTCGTGCGCGCGGCCGTGCTCAACGACATCGGCCCGTCGATCAACCTTTCCGGCTTGCTCGGCATTAAGCGCTATGTCGGCAAGTTGCCCCCGCTCGGTTCGATGGCCGACGCCGTTGGATTGATGCGCCTCACCGCCGGCGCGACCTTTTCTTCGGTGAGCCCGGAGGAATGGGAGATTTATGCGCGACATACTTTCGTTCTCAAGGACGGCCGGATCGAGCTGCGCTACGATCCCGAGCTCGCGCGCACGCTCGACGAGGTGACGCCGGACATGGCTCCCTATGATTTCTGGGAGGCGTTCGAGGCCTTGGCGCGCGGGCCCGTCTTGACGCTACGCGGCGAAAACTCCGACCTCTTGACGCCCGAAATTCTCGCCAAAATGGCGCGGAGCGCGCCCGGCATGGAGCATTATATCGTGACGGGGCAGGGCCACGCCCCTTTGCTGCTGGACGCGCCGACGATTGGCCGCGTGGTGGAGTTCATCCGGCGCGTCGCATGAACCTTCAAGAAGCCGACTCGTCTGAAAGCGGATGCAGATCGCGCACCATCGCGCGCATCCGCTCGTCGAGCACATGAGTGTAAATCTGCGTCGTTGAAATATCGGCGTGACCGAGCAGTTCTTGCACGACACGCAGATCGGCGCCGTTTTGCAGCAAATGGCTGGCGAAGGCGTGGCGCAACGCATGGGGATGGATGTCGCTCGCGGCTATTCCCGCCGCGACCGCGACTGTTTTCAGATCGCGCGCAAACGCTTGGCGGGTCAGATGGCCGCTATCGCCGTCTGACGGAAACAGAAAGGGCGAGGCCGCGAGCGTCGGAGATTTGGCTTCCAGCAGCGCGCGATAGGCGCAAATGGCTTTTTTCGCGTGCGTCGTCAGCGGCACGATTCGTTCGCGTCCGCCCTTGCCTTTGACGGCGATGAAGGGATCGCGCGCCCGCGCCGCGCTTTTCGGCAGCGACACCAGTTCGCTGACGCGCAGCCCGGTGGCGTAGAGCGTCTCCAGCAGCGCACACATGCGCGCGGCGCGCATGCGCTCGCCCAGCGGACGCGTCTCGTCGTCCAGCCCTTCCCGAGAGACGCGCAGCAGTCCGTCGACCTCGGCGATCGACAACACGCCGGGTGCGTTCCTCACTCGGCGCGGCCCTTCGAGGGCGGCGGCGGGATCGTCGGCGCGGTGGCGGTCGACGTAGAGAAATTTATGGAACTGACGCAGCGCCGAAACGCGCCGGGCCAGCGTGGCGCTCGACATGCCGCGCGTCTGGAGCGCGGAGAGATAGTCGCGCAGACTGTCGGTCGAGGCTAGAGCAGGCTCGCTTTGGGCGCGCGCGAGATAATCGATATAGTCGGTAAGATCGCGCCGATAGGCCTCTTGCGTGTTCTTCGCGGCGCCGCGCTCGGCGACCAGCATGTCGAGGAAGCAATCGAGCTGGCGCAGGGCGCGAGGCGGGGCGGTCATCTCCCGCCTATTTGTTGAGCCGCGTCGGCGGAATGGTCTGCGTCATCTCGCGCGGCTGCGGCGTCACGAAATTCACCAGCGCGAACATCCCGGCATAGCCGAGCGCGACCAGAACACCCACGATGACCAGAAATCGAATCAGACTGGGCACGGAATCGGCCTTTTGCGAAATGGGAGCCTCGCGACTGCTATCGCGCGAAGCGACGGCGATTGCAACCACGTCGATGGCGACGCCGCTTCAGCGCACGACGACGCGGGCGCCAACGCTCACGCGCTCATACAGATCCGTCACGTCCGCGTTCATCATTCGTATGCAGCCCGAGGAGACATTCTGGCCGATGGTGTAGGGCTCGTTGGTGCCGTGAATGCGGTAGAGCGACGAACCAAGGTAAAGCGCCCGCGCGCCAAGCGGATTTTCCGGGCCGCCGGGCATGTAGCGCGGCAGATCGGGGCGACGGGCGAGCATTTCCGAGGGCGGCGTCCAGGCGGGCCATTCTGCCTTGCGGCTGATGGTCTTGACGCCGGACCATTCGAATCCTGGGCGCCCGACGCCGATGCCATAGCGGATCGCGCGGCCGGGGCTCTTCACGTAATAGAGGAATTTATTGTTCGTATCGATGACGATGGAGCCGGGCGCCCCGCCGGAGTAATCGACCTCGGTGCGCAGATACATGGGGTCGACCTGACTGCGCAAGTCCGTCTGACCCGGCTGCGCGGACGCCACGCGCTGGCGGGGCGGCTCATAAGAGCGTTGGGCCGCATAGCCGCGCCGGGAAGGATCGGCGCCCGTCACCAGCATTTCGATGAGGCCGCCGCCAAGCGCGCGTTGCCCCGACTGATCCATGCCGACCTGTCGATATTGGTTCTCGGCCGGCTCGGGCGGCCCATTGAAATAAATCCCGTTGACGACCTGAGGACCGGCCAGCGCGGCGCCGGCCAGGGTCATGGAGAGTGACGCGACGGCGGCGGCGAATGCGAGGGAAGACGCGAAAGGGTTGTACAACATGGACGGCATACCGTTGGCATGGCGCGCCGTGAGGACTGGCCCGGCGTCGCGCTTTGTAGGCGTCCACGACGATAGCCCGTAAATTTTTATCGTAAATCTAAAGCATTTGTCTTGGTTATCGATTCGAAAAATGGTTAGTTTGCTTGGTGAGTGTTTTGCGAATGTTTTAGGTGAGGGATCGGTTAACGCGCGAGGGCTTGACCGTCGCGCTTTTCTCTCTCGCCAATGCCTTGGCGCTCCCACTCAAAAATGCGTCTCCGAAGTATCTTCCTCGGGTTTGATTTCATGGCGCATCATCAGCGGCAATTGCGTCATCGCGAACAGCAGGGTCAGCGGCAATATGCCGAAGACCTTGAAGTTCACCCAAACATCTGTCGTGACGAAGCGGCGCACGACTTCGTTCAGGACGGCGAGAAAGAAGAAGAAGAAACTCCAGCGCCAGGTGAGCTTGCGCCAGCCGGCGTCGTCGAGATGGAAGGCCGAATCGAATACGATCGGCAGCAGCAGCCGGTCGAACCACAGCGCGCCGAGCAGCGCTCCGCCGAACAGCGTGTAAAGAATGGTGACCTTCATTTTGATGAAGGTTTCGTCCTGCAACAAAAAGGTTAGCCCGCCGAAAATGAGCAGCAGAACGGCGGTCACGACCGGCATCATCGGCAGCCGGCGAGTGATGCTCCAGGCGACGCCGAGCGCGGCGAGCACGCCGACCATCAGCGCCCCGGTCGCGGCGTAAATCCCGAATTTTTGGTTGGCGACGAAGAACAGCGCCAGCGGGCCAAACTCCAAAACGAGCTTGAGGCCGGTGTTTACGCGCTTTGGTCTTTCGGGGGCGGGTTTGGCGGCGTTTGTATTCTTGTTTTCTTCGTTCAGCGCGCTGTCCTGCGTCATATCGTTGTCTCCACCGCGTTTTTCGCGGGATCGGACTCCTCGGGGTCCAGCCCCGCGATGGCGCGAGCGAAGTCGCGCGCGGCGAATGGTTCGAGATCGTCGGCGCTTTCGCCAACTCCGACGAAGTGGATGGGCAGCCCGTATTTTTCGGCGATGGCGACGAGGATGCCGCCACGCGCGGTGCCGTCCAGCTTCGTCATGACGAGGCCGGTGACGCCGGCGGTCTTGCCGAAAACGTCGACTTGCGTGAGGGCGTTCTGGCCGACGGTGGCGTCGAGCACCAGCAGCACCGCATGAGGCGCCTCCAAGTCGGCCTTTTTCATGACGCGAACGATTTTTTCGAGTTCGGCCATGAGCTCCACGCGGTTTTGCAGGCGTCCGGCGGTGTCCATCAGCAAGATATCGGCGTTCTGCCCGCGCGCGGTCTGGATGGCGTCGAAGGCGAGACCGGCGGCGTCCGCCCCCTCCTTGCCGGCGACGACGGTGGCGTCAAGCCGCTCGCCCCAAATGCGCAGCTGTTCCACGGCCGCGGCGCGAAAAGTGTCGCCGGCGCCGAGAACCACTCTTTTACCCTCGCCACGCCATTTGGAGGCGAGCTTGGCGATGGTGGTCGTCTTGCCCGATCCGTTGACGCCCACGACCAGCACCACGAAGGGGCGCTTCGAGGCGTCGATCTCGAAGGGCAGAGCCACCGAATTCAGGATGCGTTCGACCTCGCGGGCGAGAATCGCGCGCACTTCCTCGGGCTCGATGTTCTTTTCGTAGCGCGCGGCGCCAACGGCCTGTGTGATGCGCGCGGAAGCGGCGACGCCGAGGTCGGCGCGCAGCAGCACGTCCTCGAGTTCGTCGAGCGTGAGCGCGTCGAGCTTGCGCTTGGTGAAAATTTCGGCGATGCCCTTGGAGATCGCCTGCGAGGAGCGGAATAGGCCGCCAAACAGCCGCTCGCGCCACGAGCGCTTCGGCGGTTCGTCTGGCGCCGCCGCGCCGTCGGGCGGCGATTCGCTTGTGGGAGCGCTCGCGCCGCGACCAAAGAGCCGCGCGAAAACGCCCCGTTTTTCTTTCGCCGCCTCGCCGTCCTTGCTCATTGAAACTCCCGCTTCGCGGCCACAACTCCAGCGCCAACTTCGCTCCAGAAGCCAGAGCTGGCGACTTTGGCCGCGCTTTCAAGTCGTTTGCGTTATATCTCATCCGCCAGCCCGCGCCAGCCGCGTCTTTTCCTCGACCTCAAAAGAGCGCCCGCCCTTGCCCTTCTCGATTCTGACGCCGCTCATCGTCGCCACGGCCTTGTTCATGGAGAATCTCGACGGCACCGTATTGGCGACGGCCTTGCCGGCGATGGCCGTGGATTTGAGGGAGGATCCTGTCGCGCTCAAACTCGCGCTGACGTCCTACCTTCTCGCCCTGGCGGTTTTCATACCGCTGTCGGGCTGGGCGGCGGATAAGTTCGGCTCCCGCAAGGTTTTTCGCGCCGCGATTCTGGTCTTCACTCTGGGTTCGATCCTGTGCGGTCTCTCCACCACGCTGCTTGATGTCGTGCTGTCGCGCGTCGCGCAGGGCATGGGCGGCGCCATGATGGTGCCCGTGGGGCGCCTGGTGATTTTGCGCACGGCGCCGCGCGCGGAGCTTGTGCGCGCCCTGGCCTGGCTCACGATACCCGCGCTCGTCGGCCCTTTGATCGGGCCGCCGCTCGGGGGCTTCATCGCGACCTATTTTCACTGGCGCTATATTTTCTGGATCAACGTGCCGATCGGCGCGCTTGGCGTGTTGCTGACCAGCCGCTACATCCCCGATCTGCGCGAGGAGGACGTGGGGCCGCTCGATGTGCGCGGCGCGATGCTCTCGGGTCTGGGGCTCTCCTGTCTGGTGTTCGGTCCCAGCACCGTCGGACGCGGATTCGCGCCACCGCTCGTGGTCGCGGGCCTGATCATCGTCGGCGCCGGCGCGATTTTCGCCTATGTGCGACATGCGCGAGGGGCGCCCGCGCCGATCCTCGATCTGGGCCTGCTCGCCATACCGACCTTTCGCGCCGCGATCGTTGGCGGCTTTCTCTTCCGCATCGGCATTGGGGCCATTCCGTTTCTGTTGCCGCTGCTGTTGCAGGCGGGCTTCCATTTGACGGCCTTTCAATCGGGGTCGCTCACCTTCGTCGCGGCGGCGGGAGCGATGGCGATGAAGACGGCGGCGCAGCCGATCCTGCGCGCCTTCAGCTTTCGCCGCGTGCTGATCGTCAACGCTCTCGCGTCGTCGGCGTTTCTGGTTGTCAACGCCTGGTTCACCGCGGCGACGCCGCATTGGATCGTCATGGCCGTGCTGCTGGTCGGCGGCTTCTTCCGTTCGCTCGAATTCACCGCGCTCAACGCCATAGGCTACGCCGAGATCGATCAGCGCGCGATGAGCCGGGCGACCAGTTTTTCCGCGGTGGGTCAGCAATTATCGCAATCTGCCGGCGTCGCGATCGGCGCCGCCGCGCTGGAGATCGCCCGCGCCGCGCATGGCGGCGGCGCGCTGCTGACGGCGGATTTCACGCCTGCGTTTTTCGTGGTGGCGGCGGTGTCGGCGGCGTCGGTGTTTTCCTTCTGGCGGCTCGCGCCCAGCGCGGGCGACGAACTGGCGGGACGCGTGGAGGTGGAAAGCGCGGCGTGAATTCGGAGTCACACTTCGCGCGGCGCCCCCCGAAATCCCGTCGCCAGTACATAAAGCTCGGCGGACCCGGCTCGGCTCGCCGCCGGCTTCACATGGCGCACCACGGCGAAATCGCGTTTGAGCCGCGCCAGCAGCTGCCCCTCGGTGCCGCCCTGCAACACCTTGGCGACGAAAAAGCCGCCGGGCGAGAGCACCTCGCACGCGAAATCCGCCGCCAGATCCGCCAAGGCGATGATCTTGAGGTGATCGGTCGCCTTGTGACCCGTCGCGTTGGCGGCCATGTCGGACATGACGCCATCGGCCCCGCCGCCGAGCATCGTCTTGATGAACTCGGGCGCGTCCTCGTCGTTGAAATCCTTGACCGCGAACGAGACGCCGGAGATCGGCTCCATGTCGAGCAAATCGACCCCGACGACCTTGCCCTTTCCCTCGGCGACTTTCACCCGTTCGGCCGCGATCTGCGACCAGCCGCCGGGCGCGGCGCCAAGATCGACGATGCGCATTCCCGGCTTCAGGAGATGATAGCGCTCGTCCATCTCCAGCAGCTTATAGGCCGCGCGGGAGCGATATCCATCGCGCTTGGCGCGCGCGACATAAGGATCGTTGAGCTGGCGCTGCAACCACAGCGTCGACGACAGTGAGCGCTTTCGCGCGGTTTTCACCCTTACCTTGAGCGAGCGTCCGCCCGCGCGGCCGTCGCCGCCCTCGCCGGTCTTCGTCATGCCGAGACCCTTTCGCGCGGGGTGAACAGGCCGTCCGCGCCGGGCTCCATCGCAAATCGCCGTTTGTGATAGGCCGAGAGCGTGTCGCGATGGCCGATCGAGACGATGCTTGTGTTCGGCAGGCGCTGTTTGAGCGCCCCGTAGATGTCGGCTTCGAGCGTTTCGTCGAGCGCGGAAGTGGCTTCGTCGAGGAAGAGCCAGTTGGGCTTCGCGAGCAGCGCCCGCGCGATAGCGACGCGCTGCTGCTCGCCGCCCGAGAGGCGTTGAGCCCAATTGCTTTGCTCGTCGAGTTGGCCTTGGAACTGGGACAGCTTCGCGGCGCTCAGGGCCGATTTGATCTCATCGCTTGAATAGGCGCTGGCCTCGTTGGGATAGGTGAGCGCGGCGCGAAGCGAGCCGATCGGTATATAAGGCCGTTGCGGGAGCAGCATCAGGGAGGCGCCCTTCGGCGTTCCGATGGCCCCTTCGAAATAGGGCCATATGCCCGCGATGGCGCGAAACAGCGTGGACTTGCCGGAGCCCGACGGCCCGGACAGCAACACGGATTCGCCCTTGGCGAGTCTGATCCCCCTGGCGTCGACGATGCGCTGCCCATCCGGCAGCATCAGCGCGAGGTCCAGCGCGATATCCGCTTTCTCGGTCGGTTGCGCCGCGGGCCGCGACATAAGCTCGTCGGCGCGCTCCGTGGCGGCGTCGAAGGTGGCGAGACGATCCAGCACGGAGCGGTAATCGGCGAGATAGGTGTAATAGTTGACGATGAAGTTCAGCGCGCCCTCGACCTCCGCGAAGGCGTCCAACGTCTGCCGCACCACGCCGAACTTGATCTGGCCGATCAACATGAAGGGCGCGACCACGGCGAGCGGAAATATCCCTGACAGTTGATGATATGTCGCGGTGAAGGTGACGAGCCTCTTGCGCAAGCCGATGATGTCGAGATAGTTCGTGACAATCGCGCCGAACCGCTTTCCAAGCGAGGCGCGTTCGGTGGTCTCGCCGGACAGCAACGCGACCTGTTCTCCATATTCGCGCATGCGCGCCAGCGAAAAGCGGAAATCGGCCTCGCGGCGCTGGCGCTTGAACATCAGCCCGGTCAGCGGGCGGCCGATCCAATGCGTCGCGAGCGTACCGCCCAACGCGTAAATCAGCGCCACCCAGAACAACCATCCCGGCAGCACGACGCCCTTGGCGATAGGGAATGCGAGCTGCGCGGAAATACTCCACAGGAGAATGGAATAGGAAACGACGGAACTCAGCGTGGAGATCAGCAGAATGGTGAAGGAATAAATGCCGTAACCTTCCTCGCCCCCGTCGATGAAGCGGTTCACGTCCTCGGCGATGCGCTGGTCGGGGTTGTCCGCGGCCGTTCCCGTGAGCGCCATCGCATAATGCCGATGCCCGCCAAGCCAGCGGTCGACATAGTGCTTCGTTAGCCAACGGCGCCAGCGCAGAATGAGGTATGACTTAATGACATATTCAGTGACCGCCGTGGCGATGTAGATGAACGCCAAGGGCGTGAAGCCGAATAGAAGCTTGGCCCAAAACACGCTGGCGTTCATCTCCTGCAGCGCGTTGTAATAGTCGCGGCGGACGAAGGTGATCGCGACGGAAATGCCGACTATTCCCTGATTGAACAACACGAGGACGACGATCGTGATGACGGCGATCAGAGGTTCGGACGCCCTGAAGGCTGGAAACGGCCAGATGCGCATTTCGCTCGCGGCGTCGCTGTCGAAATACAAATCGGCGATCCGCGTCATCTCCCGGACGATGGGGCTGCGCGAGACGAGATACACGAGGATCGAAAACACCGCGACCGTCAGGGCCATTGTTTCGGGCAGCGAATAATCTTGCAGGGCCGCGGGCCAATGACCCTCGACCTCGATAAGATTAAGGACTCCGAACACAATTGTTTCGGTCGTGAAGATGCCGACGAAAATCTTCAGAAAGCTCGATATTTCGGACGAGCGCCAGGTGGTGTAAGCGCAGAGCAGCGCTCCCGCCGCCAGCAGAAGAGTCTCCGTGTCATCTTTATGCGCTCCCGCGATAACCGCGAGAAACGCGAGAACCGCGACCGCCACGGCCAATTTTCGCATGTTTATCTCCAATTTCACCAAGGCCGCGCAAAGCGTCGACCGTCGCCGCGAAGCCGGGTTGCGCGCCTCTCTCTAAAGCAGCTTCTTAAAACGGGGGATAGGCTAATGTAAGGTCGGAGCGCGCCGAGTTCATTGATTTCCGGCCGCTCCCATTCAAGCTTGGGCGATTGGGGCGAGCTTCGCCGCATTCGCGCGATTGAAGCCTCGACGAGGCTTCATGCCGGCGAGCCCGCGAAGACGCCGCTAATTAAATCGCGGCGAGCCCCAACTTGGCGGGAGCTCGTCTTTCGTCAAAAACCGGATTTCCGCCGCGTTGACGCTTCCAGCAAGAATCAGCGCCGCGAGACGAAGGCTATTCCGCTTCGTCCGGAACAATGTCGCCGTTAATGCGCGCCACCAAGACCGGTGACGCCTTGAATGTCAATACCTTGCGCGGGCAAATAGGGGCTTCGACCCCTGTCTTGGGGTTGCGTCCGACGCGCCCGCGCTTTTCCCGTATGTTGAAGGTGCCAAATGACCGCAACTTCACCTGCTCACCACGCGTCAGCGCGTCGCAAATTTCATCGAAGGTCGCGTCCAGGATCTTGCGCGCGTCCGCTCGAGATAGAGCGGTGCAACAGCCGTAGACAGCCTCCCGCAACGCGGCCCGCGTCAAGGCCGCGCCTGAACTTCCGTCCTTTATCGCCATGTGAAGATTTCTGGCGGGAGCACGATGAAAATTGGTTCGTAAGATGTGTCCGACACGATAGTCCCCCGACCCCTTCGCGCCGCTGACGATAAACTGAGCACTACCGACACTCGATACCGTCACGCAAGCTTTGCGACGACTTAGCCTAATAATAAATCAGAAAAATGCAAGCCTTCCCTCGCCTCGCCCATAAGCCCGCGCTCGCCGGAGCGCGGGTTCCGATAATACACGTCGAAACCATGGACCGCGCCCGCGTCGCCAGATTGCTTCTCCCGCGAACGGCTTCGGGCGGTTGAGGTTGTCCCTTCAGGTGGAAAGTTTAACCCTGTGTTTGGATACGGGGATCATCGACCGTATCTTGCGGATGCGTTCGATGTCGATATGGGTCGAAACAAGTCCAGGTCCCTCCGAGGCCTTGGCGACCACATGGCCCCAGGGGTCGGCGATCAAGGAATTGCCGTAGGTGAAGCGCGTCTCGTGACCGGCCTTGTGCGCGCCCGTTTGAGCCGGGGCGCAAATATAGGCCTGCACTTCGATGGCGCGGGCCCGGCACAGCACTTCCCAGTGATCCTTGCCGGTGACCAGCGTGAAGGCCGAGGGCAGGGCGATCATATCCGCGCCCTTTTCGGCGAGCGCCTGGAAGAGATATGAAAAACGCAAGTCATAGCAAATCGCGCAGCCGACCGTGACGCCCTCGCAATCATACGTCACCACGTCGGCGCCCGGCTTGAAGGCGGCGCTTTCGTGATATTTGGCGCCGTCCGGCGCGGTGATGTCGAACATATGAATCTTGCGATAACGCGCGACTTCCTGGCCCTCGCGGTTGAACGCCACGCTGGTGTTGTGGATGCGCTCGTCGCCGGGGATTTTCTCCAGGATCGAGCCGGCATGAATGAACATCCGATGCTCGCGCGCGAGATTTTGGCAGAGCGTATAGGCCGGGCCGCCCGGCAAATCCTCGGCGGCCTCCATTTTCTCGGCGCGCGTGCCGCCGATGAAGTCGAAACATTCGGGCAGACAAATCCAATCGGGCTTCTCCTGCGCGACCGCCTGTTCGATGAGCGCTTTCGCGCTCGCCAGATTGGCGGCCTTGTCGTTGATCGAATTCATCTGGACCAGGGTGACTTTCATGCGGCGTGCTCGAACAGCTTGAGTAAGCGCCCGCGAATCCGCGAGCGCGTTGATTTTGAACTGTCATATTAGACGCTTGTCGAGCTTCCCGCTAGGCGGCGCCTTGGGTGCGGCGCAACACGGGTTTGCGCGCGGCCAGCGTTTCGTCGAGCCGCCGGCGAGGCGCATGCAGCGGCGCGGCGCGGAACGCCGCTTCGTCGCCCCGCAGAGCCCTCTCGCCAAGGCGCCGCAGCGTCGCGATGAACAGATCGAGCGAGGCCTTCGACTCGGACTCCGTGGGCTCGATCAGCATGGCGCCATGCGCGACGAGCGGAAAATAGACCGTCATTGGGTGGAAACCCTCGTCGATCATCGCCTTGGCGAAGTCCAGCGTGGTCACCCCGGTTCCCGCGAGCCATGCGTCGTCGAACAGAACCTCATGCATGCAGGGCCGGTCGCCAAAGGGCGCCGTCATCATGTCGCGCAGCTTCGCGCGCACATATATTGGCCGAGAGCACCGCGTCGCGCGAGGCTTGCGCCAGCCCGTCCGCGCCATGCGCCAACATATAGGCGAGCGCGCGCGTGAACATGCCCATTTGGCCATGAAAAGCCGTGATGCGGCCAAAGCCCTGCGTTCCCCGGACATCCTCCTTGAGGCGCAATCCGCCGTCCTCGCGTATGAGCAAAGGCGCGGGCGCGAAGGGCGCGAGGCGCGCCGACAGAACGACGGGGCCGGCGCCCGGACCGCCGCCGCCGTGCGGGGTGGAGAAGGTCTTGTGCAGATTAATGTGCATCGCGTCGACGCCGAAATCGCCCGGACGCGCCAAGCCGGCGATCGCGTTGAAATTGGCGCCGTCGCAATAAAAATAGCCGCCGGCGTCGCGTACCATCTTGGCGATCTTGGCGATGTCGCGCTCGAATAGGCCGCAGGTGTTGGGGTTCGTCAGCATGATCGCCGCGACATCCGGCCCGAGCAGCGGCTCGACCGCTTCGGCGTGCAGGATTCCATCGGCGCCGGTCGGGATCGCGCGCAGTTCGAAGCCGAGCAGCGCGGCGCTGGCCGGATTGGTGCCATGCGCGGATTGCGGGACCAGAACGGTCTTGCGCGTCGCGGATTCGCCGCGCGCGGCGATCGCCGATTTGATCGCCATCAGGCCGCAGCTTTCGCCATGCGCGCCGGCCTTGGGCGAGAGCGCCAGCGCCTCCATGTTGGTCAGCGTCAGCAGCCAATGCGTGAGCTGCTCCATCACCTCCAGCGCGCCCTGCACGGTGGATTGCGGCTGCAGCGGATGAATGTCGGCGAAGCCGGCGAGCCGCGCCATCTTCTCGTTGAGGCGCGGATTATGTTTCATCGTGCAGGATCCCAGCGGATAGATGCCGCCGTCGATCGAATAGTTCTTGCGCGAGAGCCGAACATAATGACGCAGCGTCTCCGGCTCCGAGAGACCGGGCAGGGCGACCGGCGCCTCGCGCTCCAATCCGCCGAGGCAGGAGGCGAAGGGCGCGGGCTCCTCGATATCGACGCCGGTCGCGTCATCGCGCCCGATGTCGAACAGCAAGGGTTCTTCGAGTTCGAGCCCGCGATTGCCGGTGAAGGTCGCGGGCGCTTCCGTTGTCTTGAGTTGGTCGAGCATCACAGCGCTCCCTTCAGTTCCGCGACGAGGGTCGCGCGATCTTCGTCAGTGTTCATTTCCGTGCTGGCGAGCAGCAGCAGATCGTCGAGGCCGGCGCCCGGCAGCAGCCGCGACACGGGAACGCCGGCGAGCACGCCGCGCGCCGCGAGCCGCTCGACCAGCGCCGCCGCGTCGCCCCTCACGCGCACCGTGAATTCATTGAAGAAGCTCTTATTGAGCACTTCGACGCCTTCGACTTGAGTCAGCATGTCCCTCAGCGCTACGGCGTTGGCGTGGTTTACGCGGGCGAGGCGGGCGAGGCCCGCGCCGCCAAGCAGCGTCATGTGGATGCTGAACGCCAGCGCGCACAGGCCCGAGTTTGTGCAGATGTTGGAGGTCGCCTTGTCGCGGCGGATATGCTGTTCGCGCGTCGAAAGCGTCAGCACATAGCCGCGCCGTCCTTCGGCGTCGACCGTCTCGCCGCAGAGGCGGCCGGGCATTTGCCGCAGGAATTCTTGCCGCGTCGCGAACAGCCCGACATAGGGGCCGCCGAAATTGAGCGCATTGCCGATCGACTGGCCTTCGCCGACGACAATATCGGCGCCCATCGCGCCGGGCGAGGTCAGCAGACCCAGCGAGACCGCCTCGGTGAATGCCGCGATCAGCAGTGCGCCATGGCGATGGCAGGCGTCGGCGACGGCGCGAAGATCGCGAAGATTGCCGAAGAAATCCGGCGTCTGCACGATCACGCAGGAGAGGCTGTCGTCGATTTGGGCGATCAAATCCTCGGCCGCGGTCACGTCCGGCGCGAGCGTCATGATCTCGTCGCCCGCGAGCCGCGCCACGGTGCGCGCGACCTCGGCGTATTGCGGATGCAGCCCGCCCGAGAGCAGCGCCTTGCGCCGCTTGGTGATGCGATGCGCCATCAGCATCGCTTCGGCGCAGCCGGTGGAGCCGTCGTACATCGACGCGTTGGCGATCTCCATGCCGGCGAGGGTCGCCACCTGCGTCTGGAACTCGAACAAATATTGCAGCGTGCCCTGTGAGATTTCCGGCTGATAGGGCGTGTAGCTGGTGAGGAATTCCGAGCGCTGTATCAGATGATCGACGCTGGCCGGCACGTGATGCCTGTACGCGCCGGCGCCGACGAAAAACGGCGCCTGGCTCGCGGCGATATTCTTGGCCGCGAGCCTTGCGAGATGGCGCTCGACCTCGATCTCGGATTTTCCGCGCGGCAGATCGAACTTTTCAACGACGCCGCCCGGCATGTCCGCGAAAAGCTCCGCTATGTCGGCGACGCCGATCGCGCGGCGCATTTCGTCGCGATCCGCGTTGCTCAGGGGATGGTAGCGCATCTCGATCTCCTCGGCCGGGCCGTTGGATTAAAGGGTATTCACATGGGTTTGGTAGGCGTCCTCGTCGAGCAGGTCGGCGAGTTCGTCAGGCTCGGAAAGACGCAGCTTCACGAACCAGCCCGCGCCGAGCGGGTCTTCGTTGACGAGCGCCGGCGACGTGTCGAGTTCGCCATTCACTTCGACGACTTCGCCAGATACGGGCGAAAACAGCTCGCTCGCCGCCTTCACGCTTTCGATGGTGGCGAGTTGCTCGCCCTTGGCGATTTTCTTGCCGACCGACGGCAGTTCGATAAACACGATGTCGCCAAGTTGCGACTGCGCGTAATCGGTGACGCCGACGACGCCGATGTCGCCGTCGACGCGGACATATTCATGGTCCGTGGTAAAACGCGTTGCGGTCATGTGCGATCCTTTCGAAGATGGACATAGCGATGCGGGACGAATGGGAGTTTCGTGACGACGAGTTCGATCGGCCTCCCCCGCAGTTCGGTGGTTAGCGATGTTCCGGGCTCGGCGAGCGCGCGTTCGACGTAGCCGATGGCGATGGGCCGGGCGAGGCTTGGAGAAAAGCCGCCCGAGGTGACGCGCCCGATTTGTCGACCGTCGCTGGCGAGGATCGGCGCGCCCTCGCGCACGGGCGCCTTGCCTTGCGGCGCGAGGCCGACGCGCAGCCGAGCCGGCCCCTGATCCAGCGCCGCGCGAATCCGCGCGAATCCTGGAAAACCGCCCTCATCGCGCCGCCGTTTGCCGATCGAAAAAACAAGTCCGGCGTCGACCGGATCGGTGGTCGCGTCAATATCATGGCCGTATAGGCAGAGGCCAGCCTCCAGGCGCAGCGAGTCGCGCGCGCCGAGGCCAACAGGTCCGACATCGGGATGATCGAGCAGACGCAGCGCGAAGCCTTCGGCGATGGCCGCGGGCAGCGAGATTTCGAAGCCATCCTCGCCGGTGTAGCCGGAGCGCGTGACATAAATTCCGGCGCCCTCGTAATCGAGGGCGCGCCACTCCATGAAACTCAGCTCCTCGACGCCGGGAAGCAGCCCCTTGAGGGCATCGACCGCGCGCGGTCCCTGCAACGCCAACATCGCGCGCGTTTGCTGGACATGCAGCGCGAGTTGGGGGAGTTTGCGCGCGATCAGCGCGAAGTCTTGCACTTTGGTGGCGGCGTTGACGACGAGGAACAGGCGTTCGTCGCGTCCCGGCAGCCGCGTCGCCATCAGATCGTCGAGAATGCCGCCCGAATCGTCCAGCAATTGAGTATAGCGCGTGCGCTCGGGCGCGAGTTCGATGAGATCGGCTGGAGCCAGCGTCTCCAACAGCCGCGCGGCGCCGGCGCCGGCGAGAATGGCCTGGCCCATGTGCGAAACATCGAACAGCCCAGCCTTTTCGCGCGTGTGAAGATGTTCCGCGACGATGCCGGCGGGGTAATGCAGCGGCATGTCGTAGCCGGCGAACGGGACAATGCGCGCGCCGAGACGCCGGTGCAGCGCATCGAGCGGAACCCTCCCGGGAGGGGCTTCGGTTACTGCGAGATTGCTCAAGGGGCGCTCCGGAACGAGGACACGGCCGCGCGTAAACGGATCTAACCGTCCGCGCGCCCCCTCTGTCCGGGATACCTGAGAGATTCCTCGCTGATGCCTCCTGTGTCGAGGCCGCGAGTTTCGCCCTTCGGTGGGCGCGAACGAATCGCTCGCCGCGCCGCTTTCCAGAGTTTTAGATATTTCGCGCGGTTCGTTTGCCTGAGCGTTTCCGGGGCGGTTGCGCCTTCGGCTCCGACCAATAAGGCCGGCATCTCCCGCGAGAAATAATCAACTGCGGCTATAAATGTGCCTGCTTGTCGTTTACGTCAAGTTAAAGAATTAGCGTCGCGCCCGTTTTACGTCTGACCCGGCTTGAGCCGATAAAAAATATGGTGGCCGATGACGTCCATCTTGGTCAGGGCGCGCGCCCAGCGCGGCTTGACGTAATTGGCGTGATAGTGAGTCGAGCGGCCCACGTCCGAAATATAGGTGCGGCCGGCCATGACCTCGTCGGCGACGCGCACGGCGTTGGCCCAGGCGTCGCGCTCGGTGATGCGCAGCGATTTGCCCTCGCAGGCGAAGGAGAACTGGCAGCCCTTGTAATGGTGGCGGTTCTGATAGACGACGCCGCAGACATTATTCGGGTAAAGTCCGCTGGAGACGCGGTTTAGCACGACCTGCGCGACGGCGGCCTGGCCCGCCTCGGGCTCGCTGCGCGCCTCGAAATAGACCGCTTCGGCGAGGCAGCGCTTCTCGCTGTCCATCTTGTCCTGGTCGATCATCGAAGCGTAATCCGGGCGAGCCGCGTTCCTCGAATTGTTCGAGCCGGCCGAGTTCGACAGCGCCAGCGTCGCGCGCGGGAAGGAGGCGACCTCGATCGGCACGGCGTCGGGCTGCGCCGGCGTCGAGGAGCCGAGCGCGACGGCGCGCGGAACCTGAGGGGTCGCGCCATGGGCGACGCGTTCCCGCGCGGCTTCGAGCGAGGCGGGGGTCGAGATCGAGCCGGCTTGCGCGGGCAGGGCGGCCGCGGCGCCTCTTTGCGTCGTCGTCTGCATGGCCGCGCCCGGCGCGGCGAACTCCTGCGATTCCTCGTCGCCGGGCAAGGCGGCGCGCGGCGCGAGCATCACTTGAGTCGAAGCGCCGAAGACGCGGAACGCGAGATCGGCCGGCGCGACGCCATTGGTCGCGCTCGCGCCGCCTTGCAGGCGGCTGTCGAAAGAAGGACGCATCGCCACCACCGGGTCGCCCTTATGCGAGCGGTCGATCTCCGGGAACTGGCTTGCGTTGGGCTTTAGATCGACATGCGGCTCGTTCTCGTCCGGCGGCGTGTGCAGATCGAACGGGCCGCCCTCGGTCAGCCGCGCCAATTGCACTGGCGGGCGGTCCTGGCCATGGAGATTGCCGGACAGGGCCGAGGCGAGCGAAGGCTCGTCGAGCGCGAAAGAGGCGCGGGTCGTCAATGGCGCCTCGTTCCAGCCTCCGACCGCGTCTTGTCCAGCCGAGGCGGTGAAGGAAACGAGAACGCCCACGCTAAGACACCAGGGCGCGATAACGCCAACCGCCCAAACCGTATTCGACCGACGACGCATGGCACAGCCTGACTTTGACGCCACGACACGCTCCGGGCGTTCCGCGCGAGACGCGGTCAAGCCGGGGAACGGACACATTTTGTTTATTGCGCATTAGGCTTGCCGGTCTGTTACCTGCCGCGGCGCCGGCGCGTTCCAGAATGGCGCAGGGGCTGGCGTCCTCAGGCGCCGATCACATGCAGCGCGATCTCGCGGCGATGCGGCCGGCGCCGGTGCTCGACGAGAAACACGCCCTGCCAGACGCCGAGCATGAGCGCGCCGCCGATGATCGGTATCGAGAGATGCGTCTGCGTCAGCGCCGCGCGAATATGCGCGGGCATGTCGTCGGGGCCTTCGGTGTCGTGCGCATAAAGCGACGGGTCTTCCGGGGCGACGCGCCCGAGGAAGTTTTCCAGATCGCTCAGGACGGAAGGATCGGCGTTTTCCTGGATCAGCAGCGACGCCGAGGTGTGGCGGCAGAACAGCGTGAGCAGGCCGGTCCGCATGGACTGGCCTTGCGCGAAGGACTCCACCGCCGGGCCAATTGAATAAAAGCCCCGGCCGCGTGTCTCGATTTGCAGCGTCGTGGCGGCTTGGCGCATTGGTTTGCTCGCTCGTGGCGTTTACGTCCCGCGCGGCGAATATTCCCTGAAAGCGAGCCCGGCAAGAATATTCTATCTCGCGGCCCGCATCGGGCCAGCGGAAGCAATGGATGAGACAAAAAAAATCTTGCTTTAGGCGATTGATCTATTAAGACACTAAACTACTAGACTAAGTGAGCGGGTAGCGGCGGGACTTGATGGCGCATCAATCCGCCGCGCTTCGGGCTTGTGGAGCAAAATTGATGTCGCATTCCAACGTATTGGCGCGCTTCGGGATGGCTTTGGCCGCAACCTTGCTGGGCGTGGCGCTCGTCGCCGGCTCGGCGCGCGCGGGCCAATCCCTGCTTAACGTCTCCTATGACCCCACGCGCGAATTATATAAGGCGATCAACCCCGCCTTTATCGCCGATTGGAAGGCCAAGACCGGCGAAACCGTCCAGATTCAAACCTCGCATAATGGTTCGGGCGCCCAGGCGCGCGCGGTGATCGACGGGCTCAAGGCCGACGTCGTGACGCTGGGGCTCGCCGCCGACATTGACGCCATCGCCGCCAAGACCGGCAAGATTCCGGCGGACTGGCAGCAACGCCTGCCGAACAATTCCACGCCCTACGGCTCGACCATCATCTTCCTCGTGCGCAAGGGCAATCCCAAGGGGATCAAGGATTGGGACGATCTCGCCAAGCCCGGCGTCAACGTGGTGACCCCAAACCCCAAGACCTCGGGCGGCGCGCGCTGGAATTATCTCGCGGCCTGGGGGTATGGCCTGGCCAAATTCGACAATGACGAGACCAAGACCAAGGCGTTCGTCAAGGCGATCTACCAAAACGCCCCGGTGCTCGACACGGGCGCGCGCGGCGCGACCATCACCTTCGCCCAGCGCGGCCTTGGCGACGTGCTGATCGCCTGGGAGAACGAGGCGTTTCTGGCCTTGCAGGAATTTGGGGCCGACAACTTCGACATAGTGGCGCCGCCTCGGTCGATTCTCGCCGAACCGCCGGTCGCCGTCGTCGATGGCGTCGTCGACGCCAAGGGGACGCGCAAACTGGCGCAGGCCTATGTCGAATTTCTCTACACGCCTGCGGCGCAGGCGATCATCGCCAAGAATTTCTACCGTCCGGCGCATCCCGAGTTCGCCGCCAAGGAGGACCTGGCGCGTCTGCCGAAAATCGAACTGTTCACGGTCGACAAGCTGCTCGGGGGCTGGGCGAAGACGCAGAAAAAACACTTCGCCGACGGCGGCGTTTTCGACGAGATCCAAAAGCAAGAGCCGACCCAGTGAGCCACATAGCGCCCATCGAGCGGACAGGTCCCGGCCCGGGAACGCTGGGCCTCAAAAAGCCTTGGCGCTTCACGGCGCCGACCGTGCTTCCGGGCTTTTCGCTGACCTTCGGCTACACGCTGGTCTATCTTAGCCTGATCGTGCTGTTTCCACTGTCGGTGTTGGTGTGGCGCGCCTCCGGCCTCGGCTTTGGCGGCCTTTACGCCGTCGCGACCGAGCCGCGCGTCGCCGCCGGCCTGCGCACCACCTTCTCGATCTCGCTAGCGGCGGCGGCGATCGACGTGGTGTTCGGCCTCATCGTCGCCTGGGTGTTGACTCGATACGAGTTTCCGGGCCGCCGCTTCCTCGACGCCGTGGTCGATCTGCCCTTTGCTTTGCCGACGGCGGTCGCCGGCATTTCGCTCGCCTCGCTCTATGCGCCCAACGGCCTGTTCGGCGCGCCGCTGGCGGCGCTCGGGATCAAGGTGGCGTTCACGCGCCTTGGAATTCTGGTGGCGCTGATCTTCGTTGGTCTGCCTTTCATCGTGCGCACGGTGCAGCCGATCATCGGGGAACTCGAGGTCGAGTTGGAGGAGGCTTCGGCGACGCTGGGCGCGACGCGCGCGCAGACCGTCTGGCGCGTGCTGCTGCCGCCGCTGGCGCCGGCTCTTTTGACCGGCTTCGCCATGGCTTTCGCTCGCGCGGTCGGCGAATATGGCTCGGTGATCTTCATTGCCGGCAATATCGCCTATGTCTCGGAAATCGCGCCGCTGCTGATCGTCGTTAAGCTGGAGCAATATGATTACGCCGGCGCGACCGGCATCGCGACGATCATGCTGGCGATCTCCTTCGGCGCGCTGCTGGCGATCAATCTCATTCAGGCATGGAGCCGCCGGAGGTTCGGACATGTCTGAGGCGACGCCGGCGAGATCGCATACAAATGTGCGGACGGAAGCGCCCGCGACGCGCCTGACGTTGATCCTCGTCGCCGTGGTCTTTTTGGCGCTGTTCCTGCTCGCGCCGCTTGGCGTCGTGTTCACGCAGGCGCTGCAAAAGGGCTTCGGCGCTTTCGCGAAGGCGCTCGCCGACGACGACGCCGTGGCGGCGATCAAGCTGACCTTGCTTGTCGCCGCGATCGCCGTGCCGGTCAATTTGCTGTTCGGTCTCGCCGCATCCTGGTCGATCGCCAAATTTTCTTTCCCCGGCAAGAGCCTGCTGATCACGCTGATCGATCTGCCTTTCTCGGTGTCGCCGGTGGTCTCCGGCCTCGTTTATGTGCTGGTGTTTGGCTCGCAGGGCGTCTTCGGCGATTGGCTCGCCGCGCATGACATCGAGATCATCTTCGCCGTTCCCGGCATCGTTCTGGCGACGATATTCGTGACCTTCCCGTTCATCGCGCGCGAGCTAATTCCCTTGATGCAAGAGCAGGGAACGGTGGAGGAGGAGGCGGCGCTGACGCTTGGCGCCTCGGGCTTTCACACCTTCGTCGCGGTGACGCTGCCGAACATCAAATGGGGCCTGCTTTACGGCCTGCTGCTGTGCAACGCCCGCGCGATGGGCGAGTTCGGCGCCGTTTCCGTTGTTTCCGGACACATTCGCGGTCTTACCAATACGATCCCTCTACAGGTGGAGATCCTGTACAATGAGTACAATTCTGTCGCGGCCTTCGCTCTCGCGGCGCTTCTGGCCAGCCTGGCTCTCGTCACTCTTGGTCTCAAGACCTTTCTTGAATGGCGTCATGCCGACGCTCTCACGGGACGCGCTCGCCGCCGCCACTGACAGCGCTCATGGTTTCGGCATCAGGATCGAGGGGGTCGAGCAGGATTTCGGCTCCTATCCGGCGTTGCGCGACGTCTCGCTCGATATAGCTCCCGGCGAACTCGTCGCGCTGCTTGGCCCCTCCGGCTCCGGCAAGACGACGCTGCTGCGCGTCATCGCGGGGCTCAACACGCCCGACCGCGGCGCGGTTTATTTTGGCGACGAACACGCGACCAATCTCTCGGTGCAGGAGCGGCGCGTCGGTTTCGTTTTCCAGAATTACGCGCTGTTCAAACATATGACGGTCGCCGACAACATCGCTTTCGGCCTCAAGGCGCGCCCGCGCCGCTCGCGGCCTTCTCGCGTCGCGATCTACCAGCGCGTCACCGAACTGCTGGAACTGGTGCAGCTCGAGGGGCTTGGCGAGCGCTATCCGGCGCAGCTTTCGGGGGGCCAGCGCCAGCGCGTGGCGCTCGCGCGCGCGCTCGCCATCGAGCCGCGCGTGCTGCTGCTCGACGAGCCTTTTGGCGCGCTGGACGCCCGTGTGCGCAAGGATCTGCGCCGCTGGCTGCGCGAAATTCACAAAAAGACCGGCCTCACCACGGTCTTCGTCACGCACGACCAGGACGAGGCGATGGAACTCGCCGACCGCGTCGTCGTGCTGAACCAGGGCCGCATCGAGCAGGTCGGACCGCCAGAGGAGCTTTACGACCATCCGGCCTCGCCCTTCGTGATTTCGTTTGTCGGCGAGGCCGTGGCGCTGCCGGTGAAGGTGGTCGACGGCCATGTGGAGTTTGGCGGGCGCGAGCTGCATGTCGACACCCATGGCCTGCGGGACGGCGCGGCGCGGGTGTTCTTTCGTCCGGCGGACATCGCCATCGGCGGGCAGGGCGTGGGCGACCTCGAAGGGCGGGTCGAGAGTCTGCGCCGCACGGCTGGCGGCGTGCGCGCGACCATCGCCATCGACGGCTACGACCAGACGCTGGAAATCGACTCCGCGCTGTCGAGCGGCGCGAAGCTCGGCGGCAGGATTCCGCTGTCTTTCTCGAACGCGCGGATTTTCCCGTCGGACCCGATCAGCGACAGCGAGTTCAAGGAGGCCGGCGACGGCATTTGAGGCGGACCGCGAAAAGAAAACGCCGGGCGTACATCCGGCCCGGCGTTTCGCATCCCCCGTCGCGATTCGGCTCGCTTCGGGGGTGCGATTGTTTAAATAGTGTTAAAACATGACTATGAAATGACTTTTTTCGCGCCTCAGCCAAAATTAGCAAGGCCGGGGAAAGTCTGCAACAGCCAGAACGACATGCTTTGAACGCCGCCTGTCAGAAAGGCTATTCCGGTCAGCACCAGCAGCGCCCCGACAATTTTCTCGACCTTGGCGAAGTGGCGCTTGAAGCGCGAGATAAATCCCAGGAACGGCTCCATCGCCAGCGCCGCGCCGAGAAACGGCACGCCTAGTCCCAGCGAATAGGCCGTCAGCAATTGGGCGCCGCGCCAGACCGTCTCTTCCGTGCTGGCGATTGCGAGGATCGCCGCGAGGATCGGGCCGATGCAGGGCGTCCAGCCGAACGCGAAGGCAAGGCCCATCACATAGGCGCCGAGCAGCCCCATGGGCTTTTCGACCGTGGCGCGCTTCTCGCGATAGAGCAGCGGTATCTTGAGGAAACCGAGGAAGTGGACGCCCATCGCGATGATGATCGCGCCGGCGGCGTAGGATAGAATCTCCATGTTGGCGCGCAGCGCCTGGCCAAAAAAGCTCGCCGTCGCGCCAAGCGCGGTGAACACCGTGCCGAAGCCGAATACGAAAAACAGCGAGGCCAGGAATATATCGCGCCGCGCCTTGGATCGGCTCTCGCTGGAGAGGTCTTCGAGCGTGACGCCGGCGATGAAGGTGAGGTACGGGGGCACCAGCGGCAGGACGCAAGGCGAGAGAAACGACAGCAGCCCCGCCGCCGCCGCCGCCGGAAATGTCACGTCCGCCGCCATTCATCGCCCTCGCCAAAGTGGTTTCGAAACTTGTGGCACAGCGAAGGCGCGTGGGCAATTGGCGTTTGTCATCTTGCAAGGCGGCTGGCGAAACGGCGTGGTGCTTCCCGCGCCTTGGCGCCCGACGCTAGTTTCACATCGCCAGGAATCGGCTCAATAAGGGTATCCCCACCCCCAGAAAGGTATTGTCGCCACGGCCGCCGCCGTTCCGACCACCGCTGCGGCGGGGTTATAGTAATACGGATTATAACCATAATAGCGGCGATGATAATAATGCCGACGATAATAGGGATGATAATAATGCCGATGATAATAGCGGCGGTAGTAAATTTGCTCCACCGGCGATGCGGAGCGGATGGCAGTCTGCTCGCCGATGCCGACGACGCCGGCGGCGGCCTGGCTCGGCGCGAGCGACGCGGCGACCATCGCGCATATCGCCGTCGCGGCGACGGAGTTAATCAAATTACGCATACCGACCTCCTCAAACCCGCGAACGCGCCGATGACCGACGATATATTGGCGTTTGACGCCTCGCTTGAACTCGATCAATTAACTAGATCGAAAGGGCTGTTCATCAAGGGCGGGCAACGGGAAAACTTGGGCTTATTGAAATTTGACAAAAAAAACTCCCTAGCGTCACCTGAATTTGGAGGCTGTGATACGGAGTTGGCAAGTCCGTCGGAGTCAGTCTTGCTCGGAGGCTTTTTGCTGCGGGGCTGAGGTGATCGCATCGCATTCAGGTTTTGTGGCCGGAGGAGCGGGCAACGTCGCGAGCCCTTCGCTAGCCAAAATTGCCTCTCTGCAGGCTTTTGCATAGGCGTCATCTTCGGGGTGGTTTGAAAGGTACTGCGCTGCCGTGTACATTTCAGATGTTGCCAGCAGCGCGGCGGAGAACGATCGAGAGGCGGTGACGCATTTCTCTGTGAACTGGACTTCTCGCTCACGCGGCGGGGACAGGCGGTAACCGTTTCCGAAAAGCACCCCCTTCGCGGGGGCATTAACTTCTTCCCGCTGAAGATCCTCTTGAATGTTCATTGTTAATTGGCGAAGTTTATCGACGTTGATAGCTTTCGAGTCTTTACCTTCGGCTTCTCCAAGCAAACGCCCTTCGGCGGACTCAAAAACGACATCAAATTCTGAGCCCCCCTGTTTGTATTGCTTAGCGCTAAATCCGAAAAGTCGAAGCGCATCAATTATAGCACTTTCGAGTGGCCTACCCTTCTCATACAATAGAGCCCGCATCCGGCCTGCAGCCTTTAGCAGTGCCTGGACGTCTTCTTTTCGCTTTTGCGCCTCTTCAACTTGACGTTCAGCATCCAGAAGCTCGGACCGCAATCCGTCTTCGACAGCGAGTTCGAATGCGGGATCCGCCGCCCATTGCGGTTCCGGGGTGACCTCTCCCGAGGAGTGCAGCGCCTTATCGAGCGCGACGACTGAACTGATAATGCGGGCCGCGAATTGCTTTGCCTCTTTTGCCCAGGCAAGTTTATTCTCTATTTTTTTTGTAAAAATCCTTCGGATGGAAATCGATATCGGGGAGGAGCACAAGCGCGCCTGAGGAACTTTCACTTCGGTAGATGGCTCCGACCGGCCTGTCTCCGTGTTTCGTTGTTAAGCAAACATGTCTTCGATCAAGCGTGAGTAAAACCTTGTATTCGGAAACGTTACCAAACTGCGACCAGTATGTAGTTAGCACTTCAGTATTGATCCCGACGAGTTTTATACCGGTTCCCGTAGCGTTTACCGGTGCCAGCGAGGGAGGAATGGCGTTGAAATTACTATAAATTTTAACAACTATTGTTGTTTGTCGATTTCTTCCGGCACCTGAAAACTGTCGTTCCCCAGTTGCTATAAAAACTCCTGCACAGGAGGCATAAATACGACAACTGTCTTACCTGTTTCAAATGCCTGTTTGATTTCACGACGCCAATGCTCGCATGCTTCTTTGACCTTGAAAGACAAATTATCTCGCTTCAGTGTCGGGGTTTCGGTCTGGAGTTATTTCAAGACGCCCCCATTTCGCGCCCTTGCGGCGCATCGATCTCATTTGATGCCCGCTGGGTTTGGTGGAACGGATATTTCAACCCGACAAGCAGCCTGATTGTCTGTTCCGCGCCCCTAAAACCGGTCCGGCCGATATGGCGCCGGGTCGGTGAAAGGCGTCTCTCCCGTCATCACCTCCGCGAGCAATCTCCCGCACACTGGTCCCAGCGTAAATCCATGATGCTGGTGGCCGAAGTCGAACCATATCCGCTCGTGGCGCGGGGCCTTGCCGACAATCGGCAGCATGTCCGGCAGGCAGGGTCGGCAGCCCATCCAGGGCTTTGTGTCGAGCCGTTCGCCGAGCGGAAACAGTTTTCGCGCGATCGGCTCGGTTTGTTCGATCTGCACGGGCGTCGGCGGCGTGTCTCGCCGCGCGAATTCGGCGCCGGTGGTCAATCTTATGCCGCGCGTCATCGGCGCCAGCACATAGCCGTTATCGGCGTCGAGCACGGGATGGGCGAGAACCGCGCCTGCGCGCGGCGCGTAGTGCATGTGATAGCCGCGCTTGAACGCGAGCGGAAAATCGTAGCCCAGCTCGCGAAAAATCAGGTCGGACCAGGGGCCGAGCGAGACGACGAGATCGCGGGCGTTGACGTGGCCCTCATGCGTGTCGACGCTCCAGCGCCCGTCCGCGGCCTCCTGCAGCGAATGGGCGTCTCCGGTGAAAAAGCGCCCGCCGCGGCGTTTGAACAGTTCGGCATAGGCTTGCGCGAGGCGGCTCGGATCGTCTACCGAGGCGGCGTCGAGATAATGCACGCCGCCGACCGCGCCGATCAAATGCGGCTCGCGCGCGGCGAGAGCGTCCGCGTCCAGCGTGTCGATGTTGAGGCCAAATTCCCGCAGCCTTCGCGCGTCGGCCGCGCCGGCCTCCATGGTTTTCGCCGAGCGATAGAGCTTAATCCAACCGGTCTTGCGCAAGAGATCGCCGACGCCCGCCGCCTCGATCAGCGCCTCGTGCTCGATGAGGCAGCGCTGGATCAGCGGCCGCAGCGCGGCGCTGCTTTTCGCGGCGCGATCCGGCGCGCTTTCCTTGAAATAGCGCCATAGCCAGGGCGCGACGCCGGGCAGCGCCGAGAGGTGATAATGCGCCTCGGGCAATAGGTTAAGCGCATAGAGCACGAGCTTTTTCGGATCGCGCGGAAAGAGATAGGGGAACATCGAGGCCCGCTCGATCAGCCCGGCGTTGCCGAAACTCGTCTCCAGTCCAGCCGCGCCGTGGCGGTCGATCAACACCACGTCGCGCCCGCGCGCCTGAAGATGCAGCGCGGCCGAAACACCCACCATTCCGGCGCCGAGAATCGCCACATCCGCGCTATGCATGAAACTCTCCCAAGGCTTCGAATCCAAGCATCATATTGCCTTTATCGCCGCGCGGCGTCATGCGAGATCGCGGCGCTTTCGATATTTCGCGTTCAATCGGTTATGCTTTCGTTAGGGAGCTTTGAATCGCGGCATGGGCAGACCGACATATTACGAGTTTTTCGCCGGCGGCGGCATGGCGCGGGCCGGACTTGGCTCCTCCTGGAAGTGCTTGTTCGCCAACGACTTCGACCGCAAGAAGGGCGAGACCTATCGCGCCAATTGGGGGTCCGAGGCGCTGCTTGTCGGCGACGTGCGGACGCTGGAAACGAAGCAATTGCCGGGCCATGCCGATCTTATTTGGGCCTCCTTCCCCTGCCAGGATCTTTCGCTCGCCGGGGCCGGAGCCGGCCTCGCCGGCGCGCGCAGCGGCACTTTCTGGCCGTTTTTCGACCTCGTGAAAAAACTTCGCGCCGAGGAGCGCGGCCCGAAACTGCTGGTTTTGGAAAATGTCTGCGGCGCGCTAACCTCGCATGGCGGCAAGGATTTTTCCGCCATCTGCGACGCGCTGGCAAACGAGGGCTACAATTTCGGCGCTCTGGTCATCGACGCCTCGCTGTTTTTGCCGCAATCGCGTCCGAGACTGTTTATCGTCGCGGTCCGCGAGGATGTCGCGATTCCCTCGGAACTGATCGGGCAGGAGGCGCCCTCGCCGTTTTACACGCCTGGATTGGTCTCGGCCCACGCGCATTTACGCGCACAAACGCGCAAGAAATGGCGCTGGTGGCGCATCGCCGCGCCCCCCAAGCGCAACCTCTCCCTCGCTGAAATTATCGAGGACGAGCCCACGGGAGTCGGCTGGCATTCTTGCGAGGAGACGGCGGGGCTGATCGCCAAAATGAGCGAGATAAATCTCGCGCGAATCGCGGAGGCGAAAAAAGCCGGCCGCGAAATCGTCGGCACGGCGTACCGGCGCACCCGCTATACTTCAATCGGCGAGAAAATACAGCGGGCGGAGGCGCGCTTCGACAATATAGCCGGCTGCCTGCGCACGCCTGCTGGCGGATCGAGCCGTCAATTCGTGCTGATCGTCGAAAAAAATCGGGTGCGCTCGCGCCTTATTTCGGCGCGCGAAACGGCGCGGCTGATGGGGCTTTCCGACGATTATATTTTGCCCGGAAATTATAACGAGGCCTACCACTTAACGGGCGACGGGGTTGTCGTTCCCGCCGTGCGGCACATAGCGGCGCATCTGCTGGAGCCCTTGCTGCGCGGCGCGAGGCTGCGCGCGGCGGCGTGAGCGGCGAAGACACAATAAAGCGCTCCGCCACCATGCGGGCGGTGAAATCTCGCGACACGACTCCGGAACTGATCGTTCGCGCGCTGCTGCGGCGTTTCGCGCCGTCCTATCGGCTGCACCGCAAGGATTTGCCGGGAAACCCCGATATCGCCTATATCGGCAAGCGACGCGCGATTTTCGTGCATGGCTGTTTTTGGCACGGCCATGATTGCCCGCGCGGCGCGCGAGCGCCAAAAGCCAACGCCGAATATTGGCGCGCCAAGATCGCCAGAAACCGCGCCCGCGACAAAGCCAACGCCGAAAAGCTCAGCGAGTTGGGCTGGAGCGCGCTGACGGTCTGGGAGTGCGAACTCAAGGATTTGGGCGAACTGGAGCGACGGTTGCGGGCGTTCTTGGCGTGAGGCGAAGGCGCGTCGTCGGGGCGGCGGCGCCCGGGCGGCTCGCGGCGCCGCATTAATTTTCCCGCGGGCGCAACCTTGCGCGGGCAACCTCGTTCTCAAGTCGAGCGAAAGCCCGAAAGGGAGACAGACATGACTTGGGACAGCATCTCGCAGCCGGGCGCCGCGGCGTGGGCGCCGTTGCGCATGGGTCAGGTTTACGGCGCCAAGCTGATGGAGCTTAGCGCGGAGAACGTCAATTCCACGCTGGAATTCTTCGGAGAATTATCGGGCGCGAAAACCCCCGCGGACTTCGCGGAGGCGGTCGGCAATGAAACGCGCCGGCGATTGGATGCCCTGACGGAACAGTTCGATGAACTGTCGCGGCTGTTCGGCGCGACCAAGGCGGACGACAAAGCGGTTGATGTTGACGATATCGGCCTTGGAGATTAGCCGCGGGAGCACGCGACGCAAGCCGTTAGGCGTCGTCGCGCGCGATATCGCTCGCCAAGTCGCCGAGCCGACGGATTTCCATCTTGCATATCTCGCGCGCCCGCCAGTCCCATTGGCGCGCGTAAGCGAGGCGAAGCCGCCGGCGCCAATCCTCCAGTTCGCGGCGGAGGCGATGCGCGCGCGAGTTGGTTTCGAAATGGATGATTTTTGCCTCGGGCATGACGCCAACCCTCGCGGCTACCGTGCTGAAGCGAATTCGTCCTGTCGAAACATATGGTGCGCCGCGGGCGCGGCGCCAGACCGGCGGCGGCGTCACGATAAGGCTCGCCATCGCCGCGCGTCGTGGAGGACCCGCACGATTTCGACGCCGGCTTCGATCGGTCGATAGAGGATCAGATAATTGCCGACCGGAAACATCCGGAGGTCCGGGCGCACATCCGGTCGCGCCACTCCAAAACCTGGCGTCTCGCCAAGATTTCGACCGCGAAGGGCTATGTCGTCGAGCCAGCGCCGCGCAGGTTTCCTACTCACGGCAGGCGGGACGAGTGAAAGAGTTGAGTGGGGCGAAATTTCGGTTTTTGAGAGGGGGCTCTTTGGCGTCCGCGGATCGAGAGCCTGATTTATGTCGTGTCGAAATTTGACAAGATATTCTGGAACAGTGAAATCGAGTCTTTGTTTTAGAATAGTGGGCGACACGGCGATCGTCACGACCGCCGCGCGCTCTGTCCGCGCCTCAATCCTTCGCGCGCTCCACATAAGCGCCGTCTTCCGTTTGGATCACGACGCGCGTGCCCGGCTGGATGTGCGGCGGCACCATGACGCGGGCGCCGTTGCTGAGCTTGGCCGGCTTGTAGGACGAGGACGCCGTCTGGCCCTTCATCGCCGGCTCGGTCTCGGTGATTTCCAGCGTCACGCGGGCGGGAAGCTGGATCGCCACGGCGTTGCCGTTGAACATGGAGAGAATGCAGACCATGTTCTCCTGCAGCCATTGCGCCTGGTCGCCGACGACGTCCTTGGACACGGTGACCTGCTCGAAATTCTCTTGATTCATGAAAGTGAAGCCGTCGTCGTCGCCGTAGAGATAGTTATAGTCCTGGTCCTCGACGAAAGCGCGTTCGACCTGCTCGGTGGTCTTGTAGCGGTCGGTGGTCTTCACGCCGTCGGAGATGCGGCGCATGTCGATCTGCGTCGTCGGCGTGCCCTTGCCGGGGAAAAAGCTCTCCGCGCTAAGGACGACATAAAGGTTGCCATCATCTCTCTCGAGAATATTGCCCTTGCGGATGTTGCTGGCGATAACTTTCACGGTTTTGTTTCCTCGTGGGATCGCTGGAAGCGATCCGTTCCTGGTCGTGATTAGGATTGGCGGCGCCGGCCCGTCCGGTCTATGAACGGGTCGAAATTCATGTGCGGGTTAAAACCACACTTCGCCCCTCGCGGCAAATCCCCGCCCCGAAAAATCGCGGATGACCCAACAATGACGCGCGCTTCGCCCTGGTGGGCAAAGGATGTTTACGCCGACCGCAAGCCCTTTCTCAAGGTCCGCTCCTCGCTCGGGGCGGCGATTCGGCAATTTTTCGCCCATGAGCGATTTGTCGAGGTGGAGACGGCCGCGCTGCAGGTCTCGGGCGGCAATGAGACGCATATTTCGCCCTTCGGCGTGGATTTGATCGGGCCGGGGGGCGACAAAAGCCGGCTTTATCTGCATTCCTCGCCGGAATTCGCCTGCAAGAAGCTGCTGGCTGCGGGCGAGGAACGGATTTTCACCTTCGCTCATGTGTTCCGCAACCGCGAGCGCACGGCGCTGCACCATCCCGAATTCACGATGCTGGAGTGGTATCGCGCGCATGAGCCGGTTACGCGGCTGATCGAGGATTGCGCCGATCTGCTGGCGGTCGCGGCCAGGGCCGCCGGGACGGACAATTTCGTTTGGCGGGATCGCGAGGCCGAGGCTTTCGAGGAGCCGGAAATTTTGACCGTGTGCGAGGCCTTCGACCGCCACGCCAATATCGACCTCGCCGCGCTGCTGGGCGACCGCGACGGGCTGGCGAGGGCCGCCGCGCGGGACGGCGTAAGCGTCGCGGCGGACGACACATGGTCGGATCTCTTCAGCAAGATCCTTTCGGAGAAGGTCGAGCATCGGCTAGGGCGCGGGCGCGCGACGATCCTGACCGATTATCCCGTCAGCGAGGCCGCGCTGGCCCGTCCGAAGCCGGACGATCCGCGTTTCGCCGAGCGTTTCGAGCTTTATGTTTGCGGCGTCGAAATCGCCAATGGCTTTGGCGAATTGACCGATCCCGCCGAGCAGCGCCGCCGTTTTGTCGAGGCGAGCGCCGCCCGCGCGCGCCTCTATGGCGAGGCTTGCCCGATCGACGAGGATTTTCTCGACGCGCTGGCGGTCATGCCGCCGGCGAGCGGCATAGCGCTCGGCTTCGACCGTCTGGTGATGCTGGCGGCCGGCGCGACGCGCATCGAGCAGGTGCTGTGGACGCCGGTGGCGGAGCGCGGGACATCGTTGTGATTGGCCGCGCGGCCGGACGAGAAGGAGTTGCGAGCATGAAGATTGTCGTGATTGGCGCCTCGCGGGGCATTGGTCTTGAAATCGTGGGCCAGGCGCTGGAGCGCGGGCACGAGGTGACGGCGCTGCTGCGCGATCCCGCCAAATTGGCGCTCGAACACGCGCGGCTGCATAAAGTCCGGGGCGACCTCGGCAAGCTGGCGGATGTGCGGTCGGCTTTGAGCGGACAGGACGCCGTCTGCACTTGCGTCGGCGTCAATCCAACCCGCAAGCCGGTCGAGCTGTTTTCGCGCGGCGCGCGCAATGTGCTCGCCGCGCTTCAGGACGCGCCGGCGACGAAATACGTCGCGGTGACCGGCGTCGGCGCCGGCGACAGCCGCGGCCATGGCGGCTTCTTCTACGACAAGATTTTCCAGCCGCTATTGCTTGGAACAATCTACGCCGACAAGGACCGCGAGGAGGAGCTTATCAAAGGCTCCGCCGCCGATTGGCTGATCGTTCGCCCCGGCTTTCTGACCAATGGCCCGCGCACGGCGGTCTACCGCGCGATCACCGATCTCTCCGGCGTGACGGCGGGAAAAATCTCGCGCGCCGACGTGGCCGATTTTATTTTGAACCAGTTGGAGAGCCCAAGCCTGTTCAGGCAAACGCCGCTGCTGACCTATTGAAGTGGAGGGGCGGAGGCTGGAAAGCGGGATGACCGGCAAAACGCTTTTGAGCATCGACGACCTCGCGCGAGCTGGCCTGCTCGCGCCCTCCGACGCCCTGCGCGCGGTCGCGGCGCGCTACAGCGTCGCGGTGACGCCGCAAATCGCGGCGCTGATCGACCCCGCCGACCCGGACGACCCCATCGCGCGGCAGTTCTTGCCCGACGCGCGCGAACTGGTCACGCAACAAGTGGAACTCGCCGATCCCATCGGCGACGACGCTCACAGCCCCGTGCCTGGCCTGGTGCATCGCTACCCTGACCGCGTGCTGTTGAAGCTGCTGTCGGTCTGCCCGGTCTATTGCCGCTTCTGCTTTCGCCGCGAGACGGTGGGGCAGGGCAAGGGCGGCGTTTTGCCTGACGACGCGCTCGACGCGGCGCTAAAATATATCGCCGCGCGGCCGGAAATCTTCGAGGTGATCCTGACTGGCGGCGATCCGCTGGCGGTTTCTCCTCGACGGCTGCGCGAGGTCGCGACACGCCTCGCCGCCGTCACGCATGTGCAACTGCTTCGCGTGCACACGCGCGTCCCGACGGCCGCGCCGGGGCTTGTCACGCCAGAGCGGCTGGAGGCGCTGCGAGCGAGCGGCAAGGCGCTTTATGTCGCGCTGCACGTCAATCACGCGCGCGAGCTTCACGAGGGCGCGCGCGAGGCGATCGCTAGGCTGCGCGCGGCGGGCGCCTCGCTGCTGTCGCAAACCGTGCTGCTGAAAGGCGTCAATGATGACGCCGACACGCTGGAGGCGCTTATGCGGGCGCTCGTGTCGCTCGGCGTAAAACCCTATTATCTGCATCATCCCGATTTAGCGCCGGGCACCGCGCATTTTCGCCTGTCCCTGGCGGAGGGGCGCGAAATTTACGCGGAATTGGCGCGACGGGTCGGCGGCCACGCGCTGCCGCGATATGTCCTGGATTTACCCGGCGGCTTCGGCAAAGTCCCGGTCGAGGCGCCGCATGTTTTTCGTGGGCCGGATGGTGGTTGGCGGGTGGTGGACCGCCTTGGAGAAGAGCATCGGTACGAGGAGAGCTAAAGGCATGACGCGAGCACCAGCCAAAACTTAGCCGATAGTTCCCGCCTTCCTCTCGCCGCTCTTGTCCGATAGTCAGCCCAGATTCGTCTCCAGCCGGAATTTCGCCCCTTGCGCATCTCGTCTCTCCGCCTTCTCGCCTTCCTGGTCCTTGCGCTGTTCGCCTTCGCCGCCCGCGGCGACGAAGCCTCGACCGTTGTGATCGACAAGGACAACAAGACGCTCGATCGGGCGCGAGCGACGTTGGACGAGGTGGGGACCGCGCTGGTCCATGCGGGCGCGAGCGACGGCGAGTTGCGTCGGCTGCGCGAGCGCGTCGAGCCGCTGCCGCTCGACCTGCAGAATGTGATCGACCATCTGACGCCGCGTTTGCAGGCGATTGAAGCGCGGCTCGAGCAATTGGGCACGCCGTCGCCTGACGCGAAGTCCGACGCCGCGGCTCCCGCGCCGGCCGCGCCCGCTGCCGCGCAGCCCGCGGTCAAACCCGCGCTCGCGCCAATCCCGGGCAAAGCCGCGCCGGCGAAGACCGACGCGAAGGTTTCCTCCGCCGCGACCCAAGGCGCGACCCCGCCGAGCGTGAAGCCGGCGGACCCGAACGTGGCCAGTTCCGTCACCGCCGTCGTCAATGCGGAATGGACCGAGCAGCGCAAGCTGTATGATGACATCGACGCCACGCTCAAACGCGCGCGCTCCCTGCAAATCGAGGCGCGGCAGACGCTCGTGGCGATCATCGCCCGCCAGCGGGCGCTGTTCGCGAAGACGCTGTTTTTGCGCAGCCGACCGCTGTTTTCGCCGGGCTTATGGAAGGACGCCGCGGCCGATGCGCCGCGCGTGGCCGCAGCCGCGGCGGTCTTTTTCGAGGAGCGGGCCGCCAATTTCGCGAGCCGCGTGAGCGGCGCGCACAAGGCCGAGTTGCTCGGCGTCGTCGTCTTAATTCTACTTTCCATTTCGTTGTCGGTGACCTTCGCGCGGCGCATGGCGGCGCGCGCCCGAGAGGTCACCGCGCCCGCGAAGTTGAAACAGGCCTTCGCCGTGGCCTGGGTCGCGCTGACGACGAGCGCCGTGCCGCTGGTCGCGGTGATGGCGCTGACCTCGGCGATCGAGGCCTTCGACAT
>Ga0182013_10001060_pt1 | contig 38096 bp, 21 predicted proteins | sample 612S2MmetaG_FD_120487 | JGI IMG/M metagenome (GOLD analysis project Ga0182013, IMG submission 120487) | Permafrost microbial communities from Stordalen Mire, Sweden - 612S2M metaG | ecosystem: Environmental > Terrestrial > Soil > Wetlands > Permafrost | place: Sweden: Stordalen | collected... | reverse complement strand
GACACCCGCGCCCTCACACAAGGAGCACAGGGTTAGCCTCAACTTCTCGAACCGCCGGATGCGGACCCGCATGTCCGGTGGTGTGGGAGGGGAGAGGCCGTCAGGCCTCCCCCTATCCCGATTATCTGGCGCCTGTTTTGGTGCATGTTGTGTCAATCAGTGCTTGTACGTGGCTGGCCAGTCCCGGCGATGCGTTCGACCACCGAAAGCTGGTGTTCCGGTGACAGGGGTCGACGAGCCAGCTGACCTCGATCAGCTTGACTGAGTTTCAGGCCAATGCGCTGCCGGCCGCTTCCATCAGGATGCAGAAGGCTTGGGCTTCCGTAGAGACCCCTGGCCGGTCAAACTCCGGAGCCCCACATGCGCTCTGGACGAATCCATCGCTGTCCATTTTGGCCCGCGCGGCGGCACGCATTCGTTCGGCGTGGACCCGGTACGTGGCGGGAAGCCACCCCGCCCGAATGCCCTCAAAGACGGCGAAGGCAAGCATTTGCGCCAGGTTCGTCTCAACAAAGCTGCCTGGCTGATCCACGATGTTGTGAAACAGGCCGTCCGCGCGCTGGTGGGCAAGGCAGCCATCGATGATCTGCCGGGCGAAGGCGGCGAGACGATCGCGGTCCTGGTGACGGCCGCTGGGCAGGCTGCGGATCACCCGCGCCAGGCCAGCGGCAGCCCAGCCGTTGCCTCCGCCCCAGAACCCCGCATCCTTGAATTGCTGCTTCCCGTCATCCCAGATGTGCGCCAGCAGTTGTTTCCGCGGATTCCATAACCGCTTGCGAAACCCATCGATCTGCTTGAGTGCTTCATCGTAATAGCCCATGGCCGCCAGAAACGGCGGCGCGCCATTGAAGCCATCGGACCACATCTCCGGCGCATCGAAGACGTGGTACAGAATGCCGCCGGCGTTGCGCGGAGCCTTATGTAGAATCCATTCCAGCATCTCATCTACCGCCTCGAGTATCTGCTTATCGCCGGTCCACTCCCCCGCTTTCGCGTAAGCCGCACCACCCATCGCAGGATCCGCCGGGCCGCCCGAAACCACCACGCCGAGCCGTCCATCCGGCGTTCTCTGCACCATGGCTGCCCTTGTCAGCAGAATCACGCGCTCGCGGTCACCGGCCTCCAGCACTGCTTGTGCCAGAATGCCCTGTTCCCAATCGCGTCGCTGCATCGCCATCGCCGCGGCCATTGCCCTTTGAATGCTCCGTTGGCTCTCAGATTGCGGCTGAGCCTTTGCTTCTCCATTTGCCGCGCCCAGCACTGCTTTGGCAAGCGCACCCTGCGCGCTGACGAGCGCGGCCGCTTTCATGAACTTTCGCCGATCCATACGCCCTTTCCCGGACCCACTATCATAGCGCAGTCTATAGAACGGAAAAGACCGTGGCCGAAACAGCTTCCGCGAAAAACAGACTCTCCACCGCGGCGCCCAAAACGCATGAACCTGAACCATCCCGTTCAGACGGAGTTTCAGCAGCGCGGACTGGGGCGTAAGGAGCCCTCTACTGGCTCCCTTTTGCTCCGCCCCAGTGGTCTCCTTTTACGCCGCCCTTGACATTTTCTTCCGCAGTCGCTGGCTTTTTCGGCACAAACGCTTCTTTGGTCTTGCAAGTTGCATCACGAGCGATACAATTCCCTGGAACCGGCGTCTCGCGATTTCAACTCAAGGATGAAAAGACTCTGCCCGTGACACGGCTCCACAGTTGCGACACCACAAACAGGAGAACATATGGCCCTGCACAACACCAGCGAACTGAATGCCCAGCCGACGAGCGCAGTCGAGTCGGACGTTCTTAATATCAACGCCCAGACCTACGTGTTCCCGGAAGTTACGCGCGACCCGCAAGCCGTCTACCGAACCATCCACGACCAGCTCGTCCTCGACGGGAACTCCCAGCACAATCTGGCTACTTTCTGCACCACGTGGATCGAGACCGAAGTCAAGCAGCTTATGGACGAGTCTGCCGACAAGAACATGATTGACAAGGATGAATACCCGCACACCGCAGCCATCGAAGAGCGCTGCATCCACATGCTTGCCGATCTTTGGAACTCCCCCGAGGCAGCGAGCACGATGGGCTGTTCCACGACTGGTTCCAGCGAAGCGGCAATGCTGGGAGGGCTGGCGCTGAAGTGGAACTGGCGCAAGCGGCAGCGGGCGCAGGGCAAACCCATCGATTCGCCCAACCTGGTGATGGGCCCCGTGCAGGTGTGCTGGCACAAGTTCTGCCGCTATTTCGATGTGGAAATTCGCGAAGTTCCCATGGAAGGCGACCGCTTGTTGCTGACACCGGATGAAGTGCTGAAACGTTGCGATGAAAACACCATCGGCGCCGTTGTCACTCTGGGGGTGACCTTCACGCTGCAATTCGAGCCGGTGCACGCAATTAGCATGGCCCTCGACAAGCTTCAGGCGGAGAAGGGCCTCGATATCCCCATCCACGTTGACGGCGCTAGTGGTGCTTTCCTGGCGCCGTTTCTTCAGCCGGACTTAATATGGGATTTTCGCTTGCCGCGCGTCAAGTCCATCAATGCTTCGGGGCACAAGTTCGGACTGGCGCCTCTGGGCGTTGGCTGGGCGCTATGGCGCGAGAAGCCCGATCTGCCTGAAGAACTGATCTTCGACGTGAACTATCTTGGCGGAAATATGCCTACTTTTGCGCTCAACTTTTCGCGGCCAGGCGGTGAAATCATCTGCCAATACTATAATTTCCTTCGCCTCGGCAAGCAGGGTTATCGCGAGATTCAGGCAGAGTGTTCTGCGATCGGGAAGTATCTCGCCGGTAAGATCGCTGCACTCGGGCCGTTCGAGATCGTCTATGACGGAACCGGCGGCATCCCGGGCCTTTGCTGGAAGCTGAAAGACCCTGCATCGTCTCCGTTCACTCTCTATAACGCAGCGGACCGGTTGCGCGAGCGCGGCTGGCTTGTTCCTGCGTATTCCATGCCCCCCAACCGTGAAGACCTGGTTATCCAGCGCATCCTGATCCGTCACGGCTTCACGCGCGAAATGGCCGAGGAACTTCTGCGCGAATTGGAGCGCACCATCGAGCATCTGCAGAATCCGCTGGACCGGCCTCCGCGATTCGATGCAGCATCTGCCTCCCACAACCATTCCGGCAGGTAACGAGAACATGGCGAGTGCCCTTGGGGCTGCTTACTGCGCAGTTCGGAAAGCAGAAGCCGGTCGTGGCGCTTGCCATGAGGTCTCCAGACACTTCAGAATCGATCGGAATTCATCGACGAGGCAGGATGGATAAAATGACACTACCGATTTCGCGAGGGATTTTAGGATCACGTTCAATCGTCGAGCTTGTTGTCAGGCTCTTTATGCGACATTGTTTTCGAGCGTGCCGATCGGGTCAATGGCGATGCGAATCCGGTCTCCGCTCGCCAGGCTGAAGTGATCGGGTGGAACGATGCCTGTCCCCGTCATCAGGAACGCACCGAAAGGAAAGCTGTTGTCGCGGAAGAGGTATTCGACGAGAGTGTCCGGAGCTCGCTTCAGCTCTCGAAGCGTTGTGGAGCCGGCAAACTCGGTGCGCCCATTGCGCGCGATCTCCAGGCTAATGGGAGTATCGGCCGGGAGCGGCTCGCCGCCGATCAGGACGCATGGACCCAATGCGCAACTGCCGGTGTAGACCTTAGCCTGAGGAAGATAGAGCGGATTCTCGCCCTCGATGTCGCGCGAACTCATATCGTTGCCGGCAGTATAGCCGATGATCTGGCCGCGATGGTTGACGAGCAGAGTCAGCTCCGGCTCCGGCACCGACCACTTGGCGTCCTTGCGAATGCGAACGTCGTCTCCGGGGCCGGCGACGCGGTGGGGCGTCGACTTGAAAAAAAGCTCGGGACGCTCCGCGGAATAGACGCGATCGTAGAAGTCGCCGCCGCCCGCGGTCTTGGCCTCTTCCATGCGCGCACTGCGGCTGCGGTAATAGGTGACCCCTGCCGCCCAGACCTCCTGGCTGCCGATCGGCGCCGCAATCTTCGCCTGCGAAAAATCTTCCGCAGGTTCGCTCTTGCCGGCGATGGAAAGAAGATATCCCTGCAGATCGCCGTGCGTGACGAGTGCATCCCAGGAAGGCTCGGGGACCCGGTAGTAGCTGCCGCCGTCTTCAACATATTGTCCGTTGCTGGTGCGGTAGAGTCTCACAGTGGCTCCTTCAATTTCGAAACGATCATGTCGACGTCGTAGACACAGCCTCCCCAGACGCCGCCGCTGGCGTGCACGAGCGCGGCCCAGAGTCGCGTGTCGCCGGGCAGTTCGGGATGCGGATGCAGATCCGCGCGCGGCGCGCGGAGGGAGAGGCGCCGCGAGCCTTCTTCCGCGCCGAAGGTCTCATCGGCGTCGCCCACGAGCTGCAGAGAGCCGGTCAGAGCCTGGCGATCGATCACAATCTCGATCCGGTCGCCATCCCGCACCTTGCCGACAGGTCCGCCGGCGAGCGCCTCGGGAGAGATGTGGCCGATGCACGCTCCTGTCGAGACGCCGCTGAAGCGAGCATCGGTGAGCACAGCGACGTGCTTGCAGTGGGGAAGCTGCTTGAGCGCGGCGGTGATCTGATAGATCTCCTGCATGCCCGCGCCTGCCGGCCCGCCGCAGATGAGAACCACCACGTCGCCCTGCGCCACCTCGCCGCTCTTGATGGCCTGGATTGCCGACTGTTCCGTGACGAAAACTTTGGCGGGACCAAGGTGCCTGTAGACATTGTGCTCATCGACGAGCGAGGGATCGATCGCGGTGCTCTTGATCACCGAGCCCTCTGGCGCGAGATTGCCCACGGGAAAACAGACTGTGGAGGCCAGCCCTCGCGACCGCGCGCGATCGGGAGACATAATGACATCGCCGGGATCGATGCCGTCTCGCTCTTCGAGCGTGCGGCGGAGCTCATGGCGACGCCGGCTTTCGCGCCACCAATCGAGGGAAGCACCGAGGGTTTCTCCTGAAACCGTGGCCGCACTGGTGTCGAGAAGTCCCGCCTCGCGCAGATGCAGCATGACTTCCGGCACGCCGCCGGCCAGAAAAACCTGCACCGTGGCGAAGTTGCGCGGTCCATTGGGCAATGCATCCACGAGGCGCGGAACCTGGGCGTTGATCTCGGACCAGTCAGCGACCGTGGGCCGCGCGAGCTTCGCGGCATGCGCGATGGCGGGAATGTGCAACAGGAGGTTTGTTGATCCGCCGAAGGCCGCGTGCAGCACCATTGCGTTTCTGAGCGCCGCCTGCGTCAACACGTCCTGGGCGCCAATGCCCAACTGGTGCAGGCGCAAGATCGCGCGGCCGGAGCGGCGCGCCGCGTCAAGCCATATCGGCTGCCCGGAGGGAGCGAGCGCGGTGTGCGGCAGGGCGAGCCCTAACGCTTCAGCCACCACCTGCGAGGTTGCGGCAGTGCCAAGAAACTGGCAGCCCCCGCCGGGAGAAGCGCAGGCCCGGCAGCCCACCTCGGCTGCGTATTCAAGCGTGATCTGTTTCTGTGCGAAGCGCGCGCCGATGCTCTGAACCTTTGCCGCATCCTCGCCCGACTCGGGCAGCAGCGTGACACCGCCTGGAACCAGAACCACGGGTTGCTTTCCCGCGGAGGCCAGCGCCATCATCATTGCGGGCAGGCCCTTGTCGCAGGTGGCAATGCCGATGACTCCTTTGCCCGTAGGCAGCGATCGCATCAGCCGGCGCAACACAATCGCGGCATCGTTGCGATAGGGGAGCGAGTCCAACATGCCGGCCGTGCCCTGCGTGCGGCCATCGCATGGGTCGGTGCATGCGCCGGCAAAGGGAATGGCGCCGAGAACCTTCAACTCACGCGCGGCTTCCGCAACCAGCAGGCCGACCTCCCAATGACCGGTGTGGAAGCCGAGAGCGATAGGATCGCCGTTCTCGGCGCGCAGTCCGCCGTGCGTGCTGAGGATGAGAAACTCCGGGTCGAGCAGGCGACTTGGATCCCAGCCCATGCCCGCATCCTGGGTCAGTCCGAAGAGATTTCCGGATGGCTCGGTGAGCAGCATCTCCGCGGATAGCGGCAGTTGCCCGGCGGGACCATGTGCGTGCGTGGTAACGCTGAGCAGCGCTGGATCCGAGGTCTCGAGCACCGACGAGAGTGAAATGGCAGCGATAAGAGTTTCCTTTCGCTCTCCAGTATAGAGACCGTTACGGCAGGGCGGCAGCCGATCTCACGAGGATGCCGGCTGCGGGGTGATATAAAACTTGTGTGATCGATAAGTCACCGCAAAACCCGGGGCCCCATCAGCCGGGTTTGCGCCGCCGCTGGATCTTTCTGATGCCGGCGGTCTTTGTCACCTATAGCCTGGCCTACCTCGGCCGCTCCAACTTCGGCTTTGGTGCGGCGGCGGGACTCGCCGCGGCGCTCAAGATGACGGAATCACGGGCGGCGTTTCTAGGCTCGGTCTTCTTCCTCGGCTATTTTCTCTTTCAGGTTCCCGCCGCGTCCTACGCCACGCGCAAGAGCGCGGCCCGGCTGGTTTTCTTTGCGCTCATAAGCTGGGGCGTCTTCTCCGCGCTTACGGGCGTGATCAGGGAGTTCTGGCTGCTGGTGCTCGACCGGCTGCTGCTGGGAGTGGCGGAGAGCCTGATCTTTCCGGCCATGCTGGTCCTGCTGACAAACTGGTTCACGCGCACGGAACGTTCGCGCGCCAATGCCGTTCTCATGCTTGGCAATCCGGTTACGGTCACCTGGATGGCCGCCGTCACCGGCTATCTGATCAAGGCCGTCGGCTGGCAGATGACGTTTATTCTTGAAGGCATTCCCTCTGTGCTATGGGCCTTTGTCTGGGTGCTTGTGGCGCGCGACCGGCCGAGTGACGCGTCTTGGCTGAGCCAGGAAAGCGGCCAGCAGCTGGCAAGAGCGCTCGAACTGGAGCAATCCGTGTTGCCGCCATCGGGGAGTCTCTCTGCCGCGCTCCGCGCGCCGGGCGTCATTCTCTTATGCGTGCAGTATTTCTTCTGGAGCTTCGGAGTCTACGGACTGGTGTTGTGGATTCCCGGGATGATCCGCTCCGGATCGGCGCGCAGAATCGAGACGGTAGGCCTGCTGAGCGCGGCGCCGTTTTTGCTGGGAGTGATCCTGATGCTCGTGGTCGCGTATTTTTCCGACCGCGCGCTGCATCGCAAGGTCTTCGTATGGCCATTCCTTTTGCTCTCCGGGGCGGCGTTTTTCTGTTCTTATGCGACGGCCGGGAGTCACTTCTGGCTGGCCTATGCGGCCCTGATCGTTGCCGGCGGAGCCATGTATGCGCCGTATGGCCCGTTCTTCGCTATTGTGCCGGAGATGCTGCCGAAGAACGTGGCCGGCGAAGTGATGGCTCTCGTGAATAGTTGCGGGGCTCTCGGCGGCTTTGCCGGCACGTGGCTGGTTGGTCTTCTACAAGCGCTCACCGGCAATTCGCGCGCCGGATACCTTGCGATGTCCATCTCGCTGATGCTGGCCGGGGCCACGACCCTGAGGCTCAGGAACGCGCGCCATTCATGAGAGAGGCCGCGGCTCGCGTTCGAGCGCATCGCGCGTAAGTGCGCCATCGACCAGCCGCCAGATGCCGAGCGGATTTTCGTTCTTCAATTCGTCAGGCAATGCAGCTTGCGGAAAATCCTGATAGCACACCGGCCGCGCGAAGCGGAGAATGGCCTGCGTGCCTACGGATGTGAAGCGGCTGTCGCTTGTGGCAGGATACGGCCCGCCATGAACCATCGCGTTCGAAACCTCGACTCCGGTCGGAAAGCCGTTGACGACGAGTCTTCCTGCCTTGTGCTCCAGAATGGCGACGAGATCGGCGAAGGCTGCGATGTCTGCATCCGTTCCATGCAGGGTCGCGGTAAGCTGGCCTTCAAGCGCATGCGCCAGTGCGATCAACTCGCTTCGATCCGTGTAGCGAACGATGAGCGTGCTGGGGCCAAAGATCTCCTTCGCCAGCTCGCCATCGCGGAGAAGGTGGCTGCCGCTCACCTGAAAGAGCGCAGGGAAAACATGCCCGGCGCCGGCTTCTGAGTTGGCTTGCGCGAGCAGCTCAACTGAGCCGTGACCCTGCCGCTCGGTCACTCCGGACATGTAGCCTCGGCAGATTGCTTCGGTGAGCATCGGCGAGGCGGTGGCTCGATTCACGCGGTCCACGAGGCCGGCCACTAACTTGTCTGCGTCATGGTTGCGCGGAAGATAAACCAGTCCCGGCTTGGTGCAGAATTGTCCGACACCCAACGTGAAGGAAGCGAAGAGACCTTCGGCGATCTGCGCGCCGCGCGTGACGAGAGCTTCGGGAAGCACGAAGAGCGGATTGGTGGCGCTCATCTCCGTGAAGCAGGGAATCGGCTCAGGGCGCGCCGCGGCCATCTGCATCAGAGACCTGCCGGCAGACAAGGAGCCGGTGAAGCCGACGGCCTTTACCTTGGGATGCTTGACCAGCGCCGCGCCAATCTGCGCGCCGGAGCCGAAGAGCAGCGCGAAGACTCCCGCAGGCAGGCCGCACTCTTTTGCGCTGTGGCAAATGACCTGTGCAACCAATTCACTGGTGCCGGGATGCGCCGAATGAGCCTTGACGATGACCGGATTGCCCGCGGCGAGCGCGGAAGCCGTATCTCCGCCGGCGACCGAAAAGGCGAGAGGAAAGTTGCTCGCTCCAAAGACAACGACCGGGCCAAGCGGACGCAGCAGCGAGCGCAGATCGGCCCGTGGCAAGGGCGCGCGATCGGGCTGCGCTGGGTCGATGCGGGCATTGACCCACGAGCCTTCTTCGGCAAGCTGCGCAAAGAGCCGGAGCTGGTTTGCGGTTCGCGCCAACTCTCCCTGAAGACGCTTTTCCGGCAAGGCCGTCTCGCGATGCGCGCGTTCCACCAGCTCCACCGCAATGCCTTCGATTCCCCGTGCGATGTGGCGAAGAAACCGGCCCTTTTCCTTGCCGGAATGCTTGCCGTATATCGCGAAGGCTTCCCCGGCCAATGTTGCCGCCAGGTCAACGTCCTCCAGAGAAGCGGAATGGAAGGCCGGAACGAGGCGAGTTCGAGTCGCGGGATCGAAGCCCGAAAACTCCTCTCCGGTTCCCTCTCGCGCCTCGCCATTCAGAAGTGAACACCCACGCAGCATAATCATCCGCAATTCTAACAGGCATCCGCTTTCGCCGAGCCTTGCGGCGCCCCAGCCCAACCGCGAAACGCCGCAATCTACCTGGGTTTCTCCGTCTCGTCTGCGACGCAGGCCTTCCCGTGTCATTCCGGCTCGGGCGGCAAATCGCCGAATAGAGGATCGAGCGCCTTGGAGGCAAAATCCGGGGTTCCGTCAAGGGCGGCGTCAAAGGAGACCACTGGGGCGGAGCAAAAGGGAGCCAGTCGAAGGCTGACGCTGGGGATTTCGGGGGAGGAGGGGCGCTGGACATCGCCATACCGGCCGGAAATGCGATGGCCGCGCTGCCGGCGGTCTTCGCCCGCCTTCGAGCGCGAGATATCGGGTGAGCGCGCAAGAGCCGGACTTGCTCATACCCGCCAGAATTGAAAAGGCTTGGCCTACCTGTAATTGCAACCATGCCCCGCGATGAGGTTCGCAAGCCAAGCCGCTCCGGCCTCATCAAATCCGAGGTCGCTTGGCGCCCAAGAATCGGATGCACCGCTTTGCGCCGAATGCTTGCAAACCATCAAGGAAAAAAATCTGGTATTTTCCTTGCGCGGAATTTTCCAACTTACAGTATGATATTGGGAGTTTAACCCTAAAGAAGTGTCCTGCGCGCAGGAACTCTTCGGGTCTGGTGCTCGTTGGGGCATCGCCGTCCTTGAGACGCTGGTTCAACTCTGCAGCTTCTCTGGGTGCTTATGTGGCAAAGACCATGGGGCATGGATCATTTTGTTCTTTGCCGATGATTGCAGTATTGCGGTCTGCGCTTGGGGTTGCAACTTGAAGTATCTCTAACAGGCCACCATAAGGTTGGCCTGCCTAGGTTGCTTCAAGCGATGCATCCCATGGTTTGGGGCAGGAAGTTTCCGACCCCCCAAAGGGACCACAATGCGCAACCAATCAGAAGCAAACCACCAGGCCTTGATTGAGAGTACCGAAGATCTGATCTGGTCAGTGGATCTTGACTACCGCCTGATTACTTTCAACCGCGCACTGCAACAAAACATCGAGATCAACTACGGGAATCAGGTTGCTGTGGGCAAAGGCCCGGCGGACTTCCTTCCGCCCGACAGGGTGGCGTGCTGGCCCGCGTTCTATGACCGGGCGCTGTCGGAAGGCCCATTCCGCACCGAGTATTGGTTCGTCGACGGACGGACCTTTGAGCTCTCCTTCAATCCGATTCTTGTGGATGGCAAGGCGGCGGGGGTATCGGTATTCGGGAAGGACATCACAGAACAGAAGCTGGCCCATGACAGTTTACGCGAGAGCCAGGAGCAGCTCCGGCTGTTCTTCGAGCACTCTCCGGCCGCGTTGGCCATGTTTGACTACAAAATGAACTACCTGTACGCCAGCCGCCGCTGGAGGGCCGATTTTAACCTCGGCGATCGCGATCTGCGCGGCCTGTCGTACTACGATGTGTTTCCGGACGTCCCTGAAAAATGGCGGGAAGCCCATCGCCGCGCACTGGCAGGAGAGGTCTTGAAAGAGGAAGCCGATCTGTTCGAAAGGGCCGATGGCTCGGCAATGTGGGTTCAGTGGGAGTTGCGGCCTTGGCATCATGCGGATGGAACTGTTGGCGGAGTCGTCATCTTCACCGACAACGTCACGGAGCGCAAGCGGGCCGCGGATGCGCTGCGCGACAGCGAAGCGCGCTACCGAGCCGTCTTCCAGACCGGTCCGGACTCGATTAGTATCAACCGCCTGAGCGACGGGGTTCTGATCGATTGCAACGAGAGTTTCGTGGAGATGTCCGGCTACACCCACAAGGAAGCCGTGGGGCATACGACCGCAGAGCTTGGCATCTGGACGAGGTCTGTTGACCGGAAGTGTCTGCTTGACGTGCTGGAGTGCGACGGGTTCTGTCAGAATCTCGAGTTTTGGCTGAAGAGAAAAAACGAAGAGGCGTTCATTGGGAGTATCTCGTCGTCGGTGGTTGAGATTGACGGCGTACCCTGCATTCTGTCATTCACCCGCGATGTCACCGACGTCAAGGTGGCGGAGCAGCGGCTGGCCGCGGCCCTGCGCGCGCAACTGGCCAGCGAGACGCGCTATCGCATCGCCTTCCAGACCAGCCTGGACGCGATCGCCATTACGCGGCAGAGCGATGGGAAGTATATCGAGGTGAATCAAGCGTTGCTGGATATGCTTGAGTACGAACGCGAGGAGGTCATGGGGCGATCGGCGCTGGCGCTCAATATCTGGGCTGACCCTGCGGAGCAGATGGAGCTGGAGCGGATTCTAGCCCGAGACGGAGAATGCCGGGGTCTTGAGATTCGGTTCATGAAAAAGAACGGAGCGGTTCTGTGGGGACAGCTCTCGGCTACGCCCATTGAGATCGACGCCGTTCCCTGCATCCTCTCTGTGGTGCGGGATATTACCGATGCCAAGGCCGCGGTGGAAGAGATCAAGAGCCTGGCCTTCTTTGACCCTCTGACGCAGTTGCCCAATCGCCGTCTGCTGATGGATCGGATGCGCCAGGCTCTCGCCGCCAGCTTGCGTAGCGGCCGTTACGGAGCCATGCTGTTCATCGATCTGGACGACTTCAAGATGCTCAACGACACTCTCGGCCATACCACTGGCGACATGCTGCTGCAGGAGGTCGCCCGGCGGCTGAGGGGCGCCACGCGCGAGGCCGACACGGTGGCACGGCTGGGCGGAGACGAGTTTGTCGTGATCCTGGAAAACCTGAGCGGGACGGCCGAAGCGGCCGCCGGCGAGGCTGGGGCCATCGCCGAAGACATTCTGGCCGTGGTGCAACAGCCTTGCCTGCTGGCCGGCCACCAATGCACGAACACCTGCAGCATGGGGATCACGCTGTTCGGCGATCAACTGGACAGCGTCGACGATATTCTGCAGCATGCCGATATCGCCATGTATCAGGCCAAGGCGGCCGGCCGCAAAACGATTCGCTTCTTTGCCCCGGCCTTGCAGGCGGCCGTCAATACCCGCGCCAGGATGGAGTACGATCTCAGCCAGGCCGTCGAGCAGAGCCAGCTTCAGCTCTATTATCAGCCCCAGGTGGATCGCGGCCGGCTGATCGGCGTCGAAGCCCTGGTGCGTTGGAACCATCCGGAGCGCGGCCTGGTGTGGCCGGACGAGTTCATTCCCCTCGCGGAGGAGACAGGACAAATCATCGCGTTGGGAACCTGGGTGCTGGAAACCGCATGCAAACAGATTGCGGCCTGGCAGAATCGCGCGGAGATGGCTCACATTGTCGTTGCCGTCAATATCAGCGCCAGGGAGTTCCGTCAGCCGGACTTTGCGGAAAAGGTGATGAACGTCCTGGACCTCACCGGGGCTGACCCTCGGCGTCTCCGGCTCGAACTCACCGAGAGCATGCTGCTGAAAAATATCGAGGATGTGAACCAGAAGATCTTCCAACTCCGATCCGCAGGCCTGAGCCTTGCCCTGGACGACTTCGGCACCGGTTATTCCTCGCTTGCCTACCTGAAGAGCGTTCCCCTGGACCAGTTGAAGATCGACCATGTCTTCGTCCGGGATATGCTGGCGGACGCGAGCAGCGGCGCCATTGTGCAAACCATCATTTCCTTGAGCAAGGCCATGGGCTTGTCGGTGACGGCCGAGGGGGTGGAGACCGAAGAGCAGAGGGCGGTCCTGACCAGGCTCGGATGTCACTCGTTTCAGGGCTACCTGTTCGGCCCTGCGGTGCCGCTGGAAGTATTTGAGAGTGGGCTGAGAGCTTCACCGGGCAAGACTGTCTCTATAGCGTTTTCGGAAATGGTGTAGACCGAAGCCGCAACTGCGGAGTGGATCGTTCCTCAAGATGAATCCACATGCACGGCTCTCAAGAGTTCGACAACTCGTCCGTAACGCGAAAGATGGGCGCAATTTGGCCTGACGAGCGCTTCGATCCGATGTCAGCATTTGACCGGACTGGACAATAAGGAAGCGTGACCAGACACGCAAGATGCCAGGTACAGTTGCTCCGCCTCCATGGCATCGACAGGGCGCGAGAACAGATAACCCTGGAGGTAATGACAGCCTAACTCACGTAAGCAGCTCAGTTGTTCCTCTGTCTCGACGCCTTCGGCGATGACCTTCAATCCGAAAGAGTTGGCCAGCCTCAGGATGGCGATGACGATGTCCGGACTGCCGCCTGGCGTACTCAGCCTGCGCACAAAAGAGCGGTCGATCTTGAGGATGTCGAAAGGAAGGCGCTCGAGACAACTCAGTGAGGAGTATCCGGTTCCAAAGTCGTCGATCTCAAGCTGAATCTTCATCTTCTTGAGGCGGATAAGTGTATCCAGCGTTTGCTCGGTATCTCCCATAATGGAGCTTTCCGTCATCTCCAGTGCCAGAGACGCACTGTTCAATCCGCTTTCAGCCAGCGCCAACTTGACCTCCTGCACCAGGCGGAGATCGTTCAATTGCCTGGCCGAAACGTTGACGCTGATGGACAGCGGGGGATCGGGAGCGAAGCGCCTCTGCCATTCGGCCATCTGCCGGCAAGCCTCGCGAAGAACCCAGTGGCCCAGGTGGATGATAAGGTCGCTTTGTTCGGCGATGGGAATGAATTCGCTGGGCTGGACCATTCCGCGTTGGGGATGAGGCCAGCGGACCAGCGCCTCGAATCCGCGAATGCTGAGATCGGAGGCCGCGACAATGGGCTGGTAATAAACCACAAGTTGCTGCTCGTCGATGGCTTTGCGCAAGCCGCTTTCGGTCTCGAAACGGGAGATGGCTTGCTCGCGTAATCCGTCGTTGAAGAACTCATAGCGCGCCTTGCCGTTGGACTTGGCGTGATACATGGCGGTGTCGGCATTGCTGAGGAGGACTTCGGGAGTGTTGCCGGTGGAGTTGAGGGCGATTCCGATGCTGGCGAAGGCGGAAACATTGCGGCCATCGAGGCAAAACGGTTCGCCGAGGCGCTCCAGGATGCGCGCCGCGACGGTGGCGGCATCGCTATCTTGTTGGATATTCCCGAGAAGGACGGCAAACTCATCGCCGCCGATCCTGGCCACGACCGATTGCACGGGGCCGGCGGGGCGGATGCTTTCCCGGATTGTGGCGCGCAGGCGCCGGGCCACGTCGATGAGCAGCTCATCGCCGGCTGCGTGTCCCAGGCTGTCGTTGACCAGCTTGAATTGGTCAAGGTCAATGAACAAGACGGCGAAAGCAGCGTTTTGCTGAAGGGCGGTCTCGATTGCGGACTCGAGACGGTCGATGAAGTAGAGGCGGTTGGGAATGCGCGTCAGCGGGTCGGCAGTCTTGCCTTCCGTAATATCTGTCTGCGAACCCGCGATACGTACCGCCATTCCGGAAGCGTCGCGGATCGCGATACCGCGGCTCAGCGTCCAGATATAGCCTCCGGATTTGTGTTTCATGCGGTACTCGCTCACGAATTCGGCGGTCTTGCCATTGCAATGCGCGGCAATTTCGGCACGAACCCGTTCGCGGTCTTCGCCGTGCATGTGGCTGAACCACTCTTCAGGCCCGGACCAGTGTTCGTCTTCCGCGTAGCCAAGCATATGGTTCCATCGCGGAGAGTAGTAGATTTTTCCGGAAACGAGATTCCAGTCCCAGAGCCCGTCGTTGGCGCCGCGGGCGGCAAGAGCATAGCGCTCTTCACTCTCTTGCAGAGACTTGAGCGCGGCTTTGAGCGCCTGTTCGCGCGATTCGATTCGCGAGAGCATCTCGTTGAAGGAATCCACGAGAAGGCCGGTTTCTCCGCCGCAGCCGATCCGGGCGCGAATGGAGTAGTCCTTGTCGGCCGAAATGCGCCGCGCGACAACTGCCAGTTGTACCAGGGGATCCGCTATGGAGCGCGCCAGGCGCGAAGCCACGAGGAATGTCGCCAGCACGGAGACCAGGATCACGAATGCGGAGATCTTCAAGTACTGCAAAAGCCGGGAGCGGAATTCGTGCAGATCGAAGACCAGCGCAATGGAGCCGGTGCGTTCTCCGTTGAGCAGGACACCGCGAAAAAGGGTGAGGGATTCGCGATCGAAATACGATCCGTCGCCGCGCCGCGCGGGAAGGATGAGATCGCGTGGCGCGCCGGGATTGCGATATTCCGCAAAGACGCGCCCCCGGTCGTCGTAGAGACGTGCGGCGAGGAGATGAGGTTCCGTGGCCAGGGCGCCGAGCATCACTTTGGCGGATCCCGGATCGTTGAACGCCAGCGAAGCCGCGGTATTCGCGCCCAGCGTATCGGCGAGGGCCGTGAGTTCGCGAACGGCGCTGGCGCGATAGCTGTTGCGATCGTAAATGGCAAATCCCAGCGAGGCCAGCAGAACGGCAAGCACGCTGGCCGTGAGGATTAACAGGGTCAGGTTGGTTCGGGTGGAAAGGTCGCGTATGCTCAAGGCTTCACTTTTCCCTTTCCGACTTGCCGTCGCGCAGCACCACTGAGGCGAGAAGAAGAAGCCTGGAACTGATGGTGAGATGGGATGAATTCGCCGCATCGAGGTTGATGTCGAAGCGAACCTTATCCGCATCGAGGTGGAAGCTGATCATTCCACCTTCGGCGAGGTAGTTCGAGCTTTCGCCCACGGTGAGAACCGGAAGACCGCGCAGGGTTTTCAAAGTTGCGGTTTGACGCCACGCCTCGTCGCGGCTGAGGAACAAGACATTGCATTTCTGAATGTCCTGCGCGCGGCTGAGCAGACGAACGTGGAGGACCCTGTCGCCAATGGCCTTGCCTTCAATGGCGGTTTGCAGGTCCTGGCGGTGCGGTTCGTCTTCGAACACGCAGAAGTTGAGGGAAGTGTCTGCGGCGTTGAGGGTGCTCGGGGGCCAGCCGACAAGCTGCGCAAAGTGAAATAGAAAAGCGGCTTTGACCTGGTACTCCTCAGCGGTGGCCTGTGCGAGGGTGCGTTGCCGCGATCCTGAAGCCAACATGAGCAGGGAAAAAAGCACGGCGATTCGAGCGGGTACGCGACTCCGCTTGAATGGCACTTGCTTTACCGGGTTGTTGGCGGGACGATACAGGGAGCACCCCTCCTGAGAAGGACCAGACAACCGGGACTCGAGCGGCTGGCCGCATTTGTCCCGGCTTCACGGCGGAATCGCGGCCGGAATGTTACGTGTGGCCGGGGCCCTGCATGGCGTGGCCGTATCCGGGCAAACGCCCATCCTCTCAGCAATTCGCTGATCATGAGTCTCTTATCGGCACACGTTGCAGCGTGATTACCGGAGAGGCAAGACGCCGGTGCTGCATCGCTTTACCTGTTCCGATTCGAGACAAGCGGAGGACCTTTCCTGTGCTGGCAGCTTCCCATTTTTCCCGCGCTCCTCCATGGGCAGATTTCGAAGGGCTCCATAAAGTTTCTATCCGTCACGCCGATGCAAGCCGTGTGAGGCTATTCATGCGAGACGTATTTGTCTGGGGATTTGGTGCGCGGTGGGCTCTTCCCATTGCCGTTTGCGCGGCGAGCATCATCCAGCCGCCAAGCCCTGTCTTCGGTCTTCCGGCGGACTCCGGAAAGACTACTACTGCGACGAAAGATATTTCTTCCATGGACCTGGAAGCGCTTCTCAACGTGAAAGTCACCACGGCTTCCAAGTTTTCCGAGGATATTTCCGACGCTCCCGGCGTCATGCACGTAATCACCCGGGACGAATTGCTAAGATTCCACGCCCTGACTCTGGCCGAAATCCTCAACCATGTGCCGGGATTGGCCTTGACCACGGCCTCCTTCACCGACCGCAGCATGGTAGCTTCCCGCGGAGATCAGACGGCCATCAACAGCGGCCACATCCTCTATCTGATCAATGGGCGCCCCACCCGCGAGGTGATGGAAGGCGGCATCGCCAGCGATCTGCTGGAATCCTTTCCCGTCGGCATCCTGGACCACGTCGAAATCATTCTGGGTCCAGGCTCCGTCCTCTACGGATCGAACGCTTACGCGGCTGTCGTGAACCTGATCACCCGCAAGGCCGACGGCAACAAGATCACCCTCGATACGCAGGGCGGTCCAGGCAACGCCTTTCAGGCTACCGGGGAAGCGTCCTTCCAGCGCGGCGCATTCTCCCTGGTCGCCGCCGAGCGCTCTCACCAGAATCCCGATTGGAACACCCCCGTCAACACACTCCTCGGCATTCAGAATGCCACCATTCCCGACCGTGGCAAGGGAGCCTATCTGGAAGCGGATTACAAGGGCCTGAGCTTGATCTCTTCCTATACCGACTGGAAGACCGCGTACGATGAGGTTGCGGTTGGACAGGGAATGTGGCGGCGCGGCTTCGGCGACCTGGGTTATCGCGCCAATCCAACCAAAAACTGGACGACGAACCTCAACCTCACCTTCACCCGCACCACCCTCGATGCGCGGGATTACATCCCCAATATATCCCGGGATTCCTATGATGTCGTCTTCGAGTGGGCAAATCATATGAAGCTGGGCGAGAGGGACGAATTGACCTTTGGCGCACTCTACGACTTCATCCGCGGCGCCGAAAACCTTTATTTGAACGGAACGACCTCGGTGATCTCTAATGGAAGCCGCTCCGGAACGGTTTTCTACGGTCAAGTGGACCACAAGCTTTTGAATAATCTGAAGGTCATCGGAGGCATCCAGGGAAACAAAATCGGCAACCTCAGCTTCAATGTCGTCCCCCGCGCCGGCGTCATCTGGAAGCCTGCCCCTCACTACACCGTGAAGGCGCTTTATAGCGAGGCCTTCCGCGCTCCCAGCATCAATGAAAACCACATGAACTATGCGCCCTATGGGCCGGGTGGCCCCGGCTTGTTCGGAGATCCCAATCTCAAGCCGGAGCACGTCGCTACTTCGGACTTCGATCTGCTCTATGGAAGTAATCGCGTCGAAGCAGAGATCAATTACTTCTATAGCAGGCAAACCAATGACATTGTCTTGAAACTCATTAATTCTACTGGCGGGGAGTTATATTCCAACCTGGGAAAGGCAACCTTTCAAGGAGGAGAGCTGGAAGTCAAATATTATCTGCACAGGGATATCTTCCTTGACGGCGCTGGCTCCTATCAAGGCAATCACGATGGAAGCGGCAACCAAAACATCACCCCGGTTCCGAATCTGGCCGCCAAGGCAGGCGTCAGCTATCAATCCAAGGTAAATGGAATCACAGCCAGCTTCTTTGATGTTCATCAAGGACCGTTCTCCGGCTACTCCCAGGCCACCAACCCAAAACCCACGGCCTATGATCTGCTGAACGCCCATTTTGGTTACGATCTGTCAAAGTACTCGCACAGCAAAGGCTTCGGCCTCGCTCTTACGGCGCAAGGAAACGACCTCCTGAACAAGTCCGTCTGGCTCCCGGATTGGAATGACATTCCCGGAGACACCATCTTCTTCATCCGTGGCCGCACCCTTTTCGCCGGTATGGTCCTATCCTTCTGAAGGTCGTTCAGCGATTCAGGTTGTGGCAACAAGATCCGATTAAGAGCGGAACCATGATTGCTGTACCCCAGAGCTCCGTGCCCCATCCTTGCGACTTTTTTCTGTCGCAAGGGTGGGAGGCCACCATCGCTGGGTACAGCATCTCTGGTTCCGGTCTAAGAGCCGATAGGGAAGCTCCTGCTGGAAGGTCCAGGAACCGGTCCAGTTGATGCTGACGACCCAGCAGACGCTGATAGGAATGAATGCGTGCGCATCAGGCGCCTTGCCTTGCAGTCTGGCGGACAGAAGACAGGATCCTTCCCGCCGCGCCCCTGGCAGGTGCGATGGCGCGTTCCCTGTATCCGCAACGGAGAAGAGGCACGAACCAGTTCGCGATAGCGTTTTCGGAAATGGTGTAGACCGAAGCCGCAACCGCTGAGTGGATTTTTCATCAAGAAAAATCCACATGCACGGCTCTCAAAGGTTCACAGTATTTCCGAAAACGCCGTGGTCCGTACCTCTTCTTGAATGCCTCTCGTTGTATCGGCTTGCTACTGAATCGTGATCGAAAGGTTCAATGGGACTGTTGTGCCGCCACTGGTTACAGTGATGGGTATGCTGTAGGTTCCTGCCGGTGTGGATTTTTTGCCTGATCCGCCGCACCCGGCTATCCCGAGCATGCCTGCCGCGGCAAAGGTTGCTCCTGCAAGCAGAAGCAAGCACGCAAGCCACCGGCTTCCGGCCTTCCTGGTGCGAAGGATGCGGCGCGTGAATCCCAGAGGCAGCAGAATCAGGGCTGCAAATATCACGGGAAGCACGCCTCCTGCTGGGCCATCGCCGAGGGAAGCGGTGGTGGCTCCGGTGGTTCCGATGGTGAGTGTGGTGGTCAGCGGCGAGCTGGAAGGGACGGTCAAGCTGGTGGGCGCGAAGCTGCAGGTAACCAGGGAAGGCAGCGTTCCGCAGGCGAAGTTGACAGTGCCTGTGAATCCGCCTGTCGGCGTCAGTGTGATCACTGTAGATCCCGTGGAGCCGCTGGGGATGGTGAGCGACGACGGGTTCGCGCTCAGCGTGTAACCGGGCGCCAGCGCGGGGCCGGTTGAGACGACCAGGTTGACCGCCGAGCCGGAGCTGACGCTTGTGCCCGCGATTGGGCTCTCGCTGATGACGTTGCCGGATGCGACGGTGGGGCTGCTCGCCGTGGTGACCGTGCCAACCACGAGTCCGGCTCCGGTGATGGCTGTCGATGCGGCTGCCTGGGTGTCGCCAACCACGTTGGGAACGGCGACCGGCGCCGCCCCGGTTGAAACGACCAGGTTGACCGCCGAGCCGGAGCTGACGCTTGTGCCCGCGATTGGGCTCTCGCTGATGACGTTGCCGGATGCGACGGTGGGGCTGCTCGCTGTGGTGACCGTGCCAACCACGAGTCCGGCTCCGGTGATGGCTGTCGTCGCGGCTGCCTGGGTGTCGCCAACCACGTTGGGCACGGCGACCGGCGCCGCCCCGGTTGAAACGACCAGGTTGACCGCCGAGCCGGAGCTGACGAGTGTGCCAGCGCCTGGACTCTCGCTAATCACGCTGCCCGATGGGACGGTGGAGCTGCTCGCTGTGGTGGCTGTGCCGACGACGAGTCCAGCTCCGGTGATGGCTGTCGTCGCGGCTGCCTGGGTGTCACCAACGACGTTGGGCACGGCGACCTGAATCGGCGAGCTGAGTTGAATAATGTAGGATGCCTCAGCCACTTGGCTGTTGGCGTAGCCGGAGGCTACGGCGAAGGCTTGGAGGACCTCTGAGGTAGAAACGTTGATCGCGCCGTTGTATATGGGGGACGATGCGGTCGGCTCGTATCCGTCGGTGCTGTAATAGATAGTTGCACCAGCCGTGGCGTCGGAGATGGTTACTATCTGTGCAGTCGAGTAGGTTCCTGACGCCAAACTAATCGTGGGCACGGCGGCGGCGGTTGACGCAGGACCGGGAGGCTGAAAGCTCCAGAGAGCGTTGAGATCGCCGAAGCTGCTTGATGAATCCGCGCCGTATCCACCGAAGAGCCAGAGATTGCCGCCACCGCCAGTCCATGCGGATGCGTTTTGGCCGCCTTCGGGGAGGTTTGAACCGGCAGCCGTTCCCAGGGTGCCGTAAACGCCGGGCGGGGCGTAGCAAAAAGAATCAGGGCAGACTAACTGTCTCGTTCCGCCCATCCAGGTCCATAGGCTCGTGGACGGACTGAACACCCAAAGGTCATTGAGATCGCCTGCACCTATTTGGCTTTCGCCATTACCCCCAAAGAGCCAGAGATTTCCGGCGGCATCTTTCCAGCCGGATGCGGCGGTGCGAGCGCCTGGGACGTTTGCGGCAGGCGGGCAGTCTGCGGCGTAGTCGCAGCCGTAAACTCCAGGATTGTCGAACGTGTTGCCCCCGCTCATCCATGCCCATTGGTTGCTGGTAGGATTGAACTCCCAAAGGTCGTTGAGACTCTCTACAAAGTCATCGTTGCCGGTATCGACTCCGCCACCGCCAAAGAGCCAGAAATTGCCGCTGCTATCCATCCAGGAGACTGCGCCATCCCGGCCTCCGGGGTTGTTTCCGGCGGCGGGCGTTCCCAGCGTGCCGTAGACTGCGGGCTGGCCGCCATTGGCCCCGATGGTGCTGCTTCCTCCCATCCACGCCCATTCGCCATGTGTACCAAGCGAAGGATTGAACTCCCAAAGATCGTTGAGAAGGCCTTCGCCGTCCGCTCCGTTTACATCCAGACCATTGCCTCCAAAGAGCCACAGGTTGCCCTTGCTGTCGGTCCAGCTCACAGAGCCCGAGCGGCCTCCGGGAATGTTTCCCGCGGCAGGCGTGCCCGGCGTCCCGTACACTCCGGACTGGCCGCCATTGCTGCCGACCGTGCTGCTTCCGCCCATCCACGTCCATTCGCCATGTGCTCCAAGCGAAGCATTGAACTCCCAAAGATCGTTTAAGAGGCCGGCATTCCCACCAGAATCGGTCCCCGAGCCCCCAAAGAGCCAGAGATTGCCAGTGCTGTCGGTCCAACTGGTAGCGCTCAAGCGGCCTCCGGGGAAGTTTCCCGCGGCAGGCGTGCCCAGCGTGCCATAGACGCCAGCGGTGCGAACCGCACTGCTTCCGCCCATCCAGGCCCATTCGCCATGTGCTCCAAGCGAAGGATTGAACTCCCAGAGGTCATTGAAGCCAGCATTATTCTGGCTCGGCTCGCCCCCAAAAAGCCAGAGATGGCCGTTGCTGTCAGTCCATGTCGATGCGCTGTCGCGGGCTCCGGGAGTGTTGCCAGCCGCGGCCGTGTACATCGTGCCATAGACGCCGGCGCCGCCAAACGTATTGCTTCCGCTCATCCAGGTCCATTCGTTTGAACCGGGAGGGCCAATGGTGTAAGAAGCCGTGGCAAGGGCGCTCTGAGAGAAGCCGCCGGCGGTGGCAATGGCCTCAAGCGTCTGCGCGGCCGAAACAAGAATCGGCTCGCTGTAGACGGGCGAGCTTGTTGTGGGTGTTGTTCCGTTGGTGGTGTAGTAGATGGTTGCGCCGTTGGTGGAATCGGCAATGGACACGCCTTGAGCGGAAGAGTATGAGCCTGCCGGGGGTGAAAACACCGGCGTCGCCGCAGGCGCGGCCGGCGCAGGGCCGCTGGAGACGACGAGGTTGACCGCCGAGCCGAAATTCGCGCCTGCGCCCGCGCTCGGGCTCTCGCTCATCACGTCTCCCACTGCGACTGTGGAGCTGATCGCTGTGGTGACCGTGCCCACCACGAGTCCAGCTCCTTCGATGTCTGCCGTCGCGGCCGCCTGCGTGTAGCCGACCACGTCGGGTACGGCGACCTGCCCCGAGGCGATCACAATCAAAGTGACCGTGGTCGATAGCGTAAGGCTCCCGCCCGTACCCTTGACCGTGATGGGGTATGTGCCGGGCGTAGTGGTCGAGGCCACGGTCAGCGTCAGGGTCGAGGTGCCGGAACCCGGCGCGGAGAATGACGTGGGACTGAAGCTTGCGGTTACGCCCGCGGGCAGGCCGGTTGCGGACAAAGCGATGGAGGAATTGAAGCCGCCCGCATGGGTCGTAGTGATCGTCGATGTGCCGCTCGTTCCCTGCGCCACCGAGACCAAAGAGGGCGAGGGGGAAATGTAGAAGGTGGGGTTCAGCGCTCCGGCGAGCGCGTCGATCAGGGCTCTCCCGTTGGGACTGCCCCAGCCGGTCGACAAATCATAGCCGACGGTTGTCCCAAGGGTATTGCCGCCGCTGATGATGTCGTGAAAGTCGCTGTCATAGTCCACGCCCAAACCAATCGTATAAAGGGCCGGATTGATGAAACCGAGCACGGGGTTGCCGTTAAGGACCGTCTGTTCATTCACCAGAGCCATGTAGCCGGCCCAGATGGACGCCGAGAAACTGGTGCCACCGTAAAGGTTCGCGGTGCACGCCTCCTGGTCGGCGCAAACGTAATAGCTGAAATCCGCATTGGCCGCAACGTCAGGGCCGTTGCGGAAGGTTTGGGAACATTGGGCGCAGCCAGCCGCCGTGGCCACCTGCCACGATGGAATCGGAAAGTCGTCCGGCCCGATGCCGCCGCCGCTGTCAACCCAACCGGTTTCCGAGGCCCAGGCGCCGCCCGCGCCGGTTGTCGTCAAATCCGTTCCGCCCACAGCCGTAACATACACACTATCCGCGGGCCAAACAAACGCCGCATGGCTCCAATTACCGTCGTCGCCGTCAGCGGCAAAAAAGGTCTGGCCTTGCGCGGCGAACTCTTCAAAGTAGACGTCGTCGGTGGTGGGGTCCGCGGGTTTCCACGCCCATGCGGAGCTCAGTTGAGCGTTCAGCGGGCTGGCCGTGGCCATGGCGTTAAGAATGCCGGGATCGTCGAGTGTTTGCCCCGATAAGCCGCCATTTCCGATGTACATCACAAGGCTGGATAACCCTGGCGCCATGCCCAGCGCCTCGATCATATCCAAAGTTTGTTCCGTATCGTCGCAGGTGTGTTCCACGCAACTTGTGCTCTGGGTGTCGACGGACTTGAGCGTGATGGGCACGTTATTGGTTTGCCCTACATTGGTGTAGTACGTCGTTAGGTCGGCCAGATCGGTACCGAGGAACTCGAACAACCCCACCGATTGGCCGGCGCCGGTGAGAGTCGCGGAGGCGTCCCCATTGACGTAGTATGCCACCCTCATGTCGCTGCCGAGGTACGAGGCGGAAGGGCCGGTGCCGGTCGTGGCATTGGGCTCCGCCTTCAGAAGGCTCGCATCGCTGCGCACGAGAGCGGGCGACGCCGTGCTCGCATCGCGGCGCACGAACGCGGGTGTTGGGGTCGAATAGTTGTCGAGGCCTGCGATGTGCCACAACTGGACGGCCAGGTTAGGCGTGGGCTCGCGGTCCGGCGCAAAGAAAGTACGGTTCCCGGTGGGATGCTGGTAGGTGCCCATGGTCAGATGGAAGGCTGCCTCAACGTTCGCCACCGGGCCCGTCACATCCAGGTTCATGCGATTGCGGGAGGTGCCAACCACGGTCAAACCGTTCGCTTCCGCGAAGCGAATCGCCGCGTCATAATCTTCCTGGCTTGGACCGAACCTTGCGGTGAACTCTTCCACCGTGAGGAATTTGTGATACGACGCGCTGGAAGGGTCGTAGAGTTCCTTCAGGAGGGCAGTTAACTCCGCCTCGTTACGGTGCGGCAGAACAAGAACCAGACGCATGGACTGCGTTGCGGGCAGACGCCCGACCAGAGGCGCCTGCCCATTGAGAGTCACCTCACGCACATGGCGCGTCAACAAGGACGGCTGCTGGGCCTGGGAAGTGAGAGCCGATGCCGCGATGAGTCCGAACGCAATTAGGGCTCGCAGTGGGGAAGATAGAACGCCCAAGGACATGAATGTCTCCTTTGCACTCCGTTTGATTGTCTGGTTGAGGCCCGGGGGATAGGACTACCTGCTTGCATGGTACGCGCCATTCGCGTAAGAAAGCTGTATAAGGATGAAAATAATCCAGTTATTTTTGGGGAGGGGCGCCCCAGAGCGGCAAATCCCGCAAAACGCTTCTTACTCCGCGTTTCCCCTGCGGCGTTTATGCCGGCATTCCCTCGTAACGCTCCTTGCGCTCGCGGGCGATGCTGCAAAGATAGGGCACTGGCTCGGTCAATGTGCCAGTTTCCATCGCCGACCACGCCGGACAGCGCGGGCAGTAGCCTCGCATGTCGCAAGCCAGGCAGACGGAGCCGAGAGGCGGCGCGTCGTCCACAAAGCGCTGCAAACCTTCCCAGGCGGCGCGAAAACCGGTATCGAGCGGCCGCGCCGCCGGCTTGGACAGGTTCAGGCAAGGGTTCATCTCGCCGGAAGAATTGATGGCAAATGCGGATTTGCCGGCTTGGCATTTGAAAACGGGGGCCTTGCCGGCGCGTGTGTCACGGAGCGCGGATTGGATCCGCTCGTCGACATCCGGGCGCTCGGTGGCTTCGAGGCTGACGCAGTCCTGCGCGGACAAGCGGCAGTTTTCCACATCGGAAGGATTGCCATCGCGCCGCCCCATGAGCATCCAAACCGCCGAAAACGCCAAGCCCCAATTGCGCGCCATCTGCCGCATGGCTTCCAATTCGCCGGCGTTGCGCCGCGTGATCGTGGTCTTCAGTTCCAAGCGGACGCGATGTTTGAGGAGCGCTTCAATTCCCGCGCAGCAGCGCGCGTAAGCGCCGGAGACGCCGGTGACGGCTTCATAGGTTGCGGCAGTCCCGCCGTACAGCGTGATTTGGGTGAGACTCGGCGGATTTTCCGCCAGGCGTTGCGCGATCCTGTCGCTGACCAGCGTTCCGTTGGTGAAAAGCGTGAGCATGAGGCCCAGGCGCGTGAGCGGCGTGTAAATCTCGAAGAAGTCCCGGCGCAAAAAAACTTCGCCTCCGGTGAGCAGCAAGAAAACCATGCCGTTGTCCGCGGCATCTTGCGCAAGCGTGAGCCACTCCGATGCGGACAGTTCCTTTTGGCGCTTCGCAACATCGTGGGCGCAGTGGCGGACATAGCACATTTGACAGGTTAGGTTGCAGCGTTCCGTCAACTCAAACGCGCCGTTCACCGGCTGGCGAATGGCGGCGGCGCGGCGCTGCAATTCACGGAGCAGCGGGCCATGTTCAGTAGGCAGTGCGGTCATAGTTGAAGCAATCCCATCTGCGCCATCTCATCCACGAACGATTGCACATCCGAGTGGGCGCGCGAGGTATCCACGTCAAACCGTTCCGCCACGGCGGCGGCCAGTTCGTCCACGGAGCGCTCTTCGGCCAGTAGTTCCCACATCGAGCGCCCCGTGCCGTTCAGGACGACTACGCCCTGCATCTCCGCAACGCGCGCGCCTGTCGGGACGAGCAGACTGTCGCCGCCAATGCTTCGCATGACAAGATCGTCTTTGCGTTTCACGATTGTACTCCCGAGTAAACATGGATATTGCAAGTTGGATGGCGGTAGACAGCTATGCGCTTGCTGGCGCCCGGCAACCGGTCACCCAATCGCCACAATTCCGCCCCGCTTGCCGTTGAGGCACAAGCATCGCCACAGACATCGGTAGGAATCGCCGGGCGCGCGCAAACTATCTCGCGTGTTCGCTCCTGTCCGTTGCCGAATCGCACCACTTCGCAGACTTTGAATCTGTCAAAGGATCGGCAATCGGCGCACGGGGACCGGAACTCGGTTAATTTACAGGATCGGGTTGACAATCGCCGCACGGTGAATTGGAGCTCGGAAAATTCCCAGGCCCGGGGTCACAATCGCCGCACGGAGAATTGGAACTCGGGAAGTTTCCATTATCTACAAACCCGCTCTCCTGCCTGGGGCTTGCAAGGACCGCGGTGGGCCGCTCGTAAGGCTGCTTTACGCCGGCGCTTGCATTGTTGGTTCGCTTATAGCTGGTATCCATGAGAATCCTCCTGAAAGCTAAGAATCGGTTGTTGAATTGCGCAAATCGGCAGATGATCGAATGGGTTTGAACTCCCATAGGACCTATGCCGTCAGATCGCAAGCATGGTCCCACACACTCTTGCAGTCCGTCAAGCCAAACTCTCTTCCAATACAAGATGAGCCTGAAGGGGCGGTCATGCTGGCGAGTGAACATCCGCATGGACGGCCGGGAGAAGTTGAGTTTGGAAGCAATGGGCCGATCCAGCGTAGTCCGCCGCAAATCTCGTCGAGTAAGTTTTGTATCAGGGCACGACTTTAGTCGTGCCGAAGAAGCAGCAATCTAAGAATTGGGCTTTAGCCCCTGCCGCTTTCCGCTCTCGCCGCCTGCCGAATAATGTCCAGGATCTCTGGCGGACTACACTAGCGCGATGGCGGGGAGTGAGTGTCTTCGCTGAATTCGCACTCCAGCTCGGCGCATTCCCATGTCTCAACCTTCAGCGTGTGGTCCACTTCAGACAGGTAGAGCGTCCCTCCACAGGTGGGACACTCTCGAGAAGACAAGCGCGATTGATCGAACTGGCCGCCGGCAAAAATCCGTATAACCTTCGCCATCGCGGAAGATGCGATCGCAATCGCGCCGTTCGCACTGGTGGAATGGCCGGGTTTCTTCCGCTGCCGATCCCTCAAGCATGACTGGCCGCATTGGACAATGGTGGAGATCGCACAGAGGAAAGAACGTCATCTTGGGATGATGGTTCATGGTTCCTCCATGGAGGGATTTCCACGAGGCAAATTGGCAACGGCCCGGGAAAGCGGGACCCGGGAAAGCAGGAATAGACCTGCCGCAGACCGGCCTGAGATTAACCCGCCGCGCTGGTCGCTGCCGAAGCGCGGAACGACCGGGGAAGATCTGCCGGGTTGAATTCCACTCCGTCGGCAACCAGTTGCCTTGCCGTCTCCGCAAGGGATGCGCGTTTGGCAAGCAACTTATTCTCGGCGCCCTCGCGATCGCCGCTCGAAGCGAACTGCTCATACTTATCCAGATAGGCGATTTTACGGTCGTAGAGATCTATCTCTTGATGGATCGAGCGGAGAAAATATTTGTCATGCGGCACCGGCTTTTTCTGCGGTACTGGTTTTTTCATGGGGAACTCCTTGCAGAACGCTGAGCAGTTAGTTTCAAGCGCGAGAGCGGCCATCGATGGCAGCGTCACGCTTCATCCCGCTGTCACGGAACGATGTCGTGAGCGAGTCAATAGAGGCGACTGCCGAAGGGCAGAAGCCGAGAGCCGCCACCCCCCCCTCAAATCGAAGGTGACGGCTCTATCCAAGCTGCAAACACCGTCGCCTAACGGCCCTTGCCAAAGCCTCGCCGGGCGCCGCCGCCCGTGCTGGTCTTCCGGCTCTGAAAGCAGTTCTGGCAATACACTGGACGGTCCCCTCGGGGCTCGAATGGAACCGTGGTCTGCTGTCCGCACCCGGAACAGGTCACGGCTGTACTCTGCGCTGCATTGCGGTGGTACCCACCTCCGCCCCCGCCCGCTTGCTCGTTCTTCTTCGCCTGGCGGCATGTCTTGCAGCGCTTAGGCGCCGAATAACCACGTTCGCGGAAGAACTCCTGATCCTCAGCAGTGAATGTGAAGTTCTGCCCGCAATCGCTGCAAATGAGTTGCTGATCTTCAGCCATATTTCCCTTTCGTCCATACTTCAGGTGTGTGCTGCGTTGGATCTTTTGCCTCGGTGGCTCGCGATCGTGGCCGGCGGAACCGGTGCAAACTAAGTTGAGCTCCTTGCCTGGTTTCCTGCGTTTGCTACGCCGAATGCATCCCGTCTTGAGCTGCCAGACAAGGAATCGACTCTGTTGCGGTGGGCAGGCAAGAGATCTCGGAGAACCTCCGTGCCTGCCAAGTTGCAAGGGTCCTCGGCATCCAAACAGCAGCCAAACCGCTACCATCGCCGAGTATTGGAATCCACTGGCAGACGGGCGAGAACCGGGAAGATGCCTGACACGGCCTCATTCCCGGAGATGCATTCAGCTAGAGAGCCCGGACGTTCTCGGCCTGCCAGCCTTTCGGTCCCTTCACGACGTCGAACTCGACCGCCTGGCCTTCCTTAAGCGAACGAAATCCTTCACTCTTGATGGCTGAATGATGCACGAATACGTCATCGCCGTCTGCACGGCTCAGGAAGCCGAATCCCTTCGCGTCGTTAAACCATTTCACTGTACCCTGTTCCATAACTTTTCCTTTGTTGCGTGATGTATCGCTGAACTCAAGTGGAATTGTTTGCGAGTTGAGCGGGAAAGCAGAACAGGCAAGAACGCCAAGTCGGATTCGACGACCAGTATAAAGTGTACCACTATTTGGAGGCATAGCTGGGCGAAGGCGGGGAAATTCCGGCTCGAGTCAGGCGATTGCAGTGAGGCTCAACGGCGATTCAAAGGAGTTGCTGGGGGTTGGGGGCAGCAATTAGGAGAAGTGCGCCAGGAAGAGTATGCTCAATACTAAGGGGCATCAGCAGGATTTTTCTCTTCAGCCCTCCTCCTCCTTGTGTTTCCGGCGCAGATTTTTTGAAGTGCACCAAGCCTGCCCGAGCGGACGACACCAAGACGAGCTTGGCTCTCAAGCAAACGCACGATTACCGGGAATTGAGGCGCACATGCGATCTGAATTGGTGTATCTCGCCGGGCTCAAAATAGAAAACCGTTTTCTCTTGTCTGCTACGGTAATACGCGCCGTGCGCATGCTGCACATCAACTCCAGCCGGACCGAAGACACCGTCAATCGCGTCTTTGCCGAGGTGGCTCAGGGCCGCTACATCGACGTGAAACTGCCAAAGATTGCGCCACCCCCCGTCATCGAGGCATTAGTGGTTCCGCTGGCCTGACCGGCGTCGATCCCTCTCGGCATCCGCAACTACCTGGGAACCGGCAATCTCGCGCCCGGAGCGGGTGTACGACTGCGTTTGCGAAGAGGCTAACCGCCAGCGAATGAGATTGGCGGTGCGCGCGGAGATTGCGCGTGCCGATCCGGAGAAGCCAATTTTGCCCGCACCGATTGCCTATCGGGTAACCGGCAATAACCAAGTCAAAATTCCCGGTTTGCCAGCCGGTCGCCCGGAATCGGCGATCGAACGGCCTGGCATGCGACCTTTTCAGATCGCTGCCAAGCGTTCACTTTTGATGCGGGGATAAGCCTGAAACTGCGGCCTATGCCGCAATCTCGGTGGCTGTGCCTGCATTCACGCCGCGCACGCGGAAGTGCGCCATGTGGATGGAAAGCGCGCGTTCAATTTTTCGCAAATCGCCGCGCTCGGCGGGGCCGGCAAAGGTGGAAGCCACTCCTCTGGCCGAAGCGCGGCCGGTGCGGCCCACGCGATGCACAAAATCCTCCGCCACTTTGGGCAGATCGTAGTTGACCACGTGGGCCACGTTGGCCACGTCGATGCCGCGGGCGGCCACGTCGGTAGCCACCAGCACGCGGTGCCGGCCCTCGGAGAAGTTGCGCAGTGCCGAGTTGCGTTGCGCTTGCGAGCGGTCGCCGTGAATCTGGATGGCCGCATGGCCGGAGCGCGCCAGCCGCCGCGCGACCCGGTCGGCGCCGTGCTTGGTGCGCACAAAGACCAGGAAGCTGCCCTGCTCGGCGTTCAGCAGGTGCTCCAGAAGCTCCTGCTTCTTGTCTTGATCCACGCTGAAGGCGCGCAATTCGACATTCTCGGCCGGCTTCATCGTGGAGCCGATCTCGACGCGAACCGGGTTCTTGAGATAGTTGCGCGCCACATCGCGAACCGCACCTTCCAGTGTGGCCGAGTAGCACAGAGTCTGGCGCTCCTTGGGAGTCGTGGACGCAATGCGGCGAATGGCCGGCTCGAAGCCCATATCGAGCATGCGATCCACCTCGTCCAGCACCAGGATCCGGACCCCCGCGAGCCGGACCAGCTTGCGCTTGAGAAAATCTTCGAGCCGCCCCGGAGTGGCCACGATCAACCGCGCGCCGCGGCGAATGGTATCGAGCTGCTCTCGTTCCGGCATTCCGCCCACCACCAGCGCAACGGTCTGCGCCGAGCTCGAACGGATGGCCCGGAAGGCCTTCTCGACCTGCATCGCGAGTTCGCGCGTGGGCAGAACGATAAGGGCTTGCACTTGGGGGAGCGCATGCGCATCGCGTCCTTCCACCTTTTCGAACATCTCCACGATGGGAATGAGGAAGCTGAGGGTCTTGCCGGTTCCGGTCTGCGCCGTGGCCAGCACGTCGCGGCCTTCAAGCGCGGGAGGAATGGCCGCGGCCTGCACCGGCGTGGGAATCTTGAATTGGTTGGCTTCGATCCGGGCCATCAAAGCAGGGGAAAGTGAAAACTGTGAAAACTGAGTCGTCAAAATAGACAATCTTCCTGTTGGCTCCGGGAGCCCAAGATTTCAATGGGGGCCTGCAAACGGAGCCGGACATGAGAGGCGCGCAGCCGCACGAATGGGCGCGAGCCTTCTCTCAATAGATTTGCGTAAGGAAGAACCGAAAATGTCCCTAAGACTGGCGGCAGACATTCAAAAAATGCCTACGCCACGGAACTGACCCACGCTCGACGAAACGCCAACCGGCAAGCTGCCGATCGGCTCCCTTTTGCCGCGCAATTTTGTGCGCAATCCCGGCAAAGTTGCCAACCTTCTCATGAGGACAAGGTCGCTCTGTACATCTGGTCTTTTCTTTAGACCAGACGCCGAGTCGCCGGAGGAAACTCAAGGGCTACGCTGTAGGGGCTTGGGGAAATCTGTGCAAGGCAGAGTTGCCTTCAGGGGGCAAAGCGCCGCTCACGGCCAAATCACTGAGCGCAACTACAGTGTAGCATGGCTTGGCATCTTGCTCGCCGAAGGGTTGTGGTGCAGTTCAGGACCATCAAGCGCATGCGATCGTGCCGGGTCCCTGCGGATCGCGCGCCTACGCTGCGCGGACGCAAATCGCATGAAGCGATTTAGAGGCTCTATCGATTCCATTTAGGGTGCCGATGTTCAGTACATTTGTGCCGATTGAACGCGTCCTCTGTCGCTCTTGACGGCACATTCGGTATCAGTTCCAGCCGAGGCACGAAGGGTTGCGACCACGCGCAATCGGAGCATCGCCATTTCGCGGATTGCCTTGTGGGCGATAGGATTGTTCGCGTCGTTTCAGTCATATCCCCAACTCTACGCTCATTTTCACAACCAGGTCTCAGACTGCAAGAAGAAGAATCTTCCCGCGCCCCATCCTTTCTGTTATTCTGAGCGACCCTGAGCGAAGCCGAGGGGGAGTCGAAGAACCTGCTTCTTGAGATTTTTTGGGCGAAAGGGTGGGATAGCAAGCAGGCGGGCGTTCCGCTCATCGACGCTCTCGCGTTATCTCGCTATCCCACTCGGCAGCCGCGCCTCGGCATTCGCTCCCCGGTCCTGGTCCGAGAGATCCTCAGTGCTCCTTGCGGAGCGCCGGGTTTTTGCGGGGCGGACACGTGGATTCGCGAATCACAAGTTCCGGAAGAACGGTCAATATCCGCGGGACATCGATTTCTCCACGAATCCGTTGCAGCAGGGTATGCGCGGCCAAAGTGCCCATGCGAACCAGCGGCTGGCGTATGGTCGAAATGCTGGGATTGTGGAAGGCCGCGCTTTGGATATCGTCGAATCCCATCACGGAAATGTCTTCCGGAACGCGCTGCCCGCTGTCGCGAATGGCCCGGATGGCTCCGATCGCGGCAATGTCGTCGTAGCAGACCAGGGCCGTAAATCCGGCCTTCCGCCGCAGCAGTTCGTTGGCCGGATCGAGTCCCAGTTCCGGAGTGGAGATGCGCGACTTGAGCAGCACCGTCAATTCAGGCCGCACCGGGATGCCGAGTTCCGCGGCCACGGCCTGCAAACACTCCCAGCGCTCGTCGGCATCGGAGCTGTGGCTGCCGCCGCGCATGAAGGCGATCCTGCGATGGCCGAGACTATACAAGTGGCGCATCGTAAGCTCGGCCGCGCGCCGCTGGTCGAGAACCACGTTGGTCACGCCCTCGATCTCGCGATGCCCCGCCACCACCACGGCCGGCGCCTTCAAACTGTGCTCCAGCACCGTGTCGATGAAAATGAAGCCTTCAACGGACCGCTCCCGGAGCATGTTCGGGTATTCTTCGATCAAATCCGGTTTGCGGCGATGGCTCGCCGTCAGGTAAAAATAGCCCTCTTCGATGAGAAAGTCCTCAACGCCGGCAAGGATCTGTGTCGCATAGCTGTCGTTCAATTCGGGCACCAGCACGCCGATGGTGTAGGACTGCCGCTTGCGTAGCGACCGCGCGTAGAAGCTGGGGTGGTAATCGAACTTGTAGGCTGCGTCCTTCACCCGTTCTCTGGTGTTTTGCGGGATCGCCTGCACGCCCGGCGCGTCGTTGAGCACCAGCGAGATGGTGGCTGGGGACAGATCGAGGTACTCACCTAAAACCCGCAGACTTACCGGCTTTCCCGGCTCCGGCTCGCGTCTGGGCCTGAGCCTGGGACGGGGTTTTGTCCTCTTGGGCATGCACACCTTTGTAGCACGCCGCGGGCGGGTTTGAAATGGCCCATAATGGGTTAGTTTGAAGGAAGTCGTCGCTCAGGGGCTAAAGCCCAATCTTGATTTGGGCATTTGGCGGCGCCCTTCGGCAAGCTCAGGGCAGGCTAGAAGTCGTGCCCTTTCGCGAGAGCTCCGCTACCGGCGCCCGGGATTACGGCTCCTGCGGCGCCGAGGCGCCGAGTTTGGCCTCGCGCACCTTCAAATGGTCGTACCAGGTGAACTTCAGAATCGCCGCAGTCGCCAGAACCACCGCCAGGGTGATGGCCGCCCGTGTGAATTCCTGGATCACAACATAGATGGGCAAAACCACCAGGGCGATCTGCCAGACGATGCCCACGACGATGTTGAACATATCGCGGGGAAAATCCCGATTGCGCTCAAAGCCGGGATCCTCGGCCAGAACCTTTTTGAGCACCGGTCCCCAAAAGCCCCACGGCCGCACGCGCCGGTAAAAGTCCATGAGCACGGCGTCTTCTTCCGGCTTGGTGAGCAGCGTGCCCAGCAGGCAGCCGATGAGAGAGATCCCCAGCACCAGCGGGAAGATGATCGTGACTTCGAGATTGACGGGATACCTGGCCTCGAAGCTCTCGACGATGGGCAGCTTGTCCAGCAAGCCCGGGAAGGCCAGCACCAGCGCGGAGCCGATGCCGGTCATCATGCCCCAGAAGTAGCCGAAGCCGTTAAAGCGCCACCAGTACCATTTGAGGACATTGGAGGCCGTGTAGCCGCCCCACAGCCCGGAGACGATCCACAGCACCACCGAGTTGACGCTGGTGACATACCATCCGATCAGGACGCCGAGCACGACGACAACGAAGGAGCTGAGATAGGCCAGGCGGACGTAGGTCTTGGGCGAAGCATGGGGATTGATGTAGCGCTTGTAGATGTCATTGACGAAGTAGGGCGGCGCGGCGTTGACCGTGGCGGCAAAGTTGGACATGAAGGCCGCCAGCAGTCCGGCGATCAGGAAGCCAAGCAGACCCACGGGGACGAACCGGCCCAGGGCCATGGGCAGCACCGTTTCAAAGTCCAGATTTGTGCCCATCGCGCGGAGTTCGGGGCCGAAGAAGGCTGCCGCCAGCACCGTCAGGCCAATGATGAGGAAGTAACGGGGCGGTGTGAGCACGATGTTGACCCAGGCGCTCATCATCGACGCCTCGCGCGGATTCTTGCTGGAGAGCACGCGCTGCATATCGTAGTTGGGCGCCGGTCCGGCAGCCGAGATCAGGATGCCTTTGAAGAGCAGCATCATCACAAAGAAGCCGAAGAGTTCGTACTTGTCCGCCGCGATCTTGGCGGTGGCCGCGGGCAGAAAGGTTGACCAGTCCAGGCCGAGATGCCAGCCGAAGAAGATGTTGTCCCAGCCGGCCGGAACCACTTTGCGCAGGGTATCGGGAGAGACCTTGATCATGGCGATAATGCCCACGGCAAAGCTGGCGATGGCCAGGATGAAGAACTGGACAACTTCTGTAATGACGACGCTGATCATGCCGCCCTTGATGACGTAGATGGCAGTGATAGAAACCAGGATCAGTGCGTACTGGTTGGGCGAGAGATGAAAGGGCAGGAACTCCGCGGCAAACTTGCCGATGCCCTTGAAGCCGTAGGTGAAGAAGCCGATGATGCTCACAAACGCGTAGACCACCACGATCAGATGCGACAACTGCGCGCCGAGGCCGGTTCCGAAGCGCGTCTGGATCCACTCCGCGCCTGTCATCACCTTGGAGCGGCGCAGCCAGCTGGAGAGATAGACCATCAGGAAGATCTGGTTGAAGGTCGGCCAGAGCCAGGGAATCCAAACGCTCTTCAGGCCGTAGACGAACATCCAGTAAACCAGCAGCATGGTGCCGCTGATGTCGAACATTCCCGATGCGTTGGAGATGCCCAGCATATACCAGGGCATCTTGTTGCCGCCCAGGAAATAGTTCTGCATGCTCTGCGAAGCGCGGTGGGAAACCCAGTAGCCAATCAGCACGGTCGACAAAAGGTAGGCCACAATAATGCCGACATCCAAAGCGTGAAGATGCATAGTCACCCAATTTCTTAGAGCGTATGAAGCTGGTGGTTCTCCGAGCGGCCCGGAGGTCTCAATCCTCGCGACGAGGTCCCCCGAATGAGAACATTTCAAGTTAAATTCGTCAAGGACGAGGAGTCACCGCGGCCCACTCTGCGGACGCCGATGCGCTCCACCGCCGGCGCCGGAGATTGGACCGCACCGGAAGCCTTCCGCGCGCCAATTCCGCTGCGCGTTGCGCACCCGAGGCAGCGCCTGAAGGCCGCGATCGATGCCATGCGAAGTGCGCCGGCGGCGACTTCGAAGTCGCCGCTTTTGCCTTCGGATTTCCCACTCTGTTTGGTGCGAATCAAGTATACTTATCGCGCTCCAGTTGTCAAAGAACTTTGCTCTACAAAAACGTTTAAGCGTCTAAGCATAGACCCCTCTGGAGGCTTCATCCATCCGGGCCAGGCTTGAAAGAGAAGAAAGCTATGAAATTCGGGACCTTCGACGACCAGAGCCGCGAATACGTCATTACGCGGCCCGACACACCATTGCCTTGGATCAACTATCTGGGATGCCAGGATTACTTCGGGATCATCTCCAACACCGCCGGCGGCTACTCGTTTTATCGCGACGCCAAGCTGCGCCGCCTCAGCAGGTACCGCTACAACAACGTGCCCATGGATTCGGGCGGGCGCTACATCTACCTCCGCGACGGCGAATCGGGCCGCTTCTGGTCGCCGTCCTGGCAGCCCACGCGCCACGAGGCGAGCAACTATTCGTGCCGTCACGGCCTGGGTTACTCGGTCATCGGCTCCGATTACGAGGGCATCCGCGCGCACACGCGCTATTTCGTCCCGCTCGACGAGAACCTTGAGATCTGGCAGACCACAGTCTCGAATCTCCGGCCCGCAAAGGCGCGCATCTCCGTCTTCGCCAACATCGAGTTTTGCCTCTGGGACGCGCAGGACGACGCCACCAACTTTCAGCGCAACTTCAATACCGGCCAGGTCGAGGTGGAGGACGGCGTCATCTATCACAAGACCGAGTATCGCGAACGCCGCAACCACTTCGCCTACTTTGCCTGCTCGCAGAAGACCGCCGCTTTTGAGACCAGTCGCGACGCCTTCCTCGGTCCCTATCGCGGATGGGACCGGCCGGCCACCGTCGAGATCGGCCAGCTTTCTAGCTCCATCGCTCACGGCTGGTCTCCCATCGGCGCCCATCAGGTCGACATCGAGCTCGAGCCGGGCGAAACCCGTCAGATCGTCTTCCTCCTCGGTTACCACGAGAATCCCGAGGACCAAAAGTTCGACCCGCCCGGCTCGCAGACCATCAATAAAAGTCTGGTAAAGCCGACGATCGCGAAGTGCCTCCAGGCCGGCGAGGCCGACCAGGCCTTCGCGCGCCTGCGCAGCTACTGGGATGGCCTGCTGAACATCTTCCAGGTCGACACCCCCGACATCCATACCAACCGCATGGTCAACATCTGGAATGCCTACCAGTGCATGGCCACCTTCAATCTTTCGCGCTCGGCTTCGTTCTTCGAGTCGGGCATTGGCCGCGGCCTGGGCTTCCGCGACTCCAACCAGGATCTGCTTGGCTTTGTGCACATGGCGCCGGCGCGCGCCCGCCAGCGCATCCTCGATCTGGCCTCCACACAGTTGCCCACGGGCGGCGCCTATCACCAGTACCAGCCCCTGACCAAGCGCGGAAACAACGACATTGGCAGCGGCTTCAACGACGATCCGCATTGGCTGATCGTCGGCGTCTCGGCCTATCTGAAGGAGACCGGCGACTGGAGCATTCTCGACGAGCCGGTGCCGTACGACAACGAGCCGGGCTCGGAAACGCCGCTCTACGAGCACCTCGAACGCAGCTTCAATTACACGCTGTCGCGCCTTGGGCCGCACGGACTGCCGCTCATCGGCCGCGCCGACTGGAACGACTGCCTGAACCTGAACTGCTTCTCCTCCACGCCAGGCCAGTCCTTCCAGACGACGACCAACAAGGATGGCAAGGTCGCCGAGTCGGTCTTCATCGCGGGCTTGTTCGTCCACTCCGGCCGCGAACTGGCGGCAATCGCGAGCCGCCGCGGACTGGAGGCGGATGCCGCATCCTATCTGGCCGAAGTTGCGAAGATGGAGTCGGTGATTCTGGAGCACGGCTGGGACGGCGAATGGTTCCTGCGCGCCTACAACGACTTCGGCGGCAAGATCGGCTCGAAGGAGTGCGAAGAGGGCAAGATCTTCATCGAGTCGAACGGCTACTGCACATTGGCCGGCATCGGCTTGAACGACGGCAAAGCCGCCAGCGCGCTGGCCGCCGTCGGCGAGCATCTGGCCACCGAGCACGGCATCGTTGTGCAGCAGCCGGCCTACTCCCACTACTACCTTGAGATGGGCGAAATCTCCTCCTATCCGCCCGGCTACAAGGAGAACGCAGGCATCTTCTGTCACGTGAATCCCTGGGTGATGATCGGAGAAACGCGGCTGGGCCACGGCGATCGGGCGCACGATTACTACACGCGCATCAATCCCTCGGCGCGGGAAGAGATAAGCGAACTGCACCGCTGCGAGCCCTACATCTATGCGCAGATGATCGCCGGCAAGGACGCGCCCACCTTTGGCGAAGCCAAGAACTCCTGGCTCACCGGCACCGCGGCGTGGAACTACTACGCCATTGTGCAGTGGATCCTGGGCGTGCGCACCACGCTCGACGGGCTTGAGATCGCGCCGGTCATTCCTGCCAGTTGGCCCGGTTTCACCGCCACGCGCATCTTTCGCGGCGTCACCTACAGGATCTCGATCGAGCGCCAGGGCCCCGGAAACCAGATCGCATTGACCGTGGACGGAGCGCCGATTGAAGGCAACATTGTGCCGGCTCCCGCGGATGGCCGCAAAGAAGTAACGGTCAAGGGAGTGTTGAGCTAGTACTACAAGTTGCAGATAGGTTTTTGCGGAGGGAGCAGGGGCCTTCAGGCCCCTGAAAGAACCGCAGAAAAGGGGGCCTTTAGGCCCGGGCCCTTGTCCTTTTGCGGCGTTTCACCGAAGTACAACTGTAGTACTAGGCTTATTCGCAAGTGGCGCGTTGCGGGTAGCGCCGGTCTCCTAACCGGCTTCTATGAGACGGCCGTCCAAGTCAAGGTGTTTTTGTTTTTTCCTTTATTGGAATGTTTTTGCTTTTGCCTTTGTTTTTGCGGTTGCCGTTGTTTTTCGGATTCATCTCGGGCTTCT
>Ga0182013_10001057_pt1 | contig 38179 bp, 33 predicted proteins | sample 612S2MmetaG_FD_120487 | JGI IMG/M metagenome (GOLD analysis project Ga0182013, IMG submission 120487) | Permafrost microbial communities from Stordalen Mire, Sweden - 612S2M metaG | ecosystem: Environmental > Terrestrial > Soil > Wetlands > Permafrost | place: Sweden: Stordalen | collected... | reverse complement strand
GTCTGCCGATCAATCGTGCGGAAGTTGCTCATCGCGAGCCGGTCCTCATGATGGGAGAATCAACCCGGCAATTTCTATCGCAATTGGTGTCGTGGCACCCGTTAAGCCCGACAGGCTGCTAGGGCATCAATGAACGCGCGCAAATGGAAGGAAACCATATCCCACAGGCTCCATAGGCCGCCACCGGACAATCCGGTGGCGATGCCATCATGAGCTAGCGGGGACTGGGATGGAATATGCAGGCCCATGATTCAGCCTCTAAGACCTAGCATTTGTATGTGGGTATGCAAAGTATAATATCGCCTTCCAAAACCTTGCGAATGTCGGCCTGGAGGTCCGGGTAATCCAGCTTCGTCGCCAGGTCGGTAAGCGGGCGCCCCGCATCGGTCGGGATAATGTTGAAAAGCTCGGAGGCCGATGGCGTGAAACTGCGGATGACCAGATTTTGATCCAAAAAAACCGTCGCGATCTGCGTGCTGACAAAAACATTGCGCAGATCGCTATTGGCGCGGTCCAATTCTTCCACCTTATCGGAGAGTTCGTGGTTGACGGTTTGCAACTCCTCGTTCAACGACTGCAACTCTTCCTTGGAGGACTCGAGCTCTTCGTTGCTCGACTGCATTTCCTCGTTCAAGGAAACAAGCTCTTCGTTGGTGGACTTCAATTCCTGAAGCGTCGTCTCGTACTCCTCGATCGTCGATTGCAGGCGATCGCGGGTTTCGCGCAATTCGCCCTCGAACGCCGCCGTCCCATCCGCGATATCGCTCGCCTTGGCGGCCGCCTCCTCGCCGCTTGGCGCGCGCCCCTGTTCGTCGAACAGGACCAGGAACAGCCTTCGGTCGCCGATCGCGTCCGACAACGGCTCCACGATCAGGGAGATCAGTTCGGCACCGCCATCCTCGGACTCGACTTTGAGGTTCCGTCGCTTCACGGCGCGACGCATTTCGATCGCCTCGCGCAGCGCGCCGCGCAATTCGAGACGCAGCCCCTTGCGCGCCATCGGCAAAAGCTGGCGGTTCGGCGCTCCTGGCGACGCTTCGAGCCATTTCCCCGTGCGCGAGGAAAAATAGACAATATCGCCCTCATCGGTCACGACGACATGCGGCGGCGCGAATTGATCCAAAACACGTGACTCGACGGACTGGCGCAGTTGAGAGCCGGATCGAGCGCTGTCCGCCCTAGGCAAGTGAATTCCGAACGAGGTTGGGCGCCATCCATGGGCGACGAACGGCATGCGCGTCTCCGGACCAATGTCGCGGGCCTGGAACAGACAATGCGTCTTGTCGACCGGCGCGAATAGATCGGTGAAGCGACGGATGGACTCGGACATCCCAAGGAACAAAAAGCCATGTGTTTTCAGCGCATAACGGAAGACCGGAAACATTTGCCTTTGCGCTTGCGCGTTGAAATAGATCAAAAGATTTCGGCAAGAGATCAAATCCATGCGGGAAAAAGGGGGATCGCGTAATATGTCGTGCGCCGAAAAAACGCAAAGATCGCGCACCTCCTTGGCGACCACATAGCCGCCGGGGTCGGCGGTGAAAAAGCGTTGCCGCCGCTCCAGCGAAACGCCCTCCATCAATGCCTCTGGATAGCGCCCCGCGCGCGCCGTGTTCAGCGCGGCGTCATCGACCTCGGTGGCGAAGATCGTCACGCGCGGCGTGGCGCGAAGCTTGGCCATGTGTTCGCGCAGCAGGATGACGATGGAAACGGCTTCCTCGCCCGTGGCGCAGCCCGGCGCCCAAACCCGCACCCAATCGCCAGGACCTTTTTTCTCGAACAAGCGCGGAATGACCGTTTGTTCCAGCGCGGCGAACGCGTCCTCGTCACGAAAAAAACTCGTGACATTGATCAGAAGGTCGCGAAACAGCAGCCCGGCTTCATCGGGGTTTTCACGCAAATACCCGACATAATTCTCGACGGCTTCACATTGCCGCGCCTGCATGCGGCGTTGGACGCGGCGCATGAACGTCCGCGTCTTGTATCCGCTGAAATCATGCCCCGTCTGACTGAAAAGAATTGCACAAATCGCCTCCCGCGCCTCGGCGACGGCGCGACCATCGTCATTTGCGCGCGGGCGCCCCACAAGCGCCTCGAATTTGTCGAAACTTCCCATATTTTCAACGAGTTTCGACGCCATCGCGTCGACCGGGATCGCGAAATCGACCAGGCCGCTCGCGATGGCGCTGTCCGGCATTCCCGAGAAGCCAGGGCCAGAAGAATCGGTCGCCTGCGCCAGCGTCACGCCGCCATATTCCTTGATCGCCTTGACGCCAAGAACGCCATCGGCGCCGCTGCCGGAAAGAACTACCCCCACCGCGTATTCGCCCTGATCTCGCGCCAGGGAACTGAAGAATATATCGATCGGCTTACGCTGATGATCGATGGCGTCTGTTGGCTCCAAGCGCAGGCGCCCATCGGCGATGGTCAGGATCGCGCCGGGAGGCAAGATGTAGACTTTGTCCTTTTCGACCGGTTGATCGTCATGAGCGACATCGACCTCTAAGGTCGTGTGGCGGGCGAGGATTTCGGTGAGAAGGCTTTTCCGGTCGGGCGCCAGATGAGTGATAATGACGAAAGCCATCCCCGGAGCCGGCGGCATCGCCTGGAAGAAATTCTCCAACGCGCGAAGACCGCCGGCGGAGGCGCCAATGCCGACGATCGGGAACGGAGCGGCGTTTCTTTCGGGATTGATCGCCAATTTAGTGGCCCATTTTCGCGCGAGACTCATGAAAGTTATTCATGCCCGCCGGTTTGGCAATGTCGCCAATAGTCGTCGACGCTCGCGAAGGCGGATAGCCCATCGCACTCGCGGGACGTGCGGGCAATCGGCGCATTTCCAATCGTGTACGTAAAGAACACAATTTCAAGCACGACGGCCGGACTGTATCAATAATTGAAAAGCTGCGATGGCTTGGGTACGGGTTTCGGAGTGAATAAAGTGATCACCATGGAGCAATGTAAAATTTTCTCGGGGCTCCTGTCGTACGAAATGGTGGTGGGCCCGGCCCCGTCCCCTAAGCATCGCGCGCGGCTGACTGGCTATCTCCTCAATCTGAAATGGGGCCAGGCGACGGTTCGCGAGATGATCGTCGCCGACATCCGCGTCGCGCTGGACCTTGGAGCGTTAAATCGCGCGGCGGATTTGCTGGTTGTGTTACGGCTCTTCCTTTCCGACCACCCCGAAGCCAGAAAACGTCAAGATCGAAACGTCGTCGATTGGCGCCCAGTTCCGATGCAAGAGCCAAAGTGCACGGACGCCCCGTCGGCTTCGATGCGCGACCGCGCCGACGCTCCCAAAATATTCTCGGCCAGCCGCATTGAGACGTATAGGAAGGCGCTGCAACAATAAAATGCTTCCCCCAAGCATTTCGGACGGTGGATTGATATCGCGTCCGCAACGCTCGCCGCCGCTCCCAAGTGATGGCCGACCGGCGTTATTGGTTTTCGTGCGCTCGAACGGCGCTCTTCGCGACTAACGGTGATCAATATTTTGGGGGTAGAGAGCGCGAGCGGCCTGATGTGTAATTCATCGTCGAGGATATGATTGAAAGTCGGCGCATATCGTCGCGCCAATTTCTCAAATTTCATTTGAACGCTGACATCCGATCAAACTGCAATTCGCCGCCTGCCAAAGACGTCGTGTAAGCGGCGGTTCCAGCCAATGGAAATGGGACAGCCGGCGCCTCAGTTCGCAAGAGCGGCCGAATGACGCGGCGCAAGCTCCGCCCGCGAATGGGCTAGCGCGCGACGGGAAACGAAAAAACCGGTCGCGCCACTCCCCCATCCATTATCGCCCCTCATGGGTCCGACGCCTCTCGTTAACCTGATCGCGCAATACGCTGGAGGCCTTGAACGACACGACGCGGCGCGCCGAGACCGGGGCCGCGACTCCAGTCTTGGGATTACGGCCAGGGCGTTCCTTCTTCGAGTGTATGTGGAACGAGCCAAATGATCTCAGTTTCAACTCTTCTCCCGAAGCGATCACATCCAGGATTTCGGTCAGCACCAAATCCACCAAGTCGACGGATCGGACGCCTGATACTCCGAGGCGCCGTTGAACCGCCTCGGCGAGCGCGGCGCGCGTCACGCTGTTGGGAGTCCTGGTGGCTCGGTCGGTTGCAACCGGTAGTTCGATGTTCATTGGATGCGTCTCCCTCTGTGGTTCAATTGAATGGCGCGTGGACGAAGATTGAACATTGCTGACGCTGGGCGCGCTCCGTTCCGCGCTGATCGCCCGCGACACGGCGAAGCTGAGAAAAGCGCGAATTCGCCGGCGAGGGCCGCCCACGGAATGGCGTCGCGTTCGCCTAAGATAGAGCATCGGAAAGCCGTGCTTGATCAAGCTCGTATATATACGTACTCGCCGAAATGGCGGCTTGAAGAGGCGCGGTCGGAGACCGCGCCCAATGAAAATTCGCCGTTGTTCAGTGACGTGTTTTCCGTATAATTTCCACGAGAAGCACGCGGCGACGCGAAAATCCGCGGCGACTCATCGATTTCACTGGCGCGCCAAAGGGGATTTGAGCCCCTATTTTCGCCGTGAAAGGGCGAAGCGTTCGCATTGACGACACCGTCGGCGGGCGAAATTTTTCTTGAGTTTCACTTTGTTTTACTCAGCCGAGTGGGTTCGTTTTCCTCGATCCCTTCGACTCGAGGGAGTGAAAAATGGACAAATGCGAAAATAGGTCAGTCGGGGGTTGGCTTGGCAACGCCGGGCTCGTTTCGCTGATCCTCGAACTCGCCCGACGGCCGATCACGGCGAAAACTCGGTGGCCCGAGCCAAATTGGCTTGACGGGCCCTCGCGTTGAGGCGGCGGGGGGACCGCGCGCCTAGCGGCGTCTTCACAAAGGTCAGCGTGACGAGCACGCCGTGATCACCGAACAACTTCCGCTTCCGCAAAACACGGCGCTCTCCCCGCCGTTGTCGGTCAAAAAAATTCGACCAGTGAAAGCGAGCGTCAATGCTTGCATCGACGGCGATCTCGTGAGTCAAAGGATGGTGTTCGCGAGGTCATGGCCATTGGCGAGGAGCGGCGGCGGGGCGATTGGCGAAGCTGTTAAATTGTCTCGATCATCGGAAATGCAGACGCGATGGGGAAAACGGCCAGACCGCCTCGCGCCCATCTGTTCATTAAGCTATTGTTCATATTGGTGCGGTTGCAGGAGTCGAAATGTCTTCGCAACACATTGATTTAAATATATATATTTTTCGCAGAAAATTTTTATACCAACAAATATACCAACAATTTTTGGCGATTATGTAGTTTGCGAACCACGGCGAATCAGGGTAGGTTGAGAACCGGAGGCCACTCAACCGGAGATTCGATATGTCTGGCATTAATGAAAAGGCGCTAGGCGCTGGATTGGCTGGCGGGGCAATCGCCGTCGCCATGCTTGAAACCTTGGTCGAAAAGAACATTCTTTCCGTCGCCGACGCCCGTAATGTTCTGGGGAGAGCCCTCACTATTTCCAGTCAATATTCCACAATTCCGGAGGGACGAGAAGCTATGGCAACTATCGGAATCTTGCAACATGGGCGGTTCCCCCAGAGCGGCTAAGAAAAATAGCTCAACTAGACCTTTTTCTTGAAGGTTTGTCATCTCCGGCATCCTTGTGAGTGTCTGATGCGGAGTGTTCTCCGCCTGATGGCTTATGCTGCGCGACCTTCTTGAGCACGTCGTCAAAATGCGCGGGGTCGTCGTCGCAGCCGAGTTCGCGTGCGGCTTTCATGAATCGCTCAGATTGAGTTATATTAGAGCCCGCTTCCTTATTGGGCATTTTTGACATGTTTCGCCTCTATGTCGATGAAGTTGGGACCGCGAGTCTAACGCATCTAGACCAAGACAAGCACAGATATCTGAGCCTCACGGGCGTGGCCATTGATATCAGGCACGCGGCAGATGCGCTTGAGCCAAACATGAATTGGATCAAGGCAAGCGTGTTAAACCACGATCCTGACTCTCCAATCATATTCCACCGCACCGATATCATGGGGTTTGGCGGACCATTCGAATGCCTAAGGGATGAAGCAATTAAATCAAGGTTCGATAGAAGCATATTGAGGCTTTTCATTAGTACCGAGTTCAGAATTATAACAGCCATAATAGATAAGAAGGCGATGATAACAAATACGCATTGGGACAACAAAGAGCCATATCACTACCTAATGGATATTTTGGTAGAAAAATACACCCAGTTGTTAGAGCGCAATCACGTGATAGGGGATATAATGCCGGAAGGGCGGTCCCCCGGTCAAAACAGATTGCTACAAGAAGCATTCACTAAAACTAGAAACAAAGGAACGTTCTATGTTAGTTCCGACAGAATTAAGTCTGCTATCAGGTCCGAGAACCTAAAATTTAGAAGCAAAAAAGATAATATTGCCGGCTTGCAGTTGTGCGACTTGTTAGCTCATCCAAGTCACATTATCGCTCGCGATCTTGTTAGACACGAGGTTCGGCTTGGCGCGTTCACAACTAGAATACGAGAAATTATGATTGGAACTAAATATGACAGATCTGCTACCGGGAAAATTATAGGATATGGAATAAAGTGGGCTTCTTGAGAAGCAAAGGCGGGGCTTTCGCCCCGCCTGATGGGTTGGTGCACCATCCGCTACCGACCGCCGTAGCATCGGATTGACCGCAACATAATGTTGCCCCCCCGATTCGTCAAGCCCGAATCGTTATGCGCATGTACTACTTAGTCCTAGAAGTCAACCTATTGGACGTTAGCGCCTTGATAGGTCAATCGCTTGCCTTGGATGCCCTTCAGGGCACGGCTGGCGCGCTCTTGATCCTCGCAACCACGGGCCGAGCGGTTGCTGTAGCGGAAATCAAATTCCGCGACATAGCGGTGAAGGTGCTTCTCCTTGCAATGCTGATAGACGCCCTTCATGCCGCGCTTGAACACGCTGTAATAGCCCTCGACCGTGTTCGTATGCACGTCGCCGCGCACGTATTCTTCCTTGCCGTGGTTGACGCTTTCATGGCTGGCGAAGTCCTTGCCGAGGTCGTGATACTGGCCAGCTTCGTCGGTCATGATAGCGGTCTCTTTCGCGACGTTGGCCTTGATGATCGGGATAAGATCAGAAGCCTTCGTGCCTTCCACATGGAAGGAACGAACTTCGCCGTTCGCACGATCCACAAGCGAGAGAACCGCGTTCTTGTGGCCATAGCCACGCTTTTTCACAGCGCCGGGCTTTTGACCAATGAAGGTCTCGTCCACTTCCACGACGCCGCCGGGGCCGCCCATGGGAGCAAGCGCGCCAGAGCGCATTGCCTCGCGGATGCGATGAGCAAGGAACCACGCCGTCTTGTATTGAACCTCAAGCACGCGGTGCAATTGATGCGCGCTAATGCCCTTCTTCGAGCTACAAAGCAGGTGAACGGCTTGCAGGCACTTGTGTAACGGGACGTGAGCGCTCTCGAAAACTGTGCCGACCTTCACGGTGAATTGCTTGCGGCAATCCGAGCATTTGCGGAGACCAAGGCGAGTCTTGCGCAGGTCGTAATGCTTTCCGGAGACGGAACCGCAATGAGGGCAACCCGGGCCGTTCGGCCACAGCAAAGCCTCAAGATGGGCGAAGGCAGCGGTTTCGTCGTGGAAGTGGGCTTGCGAGAGAACGGACATTGATCTAGCTCCTTGACTCTCAAGCTATATCATCTTTCGTGGTTCGTCAACTACATAATCGCCCAATTTTTTCCGCTAGAGCGGTGCCGGGTTCTCTTTTCGTGCCGCGCCGGCATGGGCGAAGCCCGTCCGCCTCACGTCTCATACAAATACCGCTGGAACCCGACGAACGTCTCCCTAATCACGGGAACGCCGCCCAAGGTCGCCGCCGCTTCGTGCGTCGAGCCATATTTTAGCGCAATAAGCGCGCCGAGCTTGTCTTGATCCAGTTCTTCGACGCCTTGGCTCACATATTGCGCCAGCACGAAGTCGAGGAAGGCTTGCAGCTTGTCGTCGTAATGCGTCGCGATGCGGCTTTTGCCGGCTTCCGCCCGTTCGCTTCGGGTCTTTGGCGCCTGGGTGAAGGCGACATAGGCGAGAACGTCGAAAATATCGCTGTTTTCGGCGTTGATCGCCCGCTTAATTTCGGCGAGTTGCGCGCCGCCGTAGCCTTTTTCGGATAGGCCTTGCAACAGCGCCTTGCGCGTGTCCGGCCGGCTCCAGACGCGCCGCAACTCGTCTTCGTCCTTGAAGAAGTGCGGAAGCTCGCCGAACAGGCTTTCGACGAATTGCGCCGCCGACATGGGCCTTCCGTCCGGGCTCCAGAAGCTTGTCGCGACCATGTTTTGAATGGTGCGCTCCTTGCCGTCGGCGAGCCTGATCTTGATTCTTTCCGGCCTTCCGTTCTCGCCTTCTTCGCCCCCGTCGCCTGGAGGGGTCGGCGGCTCATCGTCGCCGGGTCGCGGTCTTGGCGGTCCGGGCGGTTCCGGCGGCTGCGGCTCGCCGTCCCATTCCGGGTCGTTGAAATGCTCATAGGCCTTCACGAAGTCATAGATCGTGAAAAAGTCCTTGCCGTCATAAAGCCGCGTGCCGCGCCCGATGATTTGCTTGAATTCGATCATCGAATTGACGGGGCGCATCAAGACGATATTGCGGACGTTGCGCGCGTCGCCGTCAGGCCAATCTGCAAGGCCGGCGAGAAATATTCGAGAATCCCGCGCCATGTGCTTTCGTCGCGCGCGCCGCCGCGATGGCATTCGTCGATGATGATGCAATCGAAAAAGTCGGGCGGATAGTCGCCGAAGTTCGGCGCGGGCTCGCCGTTGGCGTCGCGCCCGCTCATGAAAGTCTGGAAGATCGTAAAGAACACGCTTCCATTCTTTGGCACGCGGCCCTTTTTGGCGATTTCGTCCGGCTTGATGCGCACGAAAGCGTCTTCGGAAAAGGCGGCGAAAGAGTTGAAGTCGTTATAGGCTTGATTGGCGAGGTTGTTGCGGTCCGCCAGAAACAGGATGCGCGGGCGGCGCGTCGGCTCGCCGGAAAGATTCCATTTCGCCTCGAAAAGCTTCCACGTAATTTGAAAGGCGATGCTGGTTTTTCCGGTTCCAGTCGCCAGCGTCAACAGCACGCGATTGCCGCCGTCGGCGAGCCGCTCCAGCGTCTTGTTGACGGCGTTCGCCTGATAATAGCGCACGGTCCAGTCGCTGCCCTTTTCGACGAAGGGGACGGCGGCGAAACGGTCGCGCCAGGCGTTTTCCTTCGGGAAGGCGAGCGCCCAAAGCTCTTGCGGCGAGGGCCAGGCGGAAACGTAAGTTTCCGCGCCCGTTTGCATGTCGATTTGGTAAACGCTGGCGCCATTGGTCGAAAAGGCGAAGCGGGCTTGCAATTTTCCCGCGTAATTCTTGGCTTGGCCAACGCCTTCCGTATCGGGAAGGCCGCGCCGCTTGGCTTCGATGACGGCGAGCTTGGTGTTGCGATAGATCAACACATAATCGGCAATGTCTGGCTTTGCCCGCCGGCCCGCGCCCTCCAACCGGCCCGGCGCGATGACTTCGCGGCGAACGCGGCTGGCGTCCACCACGCCCCAACCGGCGGCCTTTAGCGCGGGGTCGATCAATTCGGCGCGGGTTTCGGCCTCGTTCATGCGAACAAGCTTCCTTGCGGCGAGCTTTCGACCTTTCGGCCCCGGCCCGCCGGCTTGCAATCCTTGTCTCTGAGAAGCCGTAACGCCTCAAAGAATTTGTGCCGAGGAATCGTGCTCTTCTTTTCATGCCAATTTTCACGAGCTGCACGCACAATATCTTCGCCTGTCGGTGAATGGCCTTCGAGCAACAGGTTGTTCCAGGCGGCGTACACAGTGGCGAACAGTTCGGCCTCTTGCATATCCATTGGGACGAAAAGATCGATGATGCGTTCGATCTTTTCACGCTTGGCTGGCTCAATCAGGCGAGCCGAGTCCAAAAGCTCATCATAGTTGGCCATGGTTACGAATTGATAGCCACCGCCCGACTTTCGAGGGAAGCGAAAATGCTTGCGCGCTTCTGCCCATTCCTCCGCCGCCAGCATATGCGGAAAGTCGTTGGGGCCGGCGGCGTCCTTGATCGGAGTCCTGCCAAGATCGAAGTCGGCTTCCGCTTCCACGAGATGAAGGATTTTCTGCGCCTTGACGTGACCAAACGTCTTGTCGTGATGCAAATACGTCTGAATTTCAGAACTGGAAGCACCTTCAGTCGTCAGAATATGTAAATAAGGCGTCACTCATCGGCGACGACGTCTTAATTATTGGCCTATTGAACCTTGTACCGTCGCTTGATTTTCAAGCGATAGTGGATGCACTACCTATAGATGCGGCCGCTGCGTCGGACGCGTTGCTGAGACTTTCAAATCTCCATATCGTCGAGCTCGCGGGCAACCTATTCATAGTATCGCCGCCGCTTCGTATTGCGGTTGAGCGTGACAAGCGCGTTGTTATGCCCGAGAACGTTCGAACCGAGGCCTTGAAAGCGGTCGCCAGGACACTTACGATTAGACTCGACGAAGGGAGCGCTCGACTCGACCTAGTCGATACTGCTGTCTTGTCGTCGATCGAGAGTGGACTTCCCGTTGGAGCGATAGCGGCGCACTTCTGCTGCCTTCTCATTACGTTTGGCTTGCGCAGAAAAACTATGATCAAAAGCGTTACCCGGAGTGCATACGTCTCGCGAAGGAAGGCTTAAGGGGTTTTAACCGACTTTCGGCCGCCGGACTTGTAGCAGCATGTCGGTTTATGTGCCTGGCTGCCGCAAGAATCGGCGAAACGGACACTTTCGACGAAGGCGTTAGACGCCTTGAGGCCGTGGCCGACGATGAGTGGGCGAGGAGCAATATTGCTCATGTCAGGGGTTTCAGTGCGCGATTGCAGGGTAAGCTTCCGATTGCGGAGGATTTCTTTCGAGAGTCGTATCGGCTTTCGCCTGGGAACGTTTCAACGGCGAGGGAGATCGCCGCAGTCTGCCTGGCACGGGGCAACCTAGTCGAAGCCGAGAGTTTTGCGCGAGAGGCTCATGGGCACGGTTCACGTAATTCCTATGTGAATGACATCCTTATCGCGATTTTAGCGAAGAAATTAGGTCGAGACGCTATGCGTGATGCCGAGGTCCGCGATTTACTCGAGGTAATTAGGCACGATGATGAGGAAAGTGGTCGTTCATTCTATACGACGCGAAAAGCTGAGCTCGAATACCTTTGGGGTGATAACCGATTGGCAAGGACTCTTATTGAGCATGCGATCGCTAAAACACCTCACATATTTGAACCTCGGCGTATATATGCCGAAATACTTCTTATTGAAGGCAATAAGGCGAGAGCAGAAGAAGTAATCAATTGGATGATAGAAAAAGTTAACTCGTATGATCCTCGCGAAAGAAGAACGAATTATATGCCATACTTGGTAACCTACTCGCATTACCTGACAGAAATTGGGCAATTCGACCGGGCAAAGGGAATATTTGGCGACTCCTCGATCTTCACGGAAGACGAAAGAAGAGCTGCTATTCGTCAGATTGAAATCGTGCAGGGTTTCAAAGCTGCGGAAAAAGGATAACGGCCGCTCAGGGTCGAAACGTGCCTGTCGGGATGATCGGTTGCCGTCGAGTCCAATTCGCCAACGCACAGCCATTGAGGTATTCGAATAAAGGGATGGCGTTCTCAAAAAGGAAGGTTTTTGAGACAGCGGTGGCGGGATGGACAGAGCGCCATCAGCCCCATGAAATCGCCTCTTAAAACTCATTCTCGATTCCAGCCTCTCAAAAGGTCGCGTACCCGCGACTTTCGAGTGGTGCAGAAGTCAAGACTTTTGCAACGCCGGTCGAGCTTAATCAGATCAATGGGTTATCCCGTGCAAAAGTTAGGTGCGAAATCCCCCTGATTCGCGGGAGGTTTGGAGCTTTCCCCGACATTCAGGCGGCGCAGCGCTTTCGCGGCAATCGCACATCTCACGCCCGCAAGGGAATGACAACCCCGCCGCGCCGCATCTCCTCGCAACGCTCCGCCCACCACGCCATCATGCGGACGCGCTCTTCCCAAAAGTCGGCGCGGGCATAGGCGCGGCGCACGCTGTCATTGTCGACATGCGCCAGCTGGCGTTCAATCGCGTCGGCGTTCCACAGGCCCGATTCGTTCAGCATCGACGACGCCGCCGAGCGAAAGCCGTGGCCGGTCATTTCGTCTTGCGCGAAGCCGAGCCGGCGCAAGGCGGCGTTGATGGTGTTTTCCGACATGCAGCGCGTCGTCGAGCGGATCGAGGGGAAAAGGTATTTTCCGCCGCCGGTTGAGGCCTGAAGCTCGCGCAAGATCGCCACGGCGCGCGGGGCGAGCGGGACACGATGCGGGCGCTTCATTTTCATTTTTTCGGCCGGAATCGCCCAAACGCCCGCGTCGAGATCGAATTCCGCCCATTCCACCGCGCGAAGCTCGCCGGGGCGAACGAAAGTCAGGGCAAGCAATTCGAGCGCTGCCCGCGTTTCCGGCGCGCCGTCATAGCCGGCGAGGGCGCGCAATAGCCCGCCGAAGGCCTTGGGCTCGATAATCGCGGCGCGATGGTTGACGGTTGGCGCGGTCAAGGCGCCCTTGAGCGCTCCCGTAGGGTCGGACTCGGCGCGGCCCGTAGCGACGGCGATGCGGAAAACCTCGCCGATGGTCGCGCGAAGCCGATGCGCGGTTTCGTGCGTGCCACGGGACTCGACGCCGCGAAGCACGGCCAAGACTTCCGGCGCGGTTATTTCGGTTATTGGACGCGGCCCGATGGCCGGACGAGCGAGGCTCAGCAGCCATTCGAGTTTGCTTAAGGTCTTTTCGGCTTTCGCCTCCCGCCGCTTCTTGTCCAGAAGCTCGGCGGCGATGGCCTCGAATGTGTTGGCGTTCGCCGCGGCCTTCGCGGCCTTGGCGAGCTTCTTGGCAATGGCGGGGTCTTGGCCATCGGCCAAAAGGCGCTTGGCGGCGTCCCGCGCCTCTCGCGCCTCGCGAAGCCCGGTCGCCGGGTAGACACCAATGGCAAGCACCTTTTGAAGGCCGGCGAGCCTGTAGGCGAAACGCCAGCGCTTCGCGCCGTCAGGCATGAGCCATAATTGCAGCCCATCGCCGTCGGAAAACTTGACGAGCCGGGCGCCGGGCTTGGCCGTCCGGATTTCCATATCGGTTAGGGGCATGTTGGTATCCGTCTTGTTGGTAGCCACGACATACCAACAAACATACCAACAATCTTTGCGGATACCAACGCACGGCTCCGGACGCCCTGGGACGCCAATCCTGGCATAATCTATTGTTTTTCAGTGATTTCTGGACATTCTGGGACGCTAGCGAACGGGGATTTGGTGCCGGTTGCAGGAGTCGAACCCGCGACCTACTGATTACAAATCAGTTGCTCTACCGACTGAGCTAAACCGGCCCACGCATCGAACGCACGCGCTTTCTATTCCTCGAATGGGGCTTTAGGTCAATCCTGCAATGTGCGGGAGGCGCCGCTTCTCGCCGCCGACGCCAACGAAGCCGTTGGCCCCTTCCCCGCGCTACGTTGCATCCCGCTCCTTGGGCCCGTGAGTGCTTTAAAGGCCCTTCAGATATTCCAGCAAGGCCTTTTTCTCGTCCTCCTTGAGCCAAGTACCATAGTCATGGCCGCAACGACTGTTGCCGGAGTCGTCCATTTTGCCGGCGCCGCAGTCCGCGGTGGTCTGCAACTCATAAGCGCCAAACTTCTTCTGCTCCACGGCCAGCCCAACATTGTCGAGATCATAGGCGGGACCGATCTTGAAGGACGAGACGCGCGCCGCCGGCGGTTTCAACAACTCCCAGAGCGTGGGCACGGAACCGTTGTGCGGATAGGGGGCCGTGGCCCAAACGCCGTGCAAGACGCGGGATTCGAATACGATGGGGTCGCTGGCGGCGGGAAATTTATAGAGCTCGCCGAGGCCTTGTCGCAGAATGTCTTGCGTGTTCTCGGCGAGGAATTCAATGGCCCCCAGAGGATTTGCTTCCTTGTTTTTCAAACACTCGGCCAGAATAGGCGCGAAGGTGAACGCGCCATATTTCAAAGGCGCTTGAATGACCGATTGCGCCACGGAAGTTTTAAGCACGCTGGCCAGGCTGTCTGTTGACTTCAGCGTGGCGAAGGGCAGGCCGGGGATGATTTGGCCCGCCAGCACGCCCGTATCGCCTACGCGCCCGAGGCCTCTATATTCTCGTATGTCCGTTCCGACTGGCTGCCGCGGCATTTTCCAGGTGTCGGAATTGCAAAGACGCGCTTCGCCCTTTTCTTCGCGATGGCAACCCGGTCCACAGCCGCCGTCCTTGGGTCGCCGATCGAAAATATCCTTGCCCTTCGCCGCGAGCTGATCGTCGATTTTTCCTGGCCATGCTGGCGGCTTGATCTGCCTGATGAGATTCTCGAGCCGCTGAAGATTGGAAAACTGCAAGGATGAATCCGCGAGATAATCGACGCCGCCAATCACCAGCGGATCGCTCGTGGGATGAAAGACGCCGAATACGCCGAAGACCTCGCCGACGTTCCGGCCAAGCCCGGTAATGCCGTCACCATTTTGCGCGAAGCCAGGCCATTGCGTCCAGTCTTGCTCGGATGCATTCCAAACGAAGGGATAGCGCACCGGCGCGTCGGCGGGCGCCATGTTTCCGGCGATGATCCGGTTGGGCGTTTTTCCGATATCCAGTCCGGTGACTCGGTTGAAGATCATGCCCACGCAGTCGGCGCGCGCCGGCCCCCAGGGAAGGGCGACGCGCTTGTCGTCCGAGGGCTTTGGATGGAGCGACGCCTGGATCAGTGTATCATATGACGCGAACCAGGTTACGACATCCTGCCTCAACTGCTTTCGCGCGTCCTCGGAGGGCGAGGAGCCGAGCACGGCTTGCGCGAATTCCGCGAAAGAGGCGTCGTCGCCCAAGACCTTGCCGAGCGCTTTGTCCATGTCGTCGAGCAGGCTTCCGAAATCGACAATGGCGGGACCGCCGTCGATCCTGATCGGCTTGCCGTCGATCTCGATCTGCCGCGTGTGGCAGGCGGCGCAGGTCATGGAAAAGGTTTTCTCCTTGGCGCCAGAGTCGGCGGCGGCGAGGAAGCCCACGGGCAGTCCGGGCGTCTCGCCGTCGGGGTTCGGCAAATAGCCGTAGCGGCCCAGGGCGTCGTCGAGAAATCCGGTTCCGTCGGGATGCTTCAGCGCTTTGATCCAAGAATAGGGCATGATCCGCGCGCCCTGATCGAGACCGTAAAACTCCTTGCGGAGCGCCCCGGTCCATCCCTTCCCCTGGTCGGCGAACTTGGGCGCGGCGTCGTCGGCCAGCGCCGGAAAGCTCGCGACAACCGCGATCGAAGCGAGCGTCTTGGCGGACCTTTTGATCATCGACATGAAAGATGATTTGGCGTGAAACATTGCGCTTTCCCAGTCGACGGGTCCTCCGGATGGCTGAGCCGAACCGGCGAGCGGCCTCTAACAAACTCAATCAGCGGAACGAAAAACGAATCGACGCTCTTTCGCCGAGTTTAGGCGACGCGCCGCATTAAATATAGTTATGGCGCGACGGATTCGTCGCGACAGTCTGTCTCACTCCGCCGGCGCGCTCATCGCCGTGACTCGGCGCGGCGCCGGAGCCGCGAGTCTCGTCGCGATCACGATCGTCAGAATCGTCCCGAGATAGGCGACGCCCTGCAACGCGGAGGGTTGATCGGAATAGCCGATGAGCGTGTGCAGTACACGTCCGAACAGACCGTTGTCTGGTAGAATGCCCGAGGTGTCCCAAAGCGTCGAAGATAGCGCGGTGACGACGCCGGCTTGCTGTAGGAAGGCGGCGCTTTGCGCGGCGAGTCCGCCGGCCAGCAATGTCACCAAAACCGAGATGGTCGCGAACAGCCTTCGCGGCGGAATGATCACCAGCCCGTAGAAGGTCAGGAAGCTGACCAGCGCGCCAAGGCCAAGGCCCGCGAAACCGCCGGCGAGGACATCGAAACCCGATTCGCCGGAAATCAAAATGCCATATAAAAAAAGCGCGACCTCGGAGCCTTCGCGGAGCACCGCCACGGCGACGACGACGGCGAGCGCGAGGAATGTTTTGTCCCCGCTCGCCACGGCGCGGCCAACATCGGATAATTCGCGCGAGAGCTCGCGCCCGTGCCGCGCCATCCAGATATTGTGCCAGGCCAGCATCGCCACCGCGAGGCCGAGCACGCTCGCGTTGAACAGCTCCTGCCCCCGCCCGGCCATCGCCGCGGAGAGCTGCCCGGCGAATCCCGCGACCAGCAGCGCGCCTACGACGCCTGCTAAAACGCCCGCGGCGATCCATTGCCGCGAGCCGCGCACGCCGCGCGTGACCGCCAGGGCGATGCCGACGATGAGGCCGGCCTCGATGACTTCGCGAAAGACGATGATCAGGGCCCCGAGCATAATAACGGTCCTATTCGACGATCAGGAAGCCTTCCGCCGTGGCTTCGTGGTAGTCGCCGAAGAAACGGTATTTGCCAGGGCTGAGCGGGTGAATGTGAACGGTCGTCTCGCCGCCGCCGGCGATGACCTTTTCCACGCGCAACGGCTTGCTTTCGAACTCCTCCGGCGTCTTGTCGAGATTTTTAACGGTAAGCGTGATCGCCGTGTTGGCTGGCGCGCGAATCTCGGCGGGAGAGAAGCGGTGATCCTTGATCGACAAACTCAAACTCGCGTCTTCCGCGAGAGCGGACCCAGCCAGCAGGGCCGCGCCCAGGAACGCGCCCCCGACCAGTTTCGCGCCAAACTTCATCATTTCGTCGCCTTTCCCGCCCCTCGCCGTCACGCCATCTGGCGCGAGCCATGGTTAAGAGTTGGTGATATCCGTTTCGCTTACAAAGTTCCCGCCCAGTCTTCCGGGAAAACTCCAGTCGTTCCCCAAGACCTCGCGTAGCCTCGCCGCGCATCCAGCTAAAAGGTAACAGCCCCGGCCGGCGGGTCAATCGATATAGTCTGGACGATTTCCAATTCAATTAGCCGGATGTCTTAAGGGCCGCCAAGACGGAGCGTCAGCCCGGATATCCGTGACGCGCCTTGCTCGCGTGAACCAGCGTGAGCGCCCGCGCTTCCTGCCCCGCCGAGCAAGCGCTCTCCGCGTCGCCGATCTCGTTTTGGATCTGGTTGTAGACGCCCTGATTCACATGCCCCATGGCGAGATCATTGTCCATGATGGCGCGATATCGGGCAATGGAGCCGGAGCAACCGGGGCCTTCCGGAAGCTTGAACCCCGCCGGCGGGACGCTACGGCTGCCCGGACCCTGCGGCGCCAGCGGTTGCGGCGAAGGCGCGCTGTTGCAGCCGGCCACGGCGCCGGCGAAGAACATGACGAACGAAATGCGAGCGAAGCCGAGGCTCATGAGTGCGTCCCGAAAGTTGCGGAGTCCCTGGAATTGGGCGAGGCGCGCGAAAACGTCGACCGAGGATTCGCGCGGCCTCGTCGAACGAGAAGGCGATCTCACAGCGAGCGCGAAAACCGCAACGTTCCACCGCCCTTGAGCGCCTTGAGGATCAGTTCGTCTCCCTTGGTGTCCCAGTGGGGGCCGCTGAGCAGAATATTCCAATATTCCCGCTCGAACGCCAAAGTGGCGGGGTCGCAGGTCTGTTCCGTGAAGGCGGGCATTGTGCGGGGGCCGAGACGATCCGGTCCGATGACGAAAATACCGGACCAGTTCTTGCAGCCGGAAGAGCCCGTGGCGCGATCCGTCGAGTCGATGCGCAGCCAGATTTCCTTTGGAGGAGCCTTGCCGTTGAGCTCCATGAGGATGAAATTCTGACCGTGCGGGAAGGGCTGATAGCGCGGAATGCCGCCGGATTCGGCGTTTTCGTCTTGCGGCTTGTCGCCCTCCGCGGGCTTGTCTTTTTTCGCTTGCGCGGGAAAGGCGAGCCCGAGCGCCAGAGCGCAGGCGAGCGTCGCGAGAGCGATCGACGGTCTTTTCATCGTGGCGTCCTTTTGGTCGATCCTTGACGGGCCGCGCGTCCGCTTGGCGGCGATCCCTTAAAGCATGCTTGGCAGCACGCGGTCCGGCGGTCGGTGCCCATCCATGAAGGTCTTTATATTGATGATGACCTTCTCGCCCATGTCAATGCGGCCCTCGATCGTCGCCGAGCCCATGTGCGGAAGCAGCGTGACCTTGCCAGCCTGCGCCAGCTTCAACAGCTTGGGGGACACCGCCGGCTCGTGCTCGAACACATCGAGCCCGGCTCCGGCCAGTTCGTCCGTCTCCAACATCCGCACCAGCGCGTTCTCGTCGACGATCTCGCCGCGCGCGGTGTTGATCAATATCGCGTGGGACCGCAAATGCTTGAGGCGGCGCGCGGACAGAAGGTGGTAGGTCGCCGGCGTGTGCGGGCAGTGGATCGACACGATGTCGACGCGCGCCAGCATCTGGTCGAGCGATTCCCAATAGGTCGCCTCCAGCTGCTCCTCGATCTCGATCGGGACCCGGCGGCGGTTGTGATAATGGATCGACAGGCCGAAGGCGTTGGCGCGGCGCGCGAGCGCCTGGCCGATGCGGCCCATGCCGACGATGCCGAGGCGCTTGCCGGTGATTCGTCGCCCCAGCATCCAGGTCGGCGCCCAGCCGCTCCACGCGCCCCCGTTGATGACATTGGCGCCCTCGACCACGCGGCGCGCCACGGCGAGAATCAGCGCCATCGTCATGTCGGCGGTGTCCTCGGTCAGGACGCCCGGCGTGTTGGTGACGGTGATCGAGCGCCGCAACGCCGAGGCCACGTCGATATGATCGACGCCATTGCCGAAATTGGCGATCAGCTTCATCTGCTCGCCGGCCTGGGCGATCAACCCGGCGTCGATGCGGTCGGTGATGGTTGGCACCAGCACATCGGCGGTGCGCATCGCCTCGACGAGTTCCTCGTGGGTCGCGGGTTTGTCGCTCACATTGAGGCGCGTATCGAACAACTCGCACATGCGGGTTTCGATCACCTCGGGGAGCCGACGTGTCACCACGACGAGCGGCTTCTTTTTCGCCATCTGCGCGTTCGTCTCCCAGAACAGAATCGACCTTTCGTATCAGGAAAACCATGATTCCGATACGCCGATTTTACAGGCGCCGGCGCCCGGCTTTTTCGCGCGCCAGCGCGCCGCCAGCGCGTTTCAACCCGGTATTAACGACGATTGGCCCAAAGTCACGGCGTCGGCCCCGCTTCGCAGGGCCTTCCTAGCAGATGGCGGCCCAAAGACAAGACGAGCCACGCCTCGTCGCGCTAGAAGGGACAGGAACAGTCGGCCCGCTCCAACCGGACGCCGACGCCAACCGATGGAAAGAGACCCTATGTTCCCGCGCTCATGGATCGCCACCAAGGTTTCGGCCTTGGCGCTCGCCCTCGCCGTCGTGCTGGTTCTGCCGCCGCTGGTCGATTCCCGAGAGGCGCGCGCGCAGCAGGCGCAGATGGGGCCGGTCAGCAAACTGCCGCTGCCGCGTTTCGTCAGCCTCAAATCCGACCGCGTGAATTTGCACGAAGGGCCGAGCAAGGAGCACCAAACGCTGTGGGTCTATGAGCGGGCGGGCCTGCCGGTCGAGATCACCGCCGAATTTGAAATCTGGCGCAAGATTCGCGACTCCGAAGGTGTCGAGGGTTGGGTGCTGCATTCGCTGCTGTCGGGCCGGCGCACCGCCCTCGTCGCGCCCTGGAAAAAGGAGCCGGTGCTGCTCACCGCCAGCGACCACACGACCCCCGTCGCGAAACTCGCGCCCGGCGTCGTCGCGGCGCTGCGCCGCTGCGATGGAGAATGGTGCCGCATCGCCGGGACCGGCTTCGATGGCTATATGAAGCAGGAGAATCTTTGGGGCGCCTATCCCGGCGAGAAAGTGGAGTAGCGGCCCTGCCGCGTCCCTTCATCCCCGTCCCCGCCAAAGCCCCGTGGCGACTTCGGCGACAGTGGCGACAAAACCCTTACGCGCTTGTCTCGCGCCGCAGACGCACCACCACGTCGATCCTCGCCACCTTGAGCCCCTCGGGGGGCTTCGGCAGATTAAGCCCGGCCATCGTGGATCCCGGAATGTCGTAGAGCTCGCCGTCGTCCTCGACCAGGAAATGGTGATGATCCGACGTGTTGGTGTCGAAATAGACCCGCGCGCCATCGACGGCGATCTCGCGCAAAATCCCGGCGGCGGTGAACTGGTGCAGCGTGTTGTAGACCGTCGCCAGCGAGACCGACAATCGCGCCGCCGTCGCCTCCTCGAACAGCCGCTCCGCCGTCACGTGCCGGTCGCCCCGGCCAAACAGCAGCTCCGCTAGCGCGACGCGCTGGCGCGTCGGGCGCAGACCCGCCGCGATCAGCCTGGCCGGAAAGGCGTTGGCGCAAGCCTCTGGCTCGACGACCGTATCGCTGGCGTCGTCGCTGGCTGGGCGGGTGAAGAGCTTTCGGTCCATGTCGGACATAGTATGTCCGCCGCCGCGAGCTGACAACTCCCGGCGTGTCATAATTTGATGCTTGGCAGACGCCATGCCGAAATTTGGCCGCGCGAGCGCCGCCCTACTCCACGTCCTCGACGCTCGAAGGCCCGCCGCCATAGACGCGCTGCGCCAGCGAGGCCTGCATGAAGTCGTCGAGTTCGCCGTCGAGCACCTCGGAGGGCGTCCCCGAGGTGTGCCCGGTCCGCAGGTCCTTCACGAGCTGATAGGGTTGCAGCACGTAAGAGCGGATTTGATGGCCCCAGCCGATCTCGGTTCGGGACGCCTGCATGGCGTTGGCCTCGGCCTCGCGCCGCTCCAGCTCCTTCTCATAGAGCCGCGCGCGCAGCATGTTCCAGGCCGTGGCGCGGTTCTTGTGCTGCGAGCGCTCGGCCTGACAGGCCACGACGATCCCCGAGGGCATATGGGTGATGCGGATGGCCGAATCGGTCGTGTTGATGTGCTGGCCGCCCGCGCCCTGCGAGCGATAGGTGTCGATCCGGCAATCGGCCTCGTTGATCTCGATATTGATGCGGTCGTCCACGACGGGATAGACCCAGACCGACGCGAAGCTGGTGTGCCGGCGGGCGTTGGAATCGAAGGGCGAGATGCGGACAAGCCGATGCACGCCCGATTCGGTCTTGGCCCAGCCATGCGCGTTATGGCCCTTGATCAGCAGCGTGCCGGATTTGAGGCCCGCCTCTTCGCCGGGCGTCTCCTCGATCACCTCGACCTTGAACTTCTTGCGCTCCGCCCAGCGGGCGTACATGCGGAACAGCATGCGCGTCCAGTCCTGGCTCTCGGTGCCGCCCGCGCCCGAGTGAACCTCGATATAGGTGTCGTTGCCGTCGGCCTCGCCGGAGAACAGCGCCTCGATCTGACGCTGGCGCGCTTGCCGCAGCAGCGCCTTCATCGCCTCGACGCCTTCCTTCTCGGTCGCGGCGTCGTCCTCCATCTCGCCGAGTTCGACGAGCGTCACGGCGTCGTCCAGCTCGCGGTCGAGCATGCCCAGCGATCCCAGCCGGTCCTCCAGCTCGGTCCGCTCGCGCATGATCTTCTGCGCTTCCTCGGCGTTGTTCCACAGATCGGGGTCTTCGACCCTCGCGTTTAGTTCGGCGAGGCGGCGCGTTGCTGTAGGCGCGTCAAAGATGCCTCCTCAGCAGCCCTATGGACTGCTCGATCTCGTCTTTCAGCGCTTGCGGTTCGGCGCGCATGGAGTTTGGCCTTCGTGTCGTCCGGCGGCTTCGCCGTCACGGGGGAATTCGGGCGGGAACCTAAGGACGCGCCGCCCGGATGTAAAGGCCCGCGTCGGTTTTCCCCGATCCGAGCGTGGACCGAGGCGACCGGGGCGACAACGGCGACAGGCGGTTTCGCGGGGTCCACCCTCTCCCCGCTCGCGGGGAGAGGACAGGGTGAGGGGCCTGGGGTCCGTATCGCGAAAGCAGATCGCCTCGACGAATCTCGCGTAGCATGGGGCTTCGCGGGCATATACCCTGGCCCCTCACCCCAACCCTCTCCCCGCGAGCGGGGAGAGGGAGTTTCCCTTGTCGCCCCCGTCGCCGTTGTCGCCCCGGTCCAGTGGCGGGCGCGGCCCTTGGGCGGGAACTCTCCAGTTTCGGGCTTGCCCAATCGTTGGGCTCTCCAAGGGGCTGGCCTTGCAATGTCCGTGGTCCACGATCATTGGGCCATCCACTCATTGAAGGCCAAGCCTTTGGATAACACGTAACTTATTAATATATATATATATATTATCTATTTTTCTGGAATTATCAAAAGCGACATCGGGCAAAGACGGGCGTTTCCAGTCTTTACGCCCGTGGACCGGGGCGACCGGGGCGACAACGGCGACAGGCGGTTTCGCGGGGTCCACCCTCTCCCCGCTCGCGGGGAGAGGGCAGGGTGAGGGGCCTGGGGTCCGTATCGCGAAAGCAGATCGCCTCGACGAATCTCGCGAAGCATGGGGCGTCGCGGGCATATACCCTGGCCCCTCACCCCAACCCTCTCCCCGCGAGCGGGGAGAGGGAGTTTCCCTTGTCGCCCCCGTCGCCGTTGTCGCCCCGGTCCAGTGGCGGATGGAGCGGGCGGGGTCAGGGGAGCCGAAGAATCCGGCAGGGCTCGCCGGCCTTGGCCGGGGGCGCGTCGACCTCGCGGATCAACAGCGCTCGCGCCTCCGCCAATTCGCTCAGCAGCGAGGAGTCTTGCAGGGGCAGCGGCGTGGCGACGAGCCGCCCTTGCGCGTCCTTCGACAGGCTCGCGCGCAGATAATCGCGACGCCCCTTGTTGGCGGGCATGTCGACGCCGAGCAGCGCGCCCTCGGTCTTGTCCTCGCCCGCCGCGAGATCGCCCTGCAAGGCGCGCAGCAGCGGAACCAGAAACAGCAGCGCGCAAATATAGGACGAGACGGGATTGCCGGGCAGGCCGAGGACGAAGGCCTCGTCCAGCCGTCCGAAGATCAGCGGCTTGCCCGGACGCATGGCGATGCGCCAAAAGCCCGGCGTCATGCCCTCCCCGGCCAGAGCGGGACGCAGCAGATCGTGATCGCCGACCGACGCGCCCCCGAGCGTCACCAGCACGTCGGCGCGGGCCTCCCGGGCGCGCGCGATCCCGCGCTTGATATCGCCGAGGTCGTCCCGGCATATGCCGAGATGGATCGGCTCGCCGCCGGCCTGTTCGACGAGGCCGGCCGCCGCGAGATCGTTGCAGCTGACGATCCGGTCGGGACCAGCGCCCCGCCCCGGCTCGACCAATTCGTCACCGCTGGCCAGGATCGCGACGCGGGGACGGCGCGCGACGGAAAGCTCGGCGTGATCGGCGGCGGCGGCGAGCGTGATTTGCGCGGGGCCGAGCCGCGTCCCAGCCCGCAGCGCCGTCGAGCCAATCGAAAAATCGACTCCCTTCGCGCGGATGTGACGGCCCGGCGCGGGATTGACGCTGGCATGAATCAGCCCATTCTCGACGATGGCGTCTTCCTGCAACAGGATCGTATCCGCGCCGGCCGGCACGCGCGCGCCGGTGAAGATGCGCACGCATTCCCCGGGCTTGAGCGGGCCCTCGAAGGCGTGGCCGGCGGCGCTCTCTCCAACGAGTCGCAAACGAACCCGCGGCGTCATGAAATCGGCGTGGCGGACGCCATAGCCGTCCATCGCGGAAACGTCGACGGGCGGCTGCGTGCGCCGCGCCAAAACGTCTTCCGCCAGCGTGCGGCCAAGCGCGCGGGCCAGCGGGACAGTCTCGGGCTCGCCGAGCGGGCGGGCATGCTCCAACACGCGGGCCAGCGCCTCGTCGACGCCGAGCGGCTTTTGTTCGGTCATGGCTTATACTTTCTCGCGGCTCCAATGCCCGCTCTTGCCGCCGCGCTTCTCGACCAACTCCACGCCCTCGATGCGCATGGCGCGGTCGACGGCCTTCAGCATGTCGTAGATTGTCAGGCAGGCGACCGCGACGGCGGTGAGGGCCTCCATCTCGACGCCGGTCTTGCCGGTCACGCTCGTCTCGGCCACGACCAGCACGCCGGGCAACGTTTCGTCCGGCGTGATCTCGACGCCGACCTTCGAGAGGCCGAGCGGGTGACACAGCGGGATCAGCTCATGGGTCTTCTTCGCGGCCATGATCCCGGCGATGCGCGCGACGCCGAACACATCGCCCTTCTTGGCCTCGCCGGCCAGCGCGAGAGTCAGCGTCTCCCGCGCCATCACGACACGGCCGCGGGCGACGGCCGCCCGCGCGCTGTCGGGCTTGGCCGACACGTCGACCATATGCGCCTCGCCCCGCGGGCCGATATGCGTCAGTCCCGCCATTTAGGCCCGCGCGTGGGCGGGCGCGCCGACATGCGCTCCCTGCAACAGTTCGCGCGTGGCGGCCTCGACATCCGCCTTGCGCATCAGGCTCTCGCCGACGAGGAAGACGAAGATACCGGATTTTTCGAGACGAAGGCAGTCGTCATGCGTCGTTATGCCGCTCTCGGCGACGAGAATCTTGTCCTTCGGCACTTGTTCGGCCAACCGCTCGCTGGTTTCCAGCGACACTTTGAAATCATGTAGATTTCGGTTGTTGATCCCAATCAGCCGGGTCTCCAGCCGCAACGCGCGATCGAGTTCCTGCTCGTCATGCACCTCGACCAGCACGTCCATGCGCAGATCGTGGGCGGTGGTGTTGAGCGCCTCGGCCTCGGAGTCGGTCACGGCGGCCATGATGATCAACACGCAATCCGCGCCATGGGCCCGGGCCTCGAACACCTGATAGGGATCGTAAAGGAAATCCTTACGCAGCGCGGGCAGATGCGTGGCCTTGCGGGCGCTCTCCAGAAACTCCAGGCTGCCCTGAAACGACGGGCCGTCCGTGAGCACGGAAAGACAGGCCGTCCCCGCCGCCTCATAGGCGCGGGCGAGCATTGGCGGGTCGAAGTCGGCCCGGATCACGCCTTTGGAGGGGCTCGCCTTTTTGATCTCGGCGATCAGCGCGATGCGGCCCTCGCCCAACTTCTGCTCAATGGCGTGGACGAACCCGCGCGGCGGATCGTGATCACGCGCCTTGCGCTCCAAGGCGGACAGCGGCATTCGCACTTTCGCCTCGGCGATTTCGGTGCGTTTGTAGGATTCGATTTTATGCAGAATGTCGGTCATTTTCTCAGCCGTTAGAAAGTCGCGACGCGCGCCCTCCGCCCTTGATCCGTCCGATGCTAGCATAAAAATGTGCCGTGTGCGCCGATCACGCGGCGCGCACGGCGCACGGATAATCCTATGGCGCGGACGCCGGCAGGAATTTGAACGGCGCCGCGTCCCTGAACTGCTCCGCGACTTCGCCCGAGAACACCTCGCCGTTCTGGATCGTGAGTTTCCTGACCGGCGCTCCCGGTTTGAGGTTCAGCTTGGTGAGCGAGACCCAAAAGGTGTTCGGCCGTGTGGCGGAGTCGAAGTAATAGACAAGGTTCTTCTGGTCCGCCGCGACGCGCCAAAGCGTCGAGGCGATATTGGGTTGATCGGGCGTCGAGACGCCCAGCGGCACGCTGACCGCGCGCTGCACGCTCAACACGCTCGCCACCGCCTGATAGGCGAAGGATTGTTCCGGCACGGCCTTGATGAAGTGCGGGTCGATCTTCTTGGGAATGGCGTCGAGCAGGAAGGCGGCGCGGGCGAAGCGGTCGGCGGCGCGATTGGTCCCCGGCAGGAACGCCAGACCGCCGACGCCCCGCCAATATTCCTCGATGGCGAGTTGCTGATCGTAGGTCGGCGAATTGGTCATCACCGTATATTGCTTGCCGTGGTGGATGATCAGCTTTCCCTTGACATATTCGAATATGGCCGAATCCCCGGAGGCGTCCGAAATCGACAGATGAAGCGCGGCGGGAGCGCCGTTCGGCAAGACGGGCGCGAGAATATTGAACGGCTCCTTGGAGAGGGCCGAGACCGCTTCGTCGACCGTGGCGTAATTGTCGAGCGCATATTGCGCCCAGGCGACGCTCGAAAGCAGCGGGCGCTTGCCGTCCGGCTTCGGAGATTCCGACTCCGTTAGATAAAGGATATTGGCCGCCAAGCCCTTTTCGTTGAGGCCGTCCGCCGTCCCGACTTCATAACCGGAGACGATCACGCTGCCATATTTGGACACCCAGCGGATCGAACGCGCGCCGGCGGCGCCGTCGCGTTTGAGGCCGGCCGGAAACACCCAGAGATTGGAGGACATATCCTCCTCCCAATCCAAACTGCGTCCGGTGATAACCGTATCGTCGGCGCCCACGAAAAGAGTCCGCGTGCATCCAAGCGCGATCCCGCCCGCGCCGACCGCGCAAAGAACAGCCGAAAGGCAAAGACCCGTTAGCCGCATTGAAATTTTTTGCATTGCCAAGCTCCCCGCTCGAGTTACTCAAAACCGCGCGATGAATACGCACAGGCTCATGAATTGCGTAAATTCCGACATTACTGAAATCGTCGGCGGCGGCCGCGATAGTGCTCCGATCGCGGGCTTCTTTGCAAGCTGGCGGGAAGAGCAACGTTAATTCGCCGACGCCTCGCCCGACTCGTTTTTATTTATTCGAAACCCGCGTCAAAAGCTCCAATTTCTCGCGCGCGGCGCCGCTGTCCAGCGCCGCCGCCGCGAGAGCCGCGCCTTCGCGCAAATCCCGCGCCTTGCCGGCGACAACCAACGCGATCGCGGCGTTGAGAACCGCGATATCGCGATAGGCGTTGCGCGCGCCGCCGAGAACATCGCGCAACGCGCGGGCGTTATGCGCGGGGTCGCCGCCAGTCAGCTCTCGCGGCGCGGTCAGCGGCACGCCGGCGTCGCCGGGGTGAATCTCGAAGGAGCGCAGCGCGCCGCGCTCCAGCGCGACGACACGGGTTTTGCCGGTGGTCGTGGCCTCGTCGAGCCCGTCGCTCCCATGCAACAGCCACGCGCGCTCCGAGCCAAGCTCGCGCAGCGCCAGCGCCATCGGCTCGAGCCATTCGCGCGCGTAGACCCCCAGCACCTGGCGCTTGACTCCGGCGGGATTGCACAACGGTCCGAGCAGATTGAATATCGTGCGCAGCCCCAGTTCGGAGCGCACCGGCGCGGCGTGACGGAGCGCCGGGTGATGCGTCGGCGCGGCCATGAAGCATATTCCGGCCTCGCGCAGACAGGCGCCGGCGGACGCCGCGTCAATCCCGACCTTTACGCCCAGTTCGGCCAAGACATCCGTGGCGCCCGAGCGCGAGGACGCCGCCTTGCCGCCATGTTTGGCGACGGGAACGCCCGCGGCGGCGGCGATAATCGCGGCCAAGGTGGAAATATTATAGGTGTTGGCGCTGTCGCCGCCGGTGCCCACGATGTCGATGGCGTCCTCCGGCGCCTCGACCCGGATCATGGCGGCGCGCATCGCCTGCGCGGCGCCTATCAATTCCTCGGGGGTTTCGCCACGCTGGCGCAACGCCATCAGAAAGGCGCCGAGTTGCGCCGGCGTCGCCGCGCCCTCCAGAATCAACGAAAAAGCCTCCCGCGCCCGCTCGCGCGAAAGACGTTCGCCCTCGGCCAGCGCGGCGAGAACGGGTTTGAACGCGCTCACGCGACTTTGGCGCGGGAGGGACGCGAATCATTCCATTCCCGCGCCAGATCGAGGAAATTGCGCAGGATTTTGTGGCCGTGCTGCGAGGTGATGCTTTCGGGATGAAACTGCACGCCATGAACGGGCAGACTTTCATGCGAGAGCGCCATGATCAGGCCGTCGGACGTTGTCGCGGTGACGCGCAGACAACTGGGCAAGGTCTCGCGCCTAACGACCAGCGAGTGATAGCGCGTCGCCTGAAACGGACCCTCTATGCCGCGAAAAATCGTCTCGCCCTGATGCAGAATAGTCGCCATCTTGCCGTGGATCGGCAGCGGCGCGCGCACCACTTCCCCGCCAAAACTCTCGCCGATGGCCTGATGGCCGAGACATACGCCGAAAATCGGCACCTCGCTCGCCGCCGCGGCGATCAGATCGAGGCAGATTCCGGCTTCATGCGGCGTGCAGGGCCCCGGCGACAGCACAATCGCGTCGGGCGCGGCGGCAAGAACCTCGCCGACGCTTACTTTATCGTTGCGATGCACGGCGACATCGGCCCCGAGCTCGCCGAAATAATGGACGAGATTAAAGGTGAAGCTGTCGTAATTGTCGATCAGCGTGACTTTTGCCATTTGTTTTGGTCCGTTTCCCGGCGGGCGCCTTTCGTTTTTCATTAGGCTCGCGCGCGGCGGGAGGCAACCGCCCAGAATTGTCCCGCGAGCGGCGATTCGGTTCCGCCGCGAGAAAAACGCCGGTGGCGCGGCCTCCACGAAGGAGGCGCCCCATCCGGCGACAAGAAGAAAACAAGAACAAGCCGGAAGGTCGGCCCCGGGCGGCTGTTACAGGCGATAACGGATCTGGTCGGTCCAAAAGCGCTCCAGACGGCTGAGCGAGGTGTTGAGAACCTTGAATTCCTCGCTGCTGACGCCGCCGATCTGCTCCACCGTCATGGCGTGCTTCTCATAGAGATCGCTTACGATGTCGTGCACTTCCTTGCCCTTGGGGGTCAGGCTGATGCGCACCGAGCGCCGATCGATGCGCGAACGCGCGTGGTGAAGATAGCCCATTTCGACCAGCTTCTTGACGTTGTAGGAGACGTTGGAGCCAAGATAATAGCCGCGGGTGCGCAATTCGCTCGCCGTCAACTCCTTGTCGCCAATGTTATAGAGCAGCAGCGCCTGAACGGAATTGACGTCGCCGCGGTCGCGACGGTCGAACTCATCCTTGATCACGTCGAGAAGACGGCGGTGCAGGCGCTCGACCAGAGTGAGCGCTTCCATATAGACCGGCCGTATTTCGCCGATGCGCTCCGCCCGGGTTTGCTGGGGAGCCGATTTCGTTGCAGCCGTCATGGTCTTCTCCGTCTCCTGGCGGGATGCGTTGGAGCATCTCTCGATTACCGTTCATAGGGAGAACCTAATCAGCCCCGATGAAGACCGGTTTAAACAATAGCATGAATTCCGAGTTTACCAGGAACGCTTGCGTTGCAGTGAATGGAGCGTGAATTAATCCAATAATTTACGCTAAACGACGGTTAACCTTTGGGTTCGGCCCCCTGCGCCTTTTTGGACGCGCCGACTGGCGTCTCGCGAGTTTTGCCGGAGGGCTTGCGCGCGGGATCGCCGTCGGATGCGCTGCCGAGCCCGGAGGATTCCGCGCGCGCGTCCCGCTTCGCCGGCGCCTTGTCGTCTTTCTTGCCGACAAAACGACGTCCCAGCCGCCCCAGAGCCGATGGTTTTTCGCCAGACGCGGAGCGCGGCGCGGATTTCCGGCGCCGGAACTGCTCCATGAGCTTTTGCGCCTCGAAATCGCGCCCCGCCTCGAAGGTCAACCCGAAGTAGAGCACGATCAGCACCAAATCCACTCCAATGAGCCAATAGCCGCCCGCGAAAAATTGCGGCATGCTCGCCGCGACGAAAATTTGCGCGCTGGCGATAAGCAGCCAAAGGACGCCGCCCCAGGGCGTCGCGAGCCACAGACCGACTCCGGCTATGAGATCGAGCACGCTGAAGAAAATAATGGCCAAGGCGGCGCTGGACGGCATTGTGTCGAAGATCGGCGCCCGCGCCGTCAGCACGACGCGCCATTGCGCCAAGCCTTGCATTAGCCAAAACAACGCCATGACGCGCATGAAACGCGTCAACAGATAGCCCCATTTGGTCGCCTCGCCCCCGGCCCCGGGGTCGCCGACGCGGATAGCCCTATAGGGGTCGTCGGCGTCGTCGTAGTTGTTGACGGGCTCGGCCATGGGCTGCGCCTATTGCCCCCGCCGCGCGCGGGCCGCGAAACGCACGGCCTCCTCCGCGGCGCGAAACAGCGCCATCGCCTTGTTCTCGCATTCGCGTTGTTCGTAAGCGGGTTCGCTGTCGTAGACGACGCCGGCGCCCGCCTGAACGTGCATCTGGCCATCCTTTACGATGGCCGTGCGCAATACGATGCAGGTGTCCATCTGTCCGCCCGAACCGAAATAGCCGATGCAGCCGCCGTAAATGCCGCGTTTGTCCGTCTCGAGCTCGTCGATGATCTCCATCGCCCGCACCTTGGGCGCGCCGGAGACCGTGCCCGCCGGAAAGCCCGCCGCCAAGGCGTCGATGCTGTCATGGACCGGATCAAGTTCTCCTTCGACATTCGAGACGATGTGCATGACATGACTATAGCGTTCGATGGAGAAGCTGTCGGTGACCTTCACCGTGCCGGTCTTGGCGACGCGGCCCACGTCGTTGCGTCCGAGATCGAGCAGCATCAAATGCTCCGCGCGTTCTTTCTCGTCCGCGAGCAGTTCGTGGGCGAGGCGCTCGTCCTCTTCGACCCGCGCGCCGCGCCAGCGCGTTCCGGCGATCGGACGGATGGTCACTTTGTCATCGGCGAGGCGCACGAGAATTTCCGGGCTGGAGCAGACGATCTGGAAGTCGCGGAAATCGAGAAAGCACAAAAACGGCGCCGGATTGACCCGCCGCAGCGCGCGGTAAAGCGCGAAGGCCGGGAGCGCGAAAGGCGCCGTGAAGCGCTGCGACAACACCACCTGGAATATGTCGCCGGCGCGAATATATTCCTTGGCGCGCTCGACCATATCGAGGAAACGGGTCGCCGGCGTGTTCGACGCGGGTCTTTGCGCGGCGAGCAGCGGATCGACGCAGGCTTCGTGGTGCTCGAGCGCCGTCTCCAGGGTCGCCGCGATTTTCTCCAGCCGGGCGAGCGCCGCCTCATGCGCGGCGCGCGGCGTTATTCCCGCGCGTGGGCGCACCGGCGTCACCACGCAAAGCTCGTCCCGCACGCTGTCGAACACGACCATGATCGTGGGACGCAGCAGAATCGCGTCCGGCACGCCGATCTTATCTTCCTTGGCGGGCGCCAGCCGCTCCATCTGGCGCACCATGTCGTAGCCGAGATAGCCGAACACGCCCGCCGCCATCGGCGGCAGGTCCTCGCGCGGCGGCGCCGCGGATTCGGCGATTAACCGTCGCAACGCCTCCAAAGGGGGCTTATCGCAGGGCGTGAACGCCGAAGGGTCCGTCCGCGCGTCGCGATTGATCTCGGCCGCCCCGCCCTTCACCCGAAAGATCAGGTCGGGATCAAGGCCGATCATCGAATATCTGCCGCGCGTCGCGCCTCCCTCGACCGATTCCAGCAAAAAGGCGTTGCCTTCGCGCCCGCGCGAAAGCTTCAAATAGGCGGAAACCGGCGTCTCCAAATCTCCGACCAGCCGAATCGAAACAAGACAAGCGCGCCCCGCCTCGTAATCGGCGGCGAAGACGTCATAGGCGGGTTCGGCCAGTTCACCGTTCACTTTTCGCCGTCTCCGCCGATCGCGGCTTGCAGCGCCTTTTGGTTGATGTCGACGCCAAGCGCTTTTTCAAGGCCGCCGACATATTGCTCGAGCACGTCATTGACCAGCGCGGGCTTCAGTTGTTCGGCGATGCTTAGGACTTCCGGCGACGCCGGATCGAATTTTGGCGCCGACGTTTCGGCGACGAAGAACACCAACTGGCCGCCTTCGACCGGCGCCGAACCCGCGCCGCGCGGCGGCGCCTCGAAGAACTGCACGATTGTCGCGGGCGCGAAATCGGGTCGGTTGGCGCGCTTCACGTCGGTCACATGTCGGATTTGCAGGCCGAGTTCGCCGGCGAGATTGTCGATCGGCTTACCCGCGCGCAACTGCTCGACAAGTTCCTTGGCCTTGGCGCTCAGCGCCTTTTCCAGGGCCTCCTTGCGCATCGCGGCCTCGACGTCGCCCTTGACCTCGTCAAAGCCCTGCTGCCGGGCCTGTTCAACGTCGGTCACCTCGAACCACACATAGCCGCCGTCGCGCGTCGCCACCGGCTCGTTGTCGACGCCTTTATCGGAGGCGAAGGCGGCTTTCAGCAGATCGGGTCCACCGGGAAGGTCGGCGACGGCCTTGCCGGCCTTGTCGCGTCCCGAATCGTCAACGGCTTCGATGTCGCGCGCCTCCAGCCCAACCGCCGCGCCGGCCTCCTTGAGAGTCTTGCCGGCGCCGCGCTGATCCTCGATTGCGTCGTGCTGACCGCGCACGGTCGGAGCGGCCCTTCGCGTGGCGAGTTCCGCCCGCAATTCGGCCTCCGCCTGCTCAAATGTCTTTGAGAACACGGCCGGCTGGATTTTGGCCACCCGCGAGACGACGAATCCGAAAGGCGTCGCCACGATCTCGGTGAAGCCGGGGGCGGGCAAGGAGAAAACCGCGGCGCCCACCTTGGGGTCGCCAAAATCGCCCTGCGTCACAAGCCCGAGGTTCGCGTCCTTTGGATCGAGCTTGCGTTCGGCGGCCAGCGCGTCGAAGGTCGCCCCGCCCTTGAGGCGGCCCAGCGCATCCTTGGCCTCGATTTCAGTCTTGAAAACCAACTGGCTGACCTCGCGCTTTTCGGGCGCGCCGAAGCGATGGGCTTTGACCTCATCGTAATATTTGCGAACCTCCTCCGCCGCGACTTCAGCGGGCTTGGCCAGCGCGGCCGAGGTCGCGGCGAGCACCGTGATTTTGCGGAACTCCTTGGCCCGGAAGGTCGATTCGCGCTCGGTGAAATATTTTTTCACCTCCTCCTCGCTCGGCGAGGCGATCGGGCCGACGGCCGAGGCAGGGAGCAGAATCGCGTCGATAGCGCGGGTTTCGTTGCGGAAGCGGTAAATCGCCTCCAGCATCAGGCGCGGCGGCTCCAGCCCCGAGCTCACGCTGTCGGTGATCTCCTTGCGAAGATAGGCGCCCTTCTGATCCACGAGGAAGGACCGCTCGGTGAAACCGGCGTCGTGGATGATTTGCTTGAACCGATCGGGGTCGAACTCGCCGGAGACGCCCTGAAAGACCTTTTCAGCCTTGAGCAGCTTTTGCGTCTCGTCTTCGCTGATCGATAGCCCCAGGGCGCGCGCGCGCTGATCCAGCGACATGTCTGTGATGAGCCGGTCGAGCACCTGCTGATCGAGGCCGGCGCGGCGCGCCTCCTCATTGGTTATGCCGCGACGCAAACGCTGTTGCAATCGGCGCAATTCGTTTTGATAGCTGGCTCGGAACGCCTCGACGGTGATTTCGCCGCCGCCAATTTTGACGAGCCGCTGTGAGGAGAAGCCGCGAAAAACGTCGCCGATGCCCCAAACCGCGAAGCTAATCGCGATGAACCCCATGACGAGGCCCATGATGGTCCGGCCGATCCAGTTTTGCGACGCGACGCGCAGCCCTTCGAGCATGACGATGTTTTCCCCTGAGCGACGCCCGGACGGGCGCGCGAGTGCCTGTTTGGCGCGGGACTATAGGGATGACGTGGGAATGTTGCAATTGGCCGCGCTTTTCAAGCGCCCGCCCCTTCTTGACACCGACGAAGACGCCCGCATATAGCTGTTCCGCTTTTAAGAGCCGTCGCCCAGCGCGGCGCCGTGGCGGAGTAGCTCAGTCGGCTAGAGCAGAGGAATCATAATCCTTGTGTCGGGGGTTCGAGTCCCTCCTCCGCTACCATTCCAAATCAAATAGTTAACCGGAATTTGACCGCCTAAATCGCCAAGTTTCATGTTGCATCGTGTTGCGTCAATTACAGTTGATTTCCAACGATTTCCAAAGAGGCGCGGTGGCTCCACGCGACATGAAACGCGACATAATGCTAGCCGGACGTCTACACATTCGGTCGCTCTCGGAGTAACCATCGGGGATTGATATGAAGCGTCCTGACTCGCAATACTGGTCTCCCGTGGCGCTTCCGCCCAAATTTGGCTCAAATGCCGGCGAATCGTTGGCTCGATTGGTTTTGTCGGAATTGGCGAGCGGTTCTAAGCGCTAATGCAAAAACGGCCCGCCATGCATCCGGGCGGCCCGCGTCGTGGCGTCTGGTCTTCGGGACCATTCGCCCAATCAAAAAAGAGCAGGCGAGACGATGCGAGAGCGGCTTAGGAGAGTCCGTTCATTAGCAACCCGGCCTTGGACGGGGGACACAATTCCGCGGGCATCCGCCGCCGTAATAGCCGCGGCTCACGTCTTTGTTTCCTTGGTTTGTCTAGAGCTTGTCTCAAGAAGATCCACCCTTTTCTAACTGTATGTTAGCGCATATTTCAGCCCAATTTTCAAAAATTGCACATCGGACACATTCGGGAAACACTTCGCCTTTCGCTGGACAAACTGCGGAAACTTTCGCTTGCAAGAATGTCTCGTCGTGAAAGATATCGGATACATGGCGGCGAGAGGGGCGCCCTTGCGCTGGTCGCCAATCGGGAAATGGATCTTTGAGATGAGGAAACGCCTATAGATCGCCGTCGCGGCGGCGGCCTCATTTTGCGCCCATTCTTTCCTGCTCCGCCTTCGCGAAGCCGCGGGAGGAGAAAGGCGCGCATTGGCGCGTCTTGGAAGAAGATCGAGGCGCTCTTGTTGACGCGCATGTCGCGGCGCTCGAAGCGGGATTGAAACTGCCTCCCATGCAGGAAAAAATTGGCCGGCGCTTGAAGCCGCCATACGCGAACATACGAAAGCAGGGCGGCGCGCATCGCCGAATGGCGTGAAAAGCCAAGAAGCACGAGGGACATCACAACGCGATTGAGGGGATCGCAATATCGCGCCAAAGCGCCGGGAGACTCAAGCGGCGCAATTGGTAAAACTTCGCGCCCCATCAGCTCGACAAAGCGAAATTACTTAGCGGTCTGAGTAATAGCGCTCCGAAGCGGGATAGGATGCCCCCGTCGCCTCTTTGGGAGAATTTGTTGTGGACAAACGGATAATTCTGGTGGACGTGGATCGGCCGGGCGAAACGCTCGAAGTCGACCTCATCACGAGCGACGAAACAGTTCTGCAGTTGGAGGTCCCAAACACAAACGTCCAGTTCAGATTGTTTCGTCGTGATCGCAATGCGGCCTATGAAGGCTCCCTCGGCGGAAGGTATTTCTGCTTCATTCCGCCCCGCGTGTGGGTGAACAAAACGGATGCCCGGAGGGGAGCGAAATAGCGAAGATGCCGCTTCCAAAGATTCACGCGCGTTGTTTTCTCCACTGCGGAAGTGAGAGAGCGGGCGTGATTTCCGTGACGGAGTGGAGCTCGCGATAGAGTCTCGCGGCGCGTCGCGGAGAACCGCTCTCCGATCTCCCCAGACCCGGCAGGGAGCGCGGGATTACCGAAATCGGCGTCGCGGCGCTCCAAATAATAGCGCACCTTTTGCGGCTTCAATTCGTGCTGGTTGAGGATCTTGCATAGCGTGCCATGCGCCAGATTGGCGAGGCGGGCGTGTCCCGCCGCCGGCCCATGCTCACGCGCATGACGCGCGCGCCCGTCGCCGGGGCGCGCTCGTGCCGTGTCCGGTTCGCGGTCCGATTTAGGAGCGCGCGGGTAAACGGCTGTATATAAATTATAGCCAGCCTAGAGTCCGCTGTTAGACCGGGCTTGCAATGGCCCCAGTTGGGAGCATGCCTTGATCACGCTCAGGATTCACCACAGAACAATATATCGCTACTCTCAACTGGTCGGCTTCGGACCGCATCGTTTGATGCTTCGCCCACGTGAGAGTCGCGATCTTCGCCTGATTTCGAGCAAAGTGACCGTGGCTCCTTCCGCGGTGGTGACCTGGGCGCAGGATGTCTTCGGCAATGCCGTCGCGATCGCCAACTTCCAGACCATGTCCGACAATCTCTTGATCGACGCCGTCGCGGAACTCGAACTCGGGGCCGCCGCTTGGCCGGTCTTCGACATTGCCGCCGCCGCGATTTTCTTTCCGTTCCAATACTCCAATGATGAATGGACTGATCTCGGCGCCTTGACGATTCAACAATACCCGGATCCGGCGGGGCGGCTTCGTGACTGGGCCGGCGCCTTCGTCAGCGGCAATCCAACGGATACTCTTGCCCTGCTTAAAGACCTCAGCGCCGGCGTTTCGGCATGGATCAGTTATCAGAGTCGAGACGACGAGGGAACCCAATCGCCGACCGAGACTCTGGAGCGCGGCTGGGGATCCTGCAGGGATTTCGCGGTCCTTTTCGTTGAAGCGGCGCGCTGGCTCGGATTCGGGGCGCGGGTAGTCTCTGGCTATCTCTATAATCCGGATCAGCAAATCGGCAGCCCGGGTAACCTCGGGTCGACCCATGCCTGGGCAGAGGTTTATGTGCCCGGCGCGGGCTGGATCACTTTCGATCCAACCAACCGCGGTGTTGGCGGCTTTAATCTGATCCCCGTCGCCGTCGCGCGCAACATCGGGCAGGCAATGCCGGTAGCCGGGAGTTTCGAGGGACCGGTCGATGCGTTTCTGGGAATGTCGGTGGAAGTCCTCGTCACGTCATGGAACAACGGGGCATGAGATCGCCTTTTCAGAAGCGAAATCGCGGACAGCGGAAGGCGAAATCCACTTCGCAGCCGCCTGCCCGCGCCGCGACCGGCGGCACGGGTAAAATCACAATTGTCTTCGACGCAATCGGATCAGTATCCGCGCCGCGCGACACGCTTTCCTGGTCGTCTCGAGCGACTCTTAACTCGCGCCACCGATAACTCGCGCTACCGACCAGAAATCATTCCTGGCGTTCGCTGTCGCTATCTTCGTCCGAGTGTTCATCGGGGTGCACGCCCCAATGGGTGTGGTGGTCGTGGTGACTGAAGACCTCGTGGAGGAGAACGCCGAAGCGATGTTTCTGTGCGTCATCTAGACCGTCATAGAGGGGCTTGGCCGCATCCGCGATTTTTTCCAATTCGGCGGAGCGAGCCGAAAGGTGTTTCGCGCCGAGCCGGAAGCCTTCGATCAAGTCCCGCTTCTCGTGATGTTCTTTGGCTTTTTCGCGCCATTCGACGGCGCGGGCGGCGCGATCCTTGGCGATCTCGCGAAGCGCGGACTCGAGCGCGGGCCAATTTTTTTCCTGCGCCGGCGTCAGTTTCAATCCGGCCTTCAGCGCGGCGATGCGCGCGTCGGTAAAGGCGGCGATTTGGTCCGCCGAAAGTTGCTGGTGTTCGCTTGCCTGTTGGGGCGGGGCGGCCCTGACACCGGAGGAAAGGCCAGGCAAAGCGAACGCCGCCGCTGTCGCGACTATCAGAAAACGCTTTTTCATCGGATTCCCCTAAAGTTGAGGAGGAGACCCCCTCCATAACGTGGTCGACCGCCGACCGACTTCAGCTCTCGAATGAGGCTGATAAATCGCAGCATAGCCGGTCACAAAACGGCGCCGGGAGACTCGGAAACTACCTACTTTATCCCTCCCGATATTCGAGTTGGCTGTCGCGGCGGTTATTTCCCAGCGAAAGCTCGTCGATGCGATTGATGGGACGATCAGCGATCCATGCGCCGTCGTCCCTCAACCAACCCCGTCGATCCGTGTCCGCCATTTCAAGTGAGGAGCTATGTATTGTCACAATTGTCACTAGGTGCGTTCCGGGTAATGATCTACGCTTTAGGTTAAGTGAATGAGTCACCGCATGATGGCTACTTAGTAGTTTCCGGGACTATCTTTATGTGACCAGTTTCTACTACCATTTCCCTGGCTTTGAGACGTCTTGATAGTCGGTTCGCGGACCGTCCTAGTAAAGCTCGTTCCTTGCTGTGTGGCTTTGTCTAGGGTGGTAGTTATGTATAGCGTCGCAGGCATTTTGCGCATGATCGCGGAGGTCTTCTTGACTCTGCATTTGACAGTGAGCCGACCAGCCTACATCCAAGCGCGGGCGGGATCATCGGGCCCCGCTCGTCACGATGCGCCAACGCGGCCGATCGCGCCAAATTTCCGGGTTGCAAGTCTGTCTCCAGGCGCGAAGGAGAATTTATCGGCGAACCACGACAATTCAGAGCCAATTTTGGGGGCGGCCCGGCGCCAACCCGCTACGTGTTCGTCGAAAGCATGCGGTCGGTTGAGCGCACCGTCGCGCTCGCTCCAGCGAAGTCAAACTGCAGGCTCGTTCACGCGCGGTTCCAAACCGCCAACGGCGACCCTGATCGCGACCGCCGCTCAATCGCGATTGTCGGACATCTCGACGCCTGCTCAACAATCGGCGCCAAACGCGACGATTGCCGAGAGCCAGGGCGGAGGTCGGAATTATCTGGCGCTCATCGATGTGGATCACGCCGCGGCCGAGGAGCGCTGCCTTGATGAGGCAATCTATTTCGAAGCCCGCGGCGAATCGGAGGCTGGACAGGCCGCAGTGGCGCAGGTGGTGCTCAACCGCGTCGAGAGCGGGCATTATCCCGCATCGATTTGCGGCGTCGTCTATCAGAATCGGCGTCGTCACAACGCCTGCCAATTTTCCTTCGCCTGTCAGGGCAAAACTCTTCGCGTAGCGGAACCTGTCTCCTGGACGACGGCCGTGCGTATCGCGCGTGAAGTGTTGTTAGGC
>Ga0182013_10001053_pt1 | contig 38215 bp, 28 predicted proteins | sample 612S2MmetaG_FD_120487 | JGI IMG/M metagenome (GOLD analysis project Ga0182013, IMG submission 120487) | Permafrost microbial communities from Stordalen Mire, Sweden - 612S2M metaG | ecosystem: Environmental > Terrestrial > Soil > Wetlands > Permafrost | place: Sweden: Stordalen | collected... | reverse complement strand
GGCGATGCGCCAGTGCCCGAGCCGGCCCGACGGCCCGGGGTCGGCCTCGATGCCGTAGCCCAGTTCCACCGCCACCCGGGCGGAAGCAACGCGGCCGGCCATGGTGGCGGCGTGCAGGTGCTCGCGCCACAAAGTCGTGTCCGCCCCCTTCCACCCGCCCTGCTCGTCCTTCATCTCCACGACATTGGCCAGCAGGACGTGGTCGTGAGGGGCGGGGTCGCCCAAGCGCGAAGTGGCATGGCGGGTATGGGCGTAGATGAGCCCAGCGGTCGCCGTGGGCGTGGCCGCCTGGCCCCGCCGGCCCCCCATCTGGCCAGTAACGCGGTCTAGGTAAGCGAGCGTGGCGTCGCGTTCGGCGTCCATGATCCGGTGCATGTCCTCGGCCTGGCCGATAACGCCGAGCTCAGCCACGCTCTTGTGGGCGGCGATGACGATCTCCATTCCCGGCCGGCGCGTCTGCACGAGGCGAGCACCGGTGTGGGGGTCTCTGGCCCCGCCCGGGCCGAAGAGCGCCTCGTAATTCTCCGACGTCACCGCCCCGGCTAGGTCGAGCGAAGAAGCCCCTGAGCCACCCCAGACCAATGGGGTCTCGCCCCGGGAGGCGTAGTACTCCATAGCCCGGCCGGGGTGGTCGTCTACCCGCCCGAGCACGGTGGCGCGGTGGTATTCGACCGACTCCGCCCCCATCATCCGCATCCAGCCCACTCGGCCCACCCCGCCTCAACAAACCCCGGCCCAATTTCTTGGCAAGCCACCGGCTTGCAATCGTGTTCTCTGAGCTTTGTGGTTTACCAGGGTGAGAAAGCCTTGTGGAGAGGCTTTTTTGTGTTCGGGCAGTAGTGGTCAATAACGGTAACGAACGGGCAGAAGAAACTTTAGGAGCACTGGGGCATCCATTTTTGAGAGGGGTGTTCTTGGCGGGCGGTGAGGGTTGAGATCGGTCCCCTTGGGGGGTGGGGTGCGAGTTGAGATCGGTGTCCTTGACGGGTGGTGTCGGCGAACACGCGGCTTGTGAGTGAGATCGAGGTGGCGGCTCGCGAAGAGGTGCATGGTGGCCCCGAGGTGCACGCGTTCGTGGGTGAGCAAGATTTCGCCACCTTGGCCCCTACGGGTTAGAAGACCAACCCGAGGAGAAGACTGATGCCAGATCCTGTCGTAGTGCCCAAGCTGTTGACCATGGACGAGCTCGCTGAAAGGCTTGGGGTGACCCACCGCCATGTGCGACGTTTGGTCGCCGAGAGACGAGTGCCGTTCTTGAAGGTGGGCAGGTTCGTTCGTTTCGACCCAGCCAAAATCTCTGCGTGGCTGGACTCGAACCGGGTGCCAGGCCAGCGTGCCGAACAACCTCGTGCACCCAAGCCGGGGCCGGCGGCATACATCTCTGCCGGTCACTGGGAAGTGAGAAAGTAAGCCCATGCCAAGTACCCACCGCCGCCACTTCGGCAGCGCCCGCAAGCTCCCCTCCGGCCGTTGGCAGGCCTCCTACTGGCACCTCGGGGCGCGACACGTAGCACCTCACACGTTGCCAACCAAGGCCGACGCCCAAGCGTGGCTGTCCGGTGTCGAGACTGACATCAAACGGGGTACCTGGCTCGACCCTGAGGGCGCGAAGGTCACCTTGGCCTCGTGGCTCCAGCACTGGCTCGAAACCGTGGTCGACGGCCGTGTCGGATCCGACAACACCCGCGCCAACTACGCCCAGATCATCCGCGTCCACATCGCACCAGCACTTGGCATGGTGACCCTCAGCGAGCTCACGGCAGAAATGGTGGACAAGTTCCTGGCGGCCAAGGCTGCCGAGGGGTTAGCAAAGACGCACGTCTCGCGGATGCGCACGATCTTGGCCGACGCCCTCCGTCATGCGGAAAGACGCGGTCTCGTGATCCGCAACGTCGCGGCTCTAGCGGTGATGCCGAGGACCAAACCACCGACTGCGCGCCGCTCGTTCACCCCGGACGAGGCCAAGGCCGTCCTCAGAGCCGCTCAGGGTGAACGGCTGGAAGCGATGGTGGCGCTCGGCCTTGCCACCGGGCTGCGGCCCGGAGAGCTCACAGGCTTGCTGTGGTCGGACCTTGACCTCGACGCGGTCTCCCCGACGCTTCGGGTCTCAGGAGCCATGAAGCGTGGGCCCGATGGCCGAGTGTCCCGCGGTGCCGTAAAGCGTTCGAAAGATGGCCTTAGGACGCTGTCGCTACCGCCCTCGGTCGTAAACACGTTGCGCGCTCACCGCCGGCACCAAATCGAAGAACGCCTCGGCGCCGGACCGCTTTGGCAAGACAGCGGGCTTGTTTTCGCGTCCAGCGTAGGGACACCCCTCGATCCCTCCGACGTGCGCCGCACGTTCGCCAGGATCGGTAAGCGGGCTGGTATCCCCGACGCCAACTACCCGTACCTCCTGCGCCACAGTGCCGTCTCCCTCCTTCTGGACGGCGGCGCCAGCATCGAAGAAGTGGCCGACCTACTGGGAGACGACCCCCGCACGCTTTATCGCCATTACCGCCACAAGGTGCGGCCGGTGTCCAAGGCAGCCGACCGGATGGAGGGCCTGCTGTCGAGCGTCGTCCCCCGAGCTTCGCGCACGTAGCGCGCACGCCTAGGCTCTAAACGACCTCGGGGACCCGCCGCCAAGCACAAACTCCCAGCTCAGAACGGGTGGGCGTAGAGGGAGTCGAACCCACGACCTCATGCGCGTCATGCATGCGCTCTAACCAGCTGAGCTATACGCCCGAAGCTGTATAGGTTATCAGCCGGCCCGCGCCCGACGCGCCCTTCAGCGTCCCGGCGTCAGTGCGCCAGTACGGCGACCGAACGCGGTGGCAGCCAGGCCCTGGCTTCGCCGCCGCTCGTCTCCACTCCCACCCCCTCCTTTGAGGCCATTACCACCGAGGCACCGCTGTCGAGCGGGAGGGCCTGGCGCTCATCGGCCAGGTTGGCGGCGATGCTGAACCGACCACGGTTGACTACGAGCCACCTGGCTTGTTCGTCGAAGGCGGTACCCACCAGTTTGCGGTCGTGGCTCGAGAGGTCGGGCTCGCTCCGGCGTAGCGCGATCAACCGACGGTGCCACTCGAGCAACGAGCGGTGTGGCTCCCGGCCCAGCTCCGACCAGTCGAGCTTGGAGCGCAGGAACGTCTCGAGAGCCTGCGGGTCCGGGACTCCGGCCCCCGCAGGCATCGGGTGCTCCCGGCGGCGGCCCTCCCGTACCGCGGCGCCGAGCTCGGTGTCCTGATGGTCGGTGAAGTAGAGGAACGGCGTCGACGCCCCCCACTCCTCCCCCTGGAACAACATGGGCACGAACGGCGAGAGCAACACCAATGCCGCCCCGACCTTCAACAGGTCCGGGCCCACTAAGGCGGCGGTGCGCTCGCCGAAAGCGCGGTTGCCAACCTGGTCGTGGTTTTGCAAGCAGCAGACGAAGCAGGCGCCCGACAGATCCTCTGCCGGCCGGCCGTGGCGCCGCTGGCGGAACTCGGAGAACTCCCCGTCGTACACATAGGCGTCCGTAAAAGCTTTGGCCAATTGGGCGACCCGACCGAAATCGACGTAATAACCACTGTTCTCGCCGGTTAGGACAGTGTGCAGGGCGTGATGGAAGTCGTCGTCCCAGGACGCGCTCAGGCCGTAGCCATGGCTCTCACGCGGCCGGCACAACCTAGGGTCGTTGCGGTCGCTCTCGGCGATGACCCATAGCTCGCGCCCGACCTCCTCGGCCAGCCCAGCGACGGCGCCGGAAAGCTCCTCTAAAAGATGGAGGGCGCTTTCGTCGTAGATGGCATGTACGGCGTCTAGGCGCAAACCGTCGAGATGGTAGTCCCGCAGCCACATGAGGGCATTGGAGATCACGAAGTCCCGCACCCCGTAGCTTCCCTTGCCGTCCATGTTGACCGCTGAGCCCCACGGAGTCCGGTAATCGTCGGTGAAGTACGGCCCATACTCGCTCAGGTAGTTGCCGGCCGGCCCGAGGTGGTTGTACACAACGTCGAGCATGACGGCGGCGCCTTGGGCGTGACAGGCATCGACCAACCGCTTCAAGCCGTCCGGTCCCCCATAGGCGTGATGTGGCGCCCACAGGTCGGCGCCGTCATAACCCCAGCCCCGGCGGCCGCTGGCCTCGGCCACGGGTAACAGTTCGATGGCGTTGACGCCCAGTTCGACCAAGTGCGCGAGCCCGGAGATGGCCCCGTCGAACGTCCCTTCCGGGCTGAAGGTCCCGACGTGAAGCTCATAGATCATGGCCCCGGACAGAGCCGTTCCGTGCCAACCCTGGTCAGTCCAATCGAACGAACCGTGGTCGACCACGACGGAGGGCCCGTCAACCCCGTCGGGCTGCCAGGCCGAACGGGGGTCGGGACGGGCTGGCCCGCCGTCCAACGAAAACTGATAACGGTCCCCAGGGGCGGCCGGGACGTCCAGACGCCACCAACCTCGCTCCCGCGCCGCCATCGCCAACCGGCGCTGACCGTCGAGCACCAGCTCGACGCGTTGGTGGCCCGGAGCCCAGACTTCGAACATGACCATGCCGGTACACCTACCCTCTTCGGCCCCTTGGTTCCCTGATCTTTTCCAACAGGGCCACGGGAACGGTGGCGAGAAGCTCCCTGACCAGCACGTCTCCCCGGTGGTGCCGGCCCGAAAGGACGTCGGCCCACTGCCCGGGGGGCAGGCTCAACGAGGTACTGCGCCATCCCCCCTCTTCTTCCAGGGCGAGAGGCCAACGGGTCACCACCGTGACAACGTCCGTCCCCCGGCTGAAGGCCACACCGTGGTCGGCGGCGGGACCGCTCAACGGCAGTGGCCCGTAGGCGCCGCGCTTGCCTTCACCGAAAGACGGCCGCTTGCGGCGACGCAGCTCCAGTGCCCGGTGGACCAAGGCCAGTTTGACAAGGCCGCGCTCATCCCCTTCGGCCCACAACTGGCCGATATCAGCGACATCTACGTCTTTCAACATGGCGGCGCGTGCCTCGTAGTCGACCGGCCTCCGGTTGTCGGGGTCGACCAATGACAGGTCCCACAGCTCGCTCCCCTGGTAGAGGTCGGGCACACCTGGAGCGGTAAGCGTCAACAGTTTGAGGGCCAAGGAATTTGACCAGCCCGGCCGGCGCACCCTCTCGGCGAACTCGCCCACCTCGGCCATGAACCTCCGCGAGCGCATAATGGAAGAAGCGAAATGGTTGACCGCGCTCTCGTAGATCTGGTTTGGATCGTCCCAACTGGTGTGCAGTTTGGCTTCCCTGACCGCCTTTTCGAGGAACGCCAGGGCCCGATCGGCCGTGATGGGCCACGCCCCCACCAGCGTCTGGTAAAACATCCATTCCGTCCCCGGGTCGGGCATGTCGGCGACACGGTGACGCCGGGTCAGCTTGTGCCAACGATCAACCGCTTCCGCCCACGGGCCCGGGATCTCCGACAGGACCGAGATGCGTGCTCGAACGTCCTCGGAGCGCTTGGTGTCATGAGTCGACGTAGCGAGAAGCCCGTACGGGTACCGGGCCACGGCATTGGCGCACCACCCGTGAAAATCCCCGATATCGGTACCCGGTGACCCGGGGTCCCCTCCCACCTCGTTCAGGGCCAGGAGGGGCGTATAGCGGTAAAAAGCAGTGTCCTCAACGGCCTTGGCCATCACCGGTCCCGTCACCTGTTGGAACCGTTGGACCATTTCCGTCTCCGCCGGGCCGTCTAGTTGCAGCAGCAGGATCTGGCGCAGGAAGGCCAGAAGCTCTCCGTCGATCTCGGGACGCCTGAGACCGGCTGTCACCACGGCCCGAGCCACGGTAGCCACGTCCTGCTGAGAAGCCTTTTCCCCGGGGACGAGGTATGTGCGGTAGACACTGAAACAGGCGATCACCTCGGCCAGGCATTCGCGTAACTCCCGGAGCGTATGGTCCGAGTGACGCCGATGGCCCTCGCACACCTTGGCCATGCGGTCGACAAGACGAGTGAGGTCAGTGGCCAACGAGGTGCCCAGCACTTGCAGCTTGCAGTCGTGGACCAGGTCTTCAAACGACTGGTCGAACCCGCTGAACGACCTGAACGCGGCGTCGAGAGCGACGGCCCCCTCTTTCTTTATCAAGAGCCCGCCCGCTAAGTTGAGCCAGTCGTAACCGGTCGTGCCCGCCACGGGCCAGTCCGCCGGGAGCTGCTCGCCCCGCTCCAGTATCTTTTCGACCAACGCCCACACCCCTGACCCGGCCTCTTCGAGCCGCTCCAGGTAACTCCGGGGATCGCGCAGACCGTCAATGTGGTCCACCCGCAGGCCGTCGATCACCCCCTCGTGCAACCAGCGCAGGATGAGCCGGTGGCTGTCGGCAAATACGGCGTCGTCCTCCACCCGGATACCTACGAGGTCGTTTATGTCGAAGAACCGCCGGTACTGGCCCTCCTCTGATGCCGTCCGCCAGAAAGCGAGACGGTAGTTCTGGCGCTGCAACAATGCGTCGAGGGGATCGGGCTGGGAACCGACTGCTTCGGTCTCGGCGTTAAGGGCGGCATCGACCTCAGGGTGCTGGGTACACAGGACCATCAGGCGAGCCCGCAGGACCTCTTTGTCGCGGTGACGTTCCCTCACGCTGGCCCGGTCGGTGGCCCATGAAGGTGGAAGCCGCCCCAGGGCCGTCCCGATGCTTTCCACTTCGGCCCTCACGCCGGGCTCAAAACCGCGCGGCAGCCGCCGGGCAGCCTTGGCCACCAACTGGTCGAGGCTGCGGGGCGCTATTGGCACCTGCTGTTCGTAATAGCGAACGGTGAACGTGCCTTTGGAGTGCTCCAACTTGAAGCGGCCCGCTTCGAGCTCGCGGCCGTAATGGTCCCCCAATATGGGAAGCAGTACCACGCTGTTACCGTGGGGATGGTTCATCTCCGGCGCGCCCCAGTCCACGTCGAAATAACCGGCGTAGATACTGGACGGCCCGTTCTCCAGGACGTCCCACCACCAGCGGTTGTCCCGGGTGGCGACGGCCATGTGGTTGGGGACCACGTCCAGGATCTGACCAAGGGCCGCCTCCCCGAGCGCCCGTTGAAGTTCGAGGTAGCCCCGGTCCCCACCCAGCTCCTCGTTGACCGCCGCCGGGTCGACCACGTCGTAACCGTGCGTGCTGCCTTTGGCGGCCTGCAGCACCGGCGACAGGTAGACGTGGCTGATGCCGAGGTCGGCCAGGTAGCCGGTTATGGCGGCGGCGTCCGAAAAGCCAAAACCCGCGTGCAACTGCAACCGGTACGTGGCACGCCGGGGAGCCCTTTGGCCGTAGGCACCCGCCCTAGCTCGCCCCGTCCCCTTGTGCTCCGCGCCCGCGCCAGCCTTGTGCTCCACGCCCGCGCCAGCCTTGTGCTCCATAACAGTGGCCTTCCTGCCTTCGGGGCCCGGGCTTACGACGAACGACCGGGCCGCGTCGTTCCTACCCGCTTATGCGCCCCACTAGCCTGTCGAACGACGTGACCGCCTACATCCCCAGCCCTCCGGCTGACGGCATCAGCGTAGGGCCCCTTCAGCTGCACTTCTACGGGCTCCTAATCGCTATCGCTGTACTGGTGGCGGCCTGGCTGGCCCAGAGGCGCTGGGCCCGGCTTGGCGGCTACCAGGGGACGATCGTGCCCATCGCCTTCTGGGCTGTGGTCGCCGGCCTGATCGGTGCCCGGCTGTACTCCGTCGTCACCAGCTGGCAGCAGGACACAGGCGGCCATTTCGTCCAGGTCTTCGAGATCTGGAACGGCGGCCTGGGCATTTGGGGCGGCGTCGCCGGCGGCGTCCTGGGCGGCTGGCTGAAGGCCCGGCGCATGCACGTCCCCCTCACTCCCCTTTTCGACGTGGTGGCACCCACGCTTGCGCTCGCTCAGGCGATCGGCCGCTGGGGCAACTACTTCAACCAGGAGCTCTTCGGTCTGCCGTCCAAGCTCCCGTGGGCCGTTCGCATAACCGACCTGTCCGAGCTTTCTACCATCCCGGTGAAGTACCAGCACCTGAGCGCGACGGGGACGCTGCTGCCGGGCACGTACCAACCTACGTTCCTGTACGAGTCGGTCTGGGACCTGGCCACTTTCGGCCTCCTTATGCTGATCGAACACCGGGTGAAGCTGAGGCGGGGCTACCTGTTCGCCGCCTACGCCGCCCTGTACACCTTCGGTCGGTTCTTCACCGAGTACCTGCGCATTGACCCTGCTCACCGCTACCTCGGCCTGCGTCTCAACGACTGGACGAGCATCGTGGTGTTCGCCGTGGCAGCCTCGGTCGTGTTGTTCAAAGGACGTCCGCAGCCCGGAGACGAGCTCGTAGGCGACCATCTACCGGCACGCCTGGTCGAAATGGAGAAAGCGCGGGCACTTGCCCGCTCCGGCGCAACGCCGGCGGGCGGGCCCAGGCATCTGGCCAGTCCGGGGCCGGTAGCAGAGGCCGAGCCGGAGGCGACAGGCGTGGTGGCACTGCCGGTGCCAAACGGGCACGGTGCTATCGGGCCCGTACCTGCGCCGGAGAGCTCGGCGATGGTCCGGGAGGAGGCGCCGGCGCCGGAGATGGACGCGCCGGAGATGGACGCGCCGGAGATGGACGCGCCGGAGATGGACGCGCCGGAGATGGACGCGCCGGGGGGCGCCTCGGAGCCGGCGGTCGTCGAGGAACCTGGCGCCGAGCGGCTTTAGGCGGGCGGCAGGGCCCAGGCGACCACGATGGTGCGGTCGTCCTGGCAACCACGTCGGCTGAAGTCGGCCGCCGCCATTAGGCCCAGGGGTGAGAGGTCCCCGGTGGGACCGCCTCGCAGGATCTCGGCCAGCGCCGGCGCCACGGTGGTCGGCCCATCGCGCAGGGGATTGGCGATCCCGTCGGTCACGAGCACCAGGGCAGCTCCGTGGGGCAGTTCGACAGAAGCGGTCTCAACAGTACTGAGCTCGCTCTCGCCCGGGCCGGGCAACGGCAGGACGTCGGTGACGACGTGATGAAGGTCGTCGCTCCCGGGGGGCACGAAGATCTCACGCCAAACTCCGCCGTCCAGTACGAAGCCGGTGTTGTCCCCGACCCGGGCCATGACGGCAACCGCTCCGTCTGTTCGCGTCGTGACCAGGGCGACCACGAGCGTCGTGGAAAGTTCTGCCGCCGAAGCCGGGCCCGAGGCGCGGGCGGCCGCCCTCAGGTAGTCACTGGCACGCTCCACCGCTCCCCGGCACTCGGCCACGCCCCAGTCCTCGCGCTCCGAGAGGTACCGCGCCGCCGCCGCCACAGCCAGGTCGGCGCCGTCACCTCCCCGGCCGGCCGTGCTCACGCCGTCGGCGATTATCAGGCCCAGGCGGCCAGGGCGCGGCTTGACCCAGGCGTAGGCGTCTTCGCAGCGACCACCTCCCAGGCGGTGAGCGGTGCCGGCGACGGAGGAGGCCAGCACGACAAAGTCGGCCGACCGGCCGCCGTCGGCCCGGTAGTTGGCGGCCGCCGCACCGGCAATGGCCCGGACGGGCACCGGTGCGCCCATCGCCGGGGAGGGCTCGCCCCAAACCGGCCCCCCCCACCCCGGGGTCATTCCAGTTCGTCCACCGGGATGGCTTGCATATTGGGGAGCTGAGGGGGGACGAGCTGCGGCGCGCCGGTATATGCGCTGGCGGACGAGCTCACGATCGACTGCACCAACCCGGCCATGAGCTCCGGCACAACGGCTGAAGGGGCGGCACCACTGGCCGCCACGTATGCCCGGTTGGGCTTGTTCTCCGCCACCGTGGCCAGGATCTCGGGGACGGCCTCGCCGAAACCGAAGGCGAGGATATTGGGGTGGCGGCGCCAGTTAGGTTCGACCAGCCGGCGGTGGGCCTCCAACCAACGTTCCTCGGGGTCGGTCGGGCGGCCGTCGGAAACGAACAGAACAGCCGGCCGGTACCAGCGTTCCCCTGCCGCCCGCCCGGCGTGATAGTCGGCCTCGATGACCCGGCGCAGGTGCTCGAACGCCGCCGCGTACGAGGTCCGGCCCTCCACCTCCACCCTGGGCATGGCTTCGACGAGGGCCAGGTCAGCCAGGTCGAGGACGGTGCGGGCGACGTCGCTGAAGGTGACGATGCCAAACCGGATCACCTCCGCCACGGCCGGGTCCTGGCCCACGCTGGCTCGCAGTTGCGGGAGCTCGGCGTTGACCTCGTCTATCGGCTTGCCGGCCATGGACTGGGAGACGTCCAGGCAGAGGTAGAAGGGAAAGACAGCATAGCGTTCTTCGGTACCGAGGTACTGGCTCGCCATCGTCTGACCGAGGCTACCGGAGGCCCGCTCATAAGACAACGTCGGGGCCCCCCGGACCGCGCCACGACCAGGCGTCATAGGCCGATCCACGGGCTCACGACCATGCCCACCAGGAAAAGAGCCAGGCAGCCGGCGGCAAGGTCGAGTACCGCGATACCAACCAGCCGCCGCAGGCCGTTCAAGCGCCGGCCGGGCAGTCGGAGCAGGCGAACGGCCAGCCCATGGGCTCCCGCCCAGGCTGCAAGCGTCCGGCGGACCAGCTGGCGGGGGGTCAGCCCGGCCGAGAGCCCAGAGCCACCCTCGCGCCCGGCACCAGACAAGCCCGGAGCTGGCCTTATCAACTGCCATGTGGCCACGGCCCGGTGCCGCAACACCGGTCGCACCACGACGTCGTGCACCGTCGCCGCCGTCAGCGCCAGCGAGCCGGGGACGACACCGGGCAGGCCAGGCGACCATGACCGGGCGGGCCGTTCATCGCCCTGGGCCGCCCGGGCCCGGGCTGCTGTCCCCGCCGCCCCGAGGACATCGAGAAGGTCCTCCAGCGCGGCCGCCCATTCGGCCGGCGCCGGCCGCTCAGCCGCGTTGACCAGCGACAGCGAACGCTCGCACATTTCCCAGAGGCCGGGCATATCCGGGAACTTGCGCCAAGATCTGGGCAGTTCGAGGTCGACGTTCACGCGGGGGTGCGCTCGTTGGCGCCCCTGCAGGGGAAAGTGGGCCGCTCCCACCAGCCGTAAGAAAGCCAGGCCCAGTACATAGCGGTCGGCCGGTTCCCCGGGCGGCTGGCCGGGCGACAGGGCCGGGTCCTCCCAGTTTGGGGTGGTCGCCCGCGGCAAGTGGGGCGCAAGGGGCTGACCTCCGATAACGGCGCCGTCGCAGTCGAGCACATAGACCGCAGGCGCCGGCTGCAAGGACCACAGGACGTTCTTCGCCGAGAGGTCACCGTGCACGACCAGGGGCCCAGCCCCGCCCTGCCACGCGTCCAGCAAGCGGGCGAGCGCGTACACCAGGGCGACCCGCTCCGGGGCGCCGGGCGGGGGCACCGCCACGCCGTACGCCACGGTCATGCGGTCCGGGTCGCCGGCCAGGTAGCTGAGCGTGGCGAGGCGCTTAAGCCCATCACGGTGGCGCAACCAGAACTGCGCCGGGGCCCGCGGCATCAAGGCGCCCAGGGCGACGGTGGTGTCGTCGGGCCCGACAACGGCCGCTGACGGCCAGGCCGAAGAACTGATGGCCCTTCGGCACGCCCCCTCGTCCCGCTCGGCCATCAACGTCGGCACAGCGCACAGGAGGTTGAGCTCGGTCAACGGGCGAGGGTGCCGCAGCTGCTTGTAGACCACGGCCGCAGGGTCTTCGGGAGCACTACTGCCCGTCCGTACCACCTCGAAAACCCGGCCCTCGCCCCCCTCTGCCAGCATTTCCCCCAGCCGAAGGTCGGTGACGAGTACCTGGTTCAATACCCCGCCGCGGTGTCCACCACGCCTACGAGGGGTAGGCCCGAAGCCAGACGCTCCACGTTTTCCCGGATGCGGACGGCCAGAAGAGCCTGGATCATTTCCTCGCTGTCGGCCGTATGCGGGGTCACGAGACAGTTGGGCAAGGACCACAGCCGGTGCCCGTCGGGAAGAGGCTCCGGGTCGGTCACGTCCAGCGCGGCGCCACCTAGGCGCGACTCGGACAAGGCTTTCACCAGGGCATCGGTGTTGACGTGGCGACCACGGGCCACATTGACCAGCCAGCTGTTACTGCCCATGAGGCCCAGCTCTTCGTCAGAGATGATGTGGACAGTCTCGGGCGTGAGGGCGAGGGCCACGAACACGACCAGGGCGCCGGGCAGGGTGGAGTGGAGCTCAGCTGTCGTGACCGTGCGTACGGCACCGGCCACCGGCGAGGCGGTCCGGCGGACCACGGTGGCCTGAACGTTGAAGGGGGCCAGTAGGGCCAACAGCTCCTGGGTGATCCCCCCGCCCCCGAGGACGGTGACGGGCGCGTCGAAAAGTGTGGTCCCGGCCCGCTCGCCCCACGACCGCGCCCGTGCCCTCTCGGGCAATTTGCGCAGCCCGGCCAGAGCCAGGCACAGGGCGTGCTCGGCCACGGGCCGGGCGTAGCTGCCCTTGGCCGACGTCCATACGAGCCCGCTCGGATGGGGCCGCTCGAAAACCCCCGCGTCCAGTACCCGGTCGATGCCCGCCATGGGCAGCTGGGCCCAGCGCAGTTCTGGGTGGGCCGCCACCGTCTCGAGCAGCGCTTGCGGGTCGAACGTGGTCCACACCAAGCCATCGAGCGGACCGTCGGTGGTCAGAGTGCCGCCGCCCTGGACAACGGCATCGAGAGCGTACTCGGGACGGCCCGGCGCGACCATGACCCGGGGGGAGGGGCGCACTACCAATTTGGAGGGCTGAAGTGGCGATGGCCCACGCGGGCCAGGCTTTCCCAGGCCGAGCCTTCCCCGGCCACGGCCGACGTTATGAGATGGCAGAGAAAGTTGTCGTCGCCGTCGAGGGCGGTACGGGTCGAAGTGGGCCCGACCGGATGGCGTACATCGACCCGCCAGAACTCCTCGTCCGAGTGCCGGGAGATCAAGACGTCCAGTTGCCGACGGTCTACTGTCACTGCTCTGCTGGCCACCAACTTCTCGCCCACAACAAACCTCCAAAGAGCACGAAAGACCTGGACCAGGGCTTGGGCGGCCCGGTCCAGGACATCTTCACAGGCGCGGGATGCCGGTGCAAGCAGCCGCTTGGAGCATGACCCTCAGCGGGAGACCGACCTGGCGCGGGGCGCCCACGAGTGCTCCGGTGATGAACTCAACTATGGCGACGGCGGCGCTCTCTGATAGCCAAAATCTCTCCCGGTCCGTTTGGGGCAACACAAGTCGATGTTGGAGCGATCAATCTTCACCTGGGTCAAGCGGTTCGGGCTAGCTACATTATGAAGTTGAAGTTTGCCTGTACGTGGTCACGTGCTCGTCCTAACACATACTTTTGTACGTTGGAAAGGGGGCATTAGCCGCAGCCAGGCCCACTGAGCCGAATGCCAAGACCGCAGCTATTGCGGGCAGGGCCAGGACCTTCTTTGATATATGCGCTAATCGCCGCTTTGCTATTTTCGCTTCCTAGGCCAGCTAATTGAGCACCCCGGCCTGAGTGCTCAAGCGAGCACCTCAAGAGCGCTGGCGCAGCCGAGGTGCCCGGGGCCATGGGTAGTGAAGAAGGTCCGCTCTGGTACCAACAGCAAGTACAGCCGAGGCAAGTTCCAGGACTTCGTTACTAGTACCCGTCAAGTAAGAGTAGGATGCGTCTCAGACGTTCGAGGCCCTGCGTTTGGGGCTCGCCCGCTGCTCGGTTCAATGAGGGGGTGAAGAGCCTGGTCGACTGCGGCGACCTGCCAAGGCGGGAACGCTTTCGCGCGAGTTTCTCCGCCAAGGACCACCCACGCTTGGACCGACAGGCGCCACCACCCGCACATGAAGGGCACGATGAGTACGCCCAAGCATTTATTTGCCCAAACGCGCAAAACACCTAACAATTCCATGCTGGTGACGCACCTGCACCACTACGCCGGGGTGCCAGGCTCGCAGTCCCGCCTACGCGTTATGACCCTTTTAGGCGTAGGCGGCCTGGTCGTACTAAATGGAGCGGACGTTGTCACCACCCATCTGCTGCTGTCGCACGGGGCCGTCGAGGCTAACCCCCTGTCTTCGGTCCTGCTAGCAAGCGCGAGCCTATTGTGGGTGAAACTTGCCATCCTCGGTGCTCTAGGCGTCATGGTTATCAGGCACCGTCCCCGGTTTGGTGTCATGGCGTTCGTGTTCGTGGCACTGGGCATGTACGCCACGGCCGTGCTTTCCAACTTGCTCATCTTGAACATAGTGATGAGATAACAAGGAGAGCGACTGAGGTGCGGAGCCCCTACGGGCGGTGGCACCATCATGAGACATAGAGCTTGATGGCTTCGGTGAGCCATGACGTCGTGGTCACCCTTCTCTGGTGGCGCTACCCCAGTCAAGGGGAAAGAGCTTGCCGGACCGGCTATCGCGCCTGATCCGGAGCCGGGGGCGAGTCACGCAAAGGCGGTACGTAGGGCGGACCAGGCCACTTTCGGGTCGGCGAGCCCGTGGTAGATGGGTGGGATGTCGTTCTCGTCAATACCGAAGTGGTGGTAGACCGCCATCATGGCACCGCGGACGGAGTACTCGACGGTGAAGATGACGCCGTCGGGGATCTCAACGAACTGGCCGAGGAAGGCGAAGTTATGAGCACCTGCGGGCACCACGAGCGGGCGGTCATTGGCGACGCGACGTTGGAACTGGGCGTCGATGTAAGGCATCTGGACGGTGGTTACCCTGGTCGTCTGTCGGACATGCTCGGCGATGTCCTCGAAGCCCAGGTGCCCGAGAAGTTCGTCGAGGACCTCGGACCCGGTGCAGCTGTCCATTGACTTGGCGACGTGGTCACCCTCGGTGTCGCCCAACAATGCGTACCCCCAAAGGGTGTAGGTGCCGGGATCCTGGTTGGCGAAGTGCGGCTGGGCGGGCACGACGATCGACAGCAGCCAGCTGGAGTCCTTCCACGTCATGAGCGCGCCCTCACCCGGGACGTTCGTGGTGTACTCCTGGATCCGGTCGAGGAGGGTGCGGTCGCTCATGGTCAGAGTGAACGACTCCCACTTCGATTCGTCGACGTTGCCGCAGAAGGCGTTCGGCCGGCCGAAATCGTCCGCCTTCTTGGCCAGTGCCTCCCAAAGCCGCCAAGAGCCGTCGCGCTTGTCCCGGACAAGTTCAGGGACGGTAGTGCCGTCCCCATACGTGGCATCGGCGGTCATGGACCCGTTGGTGATGAACACGAAGTCGTGGTGGCCCAGTTCGATGCTCTCCGAGGGCACGGCGCCCCGGGCCAGGTGCAATCGGGTGGCCCGCCGTGCTTGCGCTGTCTCGAAATCGACGTCAGTGACCGTGACGCCGAACTCCAACCGCACCCCCTGTTGCTCGAGCCACGTCTGGACCGGACGGACCACCGAATCGTACTGGTTGTACTTGCTGCGGCGCACACCCGATAGCGTGTGGATCCGGTCGAACTCCTGGACGAAGCAAAGAAAGTAGCGCTTGAGCTCGATGGCGGAGTGCCAGTTCTGGAAGGCGAAAGTGGTGCGCCACAGGCACCAGAAGTTGGTGGCGAAGAAGTGCGGCTGGAAGAAGTCCTCGATCCGCTTGGCTCCGATGAGCCTTTCGGGCAGTGCGAGCAGGCGAGTCAGGTCAGCTCGGTCGCGGGTGTCGAGGCCGAGCCGGGAGGCGTCCGCTATGGAACGGTCCTTCAGAATGATGCGCGCCTTGGCGTTGGTGGGATGTTCAGCGTTGAACGTCAGGAACTCTTGGCGCACTGAGACGGCCGGATCTTCCAGGCTCGGGATGCTCTCCAGCAGGTTCCACAAGCAGACGTAGTACTCCTCTTCGAACATCCGCCCGCCCCGCGTCACGTACCCGCCCTGTGCCGTCTGTGCGGTCGAGCCGTCCATCGAGCCGCCGGCTAACGACAGCTGCTCGAGGATGTGGATGTTCTCACCCGGGACACCGGCATCGCGTACCAGGAACGTCGCGGCCGCCAGGGAGGCGATCCCGGCTCCGACCAGGTACACCTTCGAACTCAAGGGATCGGGCATGTGAACTCCTTCGTCGGGTGGATGGTTTGGCCGGGGCTCTTACGGGCCGCCGGTCCCTCGTTCTCCCCGGTACCCACGTTGCGTTCTTTCACGAGTCGACCTCGGCGATGCTCTAAGGCGTCACCGGGTACCGGGGCAACAGTGGGGCACCACGAAGTGCACCTGATATGACCCTACAGGGCCCGGCACCTTGGCAGGCGGGGAACGGCCCTACTGCTAGCGGTCCCTCCGCGCTGCGGGTGGCGGCGGGCAGAGCAACGACAGAAGAGCGGGAAGTGCACGATGTTCTATGAGATGCCTTCTAAGCCTCGCCTTCAGCCCGTCGAACCCCCGCCGAAGTGCTTTTGTCGCACCAAATGTCTGGATGCCCGACAGAAGGAGAATCGTCAATATGTCAGACCAATGCCCCGAAGCCCTCGACCAGGCTGCCGTCCCCGCCAAGCGTTCCATGCTGCGACGGCTCAGGCTGGTGCCAGCCGTTGTCATATGTGCCGTCGGCTTGACTGCCGGTAGCGCCGCCCTCTCATCGGTGGCGTGGGGAAGTACTCCGCCCCAGGCCGCAGCGAACACCGTCGTAGCGTCATCGCCCGTCGGCGTCAGTCCGTGCGGGACGGCCTGGAACTAACCCTCAGACACAAGCCCTGGTGCCGGCCATGAAGCACTTCAACCGCGTCCAGATGCTCGTCGCCTTGGCCTGGCCGGGGGGACAGCCATCCTCGTCGTTGCGGTGCACGACCTTTGTAGTCACGCCCTGCCCGGGGACAGCCAGTTCCTCGCCGTGGGCGTGTTCGGGACGATGGCGTTGCTCAGTTGGTTGCGGCCGCTCATCATGTACGTCGGCGACCAGTCCGAGGCCGTCCACCTCGACGAAGGCGTCCTCGTCGTGCTGCTGCTCCTCGTCCGCCCCTGCTTCACGGTGTTGACCTTCGCGTTAGTTAGCCACGATCGTGGCCCAGGCGTTCATGCGCCGGCCCCTCAGGAAATCCGCGTTCAATTTCGGGCAGGTGCTCGTTTCAGTGGGAGCGGGCACCAACCCCCCTACGTCGAAGCCGCGGCCGCCGCTCTGGCGGCAGCGGCCTTTTTTGTCACCAACACGGCGGCGGTGACCCTAGTCGTGTCGGCTACTGGGATGACCTGGAAAAAGGCGGTCCTCGACGGTCTCGACATGCGCCTGGTCATCAACGTTTGTGGTGTGGCCTTGGGGGTCGCCGCCGCCCTCTTCGTCTCGGCGTACCCTGACGCTCTGCCCCTAGCCGTTTTGCCCCTCGTAATACTGCGTTACACCCTCGGGGGCTTTTTCCGCGCCCGTCATGACCGGGCTCGATTGGAAGGGCTGTTCCTGGCTACCCTCGAAGCCAACCGTTCCATGGGCCAGGACGAGCAGACTGTCCTGGGCGTCCTGTTCAGCTCGGCTCGCTCACTACTGCGCTGTAGCAAGGTCGGCCTGCGTCCAGAACCCAGTCCCGACAAAGCGCCATGCGCCCCGGTCACGCTCTTGGGTGAGAAATTGTGGCTGACCGTCGCCAGCCGCAGCCGCACGGAGCCCTTCGATGCCGCTGACCAAAAGCTCTTGGAGGCGCTGGCCGCAGTGGCGACCGGCGCATTGTCCAACGCCACGCTTTACAAGAGCAGTGAGCGCCAGAAGCAGCGCCTGGCCGCCATCACATCGAGCCTCGGCGAGGGCGTGTGCGCTCTCAGCCTGTCCGGCGAGATCACGTTCGCCAACAAAGCGGCGGCTTCAATGATGGGCTGGGCCATGGGCGCAGAGCCGGGGGGAGCTGACCTTTCCTCCCGGGCCAGGAAAAGGGATAGCCGCTCCGGACTTCTTGTGGGCGGCGGCCATGAGGGCCATCACTACGGGGGAGACGACGACGAATTACGAGGCACGCTTTCGGCGGGCGGACGGCAGCCCGCTCGACGTCGCCTGCACCGTGGCCCCCAACCTTGAAGCGGGCGAACCGGTCGGGGCGGTCTTGGTGTTCCGCGACATCAGCGAGCACAAGCGACTGGCTGAGCTGACCCACCAGGCTTTCCACGACTCCCTCACCGGCCTGCCCAACCGCCGCCAGTTCCTGAGCGACCTGACCAACGCCCTGGAACGTTCCCGGCAAGACGGGGCACGTCACGCCGTGCTTTTCGCCGACATCGACCGTTTCAAAGTAATAAACGACAGTCTCGGGCACTCGGCGGGCGACCTGTTCTTGATCTCAGTGGCCGAGAAGCTGAGAGAGGCGCTCCGGCCGGGCGACAAGCTCGCCCGTCTCGGGGGTGACGAGTTCACTGTCCTGCTCGAAGACATCGGGAGCGCCGAAGATGCTGCGGCCGTCGCCCAGCGGGTCCTCCGGACCATGCGGGAACCTATTGAATTACGTGACGGGCACAAAGTCGCGGCGCGGTTGAGCATCGGTATTGCGCTCACCTCTCCCGCCAAGACCTGCGACGACGTGCTCCACGACGCCGACGTAGCCATGTACGAGGCCAAGGCCAGGGGGCGCAGCGGCGAGTACTGCGTGTTCGAGCCAGTCATGGGCGTGCGTTCGGCCGAGCGGGTGGAACTGGAAATGGAACTTCGCCAGGCAATCGAACACAATGATCTCGAGGTCTATTACCAGCCATTGTTCTCCACCTTTGACCGCCGGGTGGTCTCCGTGGAGGCTCTGGTGCGCTGGCAGCACCCCTTGAGGGGGTTGTTGGCCCCGGCTTCCTTCATAGACATAGCGGAGGAAACGGGCCTCATCTTCGCCCTGGGCAGGACAGTGCTCGAACAGGCGTGCCAGAAAGTCCAGGAATGGAAAGACCTCCTGGGTGTAGAGGTGACGGTGGCCGTCAACCTTTCCGCTCGCCAGTTCCAGGACCCCGGTTTGCTGGCCGGGATCGGCGAGGTCCTGCGTTCAACTGGCGCGGACGCGGCACGGCTGTGCTTCGAGGTCACCGAAAGCCTGGCGGTGGACGACGTGGAGCGTACCAACCAGGTCCTGTCCAGTCTAAGGGAGTTGGGTGCCAGCGTGGCCATCGACGATTTCGGCACCGGCCATTCTGCCCTCGGCCATCTCGCTCGTTTCCCGACAGACGTCGTCAAGATCGACCGGGCCTTTATCGACGGTGTCGAGACCGACCAGGTGAAATCGGCCATCGTCTCAGCCGTGCTGGCCATGGCCAAGGCCATCGGTTGCACCACAGTCGTCGAGGGTGTCGAGACCGAGTCCCGGCTCTGCCACCTCCGAGGTCTGGGTTGTTCAGTGGCGCAGGGCTACCTATTTGCCCGGCCCATGCCGGCGAGTAACTTCGAGGAGCTGTTCCGCGCCGCCAACGGCCGGCGGTTGGGCCGCGTTCCCGGTGAAGGACGGCTCAATGCCGCCCGCGCCCCGTCTGCGGTGCGCCGCCTGCCCGACCTCGCAGCTGTCGACGACGCTAGTCATTTCCCGGCGACGGCAGGTATTGCGTAACGCGCTCCGACGTTACGAAGCCGCGGACCAAACCATCACGGTAGCGGCGGCTACGAGCGACTCGAGCCGACCCGACGGTCACGCCGGGGTTGGGGGACGAGGCAGGGTGGCGGGGAGCTCCCCTAGCGGCGGCGAACACGACATAGGCTTCGCCGAGCGTGTAGCGGAAGTCGACGAGGAGCTTTTGGGTCTTTCGACTCTGCGCGGCCGTACCGATAGTGCCGAGGGACTCGAACGAGGTGATCGTCATGGGCCCGCAACCCGCCAGGTACGTCCCGTCTGCCCAGGCTCTCTTGGCGGCGATGAGCGAGGCCGTCTACGTGGTGGACCGCCAACGCCGGGTAACGTACTGGAACCCGGCGGCCGAGCGGCTCACCGGCTACCCGGCCGACCAGGTGGTCGGGCGCTGCTGCCGGGACGGCATCCTCAACCACGTCGACCACGAGGGCACGTCGTTGTGCAAGTCCCGCTGCCCGCTGTTGGCCACCATCGGTGATGGACAGCCCCACGACATGCTGGCGTTCCTCCACCACCGCGACGGCCACCGGGTTCCCGTCGCCGCGCGCGCTGCGGCACTGGCCGACCCCGACGGGAACATCACCGGAGCCGTTGAGGTGTTCCACGACGACAGCCGCAACAAGATGCTGAAGGACCGTCTCGACGATGTCCAACGCCAGGCGCTCACCGACGCACTGACCGGCATCGCCAACCGCCGCATGCTCACCCAGGTCCTACGCCAGCGACGCGGCGATCAAGTTCGCTATGGCTACGCCTACGCGGTGTTGTTCGCCGACATCGACCACTTCAAGCAGGTCAACGACACCTACAACCACGATGTTGGCGACCGGGTCCTGCAAATGGTCAGCGCCACCTTGAGAGACTGCACCCGCACGGGCGACACAGTGGGACGATGGGGCGGCGAAGAGTTCCTCGTCGTCGCGACCGCTGGCGAGGCCGACCAGGTCCTCAACCTGGCCGAGCGCGCTCGGCACCTGGTAGCGAGCACCTGGGCGCAGAACGGGGCCGACCGGGTCGCGGTCACCCTCAGCATCGGCGTGGCACTGGCTCGACCAGGCGAAGCGACCGACGAGCTCGTGCGACGCGCCGACATGGCCATGCTCGCTGCCAAGACCAAGGGCCGCAACCGGACCGTCCTCGCATAGGTCTGCAGCAGCGAAGAATTCTGATCCCACGTGGTCCTATCACGACGAGCCTATTTCCATTGTCCACACTGCGAGACGGACGTCACCACCGAGCGAGTGCCATGTGGCGGCGCGAGTTGACTTTCACGCCCCGGACCAACAACCGGCGCACGTGGACCAGACAGTCTGCGAAGAGAGCACGGAGTACATGGCCTGGAAGCGTCGCTCGATGAGCGACTCGGCCGCGCCAATGGCCGTCTTGGCCCGGGCGATCTCGTCGGCCCTATCTTTGCTGGACAGTGCGGTATAAAGGCACACCGGAGCGGCACCGTTCGTGGTGTACTTGCAGTCCACCGGCTTCGTCACCCGCCCGGCGTGGACCTCCGCCTCCACTTGGGCCAAGAGTTGGCCTTCGCGTAGGAGCGCATGCGCCCGGAACTTCTGCGCCGAGCCCATGAACTCGTCCAACGAGGCGATGACAGTCCTGGCATCGCCGGGGATACCGATCCCCTCGTTTGTGCTCGTTTTGTATTCCGGGGCGTCGGTTATGGAGAACTCGTTGCCGTTCAAGAGAGCTGGCGAAACCATGTTGTCGAAATAGTCAACGGGGAGAACGTCCTTTATGGCGGCTAAGAGAGCAGGAGTGAGATAGATGAACTCCATGTAGTACCCGGCCCCGCCGATCCCGCCCCCGTCCTCGCTATAACCGAAGGACAGCGCAAAATGGTCCGCCGTCGAGGGGACGTACATCAACTCGACGCCGTTGCCGAACACCTTCGGGCTGTTGTCGAACTTGTAGTCGGACACGGTGATAGCTCGGCCCGGTCCTCCAAGGTCGGCCTCGGTCTGGACGTACCGGGTGCAGTACTCCACAACGGGAGAGCACACGCTTTGCGAAATAAAGCTCTCGCCCGCTTGGGGCAGTTGGCGCACGACGTTTTGGAGCCCGGAGACGTACGCCAGCATGGCAGAATGACGCTCCTGAGCACCGGCGGTGTCGTCCTGGTAGCTAACAGTGGGAACCATGTCCACGGGCGTCGCCGTGGGCACGGTCGTGACCGTGGGGCTCAACGAGCTCCCTGTGCCACTCCCGGTGGTAGCAAGTAGGACGCAGAGTGCCACTGCTAGGACGGTCTTCACGAGTTAGGGCAAGACACGTTAGTCACCGCGTGGCAGGGTACCGTAAGTCGTACTGGCGCCGGATGGCCAAAGGGCTGCGACAGAGGGCTCGGTCGGACTTTGTGGCCCGCACCGGTCTTGACGGCACGCAACGCGCTCTCAGGGCATTTAACCTGTGGCGAGCGGCGTGCTAAGGGCGCGTGGCTGTCCACAAAACCGTCAGCGGGGAGTTGGCGGCGGGACCGGAGGCCAAGCTTGGCACAGATAGCGGTCAGCTAATGTTCGACGGCCTTGGGTGGCACACCAAGGGCAGCGGCGATCTCGGGGAGCTCGACTTCTTCGAGGAGAGCCTCGCACCCAACCCACGGCTTCGTTGTCTGTAAAGACGCTATTGAGGACATCCCACTGGACGCTGATGCTGCTGGGTGCTGCACCATTGGAGCAGCGACCGCCAGTGAAGGTGTCACTGGTGATGTACACGTTGGTCTATCCTCACGAACATCCGGCCGCGTTCGTCACCGGGCACGTCTTTGAAGCCAAAGTGCCGGTAGAAGTCTCGGGCGTTTTCGTCGACCGGGTCGACGGCAATGAACCGCCGGCGACGTGTCGGCTCGCCGTCGCCGCTTGCTCGATAGCGGCTACAAGCAGATCGCGGCCTAACCCCTGCCCCTGCCGGCAGCAATGGCAAGCCGCCCTAACAGAGCCGTCCCTATGCTCACGTCAGGAAGCCCGTAGCTCAGCAAGGAGCTTCGAGCGTCGCTCTTCCAGGACGGCCACGTCGCGCCGCAGCCGCGCCAGATCGGCGTCCACCTTCCCCAGCTCAGTCTTTGCCCGTCGTTCGTCGAGGTAGGGTCGGCCGCGCCTGACCTCGACTAGTTGCTCGACCTCTCGGCGAAGGAGCCTGTACCACGGGGCCCCGTAAACCGAGCCGACGCGGTAATCGAGCAAGCCCGCGTTGATCGCGTCGATGATCTCGTCCTCGGTCAGGCCGTACTCTTTACGAGCGGTCTTGTCGCTTAGCGTGGCGCCCTTCCGCCCCCATTCTTGATAGTGGTCGTCCAACCGGTCCTCCTGTTCAGTGCGGACTGCTCTCGACACCCAGGCATTGTCGTCTTGTTCGATAGGGCCCACTTTCGGGCGCCATGGCCCCGGCCCTCGGCTGGGGGCATTGCGGGCCCCCCGGGGTCGACAGTTGGCTACAACGTGGCCGAGCGAGGAGCCGCCCGCCCGCCATATGTCCTCAAGTCATGGCTGGACAGCCTCGAGCACGGCGCCAAAGCGGTTGGCTGCCACCTCCGCGGAGAAATACGACACTTGATCGGCGACGTCGACGATCTCGTCGAGAAAGGCTTCGTGGGCACCCAGGCAAGGGTCTTCGACCGTACCCTCGACGAAGAGGACGGCAAAGCGAGCGTGGCGGCCGTCGGGCTTGCGGCGCAGGACCCGGCCCATCCGCTGGACCATCTGACGACGCGACCTGCTGGCGCCCACGATCACCGCCAGGTCCGCGGCAGGGACGTCGACACCCTCGTCCAGTACACGCGGCGCGACTATCACGTCCAACTCGCCGGCGGCGAAGCGACGGAGCCTCTCGCTGCGTTCCCGGGTTGGGAGCTCTGAATGCATCACGACTGCCCGGAGGCCGCAACCGGCCAGTACGCAACACACCCGCTCGGTCGTGGCGATGCTCTGAGTGAAGACGATACCGCGGTTAGCGGTGCGCACGGCGGGCGCCAGCTGCCGCAGAGCCAGGTCTTTGGCCGGGGTATCGGCGAGCAGCCGGCGGCGTTCGAGCATCGCCTGGCGGTAGGCCCGTGCCAACCCACCTCCTGGCCCGCCCCCGTTGGCCAGCTCTGTCAATGCTTTCATGAACGACTCGAAAGGTTCTTTGGGCACGCCGTGCTCGCGGACCAGGCGTGCCCTCAGAACTCCCATCTGTTCTGTGAGCTCGTCGTACTTCGTTCGCTCAGCCCGGGAGAACCGCACACCGATCAGCGTTACGGTGAACCGAGCGACTATTCCGTCGGCGACCGCTCGGTCGTACCCGAGCCGGAAGCAGGTGCGCCCGAAGTAGGGGTCGAGCCACGCCATATTGCCGTCGTCGTCCCGGGCGTAGGTGGCAGTGAGGCCCAGTCGGTGCACGAACCTGGCGTCGAGCGCGAGCCGGTTAACGTCGCTGCCGTAGCGGTGGCACTCATCTGCGACGAGCAGGCCGCCCTTGCGGATGGGTCGCACGTCCGCGACCCGAGCACTGTTGACCACGGCCACCAGCACGTCGTGTGTCACGAGCGAATCGCCCGACCCCGCGCCCATGCGGCCGACCCGGAACGAGGTGGGCAGGCGCGCTTCGAGCTGGGTCACCCACTGCTGTTGCAGCTCGACGGTCGGGACCAGCACGACCACCTGCTCGCGACACCGGAGCTCGTCAAGGGCGGCCGCGACCCCGATCATCGTCTTGCCGGTCCCCGTGACCGCCTCTATCACCCCCCTGCCGCCCTGCTGTCCCCAGGTTTTCAGGGCGTCCGCCTGCCAGGGGTACAACCGGAGCGAGCTCGAGGGGGGCGTTCCCGGCGCGACCGCTACCCCCCGGGAGGGCCGCTGCAGCGGTGGCGAGGAAGCTGGCCACCACCGAGGTGGGGACCCACTGTCACAGCGGAACCGCCCGTGGCCGGCGAACAAAGCGAAGGACACCGGTCCGACCGGCGCGCCGAGACGGTTAGCCAGTTCGACGGCGGTTATTCCTTGGCCGTCAGCAAGAACAAGGGCGATGTCGTCCGCCAGCAAGGCTCAGTCCTGCTCGTCGAGGCCCTCGAGGTCGACGTCGGTGCTCAGGTCCACGTCCAGGCCGCCTACGCTGATCTCGGGCTGGTAGGTGGGGTAGATCCGGCGCAGGTCCCACTCGTTGATCCAGGCTCGCACGTACTGCCGCATGCGGTTGGACGGAAGCCTCTCCAGGCCCGCCACGTCCGGAGGACGCCAACCATAGGCTTCGCCGTGGATGTGCTTCAGCTGGGTGTAGGTGCGGTCCAGTTCTTCTCGCCCCGGGGGCTGGAGCTGGACCTGCTCTCGCTCGATGATCCGCATACCCGTCTCCGCCTGGGCCGCCAACAGCTCGTCCTCCGCCGTGCCCTTAGCGCGGAGCCGTTTTCCGATGAGCTCGTTGTCGTTCTTGCCGACAAGCACTTGAGGCTCGAAGTCGTCAACGGTGGTGAGCACGGCGCAGATCGGCGCTGAGGGGTCATCGCGGTCGCCCTTCACCCAGCGAGCGATCTCAGCGTAAGACTTGGCGCGTTGCAACGACGTGTAACGGCCGATCAGCTCGGCCTCGTCCAGGAGCACGACCCACCCTGCATAGCCTGCGGCCTGCATCAAACGGGCCACGAACCGGAAGCGTTGAACCGAAAGGTCGCGCTCCTTTATCGCCGCCAGCTTGTAGGTGGCCGCTGCCCCTGCCTCCTTGAGCCGCCGGCGCAGGTCGGCTACGGGCAGGGGGTCGCCGGCCCAAAAACGCACGATGCGGTCGCTGAACTCTTCGTCGCCGCGGGCGTACTCATGCAGGAACAAAGTCGCCGCGAAACGGCTGTCCACGGGAGTGTCGTCCTGGTGCACCCAGCGGTACAGCTCGGCGTAGCGAGGAGAGTCGCCCAGCAAGCCGGCCGCGATCTCATCGATGGCCGAGCCGGGCCGCCCCGGCACCTTGGCTTGCTCGATGGCGGCGCGGAAGACCTTGGACGGGTCGTAGAGCGGTGTCTCCTTGGAGACCACCACCTTGGAAACCACGAAACCTTCCGAAAGCGCCAAGTGGGCCAGGTGCTCGAGAACGTGGCTCTTGCCGGTCCCAAAACCTCCTCCTATCAACATGCCGCCCGATGGCGGCGCTTCGGGAAGGGCTCGCACGGCGCTCAACAACTGGCTGAACCGGTCCTCGACGCCCACTTGCATGGACCCCAGTGCTGCCACCGCGTCCCGGTTGGGGACGCCCGCCCTCAGGGCCTCGAGGGCACGCCTGCTTCCGACGGAACGCTCGCCGCTCACGCTGCCCCCAACCTCACGAGCGAGGAGAACGGGTTGTCCCGGTTAAGGTCGCGTACCTCATCGAAGATGCGCAACTTGAGCGCCTGGTAAGCGTCGAGCCCTCGGGGCGTGTCAGACAGGAAGGCCGGTGACCCCACGATAACGACGATGCAGTTGGACATTTCGTCAGTGTTGTCCACCAGTTGGCGCAGGACCTCGTAGGCATCCAGCAGGGCGCTCTTGGTGTAGTAGTGGCCACTTCGTTCCTCCGGGCCCGGTCTACGGGCGAAGCCGAGCCGGCGGATGTCGAGCACGATAGCCAGGCCCGCGTGCTCGTTAACCGCCAACCAGTGAGCGAGCGAGAACAGGAGGTGACGGGCATTGTGACGGCCGATCCGGCGGAAGATGAGGGCCGACTTGAGAGCCGATATTTGGCGCAGGTCTCCCCGCAGCCAGTCCAAGACGGCGGTGTGCTCGGCATCGACCACCTGACCGCTGCGGAGCTGAGACTGGCACAGTCTCAGCATGGCCGTGCGGAGCTCCTGGACCATGGCGTAATCCCTGTGGACCCTTTCTTGGAGCTGGCGGTCGACGTCGCGCTTGAGCTCCCCGGGCTCGACGCGGTATTGGGCGGCCAACCCGTCCAGTGCCACCGGCCCGTCCGGCGCCGGGTAGCCGGCGGACGCCAAAGCTGCTCGCGTGGCGACGGTGGCCAACCCGTCCCAATCCACCTGGCGGGCCACCGCGAAGAAGACTTGCTCGAGCAGATGGACGCGCGTCTCGGCCGCGTTGACCTTGGCCACGCCGAAGCCGGCCCGCTCCGCCGACGCGGAGAACCTTTCGATGAACGCAGCCGCTGACAGATCGTCGGGCGGTACCACGAACTTGAGCGCCGCACCGCCATCTTCCACGTACCCGCCCAAGTAGTCGCTTTCGAGAAAGGCGACGTAATCGTCGACAGCGATCATAGCTTTCGCTCCGTGAACGCTAGGCCTGCATAGATCTTGGCCTGGCCGGTGCGGGTCACAGTGGTGAGGACGGGCCCGCTCCTCGTCATGGCACTTGCCGGCAGGCTCAGCCGCCGCCCGTCTTTGGTGTCGACCTTTCCGCTCTGGTCGACCAGGTACAGGTCCCGGGCGAACTCTTGGCGGTTGTAGTCCCGGGCTGCCCCGGGGAGAAGAGTCAGGACAGAGTGGACGTCGACCAGGCGGGCAGGGGCACCGGACCTCAGGTGCTTGCTGGCGACCACCAGGTCGTACCCCGCGGCCAGGGTTTCGATGAAAGCGTCGGCCTTGAACTTCGGGGGTCGGTCCTGCAGCGCGGCCAGATGGCCGACCACCACCGACGGCCGCGTCCGGCGGTCCTTCTTCTTGTCGATGACGACCGTGGCGTCGGCCGGCGAAACCTGGACGATCGCCGGGTAGCAGAGGATGCGGTCATCGGACTGGAACGCCCGCACACCCGCCCCGGCCGCGGCGGCAAGCAGTTCCTTGGCGTAATCGCCCGACGTGAACCACTCGACCACGTCGAACTGCCATCCCTGGCGGACGTCCCGGACCGTCCCGCTCGCCTGATCGGCGAGACCCACGGCCGCGTCCATGGCCTGTTGGAGGTCACGCACCAGGCCGAGAGAGGCGGCGGCTTTGGCTTTTTTCGCCGCTTTGAGCGCCGCACCAAGGGCCTTGATCGCCACGTCGGCGTCGCGTTCAACAAGTTGTAGCGCCTCTTCCAGCGTGGCGGGTCGAGCTTTATCTGTCACGGCGTACCTCCGCTGACAATCTCGGGGAAAATGAGTGCCTTCTCGGCGGCGTCGTCCATCGCCCCCGTCCGGCCGGAGCTACACCTGACCTCGATTTCCAGGTCACCGGTCTTTCGGAACCCCAGCAGGAGCGTGTCGTCGACTTTGGCACCGGTCGCCAGCGCGACGGCACGAACAGGGCCCCTGGTCGCCTGGAGCGTGTCGTAGCTCAACGTGACCGGGCCCCACCGGCTGGAGAACGTGCGGCGCGTCAGTGGCGCCAGGCCGAGGCCCTCCGCAAGGGCCACCGGCACAGACGCCTCCGACCCTCGCAGCACGTCGCCGTCGACCCGCACCCAAAGCCACAGGCGCTCCTGCTCTGCCTGGTCGCAGGGGGTATGCACCTTCACCCGGGCGTTGCCGACGGTTGGGCCGCGGCGACCAGCTCCTGTACTTGTCCCCGCTGGGCTTTGTTCCCATTCGACCAGGCTCACGGCTCCGTCGGAGGTGTGGGTGAAGCGCCGTTCTCGCAGCGCGCTCTCCAGTACGGGGGGCTCGGGTGTTCGCCCGGCAGCGGCGAGGTCCGCGGCGATCTCCTCGCGGCTCCGGGCCGAGCCATGGGCATCGAGGATTCGTAGGACCACATCCGCCAGGGGACCGCTCGTCGACACCGCCACGTCATGTACCACTGTCGCACTGCTTGCCCGCAACCAGGCTGCGAGGTGGTCAGGGCGCACGCCCAGGTCCGCCAGCTCGGTCTCGACGTCGACCAAGCGGCGGACGCCGCCGTCACTGGCGAGGCACGCGGCCGTACGGGCTATTAGCCCCTTGGGCTGGGTTGCCACCCAGCCCGGACGGTTGGGCACCGGGAGGTACGGGCCGGCCAACCAGGTCACGAGCTCTCGAACGAGCGGTTTGCCCGCGGCCAGCCGGTCCAGCTCCGATGCGACTTGGCGCTGTGTGGCAGCCGTACCGAGCCTGGTGCGCAGCGTGGACACGACCCACGGTAACGGCGCCGGCGAGGTTGCGAGCCCTTCACGGACACGCGACTCGGCTCGTCGCACGAGCTTGTTGACCTGACGACGAGGGACGCCCTCCTCTGTAGCCAGCTCCTCGAAGGTCCGGCCGTCGGGGTGCAGGGACCACGACCGGAACAGCCGCCGGTCGCGCTCGGTCCCGGCGACTTGGACGAGAGCGGCGGCCGGCTTGTCTAGGTCGAGTGCCCACCGTGCGTGCTCGCGGAGCAGTCGGTCCGCGGCGAGCCGCACTGCCTCTGGCCCGCCGCCGCTTCGCTGCTCCAACAATGCTTCCAAGATCGGCGAAGCCGCGTATCTCCGCTCGTACCGCAGGATGGCTGCTAGATCGTCCCTGCGCGGTCCCTGCGCGCCAACCAGCGGTCCTCCACCCACAGGCTCGACAATAGCGAGGCGTCCAGCATCGCTCGCGGATGCCACCAATCCCCCCGGTAGCCTTGTGCTGGTGAGCGTCGCGGTCCGGCCACTCTTCGAGTTCGACAACTCCTTTGTTCGTGACCTGAGGGGCTTGTACGAGCCGTGGCGAGCGGCCCCGGCGCCGGCGCCCAGGTTGTTGGTGCTCAACGAGGAGTTGGCCACAGAGCTGGGAGCCGATGCCGATGCATTGAGAGCACCTGACGGTGTCGCCGTTCTGGTCGGCAACGCCACTGCCTACGGGGCGTCGCCGGTGGCGCAGGCGTACGCAGGCCATCAGTTCGGTCGGTTCTCGCCACGCCTCGGCGATGGTCGGGCGCTCCTGCTCGGCGAGGTGCTGGACGTGCTCGGACGCCGTCGGGACTTGCACCTGAAGGGATCGGGCCCCACCCCGTTCGCGCGAACTGGTGATGGGAAGGCAGCCGTCGGCCCAATGTTGCGCGAGTACGTGATCGGCGAGGCAATGCACTCACTCGGCATCCGCACTACCCGGGCGCTGGCCGTGGTGGCGACCGGCGAGCAGATCGCGCGGGACGCCATGCTGCCCGGTGCGGTGCTCACCCGAGTCGCCGCGAGCCATCTGCGCGTCGGGACGTTCGAGTACGCAGCAGACCACGGTGACCCGACGCTCGTGCGGCGCCTCGCAGACCACGCGATCGTCCGTCACTATCCCCACGCAGTCGAAGCGGAGAACCAGTACCTTGCGTTCTTCGAGGGCGTCGTCGATGCCCAGGCATCGCTCGTGGCTCGCTGGATGCTCGTCGGGTTCATCCACGGTGTCATGAACACCGACAACATGACGATCTCCGGCGAGACCATCGACTTCGGGCCCTGCGCGTTTATGGATGCCTTCGACTCCGCCACCGTGTTCAGTTCGATCGATCACAGAGGCCGGTATGCCTACGGCAACCAGCCGCAGATCGCGCACTGGAACCTGGCGCGGCTGGCCGAGACATTGCTGCCCCTGTTCGACGTCGGCACGGAGGCGGCCATTGCCGCGGCCACCGACGTGCTCGAGTCCTTCACCGCCCGCTATCACGGGTACTGGGGTGATGGGATGCGTGCCAAGTTGGGTCTCGGCGATGCCCAACGCGGCGATGGAGAGCTGATCGACGACCTGCTGGCGCTGCTCCATGCACAGAAAGTCGACTTCACTTTGTTCTTCCGGGCGCTCTCGTCGTCAATACTCGGAGAAGCGGCGCCTGCCCGTTCGCTCTTCGTCGAGCGCTCCGCCTTCGACGCGTGGGCGGTCCGTTGGCGGGAACTGCTGTCGTGCCAGACCCGTGGCCCACAGACCATCGCAGCAGCGATGGACCACGTAAACCCCGTCTACACCCCGCGCAACCACCGGGTGGAAGAAGCCTTGGCCGCCGCGACCGACGGCGACCTGGGACCGTTCCGACGACTGCTTGGCGTGCTCGCGGAGCCGTTTAACGAACGACTCGGTCTGGAGCCCTACGTAGCACCGGCCCCGCCGAGCTTCGGCCCCTACCGCACGTTCTGTGGTACCTGAACCCGCTCGGGCGGAGCCTCGGACTATTCCTGAATTTAGGATAACCAACGATCAGCCAATAGAACAGACGGTACATTGCCGTTCGTCGTGCGATAGCTGTCGTCCACCATCAGATGCCTCCAGCAAGGCGGGGCGCGCAAATCGCACTAGCGCGCCGAATGCGCGCCCTGATCACAGGGGCCCACCGCAGTCTCACTCTCCGACCCCGTCGTGCCTTCCAAGGCGTAGAGCCTCCAAAGAACCACAGGGCGCTTTACCCACCCCTGCGATGAACAGCAACGGCCCGTTGAACCCGGCGGCGCTTCGCCTTATAGTACGCAGGATGCGAGCCCCGAGGGTGGGCCGACGAAGCCGCCATCGCCCAAATAGCGGGGGCAGTGCTCGGCCAGCCCAAGGCACAGTTAGAGGACTGGCGGGCCGAGCCGCTTTCAGGTCTCGGGTTCACGGCCAAGGTGCAGAGGGTCAGCGGCACCGCCCGCGACGAAGGCGGGCGCCTTCGGCCGTGGTCGGCCGTGGTCAAGGTGGCAACCGGTAGCGCCAGCGAACCGGCCGGCTCGACCGACCACTGGAAGCGAGAAGCCCTCGCCTACCGTTCTGGCCTGTTCGACGACCTGCCTGGAGGGGTAAGGGCGCCGCGGCTCTACTCTGTCGACCTAGGAGACGAAGTGGCCATCCTGTGGCTCGAAGACGTCAACGATGCTCTGAGCGCCTGGTCCATACGCGACTTCGAAAGGGTCGCCAGGTGCCTGGGGCGCTTCAACGGCGCCTATTGCGTGGGGGCTCCGCTCCCTTCGCAGGAGTTCCTCTCGTCCAACTGGCTCGCTCAGTGGGTCGAGCAAAGTGCACCGGCGGTCCCCACGTTCACCAGCCAACGGGGCCGCCCCGTCCTGGCCCGGCTCTACCCTGGGCAGGTACCCGAGGTCCTGCTCGAACTATGGCAAGAACGGCAACGCCTCTTGTCCTACATGTCCGCAGCACCCCAGGTCCTCAGCCACTTGGAGCCTTCCGGCCCAATGTGCTCTGCACCGGCCCGCGCTCAGAGCCTGTGCTCATGGATTGGGCTTTTGTCGGCCTTGCCCCCGTCGGTGAGGAAACCGCCACCCTCTTTGCCGGGAGCACGTTCTTCCGCACCGTCCCACCGGCTCTCTGGGTCAAGCAGTTTTCGATGGGTACGTGGACGGCCTCCGCGAGGTTGGCTGGCGGCAAGACGTGGACCAGGCCGGCGCTGTCTACGCCGGCGCCGCCGCCTTGCGGTTCCTCGTGGGGACACTGGGTTTCCTCATCCGCGGCCTTGACGACCGAGGCCGAGCGGGCGACGGCGCCGACGTACTGTCTTCGGAGGGCCGGGCTGCAGCGGCTGGTATGTTCGGCTGCTCCTACGAGGAGCTCCAACAGCACTGGTCGGCTACGCGCACCCTGTTGGCCGCTCTGGGGCGAGAGGCGTTGCAAGAGCTCAATTGACCGAGTGAAGCTGAAGCACAGGGCCACATCTTAGTGGTTTGGATCGTCGTAGTAAACGCCATTAGTGACGCTTTCACCGCCGACGGCAGTATTTATTTCCTGGAGTTCCAGCGAGCCATTTGGCCCATATCTTCTAGTGTTAGCTTTCACTGCTCGGCCGTCGGCTACGAGGATAGCAACGGGGGCGAGCAAACACTTGTAGAAGCCCTAAACGGCTCCTCTTGGGCGGTAATTCCAAGCCCGAGCCCCGGCTGGGGCAACAATTACCTTGAGGCGGTTTCATGCGCTTCCGCAAACAAGCGTGCGTGCCCACCGCCCGCAGTGCAGCCCCTTGCGCCCCAATCAGGCGATAGCGAGGCAAACGAAGAGCACACGGCTCGAAGTCGACATCCCCGCCCCCTTGCAGTCGGGACCCGTAAGACACCATCGTCTATCCACCCTTCCTTGACAGTTCGGGGAGGGTCTGCCACTCTTGCAGCGGAGAGCTATCCGACTTGGGCAAAGTGGGGCCATGACCTCGAGCTACGTTCCGCAAAGGCGCTTCGTCTCGCCGCCAGGCTGTTGCTGGTCCCACTACTGAACACGGGCTCGGTCCTCACGGCGGCAGGCGCCGGCGCGGCGGTGCAGTTACCCGCTCCGGGCCGAATACCGCAGCAAGCGTCGAGCGCCTGCCCTGTGGCGCCGGTGAAGGCGCCAGACGGCTACGAGGTGTCCACGTACGTATCGGGGCTCCCCTTCGATGGCTATCAGGTAGACGAGAACTTCGGCGTAGCTGCAGGGATGTGCATAAGCCCCTTCGGGCTCGCCTTTTCGGGGACAACCGCTTACGTAGCCACCTCCGGTTCTCCTGGAGGGCTGTACCGCTTTGGCTTGACGGGTGGGACTGCCCGTGCCGCCAACGAGGTGATCGCCCAGCCGTTTCTCGGCGGGCCGGTATTCGATCACGGCAGGCTCTACATCATAGAGAATTACGCCGATCCCCAACACGCCAGCGTGGCCCAGATCAGCCCGACCACAGGCCAGGTGCTGAAGACGGTAGCCACGGGCCTCGACTGCCCTCAGTACCTGGCGGTCGACCCGCTGAACAGTGACCTCCGCACCTAGGACGGCTGCACCGGATGGCCGTCCAGCGACGCCGTACAAGAGATCGTGGACCCAGCGGGGACCAGTCCGACGGTGCGCGACTACGCTACCCGCTTCCCCACCGAACTGGGACGGTCGTCGTTTCCGTGCCGGAGTAGCGAGAGCTACCCACGGAACCCTTGTCAGCCCAGTTTCGGGACACAAGGCTTCAAGTGCACGGCGTCCGCGGCTGAGAAACCTCGAAGCTGGCGACACCACCCGTGGTCTTGGTGCTTCGCCCTGTCTAGCAAGAGCACTGCTGAAGCCTGTGCCCGCACACTGGGCACCAAACCCCGATGTTGTCCTCGAGGTCACGGGCCATGCTCTGCACCGTGCCTTTGTAGCTGTCGTCCAACACGGATGTAGGGATGCCGTGGCGCGTTCCGACCTGGCGCAGGAGGTCCTTGGCGCGATGGCGCGTGAAGTGGTGAGACTCGAACCCGTCGACCGTAGCGCGCACCGCTCGGCCGGCGTCGACTGTGGTGATAGCAGACAAAGTTCCTCCTCCTCGTTAGCAAATTAAGGTGAATACTTCCTAAACCGCCCTCACCGGGCTAGGTACCTCGGGGGAGAAGTCACTACTGTCTGTACACCCGTTAGGCGTCATAGGCACGAAAGCTCCCTTACAAAGCTCTCTTGGTCCGACCTTGCCCGCGTTCGTGCCTCTCGCTGGACTACGGCCATCACTGCCATCTGGCGTTTTGACGTCATGACAGGCGTCCTTCGCTTGTGCTGACCGAGAGCCATTTCCCTCATCGTGTCAACCGCCTGTCTCAGGTCGATGACGCCGCCGTCACTTTCCCACCACCCCCGAGCGCACTTCGAGCACGAGAACCGCTGAAGACGTTCGCCCCGAACACTCTCGAGTTCCACCATGACAGTCACTTCTGGGGCATGCGGGCACCGGGCCGTCGCTACATGGTGCGGTCTGTGCTGTTCCGAGAGGTTGGCCATACCTCCTTATCGGCACCTAGTAAGCCCTTGCGGAGCGGATCTTGTGACCTCAGCCAAGGATAAAAGTCCTTCGCGAGGCCCTCAGCCATCTTCACTTTGCTTGTGTCCCTCGCCTAATTCGCGAATTCGGCCCCGGCATACACTCGATATGTGCGGTTACGAGCCGTTGACGGTAGCATTGACCCTGTGCTTTCCCTCGTTTTGCCGAACTAACTCGTCCAAGCTCGTCGGGTTACCGAAGCGTTGTTGGACAGGTCGATGGTCAAGGCGCATGGCTGCCTGCTGCGTAGAGCCTTTCTAAGGCCGCTGTAAGCCCCGTAGAGGCGAGAAAGGCGTTCGGAGATAGACAAACGAGACCCAGAGTGTTCAGAGGCTCTCCGTGGCGTGTAGCGGCCGACAGATCTCCAAAACGAGGCCAGGCGCCTCGTGTGCACGGGAACAACAAGTGCGACAAGGCCTGATAGTTGGTGCTTTTATGTGGGACCGACGAAAACGGCAGAGGAGGAGATGGGGTTATGCCACGCACAGACCATCTGCTCTAGACCCGCAGGATCTCCGCGGCAGCGTCGGCCCAATGGCCTCGTAACCCGACCCCCGTTGTCGCGGCGACAGCTTCAGCGCTTACGGGCCTCTGATCGAGCAAGCGAAGTATGGCCGTGGGGCTGACCAACTCGTTGCTGTCCAACCCGGCCTCGAGCGCTGCCTCGTCGATAACCCTGGCAAGGGCTCTAGCCCGCTCACCAATCGCGCCGGGTGCGAACGTCAAACAGTGGGCACACACGCCGAGCCGGCGCGCCGCTATTCCCTTCAAGGGCTGTGCGCACTGGGCACACTCGGGCCCCGAGACCGATGTCGCGAGGACGCGCAGCCCCTTTTCGTTGTCTTGGCGTTTAGGCGCCGCGGCGCCACTAAGGAGGCTCAGGTAGGCACTGGGACGGTTGGTCCAACCGCGTCCGTTCAATGTCGCCCAGGTCAGGTGCAGCTCGGCTCGGGCTCGGGTCACCCCGACGTGTAGGAGCCGCTCCTCCTCAGCCAATTCGGCGTCGGTCTCGGCGTATACCGAGGGCATGGTGCCTTCGCTCATGCCCACCAGGAACACAACGTCCCACTCCAGCCCCTTGGCCTTGTGCAATGTGGACAGGGACACGCCTCCCACCTTGGGGCCGTGCGTACGTCGGGCCAGCCCGTTGATCTCGGCCAACAGGGTGACGGCGTCTGCGCTGGCACCAGCCCGCTGTGCCTCAACCAGCTCCAAAAGGGCCTCCAGTGACTCCCAACGAGCACGCGCTGCCCCCAGGCCTTCAGGAGCGTGTTCTCGATTGAACCCTGAACGGGCGAGGACCCCTTTCAGGAGCTCCAAGCCGTTGCTGTCCCGCTGAGCGCGCGCTGCTTGGCCGAACGGGACCAGCACGGCACGCACCTCCTCTCGTTCAAAGAAGGTGCTGTCATCCGCGATGACGGTGGCGATCCCGGCCTGGGCGAAGGCAGCCTCGAAGCGAGCCTGTGTAGCGTTGAAGCGGTACAGGACAGCGATCTCGGAAGTGGGTGTCCCTGCTCTCAGCGCCCGGCGGACCTCCTTGGCCACCCATGCCGCCTCGACCTGGTCGTCATCGAGCTGAGTGACCCTGGGTTGAGAGCCACGTGGGCGGGTCGCCACCAGCGCCTTGACCCGGCCCGCCGTTGCCACCCGGTTGGCCCACCCCAGGATCTGAGGTGTGGACCGGTAGTTGCGGGTCAGGTCGAACACCTTCGAGTCTGGGTACCGGACGGTGAAGCCCGTCAGGTAGCTCGGCTCCGCTCCTTTCCACCCGTAGATGGCTTGGCGGGGATCACCGACGACGCAGATGTCTCGACCACCCGCGAGGATGGCGTCGAGAAGACGCTGCTGAGCAGGGTCGGTGTCCTGGTACTCGTCCACAGTGACGTGGGCCCAGCGATGTCGGACGGCGTCGGCAACGACTGCTTCCTTTTCGATGAGGTCGGCCGCTACCTCCAACAGGTCGGCAAAGTCCGCCTTGCCCTTTCCTGCCTTCTTCTCATCGAACGTGTTCCAGCACAGGATGACCTTCTCCGCGTCGACGCCACTATGGCGGCCAGCCAACAAAGATGCACTGGGGTAGTCCTCAGGGGCGACCAAACGACTGCGTGCCCAGCCCACCTCGTCGAGGACATCACGTACTTCGGCTACCTCAGGCTCGTGCCCGCCAAAGGCCCTGAGCGTGTCCCACCAGAGGCGCCATTCTTCCTTGTCGGAAAGGACAATCGGCGTAGACCCCGGCCTACCCGTCAGCCTCCAAAACTCCCTCGCAACCCTCAATCCAGCCGAGTGGAACGTACGGGCATCGACGGCATTCGCTCCTAGTCGCCCAAGGCGCTCCCCTAGCTCGGCCGCCGCCTTGCGGGAGTGGGTCACCGCTAATGCCCGGTGGGGATCGACCTGCCGGGTGGCTATTCCATGTGCCAGCCGGTGGGTCACGGTCAGCGTCTTCCCGGTCCCTGCGCCAGCGATGATGCACACTGGTCCCGTCACGGCCTCCGCCGCGGCTCGTTGCTCGTCGTCCAGGTCTTCGAGCTCCTTAGACATCGACGCGAAGTATCGCGCAAGGGTGTGACCACCTTGGTCTCGCACTTCGTGCCCCAGGCGAGCACGAACCATTGGCCACGTGGCTCCCATGGGCCGCAAGGGGCTCGTCGACGACACTTGCGCCAAGAAGGCGGTCGCCGAACTAACCCGCACCTGAATACTGCTGTCCACCTACGGCGCCGGCTCCCGGGGACCACTTGGGGCCGGCGCCATTGCCCGTCAGCGCTCAGTTATGCCGGTGGGTGCTCATCCAAAGCTGCCGGACCGTCGTCATCTAATTTTGCCGGCGACACCCGTGGACGACGCCAGGCTCGTACAGTAGCTCAGGAGATGCGGATCATCTTGATTGCTGGCAGTCCTCCGTGCGCCGTCGCGATGCACCTGTCTTTCACCGTCTTGCCACCCGAAAACCGAGCGGAGCCAGCACCGGTGACCCGTAGCTGGACAACATCGGTCCGCCCGGCGGCAAGGAACTTGTAGGTGGCCCCGGCCAGTACGACGGCCTGGTGGCCCTTGACCAAAATGACCGTGACGGTGCCCGAGCATGTACCGACCCGACATGACAGCTTGACCGGTAGGTGACCGTTCATCACCTTGGTCTCGGACGACACGATGCTTATCTGAGGGACCGGGACGCTCGTAGCCGAGGACGGGGGACGGGTCGTCGTCGTAGGGGCTGACGTGGGGGTTGTGGTCGCAACGGTGGTCGTGGTCGTGGATGGCGGTGTTATGGCGATGGGCGGGACTGCAGGAGGCCCCGGCGCTACCGGCGCGAGCTCAGGGGTGGCGCTGGCCTCGGTCGATGGAGCGCCCTCGCCGGCCGAGTTGATGGCCGTCACCTCGAAGTAGTAGCTCTGCCCATTAGACAGGCCGGTGACCAGATAATTGCTACCCGCAACGGGCGTCGCGGCGTTGATCGGAGTACCCGGTTCATGCCCCGGTGCGGTGCCCTCGTACACGTTGTAGCCGGTGACCGAGGACGTACCTGCGCCCGTGGGCGCGACCCACGACAGAGAAACCTCGGCGTTGCCCGCCTGCGCCGTCAGCGCCGTGGGGGAGACTGTGCCCAAGTCGGGCAAGGCCGAGCTCACCCCGCTGAGAGACGGGTCGTGGTGGAACATGGGCCACGACCCAGCGCCGACTGCGAGAGCTCCGTTCGAGCCCGGGATCTCGTAATGCTGGACCACGCCGACGTTGTCGCCGTTGTAGCCGGCGATGGTGATCCCCACCGTGCCGTTGGGGTCCTCGGTGACGAGCGGTGAGTTCTGGAACCCGAGGCGCGGGCCGAGCACTGTGACCTCGGACCCGCTCCGGCCGTCCAGGACCTCCACGCCGTGGACGGTCGGCACCAGGAGATCCTGGTAACCTCTGCCGCTGAGGTCGGCGGCCACCACCGAACCGATGATCCGGCTCACGGCCGGTACCTCCCAGACTGTGCTCCCGTTTGCCCCGTCCAGCACCCAGACCGAACCCGTGAGCCAACCGGTCTCGGAGCCCTCGACCACGTCGAGCTGCCCATTGCCCTCGACATCGGCCAGGGCCGGGCTCGACGACGTGGGCCCGTCGAGGGTGTCTGACCAGACGAGGCCCAGGCGTGTTGTGAAGGCCTTTACAGTGTCAGTGTCGGTCGTGCCGGGGTAATAGGTGCCGGTACCGACGGCGATGCCCGTCGCGCCGTTAGCCAGGAAGCCCCCGACCGCAGGTGAGGAAACGACCTCCTGGTTGGTGTCGTAGTCGTAGATGAGCGCTCCCTGTGCGTCCAACACCCGCACATGGCCGCCATTGGAATAGCTCTGGCCCATGGCGGAGCCT
>Ga0182013_10001049_pt1 | contig 38298 bp, 43 predicted proteins | sample 612S2MmetaG_FD_120487 | JGI IMG/M metagenome (GOLD analysis project Ga0182013, IMG submission 120487) | Permafrost microbial communities from Stordalen Mire, Sweden - 612S2M metaG | ecosystem: Environmental > Terrestrial > Soil > Wetlands > Permafrost | place: Sweden: Stordalen | collected... | reverse complement strand
GGGGCTAGTTGTCAGTAGTCGGTAGCAATAGCCGGTACAGACTCCCCGAGTTTCGAAGGTTTGTGTCAGGGCACGACTTCAGTCGTGCCGAACGAGGACCGAAAAAGTAAGGGCTTTAGCCCCTGCAGAACAAGGTGCCTCAGCGGTTTTGGTTTGACGGATAGCTGACAGCCGATGGCTGACAGCCAATGAGAAAACATTATGGCGACGATTGATGTAGTGAATCTGGGTGGCGAGAAGGTAGGCTCCCTCGAGCTGGCCGAGGAAGTATTCGGCGCGGTGAATGAGGCCCTGCTCTGGGAAGCGGTGAAGCATTACCGCGCCGGGCAGCGGGCCGGCACGCACGCCACCAAGAACAAGAAGCTGGTGAGCGGCGCGGGCAAGAAGCTGTGGAAGCAGAAGGGCACCGGCCGCGCGCGTGTAGGTTCCATTCGCTCTCCGCTGTGGCGGCATGGCGGAACGGTCCACGGACCGCAGCCCCGCTCCTATGATTTCGCCTTCCCGCGCAAGAAACTGCTGGGCGCGCTGCGCTCGGCGCTGGCGGCGAAGCTGGCCGACGGCAAGCTGGTGGTGGTGGAGAGCTTCGAGTTGCAGGAATCCAAGACCAAGGCATTCCGCCAGACGCTCGACAAGCTCAACGCCAAGGGCACCACCCTGCTGGTGGAAAGCTCGGCGACCGAGAACCACAACCTGCACCTGAGCTCGCGCAATTTGGCCGGCGTGGAGCTGCTGGCCGGCAACCAGGTCCATCCTTATCACCTGCTGCGCTACGAGACCACGATCTTCGCGCGGCCGGCGCTGGAGAAGTTGCAGGATTCGCTGAAGGCTTCGGCGCCGAAACACCCCAATACGCGCAAAGTCGGCGCGTCTCGGGGGCCCCAGCAGCGTAGACATGCGGAGGTGGCGTAATGAAGTCGGCATATCAGATCATTCGCCGCCCGGTGATCACGGAAAAGGGCCTGGGCGTGAAAGAGACGGAAGCGACGCTGGTCTTTGAAGTGGCCGTCAAGGCAAGCAAGACCGAGATCAAGCAGGCGGTACAGAGCATTTTCAAGGTGAAAGTGGACTCGGTGCGTACCGCGACCTTTGTGGGCAAAGAACGTCGCCGCGGCAAGTTCACCGGCTATCGTCCTGACTGGAAAAAGGCCTATGTGCGGCTGAAGACGGGCCAGAAGATGCCGGAGTACGCGGAGAACATCTAGTCAGTGGCTAGTGGTTAGATATTGGTTTCGTGAATCATTCTGGTTTGTGTCAGGGCACGACTTTAGTCGTGCCGAACGAAGCAAGTAAGGAATTGGGGCTTTAGCCCCGGACAACAGCCGCTCAAGGGCTAAAGCCCGGGAGCATGATCGCTCAGGTTGCGGCACGACTGAAGTCGTGCCCTGACACGAGGCGGCTGAAGTGGGTTCCCTTAGGGACGACACTGAGAAGCGAGCAGGAACATGGCAATCAAGACTTACAGACCGGTAACTCCAACCCGGCGGTTTACCACCACGACGGTCAACGATGACCTGACGACGAACCGGCCGTACAAGCCGTTGACCGAGCCCAAGCAGCGCACCGGCGGACGCCGCAATGCCGGCGACCTGACCATTTGGCACCGTGGCGGCGGACATAAACGCAAGCTGCGTATTATCGACTTCAAGCGCGACAAGGCGGGCATTCCCGCCACCGTCGCCTCCATCGAGTACGATCCCAACCGCTCGGCGCGCATCGCCTTGCTGAATTACGCCGATGGCGAGAAGCGTTATATCGTGTATCCGGTTGGGTTGAAGGTGGGCGCCAAGATCGTTAGCGGTCCCGATGCCGACATCCTGGTGGGCAATGCCTTGCCGCTGCGCAACATTCCTCCCGGCACCACCGTCCACAATATCGAACTGAAGCCGGGTAAAGGCGCGCAGATGGCGCGTTCGGCGGGAGCGCAGGCGCAGTTGGTGGCCAAGGAAGGCGACTATGCGCTGTTGAAGCTGCCTTCCGGCGAGACGCGCAAGGTGCTGGTCGATTGCATGGCCACCGTAGGTCAGGTGGGCAACGTCGATCACGAAAATATTTCTCTCGGCAAGGCCGGCCGCACCCGCTGGCTGGGAATCCGCCCCACCAATCGCGGCGTGGTCATGAATCCGGTCGACCATCCCCACGGCGGCGGCGAGGGCAAGACCAGCGGCGGACGTCATCCGGTAACTCCGTGGGGGCAGCCGACCCGCGGCTACAAGACGCGTAACAACAAGCGGACCGATAAGTTCATCGTGACCCGCAGACAGAAGTAGGACTGAAACGATATGGCACGTTCAACCAAGAAGGGCCCGTTCATCGACTCCCACCTGCAGGCCAAGGTCGACGGCATGAACGCGCGCAACGAAAAGAAGGTCGTGCGCACGTGGTCGCGCCGCTCGACGGTGATCCCGGAGATGGTGGGACACACGTTGGCGGTGCACAACGGAAAGAAGTTTATCCCCGTGTATGTCACGGAAAACATGGTGGGCCACAAGCTGGGTGAGTTCAGTATGACGCGCACCTTTAAGGGCCACTCAGTGAGGGCGGCCACGGAAAGCGCGGCCAGGCCGGCGCCGGCGAGGTAAGGAAACGACATGGAATTCATAGCCAAGCTGAATTACGTGCGGGTCTCGCCGCAGAAGGCGCGCCTGGTGTTGGACCTGATCAAGGGCCGCCGGGTGGAAGAGGCGCTGGACACGCTGACCTTCGCCAAGAAGGGCATCGCTCCCAAGCTGTATAAGTTGTTGCGTTCGGCAGTAGAGAACGCCAACTATGTCAGCGCGGAAAAGGGACTGGATGTTGATCTCGATCGCCTGTTCGTGAAGCGTGCGATCGCCAATGACGGGCCGCGCATGAAGCGTATTCGTCCCGCTCCCATGGGCCGCGCCTTTCGCTACCAGCGGCGCATCTCGCATATCGAGATCGCGCTGGCGGAGAAGGCATCGGGCAACGGTCATGGCGATCTGGCGACCACTGCGCAGGAAGGCGCCACGGCCAAGCCAGCTAAGAAAGCAGTCAGGCGGGCGCCGCTAAAGAAAGCGGCGAAGAAGACTGCAGCAAAGAAGTCGGCGGGCAAGAAGCCGGCCAAGAAAAAGTAGGAGACTATGGGACAGAAGGTCCATCCATACGGATTTCGCCTCGGCATTACCAAGCCGTGGAGGTCGCGCTGGTTCGTGGTGCGCGACTACGACAAACTGCTGCTGGAAGACGTCAAGCTGAAGGCCGAGCTGAAGGACAAGCTCAAGTCGGCGGGCGTCAGCTCGATCGAGATCGAGCGTCCGGGCAACAAGCTGCGCATCATCATCCGCACCGCGCGGCCGGGCATCATCATCGGTCGCAAAGGCACGGAGATCGACAAGCTGAAGCAGGACATACAGAAGCGCACCAACCGCGAGGTCTACGTAGACATCCAGGAAGTGCACAAGCCCGAGCTCGATGCGCAGCTGGTGTCGGAGAACATCGCGCTGCAACTGGAGAAGCGGGTTGGCTTCCGCCGGGCCATGCGCAAGGCGGTGGATTCGGCGCTGCGCTTTGGCTGCAAGGGAATCAAGGTGCGGGTCAGCGGCCGGCTGAACGGCAACGAAATCGCGCGCTCCGAGTGGTATCTGCAGGGACGTCTGCCGCTGCACACGCTGCGTGCCGACATCGACTACGGTTTCACCGAAGCTCGTACTACCTACGGCGTGATCGGCGTGAAGTGCTGGGTGTACAAGGGCGAGATTTTCAAGGAGAAGCGCCGCGAGCCGACCGGCGTACAGTCGGGGGCGTTTTAACAGCAGTTGTCAGTGGCCAGTTGTCAGTTGTCAGAAAAACGGCGACCGACGTTGGTAACTGAGAACTGACAACTGACAACTGGATACTGACTTATGTTGATGCCAAAGAAAGTAAAGTACCGCAAGCAGCAGCGCGGTCGCATGTGTGGCAAGGCGTGGCGCGGTGGCGAGCTGTCGTTCGGCGATTTCGGCCTGAAAGTCATGGAGCCAGGTTGGATTACCGACCGCCAGATTGAAGCCAGCCGGGTTGCCATGACACGCTTCGTCAAGCGTGGCGGCAAGATCTGGATCCGCCTGTTCCCGGACAAGCCGGTCACCAAGAAGCCGGCCGAAACCCGTATGGGCAAGGGCAAGGGAGCGCCGGACCACTGGGTAGCGGTCGTGCGGCCGGGCAAGATCCTCTTCGAGATGGAAGGGGTTTCCGCCAGCGACGCGGCTGAGGCCATGCGCCTGGCTTCGCACAAACTGCCGCTGCGTACCAAGTTCGTGCAGCGCGAAGGGGTGCACTAAAGAGCAGCCGTCAGCCATCAGCTTTCAGCCGTCAGCCAAAGAATTGGCGCAAATGGCGAGGATGCCGATGATCGATGAGATGCTGGAACCATAAGAAATAAGCTGATGGCTGATAGCTGACAGCTGAGAGCTAAACGATGAATGTTGACAAAATAAGAAACCTGACCGATGTCGAACTGAACCATCAGCAACACGAGATGGCTGACCAGCTCTTCAAGATGAAGTTTCAGCTGAAGATGGGGCAAACGGAAAGTCTGAAGAAGATCCGCGAGCTAAAGAAAGACATCGCGCGCGTGCAGACAGTCATGCGCCAGAAACAACTTGCCGGCGGCAACGGGGCGACGGCGAAGGCGGCAGCAGTTAGCGCTCCAGCACCGGCGAAGAAGGCGGCCAAGAAAAAGGCTGCGACGGAGAAAAGGTAATCCATGGCGGAAACGACAGCAACCAGTACTGCAAAGGCCGCCGGCCGGCGCAAGACCCTGATTGGCGAAGTGGTGTCCACTAAGATGGCCAAGACCATCGTGGTCGAAGTGCGGCGGCAGAAGGCGCACCCGTTCTACAAGCGCGTGGTGGCCCGCAGCAGGAAGTTCTACGCCCATGACGAGGCGGGCACGGCGCACCTTGGCGATGTGGTGAAGATCGAGGAGACGCGGCCGCTCTCCAAGCTGAAGCGGTGGCAGTTGAAAGAGATTGTGCAGCACGCCGCTCAGGTGGCGCCGGTCGAAGCGCAGCCGGCAAGTTAAGCGGCCGCGAAGGAGATAAGACGATGGCGGTAATGATGCGATCCATGCTCGTGGTTGCCGATAACTCCGGCGCGCGCAAGCTGCAGATGATCCTGCCGCTGGGCGGTTCCACCGGCTTGGTGGCCGGCTTGGGCGATGTGATCACGGCGTCGGTGAAGGAAGCCTCGCCCGATGGCACAGCCAAAAAGGGCACGGTGGTAAAGGCGGTGATCGTGCGCACTCGTAAAGAGCATCGCCGGCGCGACGGAACTTATATTCGCTTCGACCAGAATGCGGCGGTGCTGATCAACGACGTGCATGAACCGGTCGGGACCCGTGTATTCGGCCCAGTGGCCCGCGAACTGCGCGAAAAGAAATTCTTGAAGATAGTTTCCCTGGCGCCGGAAGTACTTTAACGGCAGTTGGCAGTGATCAGTTGTCGGTCCAGGCCAATGGCCAACTGACAACGAGGATTTAGAGAAATGCAGAAGAGCGTAGATATCCGTCGCAACGACCAGGTGCGGGTGATTACCGGGCGCGATAAAGGCAAAGAAGGCCGCGTGCTTCGGGTAATGCCGGGTGGGGGCAAGGTGCTGGTAGAGCACGTCATGATGGTGAAGAAGAACGTGCGCCCCAACCCGCAGAAAAACATCAAAGGCGGCATCGCCGAGCAGGAGAGTGCGGTCTCCATCAGCAATGTCATGCTGCTGTGTAAGTCGTGCAGCCGGCCGGTGCGCGTAGGTCATGAACATCGCGGCGACCGCTCGGTGCGGGTATGCAAGAGTTGCGGCAATACGCTGGAGAAATAGCAGCTAGCATTTAGCACTTAGCCAAGACGCGAGTTGCGGAAGATCTAACGGGGACGAGTAAAGTTTTGCAGTTGCTAAATGCCAGCTGCCAAATACTAAGTGCCGAATTGATTCCCTCACGAACCGGTAGTTTGGAATCAGCCGAAACCGTGAGAAAGGTAGAAGCAGGAAAATGGCAGACGAGAAAAAACAGAAAGCGCAGCAGCAGGGCGGGCAAGCCAAGCCGCAAAAGAAGGCCAAGACCGAGCAGGTAGAAGCGGGTGGCGAGCAGCCCTCCGGTAAGCCGGCGCGGCCGAAGGCGACCAATCGTTCTACCGCCCGCATGCGGGAGCGCTACTACAAAGAAGTTTTGCCGGCGCTGATGAAGGAATTCAGCCTGGAGAATCCGATGGCGGCCCCCAAGCTGGAGAAGATCATCGTGAACATGGGCGTGGGCGAGGCGACGCAGAACGCCAAGCTGATCGATCCGGCGGCCACCGAAGTCGGCCAGATCACGGGCCAGAAGCCGGTGATCACCAAGGCCCGCAAGTCGATCGCCCAGTTCAAGGTGCGCGAGGGAATGCCTATCGGGGTGATGGTGACCTTGCGCGGCGATCGTATGTACGAGTTTTTCGACCGGCTGGTGAACATTGCTCTGCCGCGGGTCCGCGACTTTCGGGGCGTGCCTACCAAGTCGTTCGACGGACGCGGCAATTACACGCTGGGGGTGCGCGATCAGCTGATTTTTCCGGAGATCGACTATGCCAAAGTCGAAAAGACGAAGGGCATGAACATCACCATCGTGACCTCGGCTGGGACCGACGACCAGGCGCGGGCTTTGCTGAAGCATATGGGAATGCCATTTAGACAGCAGTAGTCAGGGGCTAGGGGCCAGGTTTTGGTGGCTAGCTCAAGATGGCAGATTGGCAATTTTGCGAAAAGCGAATAGCTAACAGCGAATAGCGGTAGTTAAAAAGGAAACATGGCCAGAACATCACAAATTGCGAAGTCGAACAAGAAACCCAAGTTTTCGACCCGGCAGCACAATCGCTGCAAGATCTGCGGACGCTCGCGCGCTTACCTGCGCAAGTTCGGCCTGTGCCGGCTGCACTTCCGCGATCTGGCCCTGCGGGGCGAGATTCCTGGAGTGGCGAAGTCGAGTTGGTAACCACCCCATCACGCGCAAAATCGGCGCGTGCCGGGGGCCCCAGGAAACCGGTAAAGGCAGTAGCTAGTCACTAGTTACTAGTCACTGGCAGTTAGTAGCAAATTCGTCGCGGCTGGTTCTTACGTTGATCGCCAAGTATTGGCGCGAATCCCAAGTCCCGATAGCGGGACAGGATGTGTAAGCTAACGGGCGACGATATTAGGAGACGCAAAGCATGAGTTTGACCGATCCGGTCTCGGATTTCTTAACCCGAGTTCGTAACGCCATCAAGGCGCGGCAGCAGAAGGTAGACGTTCCCCATTCGAAGCTGAAGGTGGAGATGGCCCGCATTCTAAAAGAAGAGGGCTATATCACGAACTTCAAGGCAGCCGAGGAAGAAGGCCGCAAGGTTCTGCGCGTGTACCTGAAGTACAGCCCGGATAACTCGTCGCCCATCTCCGACCTGAAGCGGGTTTCGCGCCCAGGTTGCCGCGTGTATGTGGGCCACGGCGAGATTCCACGCGTTTTGGGCGGCCTGGGAATCAGTATTCTGACCACGCCAAAGGGTGTCATGACTGGCCGCCAGGCACGCAAAGAAGGTGTGGGCGGCGAAGTGTTGTGCGAGATTTACTAGGAAGCTGTCAGCCGTCAGCTATCAGCCGTCAGTAAAGGCTGCAGATTCTTGGTTGTGATTTTGATAAGCGGGACAATGCCCGCCAAGAGGAATTAGCTGAAAGCGGAAAGCTGACGGCTGAGAGCAAAACTATGTCGAGAATTGGAAAAAAGCCGATCCCGTTGCCTAAAGGCGTGACCTACGCCATTGAGGGCAACACGGTCCGGGTTAAAGGTCCCAAAGGTGAAGTTGTCACCCACATGCCTGGCGGCGTGAAGCTGGAGCAGAGCGATGGCCAGCTGCTGGTGGTGCGCGAGGATGACTCCAAGGCCGCGGTACACGGATTGGTGCGCGCGCTGGTCAACAACTCAGTGGAAGGTGTCACCCGTGGGTGGACCAAGGAGCTGGACATCGTCGGCATCGGTTACCGCGCCGAGTTGAAGGGCAAGGGCATGGTGGTGTTCACCCTGGGATATTCCCATCCCATTGAATACCCGCTGCCTAGCGGAATCGAAGTCGCCGTCGATCCCAAGCTGACGCACTTGACGGTGAGCGGGATCGATCGGCAACAGGTGGGGTTCGTGGCCGCCGAAATGCGCAGCCTGCGTCCACCCGATCCTTACAAGAATAAAGGTGTGCGTTATACCAACGAGCGCCTGAAGAAGAAGGTCGGCAAGACCGGCGCCAAGTAACAGTTGTCAGTGGCCGGTTGTCAGTTGTCAGTTTGAGCGGCTTACTGCTGGCGACGAGCCAACAGCGATTACGACGGCATGGCGCGCGAGCGCACCGTTACCCGGTTCAGAAACCCGGGACGAGGAAGAGAAAAAGATGATTACCAAGACTTCCAAAGATCAGACGCGGCAGAAGGTACATAGCCGCATTCGCAAGAAGCTGATGGGCACGGAACGGCGTCCGCGGCTCAATGTTTATCGTTCGGTGAACCACATTTATGCCCAGGTGATCGACGACGCGCAGGGCATGACCCTGGTCTCGGCCACTTCGGTGGAGAAAGGCAAAGGGATAAAGGGCGACAAGCGGCCGACTGGCGGAAACGTAGGTTCGGCCAAGGAAGTAGGCAAGCTGATCGCCGAACGGGCCAAGCAGAAAGGCATCAAGCAGGTCGTGTTCGACCGCGGTGGCTATCTGTACCATGGACGTATCAAGGCCTTGGCCGATGCGGCACGCGAAGCGGGGCTGGAGTTTTAAAGACAGTTGTCGGTGATCAGTTGTCGGTGGTCAACAACTGAAGATTGACGGACCTGTCAGCCCGCAGGGCGAAACAAGATTGGCCCAACGCGTGACCGGGGTCCCCGACAAGCGCCGCTGTTGCGTTTGTTGAGGTGGTTGAGCGACTGGGTAGGGCGGCGAGATAAACCAAGCAGAACGGCGCGCCTCCGCCAGGATGACAGGATTTGAAGGCGTTGGAAGCGGCGCCAGGAGATACAACGGTAATGCCAATCGTAAAGAAGAAGCTTGACGCCGGTCAGTTTCAGCTGAAAGACCAGGTGGTCTCGATCAACCGCGTCACTAAGGTAGTGAAGGGCGGCAAGAACCTGTCGTTCGCGGCGCTGGTGGTGGTGGGCGATCCGGCCTCGGCGGTCGTGGGCTATGGTTCCGGCAAGGCCAAGGAAGTTCCGCAGGCCATTCGTAAAGGTATCGAGTCGGCCAAGAAGAACCTGCTGAGAGTGAACCTGACGCAGACCACGATTCCACACCAGGTGCTGGGCCGTTATGGCTCGGGTATGGTGCTGCTGAAGCCGGCCCCGGAAGGAACCGGGGTGATCGCCGGCGGCGCGGTGCGCGCGGTGATGACCTCGGTCGGCATTCAGAACGTGCTGACCAAATCCATTGGGACCACCAACCCGCATAACGTGATCAAGGCCACTTTCAACGCGCTAGGCAAGCTGCGCGATCGCAAGGACGTAGCGGCATCGCGCGGCAAGACGGTCGAGGAGCTGTAACTATGGCACGCATTCGGAAAAAGACGGAAACCACGGCGGCCAAGCCGGGCACGAAGATGCAATTGAAGTGGGTACGTTCGGCGATTGCGGCCCCGGTGAAGCATAAGCTGGTGATCAGAGGGCTAGGCTTCACCCGTTTGAACCAGGTGGTGGAGCGCGAAGACACACCGTCGATCCGCGGCATGGTGGCCAAAGTGCCACACCTGGTGGAAATTCTGAAATAGTTGTCAGTTGCTGGTTGTCAGTTGTCGGATTCGGCAATTAGCAATTAGCAACTAGCCAACGAGAATTGCAGCCTTAGCAAGTAGAATATGTTCTTGGTGTCTACTGGTTCTGACAACTGACAACCGATTTTGAGTAGGTTATAACAATGAATCTCAGTAATTTACGTGCACCCAAGAAAGCGTCGGAAAATAAGAAGCGCGTGGGCCGTGGTATGGGCTCGGGTATGGGCAAGACTTCGACCCGCGGCCACAAAGGCCAGCGATCGCGCAGCGGTTCGCGGATTATGCGCGGCTTTGAAGGCGGCCAGATGCCGCTGCATCGCCGTCTGCCCAAGCGCGGCTTCGTCAACATCTTCCGGACCGAGTACGAAGTGGTGAACCTGGAGCGGCTGGCCAGCCTGGGGGAGACCGAGATCACGCCCGAAATACTCCGCAAGGCGGGAGTAGTGACCTCCAAGAAGACGCTGGTAAAGGTGCTCGGCCAGGGCGAATTGTCGAAAGCCCTCACGGTCTATGCCCACAAGTTTTCCAAGTCGGCCCAGGAAAAGATCGAAAAGGCTGGCGGCAAAGTGCAAGTTGTCAGTAGCCAGCGGTCAGTTGCCAGTTAAGGGGCTGACTCCCGAGGACTGACGACTGGCCGCCGACCACCGGCAACTGTTTTTTGAGGATTTCATGCTCGAGAAGTTAGCCAACGTATTCCGCGTTCCCGATCTGCGAAAGCGCATTCTGTTTACGCTTGGACTGCTGGCGGTGTATCGCCTGGGCGGACACATTCCCACGCCGGGGATCAATGCCGACAAGCTGGCGCAGTTCTTCGACCAGAACCGGGGTAGCTTCCTGGGCTTTGTCGATCTGTTTAGCGGCGGGCAGTTGCGCCGGCTGACGGTTTTCGCGCTCGGCATCATGCCGTACATTACGGCATCGATCATTCTGCAGTTGATGACCGTGGTCTACGAACCGCTGGCCAAGCTGCAGAAGGAAGGCGAACTGGGACGGAAGAAAATCACCCAGTGGACGCGCTATCTGACCCTGGGGTTGAGCGCGGTGCAGTCGCTCGGCATTGCCTTTACGCTGCAGAGACAGCCGGACTTCGTGGTCAACCCAGGCATCGGTTTTGTGCTGATGACGATGCTGACCCTCACCACGGGCAGCGTTTTCATCATGTGGCTGGGCGAGCAAATCACCGAGCGCGGGGTGGGCAACGGCATGTCGCTGCTGATCTTCGCCGGCATCGTGGTTGGCTTGCCGAAAGCGGTTGCCGACTTGGCGGAAAAGGTACAGTCACAGGCTTGGGGTAATTTCACCTTGCCCGCCATGCTGATGCTGGTGGTGCTAATGGTTGCCGTGGTCGCGTTCATCGTCTTCGTGGAACGCAGCGAGCGGCGCATCCCGGTGCAATATGCCAAGCGGGTGGTGGGACGGAAGATCATGGGCGGCCAATCGACCCACCTGCCGCTGCGGGTAAACTCCGGCGGCGTCATGCCGGTGATCTTCGCCTCGTCGATACTGACCTTACCGCAGACGGCAGGGGCGCTGTTCAAAGACAACCGGTACTTCGGGCCCATGTTGCGCGCGCTGCAGTGGGGCGAACCGCTCTACACGTTACTGTATGCGATTGGCATTATCTTCTTCGCCTACTTCTACGTGTCGATCATTTTCAACCCCACTGAAGTGGCCGACAACATGCGGAAGTACGGCGGCTTCATTCCAGGTATCCGGCCGGGCGTGCGGACAGCCAACTACATCAACGACATTTTGACGCGCATCACCCTGGTGGGTGCGCTTTACCTGATCCTGATCTCGTTCATTCCGGAATGGATGATCGCCGGTCTCCGCCTCAATCACTTGTGGGGCCCGGTGGGAGCGTTCTTCGAGCGACTGCCCAACTGGGTCACCAACGGTTTGGGCGTGAACTTCTATTTCGGCGGCACATCGTTGCTGATCGTAGTAGGTGTGGCCATGGATACTATCAACCAGGTGGAATCACAGTTGGTGATGCGTCACTACGAAGGCTTCACCCCGCGCAGCGGACGAGTCCGCGGGCGCCGGTCGACGTGGTAAAGAAGCAACTAGTAACTAGTAACTAGCGACTAGTGACTAGCTTTTGGGGATTTACCCGGTTGTGCCGTCAGACCGGACGGAAGCGTTAGAGATTATTAACGGCTTAGGACGAAGATTAAGCTAATTACTAGTTGCTGGTTACTGTTTTCAGAGCACCGGGAAGCTATGGCCCGCAGCGGCGGGCGGAAAGGGCCAATTATTCGGCTCTCAGGGTAAGAAGCATGGAAGCGCAAACTTCCGCGGTAGCGAGAGTAAATGCGAACGCACGCGTGGCCGGTCCCATCATTCTGCTGGGGCCACCGGCAGCAGGCAAGGGAACACAGGCCAAGCTGATCTCTGACACCTTCGGCATTCCGCAGATCTCCACCGGAGATATCCTACGGGCAAACGTGTCCCGGAAGACGGAACTGGGCGCGAAAGCCAAGGCGATCATGGAGCGCGGCGACCTGGTTCCTGACGAACTAGTTTGCGACATGGTAGCGAGCCGGTTGCTGGAAGCCGACTGCGCGCATGGGTTCATTTTGGATGGCTTTCCGCGGACGGTGCGTCAGGCGGAGTGGCTCGACGGACACTTGGAGCAGTTGCGGGCAGGGAAGAAGGGCGACAGTTGCGCCCAGCAAGCGTGTGCGGCGCCGGTTGTTATCCGGCTGGTAGTAGATTATAATACTCTACTGCAACGGATTACCGGACGCCGTTCGTGTCCCGCCTGCGGGCTGATTTATAACGTTTACTTCCAGCCTCCCAAAGTCCAGGGCATCTGCGATGTTGACGGCACGCCGTTGGCGGCGCGCCCGGACGATGCGGAAGACGTTTTCGCGGAACGGATGAAGGCCTACGAGCAGCTGACCCTGCCCTTAGTGGACTATTACAAGGCACGCGGACGCCTGATCGAAGTGAACGGCGACCAGGCGGTGGAAGTGGTCATGGCACAAGCATTTAGCGCGATAGAGAATGTCAATCGTTTGTAAGTCGTCTTCCGAAATCGATAAGATGCGCCGCAGCGGGCACATCGTTCGCCAGGTCCTGGAAGCGACCAAGGAAGCAGTGGCGCCCGGACGTTCGACCATGGATCTGGAGCGCGTAGCCGAGCGCAAGATCCGTGACTTGGGCGCCAAGCCTGCGTTCAAGGGTTATTACGACTATCCTTGCGTGCTGTGTGCCTCGATAAATAACGAGATCGTGCACGGCATACCCTCGGAGCGGCGAGTTTTGAAGGCGGGAGACATCGTTTCCCTCGACTGCGGTGTGGTGCTCGACGGCTACTACGGTGACTCGGCGATTACGGTTGCCGTTGACGGTCTCACGCCGGAGCTACAAAAGTTGCTCGATGTCACGCGCGAGTCGCTGGCCCTCGGTATCGAGGCGGCGCGCGTGGGTAACACAACCGGCGATGTTGGGGCCGCGGTGCAGCGACTGGTTGAGTCCAACGGCTTCAGCGTGGTGCGAGAGTTCGTAGGCCACGGTATCGGGACCAAGCTCCACGAAGACCCGCAGGTTCCCAACTACGGAACTCCGGGACATGGACCGAAGCTGCGGGATGGCATGGTAATCGCGATTGAACCGATGGTAAACATGGGCGGGCCGGAAACGCGGTTGCTGGACGACAAGTGGACGGCGGTGACCCAAGACGGTAGTTATAGTGCCCACTTCGAACATTGCGTCGCAATCACGAAGAATGGGCCGGTGATTTTGACAGAATAGTTATCAGTTGCCAGTGGTCAGTTAGCAACAAACCATTAGCAACTAGCAACGTCTGATAGGTCGACTTGGTTCATGGTTGTATCGGGAAGTGCTTTGGTTTGTATCAGGCACGACTTTAGTCGGGCCGATGGATGCAGTTAAAGAGGCCAGGCTTTAGCCGCTGACAACCGACAACTGGCTACGGACAACTGAAACTCGGGGTTGAATGAGTAAGGAAGACGCGATTGAAGTGATGGCGGTGGTGGTCGAGCCACTGCCCAACGCAATGTTTCGAGTGGAGCTGGAGAACAAGCATCAGGTGCTGGCGCATGTCTCCGGCAAGATGCGCAAGAACTTCATTCGCATCCTTCCGGGTGATCGGGTAGCGGTGGAGTTGTCGCCCTACGATCTGACCCGGGGCCGCATTGTCTATCGGTACAAATAGCAAGACTTGCCAGTGGCGTCAGCTCCCGGAAACTGAGAACTGGCCACTGACAACTGACAACTGAGGGTTTTCATGAAGGTACGGGCATCGGTAAAGAAGATTTGTGACAAGTGTAAGGTGATTCGCCGTCACGGAGTGGTACGCGTGATCTGCGAAAACTCGAAGCATAAGCAACGGCAGGGATAAAGCAACTAGCAGCTAGCGACGAGCAACTAGCTTCTGCATAGCTCGAATAAAGCGGCGTCGGTCTTCGTTGGGAACGTAGCTAGGGCCGGCAAGGAATACATCAGGATTTGAGGCAACGAAGTGGCTAGTGGCTGATTGCTAGTTGCTAGTTGCTGTTTTTGGAGCAACTAATGGCACGTATTGCAGGCGTGGATCTTCCGCGCAACAAGCACATCAAGATCGCGCTGACCTACATCTTCGGTATCGGGAACTCGCGCGCGCACGACATTCTGGGATCGGCCAATGTGGAGCCGACCAAGAAGGTGAGCGACCTCAACGAAGAAGAGGTCAACCGCATTCGCCAGGTCATCGAGGAGGGCGGCAACGTCGAGGGTGATCTGCGCAAAGACGTCACCATGCACATCAAGCGCCTGATCGAAATCGGTTCGTATCGCGGGTATCGTCACCGCCGCAGCTTGCCGGTTCGCGGCCAACGCACCCACACTAACGCCCGCACCCGCAAGGGTCCGCGCAAGGGCACGGTAGCCAATAAGAAGAAAGCAGCGGGGAAGACATAAAACATGGCGAAACCAGCTGGGTCCGCCGGAGCGGACAAAAAAGGCAAGAGCGGCAAGAAGTTCAAGAAGAAGGAGCGCAAGCACATTCCCAATGGGCTGGTGCACGTTCAGGCGTCCTTCAACAACACCATCGTTACCATCACCGATCCCACGGGCAATACGGTGTCGTGGAAGAGTTCGGGATCGCTGGGCTTCCGCGGATCGCGCAAGGGCACGCCGTTCGCGGCGCAGCAGGCGGCCGCCAATGCCGCCAATCAGGCGCGCGATCACGGCATGAGGGTAGTGGACGTGCGCGTGAGCGGTCCGGGTTCGGGACGCGAATCGGCGGTGCGTGCGTTGTCCGCCTCCGGGCTGGATGTCCGCTCGATCAAGGACGTGACCCCGGTACCACATAACGGTTGCCGCCCACCGAAACGGCGAAGGGTCTAGCGGCGAGCAATTGGCTGGAGCGGTTCGCTTCCGAAGAAAAGAAGTGCCGCAAATCTTGGGTAAGGATCAAAGGGGTGTTCAGCAACCTCTAGCCCATAGCACCTAACCCCTGACAACTGGTTCTGGTTCGGGACGAAGGGCCGCCAAGCGCCCGTAAACCGATCCGCATATGGGCAGACAGGCTCTGCTCTTAAGGAGAACGTAACTTGGCTCGTTACAAAGACGCAGTATGCCGCCTCTGCCGCCGCGAGGGAATGAAGTTGTTCCTCAAAGGCGCAAAATGCTTCACGGACAAGTGTCCGATCGAAAAACGCAATTTCGCTCCCGGCCAGCATGGCAAAGACCGCAAAGCCAAGATCGTTGGCTACGGTTTGCAGCTTCGCGAGAAACAGAAGACGAAGCGCATGTACTTCGCCCAGGAAGGGCAGTTCCGCAACTATTTCGAGCGCGCCGCCCGGGCCAAGGGCGTTACCGGCGAGATACTTCTGCAGCAGCTGGAGCGGCGTCTCGACAACGTCGTCTATCGCCTCGGTTTTGCTGTCGCGCGACGGCAGGCTCGCCAATTGGTGCGTCACGGACATGTGGTGGTCAACGGCAAGAAGGTCAACATTCCCTCGTTCCAGGTGCATGCCGGCGACGAGGTCGCGGTGCGCGAGAAGAGCAACAAACTGGTCATACTGGAAAGTGCCAAGGAGTTCGCCAGCCATCAGCCGCCTCCGGCCTGGCTGGAAGTCGATCGCGATGGCTACAAGGGCCGGATTCTTGCGCTGCCCAAGCGGGAAGATATTAACCTGCCAGTCAACGAGCAGCTGATCGTCGAGCTATACAGCAAGTAGCAAACGCCCGAGCGCGTGCCATCGCGTGCCGGGTTGTGTTTCACCAGGAACTGCGTGGGGCAATTCGCCCGGCGTTTTTCCATAGACCTTCGCGCCAGATCAGCCGGGCCGGGCTTTCTCGAAAGCCCCTCCGCGCAGCACGGCCGAACTGAAACAGGAGTTACAAATGCTTTGGAAAGGTTTTCAAAAACCGAAACGGCTGGCTACCGATACCGAAACGCTCACTGACAAGTACGGTCACTTCTGGGCGCAGCCGTTCGAACGTGGTTTCGGTACAACCATCGGCAATGCGCTGCGTCGCGTGTTGCTGTCTTCCATCGAGGGAGCCGCCGTCACGGCGGTGAAGATTGAAGGCGTACTGCACGAATTCCAGTCGATTCCGGGAGTGGTAGAGGATGCCACCGACATCATCCTCAACCTGAAGCAAATTCCGTTTCGTCTCAACGGCGATGCGCCCAAGGCCATCTACCTGCGCGCCGAACAGCCCGGAGTCATTACGTCGGGCATGATTGAAGCCGACGCCGACGTCGAAGTGTTGGACAAAGACGTGTATGTGGCTACCGTCAGCGAAGGTGGCAAGCTGGACATGGAGATGCGGCTTAAGAAAGGCCGCGGTTACGTTTCTGCGGACAAGAATTTCGACGAGGACCTGGGGCTCGGATTTATTCCGATCGATTCCGTACACTCGCCGGTCCGCAAATGCAATTACTCAGTGGAAGCGGCCCGTCTGGGACAGATCACGGACTACGACAAGCTGGCCATCGAGATCTGGACAAACGGCTCGGTAACTCCGGCCGATGCCTTGGGGCTGGCGGCGAAGTTGCTGAAGGACCACATGAACATCTTCATCAACTTCGAAGAGGAGCTGGAAGCGCAGGCGGCCGGCCTCTCCGACAAGCCGGAGATTCGCAACGAGAACCTGAATCGCTCGGTGGAAGAATTGGAGCTCTCGGTCCGCAGCTATAACTGCCTGAAGAACGCCAATATCCAGACCATCGGTGAGCTAGTGCAGAAGAGCGAAGCCGAAATGTTGAAGACCAAGAATTTCGGCCGCAAGTCGTTGAACGAGATCAAAGAAATTTTGTCGTCGATGGGACTGAGCCTGGGCATGAAGATCGACGAACACGGCAATGCCGTTCCGGGCAATTCGGGATCGTCGCAGTCCGTGGGGCTGGCCTCGTCGAACTATGGCATCGATCCGAACTACTAGCGATCGGGTGGAGCGGGCCTTCAGGCCCGCGTCCAGCCGACTAAAAAGAGTGGGGCTTTAGCCCCGCCAAATTTGCAAGACCTGAAGGATTACGGAAATGCGTCATCGTAGAGCAGGATGGAAGTTGGGACGGAATACCGAACACCGGCGCGCGTTGCTGCGCAACCTGGTGACCTCGCTGATCGTGGAAGAGCGCATCGAGACCACCCTTACCAAGGCCAAGGCCATGCGTCCTCACGTGGAGAAGATGATCACGCTGGGCAAGCGGGGCGATGTGGCCGCCCGGCGGTTGGCGGCGGCCTATCTGATGACGCGCGATGCGGTCGATAAGCTGTTCGACACTATCTCGCCACGTTATGGCGACCGCGACGGCGGATACCTGCGCATCGTTCATGGCGGCTTCCGCCAGGGCGACGGCGGAGACATCGCTTTCGTGGAGTTGCTCGGCAGCGAGAAGACGCTGGACGAAAAGCGCCAGAAGCGGGCCGAACTTCGCACCAAACGCGCCGAAGAAAACCGCAAAGCCATGGAATCGGCCGAGGCCGAAAACAAGCAGGCGGCGGAAACGGAAGCGGCAATCGAAGAGAAGTAACCGCCTTGTTCGATGCAGGTCAGAACGCATCCGTTTTGCGGGTGCGTTTTTGCTTGGCTCCACTGGTCTGACCTCGAAGGCCCACCTCCATTTTCGCTACAATGCTGACACCGCCGATCTTGGTACCCTCCTGCAACAGGAATTTCTGGTATCAGCAACTCATCACTGACTTAAGGCCAAAACCATAGGCTCATGTTGGCGGCGAGTGCATGGCCAGGTAGCGCAAAGCTCGTATCCCCGGGAGAAAGAAGTATGCGCCGCCGCGCACGGTTACAAATTGAGGCAAGCCATTGATGCAACGCGGAAGCCCGCCCTCCTGCGGTAGTGAGAAATTATCAGTCACTGCGCATCCGGGAATGGGCTGGCGGTTGCCCAGCAGAGGATCACTTTCCGCAGTCACTCCGTTGAACTTGGTGTTCATGATCCAGGCGCCCTGCACGAACTCGAATTGGCGGGAAATGTTCGCGTTGATGCAGACAAATTGGATGCCGTGTTCGCCGGTATCGGAACAGTCAGGCTGAACCGCCTGCTCCGGAGAGAGTCTCGGACCGTACTCGCGGCCACGTCGCAACAGTCTGTGGAAACGCGTCGACGACATGATGTCTTGGCGGAGATCGGTTCCGGCGAAACCGAGATTGTGAATCAGGCGGGAGAAGAATCCCGTCGTCCCCGGCGGAAAGTCGGCATTGCGCGGATTGGAGCGTCGAATGTGTGCGCCGAACGGACACCGCGTGCCATTGCCGTCGGAATCGTAAGTAAACTGATTGGACGGATGGGCCGGCTTGACTCCGTCGATTGGCTGACTGCTCAAAGGCATAAGCGGATCGCCATTTCGATTGCGGCCCACCATCGAAGCCGCTAATTGTTCCCGCGCTTGCGGATCGGACCTCGCCTGGCGGTCGGCAAACTGCCAGAAGCCGCGCACATCCTGCTGCAATTGACGTAAGACCAGGTAGCTTCCATTGCGACCCAAGTCGCGCATCCCCGGACTATCTTCCGCCTCCGGCAACCCCACACTGGTGCTGTCGTTTGGGAGCAGCGGCCGGTCCGTATATTTGCCATACTCATTCGGATAGCCGAGCAGAAACTCGCCCAGGCACGAGAGATTGGTGTAGGCGACTTGATCGGCGCTGGTGCGCTGGCGCTCCCAGTCCAGCGATGGCTCGCTGATTCCGTCGGTGAACCCGAACGGCTCCACCCCTTGCAGGTCCGACGTCGGAAGCGAGTCCATGATTTCGAAAGCGGTGTCCCACGCTGGGTCTTGGATCGCCTCCCTCCGCGCTTGCAGTTGCCCCTTCTGGGCGTACAGCATCACAAGGACATGCGGAACTTTTTCTGATCCGCCCCAACGCCAATATTCCGGAGAATTTTTCCCGATGTCTCCCAGCCGGTGCGACCGGTTTTCTTCGCCCCACATGCCGGAGAGAAACTCGTCCGAGAATCCAGCGATGATGTTAGGAGGAAGATGCAACGCTTCCAGGCCCTCGCGCGTGAACGCCACCTGCATCGCGGTTGGCGGAGCTTTGTCCAGCTTGACGGCGTTCGTAACCGGTGCGGAGGCAAGCCATGCAGAGGCGTCGCGAGCGTCGCGAATGCGCAGCAGTAGAAAGCTGGCCTCGGTCAGCGCGGCATAACCGAAGCGCAACAGACCTTGCACGTCGCTATAATCCACCGCGTAGCTGTTCATGTTTTGGTTGCTCCTAAATGAGTCGCAGCCATTGCTGCGCTTCCGTGTTGGTCAGCGACTCCTTTTCGATCCCCTCTCGAATCAGAGTATTCCGCTGCTGATCGTATGCCGTTAGCCCGGGATGCGCGTTGTACCAAACTTCGGTCGGTAGTTCGTGACGGCGCAGCACGTACTTGAATTTCTGCTCGTCTTTAGCGCCGTCGAGGATGAGCCAGTTGGTTGTGGGATAGCCGATGCCGTTGCCGAAAACCACGTTCAAGCCAAAGCCCACCTTGTTGATGAAGTCGTCCATGTAGCTTTCGAGGCTGCCATCGTAATTGCTGGCGAAAAGTAGGCGCTTCTTGTCGTCCAGAAACACCCATCGCGCAAAGTGAATGGAGCTGACGCGCGCCAGCCGCCCGTGGTTGTAGATGTGGCGCGTTGTGTAGTTAATCACCCACAAGAGAAACGTGAGCAGCCAGCGGCGAAACAGGCCGGGCTTGATGGCGCCCATCGCGCTGAACTGGTTGGTCACGTCGTGGTCTTCCAACATGGCGAGCTGATGTGCATGAACGGGATCAATGCGCGGCGCGATCTCCGGGTCGGACTTCTCATGGCGGCGAAGCTGGATGAGGAAGAACGGCGAATAGACCAGCAAGAACGGAGTCAGCAGCAGAAGCAACAGCGGCACGCCCAGCAGATGAATCAGATTGCCAATCCACCAACCTAATGGCGTCGCTTGCGGAGGAGTTAGCGTCAGCCGTCCAGCCTGCTGTTCGGAGCGAACATATTGTTTCAACGCGTCATGCGCTTTTGTCGGTGGCATTCCCGTCAGCGCCGCGGCATTCTGCTGCACATAACTCACCAGAGCGTCGTGCAGCGCAGCTTCCTCTCCCACCTGTTGCACCGTGCGTCCAATCCAGTTCACGTAGATCGTAGCGGCAGAGACATTCCGAGCTTTCATCCAGTCGAGAAGATTGCCGTCGGGATTGAAATCGACACAGTGAGAAAAAATGTATTTCAATCCATCGCCAGCACGCTGCGCAAGTTCAGCAAAAAACGCTTCCGGGGGTCCGTCGAAATCTCCCAGAAACGCGAGGTAGGTGGGATAGTTAACTCGGGGTAAGCCGTAGGCCGTGATGTCGTTCAGCGTTTGATCGTCGAGGATGAGGATTCGTCCGTAGTGCAGGGTTTCAAGTTCGCCAAACGGAACCAGGGCGTTCTGTGGATCGACGACTCCTGGTTCGCGATTCATGGATGCGAGCAAATTGCGAAGCGCGTCTATCCGATCTGCCGCGATCGGTGCAAGCACCATGAAGTTGGATTGCGGCGTCATGAACTTGGAAATTGCAGCGCAAAGTTAATCGTCCTGGTCTTGTCCCAATACACCACGCCGAGATACATTCCCGGCCCGATCTCGCGGATCTCATCACGAATGTGTTCGGCCAGCAGCGACGTCTTGGAGTAGTCGAGCACGATACAGTCTTTGCCATCGAACCAGCTCTCCGTCTTGTAGACCTGGGCGACGATGGCGTTCAATCCGAAGGCGAGGATGCGGTTGGTCAGCGTTCCATGCGCCGCGTCGAAGGTCTTTCCCTGCCAGCAAAAAACATTGATCAGCTGTGCGATCTCTGGGGAGAAAGCCGTTCCCGGCGCGATGATGGCAGTGCCATTCGCTTGGCCATTCGGAATATCGCCGGCCGGACTGCCGGTGAAAAGATCGTCAAGTTGTTGTTGAGACATCGCCATCAACTGCGGCGCAGTGTACGCCATAGAATTCCATCTCCTCGATGTCCGCCGGTGTGCAGAAGGATCCGGCGTTCTAAATTTTGGAAAGCGCCCCGTGGGATTGTCGCCCACTATGCGGGCGGAGCAGGTTTTTGTCAATGGCATGGTAGTGCCCCGCCGCGAATCTACACGTCAATCGAAAACTTCGTCTCCGGTTGGCTCGTAGTGGGGAATGTCGTTCATGCTGTGGCGCAGGGTGGAAAGCACGAAATACATGCGCCGCCGGGCACGGCTTTGATTGCCCAACGGACGATGCTCGGCAATGCAGTGCCAGGGATTGTACGAAAGGCGCTTTTCAAAGTTAATTTGCGCCGGCGAATTGAATTGCTGCCGGGGAATATGCAGCGTCGCCGCCGATATGCGCGGGGAAAGGTTTTCTGGCCACAGCACGGCGTTGTTCTCGATGGGCATGAGGTGCGGATCGGTTTGTAATTGCAGACGAATATCGAACTCGGCATCTTCGTTTCCGAGCGTGGCAGCCATCGCATGGCGCAGATAGTCGTCGGGAGGCCGGAACGGCAAGCGCGGCACCCTGGTCCGTTGGTTGGATTTCGGCCACATCGAATACTGCATGGCCTGTCCTTCTCCCAGCAGATACGGAACGCAACTGAAATAGGGAGCTTCCAGTGGACTGCTCTGGGTCTTGATCCACAGCGACTGCATGATGAGATCGAGTACGTGCGAGCGATGCAGGTTGAGAAAGTAGAAAATTTGTGCGTTCTGCAAACTCTCAATCTGCAACTGCGCGTTGGCGTTGACATCCGGCGTGACGAAGGTTGGCGTAGAGACGCCGGTCATGTCCTGGGTAAACTTTTCTTCCTCCATCAACTTCGGACCGGGCACGCCCATCAGCTTGATGCTCATGCTCATGAAGCCAACGTCCTGGATGTCGGGTGTGATGTAGGGACCGGGGCCGGAAAAACGCACCCAGGCGCGATAAGTGTGCGGCTCGGCATAAATGCCGTGGCGCAGCTCGGCGGGAAGATTGTCGTGAACGATGAACTCGGCCCGCACGATGCCGTGCGTCTTGGTATTGCCGCCGCGCTCAAACCCGCCCGGCTTCCACAGCAGCCGCATTTGTTTGCCGAAGCTTTCGATGATGGAGTCGCCCCACGCCTCTTCATCCGGGATCGGCCGTTCCTCGGCGATCTTGAAGCCTTCGTTGGGACGCTTGCGGTTGATCAACGCCGTAGTCACGCGTGCAATTGGATCACGCAAGAGCGCATCGAACAGAGGGCGATAGAAAGGATCGAAGCGGCGCTCCAGATGCACAAAGGAGGTTGAGGTGTCACTCAACCAGTTCAAGAACGCCGAGCCGGTATTGGCCTTCGGCTGCGGACGACTCGTGTTGGAGCCAAGGTCGGGAATGGCGAAACGATCCTGTAAGGTGATTTGGCCCAACTATGGCGGCGGACCTGGCCGTTGTCAATGAAAAGATTGAGGGTGCCGGCCAAGTTCGGGCAGAGCTGGCCTGCAGGGCAGCGTTGAGGTCGTTACGCTGTACAACTTTATCCGTTCACGGCTAACGCGGCGCTAAAGCGCCGCTCTACCCATACGGACGCCGGAATTGCCCCTATCGCCCATCCCGTTTGGCGTCCGCCAGAATTACATCGGCCGCCTTCTCTCCAATCATATAAACCGCGCTCACGATGAAGAAGCCGGGGATGCGCGGAAACACCGACGCATCCACTACGCGTAGCCCTTGTGTGCCGTGCACGCGAAAGTCGCTGGTCAAGACACCGTTCTGCTCACGCGGCCCGATGGGACAACTGCAGGACGCATGATGTCCCCACGCGGTGTGGCGCACATAGTCGCGCAGGTCCTCAGATGACTCCACCTGCTTGCCCGGCGATTCTTCTTCGGCAATCAGTCCAAGGCTTTCCAGATGCGCCGTCATCTTGCGCACGAACCGGATTCCGTCGACCACCGAGTCGAGGTCCTGTTCCTGGTCCGGCGTGCCGTCCTGGAAGTAGCAAAAGTTGATGTCGGGCGTATCGCGCGGATCGGCCGTGCGCAGCGTCACTTCGCCGGCGCAGTTGTTGGTGTGCGCCTTCAGGACCGCCCAGGTCAGGTAATTCAGATGTTCGGCGAACTGGCGGGAATAACCGGGATAGTAGCCGTCGAAGCGTCCCAGCAGGGCCATGCAGAAAAGGTCAGGCAGAGGCCGTTCCGGCGCCGATTTCTTGAACAGCGTTAGCACCGCGCCATTGGTGATGTAAGGGCCATCGCGTTTCGTCTCCCACTGCTGGAACTGCGGATCGCCGGAGACGAACTTCGCGCCGCGAAAGAGCGGCCACTGGTCGAAATTCATGCGATGGACCACGCCGGCTTCGTAGCGGTCCTGCAGATTCTTGCCGACACCCGGAAGATCGACTTTGACCTCAATACCGTGATGTTCGAGATCGGCACGCGGCCCAATGCCCGAGAGCATGAGCAACTGCGGAGTGTTGAATGCTCCACCAGCTAGGATCACTTCGCGCGATGCCCGAATCGCACGGCGCTCACCCGGATCGTCGCTAGGACGACCAGACGCGCGATAGAGCCGCTCTCCTCGCAGGTATTCCACTCCGATAGCGCGGCGGTTGTCATCGAAAAGCACACGCGTGACCAGCGCGTTCAATTCGATCTTGAACCGCTTCGGATGTTTTGCCGCTACTTCCAGCACGCGCTCCCGCGAACCGTTGCGCGCATGTCTGCGCGTGGTCAGTGGCAGATAGCGCAGCCCGATCGAATTCTGCTTCACCGTACGCCAGTCGTTGGGATCGAGCTGGCTCTCAAGCATCCAGCGAACCCGGTCCACCTTCTCGCCGATATCTTCAATCGCCACGATGGCTGAATCGGCAATCACCTCGAACAATTGGTAATTGCTGATGGGCATCATGGGAATGGCCTTCTCGGTGTGCAACCAGCCGCCGAAACCATGCCGCGTTGGATTGATCCCTAACCACGAGAGCCAGCGGTAGGGAAGGCGGTAGTGACAATTCTCTATGCGCTGGAAGTATGTGCGCATGTTGTCCGCGCTCCACGAAGCATCTCCGGTGAGGGCGGCGATGTTGTCCCAGTCCGCGTCGTGGGGATACACCAGGATCATGGCGTTGTGAGCGGTGCATCCGCCGAGCGTCCCCGCGCGTGGATAGAGAATTCCGTCGACGCGTTTACCTTCAAAGTCGGCTACATACTTCGGATCGTTCTGCTGCACTCGCTCGTCGCGATAATGGCGAACGAAGAAGTCCCACTTCAGCGCTTCGTTCTCGCTGGCGAAGGGGTGAAAGACCGGGACATCGTAGTCGTAAGGAAGACGATTGACCGCGGGTGCGCCAGGCTCGCCGCCGTGCAGTTGCCGGGGATCGCCGCCGGCTTCCAGAAGTATGACGGTGTGTCCGGCTTCGGCCAGACGGGCGGCAACCGTTCCTCCGCCCGCGCCTGAACCAACGACGATGTATTCGTAATCGGCCGGCGCGGCAGTTTCGGGTCCCATCGAACACTCTCCCTTGCGCTTTAACGACTCACAGCTTACGCGAAACTCGAGTACGGTTCTTAACTATAAGCCGTCTCATAAATCGAATGAAGATGCGATTTGTATCAGGGCGCGGCTTTAGCAGGCAGCGGAAAAGGTCCTTGTCCGCGGCTTCAGGCCAAGTCGTCCGAGTCTTTCGCGAAGACTTCGTCACCACTAATATGCTATGGCCGTTCCGTTGTGCTTTCGTTATAGTGCTCACCAACGAAAGTAACTGTATTCGGGGCGAGACTCGGCTACTATTTCCGTCGCCACTCTTTGTCGCAGGAGCGAAAGATGACTCCTGTTTTTGCCGTTGCTGTTTAGTTTGACGCGGCCCTCGAACCGCCCCGGCAAAACGACGTCATCCCAACTTCGGTAAGGAGCGCTACCTCATGACTCGGTCAAGATGTCTGTGGTTTTGGTGCTGTGGGCTGATAGTTGTTCTATCGCTGGTGGGCTGCAGCAAGAGTCCTAAAGCCGGCGAAGTGCAAGATGAAGCGCGGCTCGCCGGACGTCCCGCATCGTCGTTTCCCGCCGCCGATGAGGACTACTTCCACGACATGGACCAGGACGCGCACGGCATACTCTCGTTATCTCCCGACGAGATCAAGGGCCGCAACATGTGGCTGGTTTGGACGGGTGGCAATGATCGCCTTTGGGATGTAATGACGGTCACCAGCGTCGGCACGTTTGACCTGCTGAAGACGATTTCGTCTCGCCCCGGATTGAAGGCCAACCGCGATAAGCGCTGGGAATATCTCGGATTGGTGAATGAGCCCTGCTTCAAGCAGCCGACCGGTCCCGATCCCAATCGTTATGGTCTGTGGCTCGACACGCGCGATCCCAGTTGCCCTCCCGATCCCTTCGAGAATGAGAGTAAGTATCCGGGAGTGAAGATCGGGGCGCGCGGCCAGAACATTCCAGTCGGCTCCTACTACGGTTATGCCACCGGCATCGTAGGACTCCGATTGTTCCCCAATCCGGCCTTCGACGAGGCGGCTGCCAAGAAGTGGGACCCGAAACGCTATTATGACGATCCCAGCTATTACAACGACAAGAACCTGGTTCGTCCGTATCGCGTCGCCATGTCGTGCGCCTTCTGCCACGTTGGGCCCAGTCCCATCAAGCCTCCCGCCGATCCGGAAAATCCCAAGTGGGAGAACCTGAGCTCCAACGTCGGGGCGCAATACTTCTGGATCGATCGCATCTTTGCTTGGGAGTCAGACCCCACCAGCTTCCCCGTTCAACTCTTCCACACCTCGCGGCCGGGAACGCTCGACACTTCGCTGGTCTCGAGCGACAACATCAACAACCCGCGCACTATGAATGCGGTGTACGGATTGCTTCCGCGACTGGATGTGTCGAAACGCTGGGGTAAGGAAACGCTGGCTGGAGGCGAACTCAATAACAAGCAGTTCAACCAGTATGTCCACGAAGGGCCGCTGATGGCGTTCTTTCAACCGCCCGGCACGGTATACACCGCTCGTATCCTGAAAGACGGGTCTGACTCTGTGGGAGCTCTGGGAGCGCTCAACCGCGTCTATTTGAATATTGGTCTGTTCAGTGAAGAGTGGCTGCTGCACTTCCGCGCCCTGGTTGGCGGAGAGCCAATCACGCCAATCGAGATCGCTGTTGCGAATAAAAATTCGGCCTATTGGGAAGCGACCCAAGCCCAGACGCCCGACATGGCGCTCTTCTTCCTGAAGAGCACCGCGCCGCACTTGCTGAAGGATGCGCCCGGCGGCGATGCTTACCTCACCAAGGACAAGGCCAAGCTGGAGCGCGGCAAGATCGTCTTCGCCGAGCGCTGCGCGCGCTGCCATTCCAGCAAGATTCCCGAAGGCGCTCCCGGCATGGACGCGGGCGTAGGTTGCTCGGGCAAAGACTACTTGAACTGTTGGAACCAGTATTGGGCGTGGACGAAGACCGACGACTTCAAAGCAAAGATGCGCGCCATCGTTCAGCAGCCAGACTTCCTCGATGGAAATTATCTTTCCACCGACATGCGCGTTCCGGTCACGCTGCTGCAGACCAACGCGTGCAGTCCGTTGGCCACCAATGCCATCGCCGATAACATCTGGGACAACTTCTCGTCGCACACTTACAAAGAGCTTCCGTCGGTGGGAACGGTCACTTGGTATCACCCGGTGACGGGCGAAGCGCGCACCTATCAAATGCCTGCAGGTGGCCGCGGCTACACCCGTCCAGCATCGTTGATCAGCGCGTGGTCCACCGCTCCCTTTCTGCAAAACAATAGCGTGGGGAAATTCAACAGCAGTCCGTCGGTTGACGCGCGTATAGATTCTTTCAACGACTCCATCGATAAAATGCTTTGGCCGGAGAAGCGCGACCCGGACAAGATACTGGGCGACAAGGTTCCGGGCACCATTGACCGCACCACCAAGACCAGTTATCTTCGCGTTCCATCTGGCTATCTGCCGGATTTGCTCAAGCCTCTGCAGGGTTTCGGGCAACGGTTCTTCCCCTGGATCTTTGGAGACGATGGCCTCGTGATCGGCCCGATTCCCGCGGACACGCCGGTCGACCTGCTGGCCAACATCGATCTTCTCGGCGAAACCGCCGGCGTGGAGGATAAGGTGAAGCACCAGGAAAAAGTTGTGGCCCTGCTGCTCAAGATGAAAAAAGACCTCGAGAGTTTGCCGCCAGGTGCGAACGACGAAGAAGCGAAAAAAGTATTCGCCAATCTGGTCGATCCTTTGCTTGAGGTCAGCAAGTGTCCCGACTTCGTGGTTAATCGCGGCCACTACTTCGGCACCAGCTACTTCAAGGAAGAGCCACCGCTCAGCGATGACGACAAGCACGCGCTGATCGAATACATCAAGACGTTCTAGCCGGCTCCGATTTGGTGAAGGGGACGGCCTTCAGGCCGTCCGCAACCAGCCATTATGGAAATGCCATGGGAAAAGTGGTTGTATGGCTCGGCGTTCTGCTCGTTGTGGGCATTGCCATCGCACTGTCCCTCTTTTATCACTCCCTCAACTCCCCTGTACCTGACGACGCCAAGGCCGCGGGCAAAACTGTCGCCGACTTTCCGCAAACCACTTCCCACGCCTTCGACCTGATGGATGGTGGAGTCGCACTGGACGATGACGAACGCCAGGGCAGAAACACCTGGCTGCTGTGGACCGCCGGCGATCAGACATTCTGGGACCGCATGGCGCAGCACGGGCTCGGTACCGCCGACCTGCTGAAGACCATCGACTCCCGCCTGCGAAATTCGCGCTTCAAAGATATGGGGCTGGTCAATCAGCCAGGATTCGCACAGGCCACTCAAGCTGACGAGTACGGGTTGTGGCTCGACACGGGCGCGCAGGAAGACGGAGTCGACGCGGCAGTTTATGGAAAACCGTCAGGCATCGTCGGACTGCGCGTCTATCCCAATCCGAAGTTTGATGACGCGGCTCGTCGGCAGTGGAACCCTCAGCGCTACTACACCGATCCCAATTACTACGACGATCCGAATCTGGTGCGGCCTTATGTCGTCGGCATGGCATGCGGCTTCTGTCATGTTTCTTTCAATCCGGTGAAGCCGCCGGATGATCCCGAAAAGCCGCAGTGGGCGAACTTGTCATCCACGATCGGGAACCAGTACTTCAACGCCAGTCGCATCTTCGGCAACGGCGCCGCTGCCGATAGCTATGCCTTTCAACTATTTCACTCCTGGGCCGCGGGCACCGTGGATACATCATTCATCGCCACCGACAATCTGAACAATCCAAGCAACATGAACCCTATCGTTGCTCTTCCCGCGCGTATGACGGTTGCGCATGAAGAAGGTATTGCCGGCGGCGCGCTGAACTTTCCTGGCGAACAAAAGCGAATGGCTGTGCCGCACGTCCTGAAAGACGGCGCCGACTCTGTAGGACTAATCGGCGCGCTGAGCAGGGTGTACGTGAGCATCGGCGAGTACAGCCAGGAATGGCTGCGCGATCACAACGCGCTGGTTGGCGGAATGCCGCAACATCCATTCGAGATCGCCAGGGCGCAGAAGAACTCTGTGTACTGGCAGGCCACGGCAGAACGGGTTCCCAACCTCGCCAAGTTCCTCATGAAAATGCAGGGACCGAAGCTGGCGGATGCTCCCGGTGGAAAGGCGTACCTCACGAAAGACGAGAGTTTACTGCAGAGGGGCAAGATCGTTTTCGCGGAGAATTGCGCTAAGTGCCACTCTAGCAAACAGCCGCCAGTCGATCTCCCCTCCACCCAACAGCAGTATGTCGAGTGGATGCGCAGCGAAGTTCAGAAACCAGACTTCCTGGAAAACAATTTCCTGTCGACCGAGGAGCGCATTCCAGTCGATGTAATCCAAACGAATGCGGCGCGAGCGCTGGCCACCAATGCCGTACGAGGGCATGTCTGGGATAACTCCTCGTCGGAAACGTACAAAACGTTGCCCTCGGCTGGCGACATCGAGGTGCAAGATCCATTCAACCAGTCAACTCAAAAGTTCCACGCACCGGGCGGCGGTCCGGGCTACTACCGCGTGCCGTCGCTGATTGGGATCTGGGCGACCGCGCCATTCTTGCACAATAATGCGCTTGGGACCTACACCGGCGATCCTTCCGTCGCAGCCCGGATGAAAGCCTTCGACGATGCCACGCAGAAATTGCTGTGGCCAGAGCAGCGTCTCGGTCTTGCTTCGATCCCGAGAACGACCGCCGAAAGTTATATCCAGATTCCCGCGTCTTACCTGCCCGCCGAGCTGCAGTCGCTGACCGAAGCCGGCTTCCTGAACATCGGCCCGATTCCTGCCGGTACGCCGATCGACCTGCTCGCTAACGCCGACCTCGATCTATCGGACAAAGACAAAGCAGTCGACCGCGTGAAGCTCATTGCCAAGATGCAAGCCGATCTCATCCAGATAAAGTTGAAACATCTGGATTCCGGCGCGGCGCAAGCGGTGCTAGGGAATCTCGTTCCTGACCTGCTGAAGATCAGCAAGTGTCCGGACTTTGTGGAAGACCGAGGTCACTACTTCGGGACGCAGCTGCCAGATGGCGACAAGCGAGCGCTTATCGAGTACATGAAGACATTCTGAACTAGCGCTGAAGCGGCGCAATCCTCATAGCTTTTCGATCGCGTCGGTCACGCAGTCGCACAGCGCGCGCCGGCTGGTAATCAAAGCAGAGAAGTGTCCGGCAGGAAGCCAGCGCAAGGTGCTTCCGGGCCAGTGCCGATGCAAACGCTCTGTCTCACTGCGTAGGACATAGCCATCACGAGTGCAGCCGCTGATAACGGCAGCGTCGGTTCGCAGCGGCGCGCCGTAATGGGTGATATCGGCAGCATCGAAAAAGCGGTGGAGGCGGTCCTGCGCCGCCCCGCGTTGCGACGGGCCGTCGCCCAAGCTGTCGAAATCTACGCCCCACGACATCAGTCCGCGGGTGTAGATGCTGCTGGCTGAGGCGCCCGTGGCCAGCGCCGCACAGGCCACCGGAAACGGCGAAACTGCCGCCGTAATGGCCGCCATGTGTCCTCCCATGCTGTAGCCGGCAACTGCGAGTCTTTCGTACTGACTGAGTAAGTGCACCAGCAGCGCACGCCCTTCCAGCACAATGCCGAGTGCCATCAACGCCTGATCGCTGACCGTGATAAAAGACAGTCCGCCCGCGGTGCGGCGTCGTCCATAGAAAGGGTTCTCCAGCAGATAGAGGTCAAGGCCGCGCGCGACGAGGGACCCAAAAACGCGTTCACGCACCCAGTAGCCTTCGTCGTGGGAGCCGGCCAGCACCACACAGGCGTTCCGATTACCTTCGCGCGACCACGCGCGCACATGCACCGTGTTGCTCTCACTGGGGAGTGAAACGAGTGGCGAGGCAAACGTGCCGTCGCGTCGTCCGTTCCGGCCATGCTGACTCGTGAAGTTCCAGTTGACCGCAATGGAGCGGGGCGGATCGGCGTTGGAGACTGTCCCCCAAAGACTGGCCAGGAACTCCTCGTCTCCCCAGCCTCGCGAGAACATCTTCGAGCGCCGGGATAGCAACGCGATAAGCACGTCGAGCGGATGCGCTCTGGCAATGACGTCTTTGCCCCTGGACGCCCACTGCAAGCGAGCGGCCTTGGATTGCATTTGGGTAGGCATTTCCATCCTAAAGCTAGTCCAGATCATACCCGAACAATGCCGGAACACCGAGTTGCTAAGCTTCTTTTCCTGGACGCACGTATGCGAACGATCAAGATGCCAGTCGGCCTGCCTCCCGAAGGTGCCTACTTGGCTGCCAGATGCACACTGAGGTCTGGACTGCAAAATTTGAGGTAGCGAATGAGCTAGTTCCAACCCAGCCGCACTCGCTAAATGAGCCTCGGCCATACCTATGCTGAACCAGCTTCTACTCTGTCTTGTTGATTAGTTTGCGCAAAGCAATGCGATCCGGGTTGAGCAACTCAGCGATTCGGCCTGCGTCAATGCTGGCTACAATGATGAGTCCGGCCTCGGTATTGACGTTGCCGAAGATCCGTAGTCTCTGCATCTTCAAGGCCTGGTGCTGGTTGTCCTCGGTCGGACTCAAATAATGGACCAATCCCGCCTTGTAGCGGTGGAGCAGGAAGAGGTGGGCCAGAGTCATCAGTCGTTTCTTTCGCAGGGAAGGATCGAAGGTGTTCATATCACGAACCGAAAGGAGCTTATGACCATGTCGATCGTGAACGTCAGCGAAGATGATGTTGCCCACCCGTTCCTTCCCATCGTTCCACAAGCTGAGTTCCAGGAAGTCCGAACCGGCGGCGACGGGACGCAACTGCACCCGGAACACCGGCGGTAAACCGTTTTGCTCCGCCCAAATTTGCAGCCAATCCTCGAGCACCTTGGGAGGAAATTCGGTCTGCACCAGGTGCTGGTGCTGGGTCGATCCCTTGCCCATGGCCTTGGTGGTCGCGGTGCGCCCGGAGGAGGCCAACAGCGCGGCATCCAAACGCGGTCCGCCGACCAGGGTCTGCGGGGTCCGGTAGGGCGATTCGAGCAGTCTGAATTTCCTCTGCAAACGGGCCAGCGACAACATCCCGTCCTGCCGCAACGCGGTAGCGAAATCCTCGGCGGCGAGGCCATCGATCTGGTGTCCGCCATAGGTAATGAAGTTGAATACGTAGCCCAGCTTGCCCAGTTCTTCGGGGAAGTGCTTCATCTGCGCATCCGTCATGCCGGTGGTGTCCCAACTGAACGAAGGTGACAAGTTATAGGCCAGCATCTTGTCGGGAAATTCAGCGTGAATGGCGTCGGCGAACGCTTTGGCATCCGCAAGATTTGCGGTGGCGGTTTCCATCCACAAAATGTCCGCGAACGGGGCGACGGCGAGCGACTTGGCGATGGCGTAATCCAAACCTCCCTGGACCTGGTAGTAACCCTCGGGCGTTTTGGCGAGCTCGCAGTTCCAGGGTTCGTCGATCGCCATCGAGCTGGCTTTTTCGCGGGCGGCATACCACGAGGCTCGCTTGGAGAAAGCAAGCCACTCGTCAATGCTCAATTCAAACGACTCACCTTCGCCGACACGAAACTCCATCACATCAGCAACCATCTGCCGGTAGGTCATAAGCACTGCCGCTTCCTGCCATGCATCCAGAAAAAGCGGGATGACCTTGTCGAGCATGGTATCCACCAGCCCATCGGGGCTCTTCTTGTACGCTTGGGCGTTCTCCTCAATCAACGGCAGCAGTCCGGTGGTTTCGAGCCATGCAGAGGCGTCGGCGTATTCGGCGTCCGGCATGGCAAACATCATGTGGCCCCTTACCTCATCGACTCCGGCCTCATAGAACTTTCTCTGGAGAGCGAGGAATACGGCTTTGTAACTCGGCACCTCCAGGTTGGTGACGCCGAGGATGAACGGCTGGTCACGCTCGTCCGCACATCCATCCAGCAGGCTGGCTGCTTCGGCGTCGGTGCGCGCCACGATGATTCCGGGCACACTCATAACGTCCAGTTGAAAACGCGCGGCATTGAGGCGCTGGATCTGGTCGTTCTCCGACACCAGGACCTTGCCGCCCTGGTGGCCGCACTTCTTAACGCCTGGCTTCTGGTCCTCGATGTGGTAACCCGGCACACCGACCTCCACGAATCGGCGGATCAGGTTCCTGACGTGAGCGTCTCCTCCGTGACCGGTATCGGCATCCGCAATAATGAAGGGCCGATAATCGATTTCGGGAGCGGTCGCCAGTTGTTCCGGTTTCATGCGGGAACGAAAGAACAGCTGGTTCTTGTCGGCGGTCAACAGGGCGCGAACGATCGACGCAGCCTCGTCGGGAACCTGACTCAGCGGGTAGCTGGCGAGGTCAGCGCCCGGATCTTCGGTGATGCTTCCCTTGGCGGAAGTCGCCCAACCACCCAGGTAGATCCCCTCGATTCCAAGACGTTTGATAGTCACGGCCTGTCCGGGTGAGTAGGGACCGAAGGTCGTGATCGATTTGCCCACAGCAAACAGCTCTCTCAGCCGAGTATAAAAGCCCTCGGCGGCGGCGCGCGCCACCGGGTAGTCGGCGGCAATCGTGCCTCTCTGTTCCACTACTTGACGAGGTGAATACAGACGAATAATGCCCTTGAACCGCGGGCCCGCAAACCACTCCCTTACCTCTCGCACTGTGTCTTCGAATGAACTCATGGTTGGCACCTATGGCTCCGTTAGCTGTTGTCACCGAGCGGATTAGTCCTACCGCAATCGATTACCAGAATAGTAACCCTCTGATTCTCTCTGCGATAGGAAGAAATGGCGACCTCAGGGGCGAGGCTGGAGGCCAGTCCTGTGCTGCCTGCTGGTCCTAAAATAAGAATTGAGCACCCTCTCAATGAGCCGTGATGCTGTGCTGGGCCTGGGTTTCGCAAACTGGGCCGCGGCGTTGCATTGAAACTCTCAGAAGAGCTGGCTAGCGCCGCGACCCGGCTGACCGGTTTCTCGCCGCTACGGCTCAGGTCATGGATCTGACCCTTCTCACCAGCGACGACAATTTGCTCGGTCTGGGAACCATCCGGACCATGAAGAACTGAGCGAACGGGCCCCGCAGGAGTGCAGAAGCCAAGATCCCGTGCTTGAGCCATGGCGTCGCGCCAGCTCTCCCCCTCTTTGGTTCCAAGGCCAACCTCATACAGTATCGTTATATCGTTACGCGATATATTATTTGCCAAGAACTACCGTTTTCCCAGTGCTGGCAGCACGCTTATGTCCGTAGTAACGGACTGTTCTTGGTCACCAGGAACGGAAACTCGTCGGTCATGTTCACTCGCTTGCTCCAGGTCCTCGGCAAGTGCCGGCGAACGCCTGGGGCACACGGCGGTTAGGTACAGACCCATCCACAGCGCGTTGGACTGTCAACATGCACCGGAATTCCACCCTCGCATATGCAAAGGCACTCAAGCTTTGCGCAGCCGCTCAGGGGTTCACACCGAGTACAGGGATTCGGCGGCTGCGGCGCAGGGCATGTCCAGGTGCAGCTTGGATCGGTACACGTGCAGGTTCCCGCCAAGATTATGCTGCCCCCAACGGCAGAACTTTTATGCGTCAGCCCACTCGGACGGTAGTTACTCATGGCTCTATAGATCGCCGCCTCGGCGGTAAATCCTGGTAGTTTCATGTCTTTCTCCTGCACATCAGTTCTGCCTCACCGGCAGTTTACGCCCACAGCTTGGTCGCCAGGAACGGGAACTTATCGGTCACATCCACTCGTCTGCTTCCACCCTTTTCGCCACAGGCGGGCGAAAGGGTGGCGCACCCGGCTCATCTGGTATCTCCTATTCGTGCTTATGTTCAGCGGTCGTAAATACGGCGACAACTTCGTGACCAAGAACAGAAACCCTTCGCCTACGATCACGCGCACGAAGAACTTCGCGACTCAGCACCGGAGTCCGCAGTTCCGAAGGGTCTGGGCCAGCTTTGCGCGAGCCCGCCCAATGTGAGAAATACCCACCGTAGTTAACCGCACCCTGCCTGCACGCGCTGCCTATATCACCGCCACTACGTGCGTTGACCCGGGGCCGGGGGACGGCCCGGCGCCGCCGTTTCCTCCCCCACCACCTGACCCCGGGGGCGTGGGGGCGGGCAGGCAGTATTGGTTATAGTAGTAGCATTGGTTAAACAGGAAACAGTCAATCAAAGCTAAGGTGCACTCAGGCCGAACGAATCGAGTGTGAAGTTGCGGCTGCAGGGACCTGGTTGGTGCTCCAGCCGTATGCTCCGAGGTGAGAACGTGGCGTTCACTAGTCTTGCCCAGGGAAGCCTCAGCCGTAAACTCGGGTAAACACATTGGAATGAACTCCTTTTACCTCTTACTGCTTATCGTCAAACGGCCGTAATACGGCGGCGACTTCGTGACCATGAAAGGAAACTCCTCGGTCACGCCGACGCGCACGAGAAATTCGCCACGCAGTGCCGGAGTCCGCAGCCCGCCGAGAATATTCGCCAGCCAGCCTAATGCCGCCACCCTTACCAACTTGGTCTCCAGCAGACTCAGGCAGCGCGCAATGCAGACGAGCGCAGAGTTGCCGCTCTGCGCCAGCCCGTCCGGTTCGCAGCAGATTGGGACGGCCGTTGCCTTGACTACGTACATGGCGCGTAGTGAATTACGGTGTCGACGCATATCGGACCCCATGGTCCGCGCCTCCAACGAAGACAAATCGGGTACGCGCACACACCCGGTCCACCGCCGCCGCCAGCGCCACCGCCCTGGCCCGGAGCCCACGGGCTAATATAAAGTTGGGGCGTAATTTCTTCTTGAGCTGATCTTGGCTGGCCTACGCTCGCGAAGTGCGATCGTCCGCGGTCTCCAAGCACGAGTTCCGCAGTAAATCCAGGCAACTGCATTTTGGGTTCCTCCTTCCAGGATTGAGATTTCACCATTTCTAACTGAGTCACATCCTCGTAACCAGCAACGGGAACCAACAGCAAAGCCGAGGCAAACTCACAAAGTTTTGAAATCAACGATCGTAATACGGCGACAGCTTGGTCACCAGGAACGGGAACTTGTCGGTCACTTCGACCCGCCCCTTCGTCACCCAACAATTCTTGCTGTTCGCACCAAGTGGTTACGTGGGCCCGCCGTCGCCGTAGAAGATTGGCGGGGGTTTGGGAGGACAGAACCACTGAAGGCAAGTTTTAACTGGCTCTCTGTGGCCCGCGGGGCCGACCAACGGCCAATCCCACTCTGTGCACCAGCACCCGGGCCCTAAGTGTTGAGCCTGGACCGAGCCAGGAGTGACGGAACCTACGGAAACCTGCGCTTGGTATTGTCCCCGGGAGTTGCGGAGTGATGCTTCTGCGGTAAATTCAGGTATACGCATTTTGACCTCCTTGGTCATTTATCAGCCAACCTTCGAGAAGATTTCAAACATGTTGTTCTGGAATTATGCAATTCCGTGCGTTTCATCGGCCGTAGTACGGTGACAGCTTGGTTATCAGGAACGGGAACTCGTCGGTCACGTCAACCCGCACAAAGCACTGGTCGTCCACGTCCGTGTTGCGGTTGGTGTAGGTAAAGATCACGTCCAACACTTTACGCACGCCGCTGAGTGCGGACGGCAGCACGTTCACTCCGGTGAGCGAACAGTTCTGCGCAAAGTACTCGGCGGCCTTGGCGTAGATGCCGGGGTGACGGACGGCGAGATAGTTCAGGGCGCGATGCTCGTCGGTAGCTCCGGCGTTGTCCGTCATCTGCATGATGCGGTCGAACAGCTCCTCGGCCGCAGGAGCAAAGTCCTTGGCGGAAGTCTTCTCTGGCTTGGGAATCGCCTTAATCAGTGCTTCGCGGTCGAAGGAATAAATCTGGTCGAAGACCACGATGGGGACCATCAAGCCGTTGCACATCTGCGGCGGAGCGATGGGGCCCTTCATGCCGATCACGACGTCCAAGTCCATGGGGCTGGGGTTGGGACGGATGGCTTCCACCAACAGGCCGAGATCGGCCGGGTCGAGGGGCCGCAGTAGGTAGGTCTCCAGGCCTTCCACCGTCATGACAAAGCAGAGCTGGCGTAAGAGGTAACGGTTCTCAGGCTTGGACAGCACGGCGTGCAGCGTCTGCCGATCAGTGAGCCCCGAAGTCTTGTCGCGGCCGGTGGCCTGGGCGAGCTCCTTCTCGACAGAAACGGACGGGAAGCGCACCTCAATGTTTCCTATGGCGTAGATCCACGAAGGTAAAGGGGCGGGCCCACCGTTGGCGGCCGGCGCGGTGCCGCAGGTCGAGCAGGCTTGCGGAGTAACGGTCTGGGCAGCCGGCTGGACGGAAGCTGCAACCGGGGCGGGCTGGTCATCCCTAACGGCGGATGGGTTTAGGGTTTGGTCTTGAACTTCGGTGTGGGCTTGCTCCATCGTGGTCCTCCTTACAAACCAGTTCGTGTTGGCAATATCATCGCGAGAAGGTCATCCAGCGGTTCAGGGCCGCAGCGCGCTTCTCGCAGCCGCCGCAAGGGTTGATTCCCATGGCATAGGTCGTTTTTTTGATCACGTCTCCGAGGCCGACTTCTTCCTCGATTAGAAATCCCGGCAGCCGCACGCGATGGACCGGCCGATCATCCTTCTCAGGTTGCGACTCGCGTTGCTTGGTCATGCTGCTTCCTTCCTAGTTCCTGCTCATGGCTTCATACGCCGCCCAGGCATCGAGCAAGGGCGGCGCGATGGTGCGGCGTGGCGGCCTGCCGGCTTGCACGAGCGCTACCTTGATCTGGGCTGCGGTGGCGCCGGGAAACTCCGACCACAGCAGCGCGATGGCGCCGGTCACGAAGGGCGCCGCGGCGCTAGTACCCGAGGAGGTTTGAGGCTTGCCACCTGCCCCGAGGCTGACGATGCCTTGTCCCGGCGCGGCAAGTCCCCACCGGCCAATCGAGCTTCCGAGGTTCGACTCCGCCGTAGGCCTGCCCTGGAGATCGCAAGCAACAACCGGGATCACCCAGGGATGACGGGTGATGGCAGAACTGCCCACGGTGCCCTGGTTGCCAGCCGCCGCGACTACCAGTACTCCTCGCTGGGCGGCGTAATCCAGTGCCTGCTCCAACTGGCGTTCTCCTCGCGACGATGGCTGTGCGAGCGCGGCACTTAAGTTAATGACATTCGCGCCCGCGCCAATTACGTCGGTAATGGCGGTCGCAAGTTCTTCCGGAGTGGCGCTTGGCATCTGCGCATCTGCCGTGGGAGTCTCCGTAAAAATCGGTCGCACCAGAAGAGTGCAGTCAGGACAGATGGCCGGTGCTGAAGATCCTCGTCTTGCACAAAGCATGCCCGCCACAAACGTCCCGTGCAGGCAGGCGACACTGCTGGCAAGCGAGCACGATGCGCCGTGCTGTCCGGGGAACTCGCGGATGTGAGCTACTGAAAGATCTGGATGATCCATGGCTACCGGACCGTCAATCAAGCCGATAACGACCTGGGACCTTCCGCTTGAACGTTGCATGAGGCGATCCAATTTGACTATTTCAAGCGGCCCCATTCGGAATTTCCTTGTTAAGCTCGAATCAGGGCAGAAATGTTACTTTCATCCGCCCCCCGAGTAAAGGACAAAGCTCTCTCGAGGGTGATGTCAAGCTGCTTGTGTAAATACGGAGAGGGTGCGGGTTTTCCACTCCAGATTGAATCTCTGGAAGATGGAATAGATGATGCGGTCCACGCTCTCGACATTCACAAAGCACACCAT
>Ga0182013_10001047_pt1 | contig 38300 bp, 41 predicted proteins | sample 612S2MmetaG_FD_120487 | JGI IMG/M metagenome (GOLD analysis project Ga0182013, IMG submission 120487) | Permafrost microbial communities from Stordalen Mire, Sweden - 612S2M metaG | ecosystem: Environmental > Terrestrial > Soil > Wetlands > Permafrost | place: Sweden: Stordalen | collected... | reverse complement strand
GGGATGCTGATCAGCTACCAGCTGGCCTACTTCTACCCCGACCTGGCCGATGAGCGGATGGCGTCGGCCGTCGTCCTGGTGCACTCGCGCTTCTCCACCAACACCTTCCCGAGCTGGCCGCTCGCACACCCCTATCGCGTGATCAGCCACAACGGGGAGATCAACACCGTGCGCGGCAACACGAACTGGATGCGCGCACGCGAGAGCTCGCTCGCGAGCGACCTGTTCGGCGAGAACCTCGAGCGGATCCTGCCCGTCGTCACGGAAGGCAACTCCGATTCGGCGACGTTCGACAACGTGCTCGAGCTGCTGATGCTCGCGGGCCGCAGCCTGCCGCACGCGGCAATGATGATGATCCCCGAGGCCTGGCGCGACCGGGACGACCTGCCCGACTACCTGACCGGGTTCTACGCCTTCCATTCGTGCCTGATGGAGCCGTGGGACGGGCCGGCGGCCGTTGCCTTCACCGACGGGCGAGTGATCGGCGCGACGCTCGACCGCAACGGGCTGCGCCCGGGCCGCTGGGTCGAAACCCGCGACGGGTACGTCGTGCTCGGCTCCGAGACCGGGATCATCGACGTGCCGCCCGCGAACGTGGCCCGCTTCGGGCGCCTGCAGCCCGGCAAGCTCTTCCTTGTCGACCTCGAGCGCGGCCGCGTGGTCGAGGACGAGGAGGTCAAGCGCGAGGTCGCCTGCGCCGAGCCCTACGGCGAGTGGTACGAGCGCAACGTCGTCAACTTCGCCGAACTGCCCCCGTCCTCGGAAGTGACGCTTTCGGGCTCGCCGATGCACCTGCGCCAGCAGGCCTTCGGCTACAGCCAGGAGGACCTGCGCGTGATCCTCGAGCCGATGGCGATCGACGGCGCGGAGCCGATCGGCTCGATGGGCAACGACACCGCCCTCGCCGTGCTCTCGGACATGGCGCCGCCGCTGTTCAGCTACTTCAAGCAGCTCTTCGCCCAGGTCACGAACCCGCCGATCGACCCGATCCGCGAGGAAATCGTGATGAGTCTCTCGACGAGCCTGGGGACCGAGCGCAACCTCTTCGAGGAGAGCCCCGAGCACGCCCACAAGCTCGTGCTCAAACAGCCGATCCTGCTCAACCGCGAGCTCGAGACGCTGCGCCACGTCGACCACGACGTCTACTCGGCGCTGACGATCGACACCACCTGGCCGGTGATCGAGGCCGCGCACGGGATGCAGGCCGCGCTGACGCGGATCTGCCGCCAGGCGAGCGAAGCGATCGAGGCCGGCAACAACATCCTGATCCTCTCCGACCGCCTGCTCGGGCCGCGCCGCGCCGCGATCCCCTCGCTGCTGGCCGCCGCGGCGGTCCACCACCACCTCGTCCGTGAGGGCACGCGGCTGCGGATCGGACTGATCGTCGAGTCCGGGGAGCCGCGCGAGGTGCACCACTTCGCGACGCTGATCGGCTACGGCGCGAGCGCCGTGAACCCTTACCTGCTGCTCGAGACGCTCGACCAGCTCGTGATCGAAGGGCGGATCGCCAAGGAGCACCCGGACGGCACCCGGGAGGTCGTCAGCGCCGAGCAGGCAGCCCAGAACGTCGTGAAAGCGATCGGCAAAGGCCTGCTCAAGACGATCTCCAAGATGGGAATCTCGACGATCCAGTCCTACCGCGGCGCGCAGATCTTCGAGGCCGTCGGCCTCGAGCCCGAGCTGATCGACGCGCACTTCACCGGCACCGCCTCGCGGATCGGCGGCGTCGGGATGGCGGTGCTCGCGCGCGAGGCACTCGAGCGCCACGCGCGGGCATTCCCCGGCGGCGAGGGCCTGCTGCCGGTCGGCGGGGTTTACGCCTGGCGGCGTGGCGGCGAGCGGCACATGTGGAATCCGGAGACGATCTCGCTCGTCCAGCAGGCCGTGCGGGCACCGCTCGGCGAGCTCGGGCCGGCGCTCGCGGGGGACGCCCAGGCGCTGGCCACGGTGCGCGAGAGCCCGGCATTCGAGCAGTACCGCAGGTACGCGGCGGAGGCGAACGAGCACGCCACCCGCGGCGCGACGCTGCGCGGGCTGCTGCGCTTCGCCGGGGGCCGCGAGCCCGTACCGCTCGAGGCGGTCGAGCCGGCCAGCGCGATCGTGCGCCGCTTCTGCACGGGCGCGATGAGCCTGGGTTCGATCTCGCGCGAGGCCCACGAGACGCTCGCGATCGCGATGAACCGGCTCGGTGGCCGCTCGAACACCGGCGAGGGCGGTGAGGACCCGGTCCGCTTCACCCCTGACGAGAACGGCGACCGCCGCCGCTCGGCGATCAAGCAGGTGGCGTCGGGCCGCTTCGGCGTGACGATCAACTACCTGACCAACGCCGACGAGCTGCAGATCAAGATGGCACAGGGCGCCAAGCCCGGCGAGGGCGGCCAGCTTCCCGGCCACAAGGTCGACGCCTACATCGGCTCGATTCGCCACACGACACCGGGCGTCGGCCTGATCTCGCCGCCGCCGCACCACGACATCTATTCGATCGAGGACCTCAAGCAGCTGATCTACGACCTGCGCTGCGCGAACCCCGCGGCCGAGGTCTCGGTCAAGCTCGTCTCCGAGGTCGGCGTCGGGACCGTCGCCGCCGGCGTTTCGAAGGCCAACGCCGACCGTGTGCTGATCGCGGGCCACGACGGCGGGACCGGCGCGTCGCCGCTCTCCTCGATCCAGGGCGCCGGCGTGCCGTGGGAGATCGGGCTCGCCGAGACCCAGCAGACGCTGCTGCTCAACGACCTGCGCTCGCGGATCGTGGTGCAGACCGACGGCCAGCTGAAGACGGGCCGCGACGTCGTGGTCGCCGCAATGCTCGGCGCCGACGAGATGGGCTTCTCGACGGCGCCGCTGATCGCGACCGGCTGCGTGATGATGCGCGCCTGCCACCTGAACACCTGTCCGGTCGGCATCGCCACCCAGGATCCGGAGCTGCGCCGGCGCTTCACCGGCAAGCCCGAGCACGTGGTGAACTTTTTCTTCTTCGTCGCCGAGGAAGTGCGCGAGATCCTCGCGTCGCTGGGGCTGCGCAGTCTCGACGAAGCGATCGGGCGTGTCGACCTGCTCGCGGCGCAAGAGGCGATCGACCACTACAAGGCCGCCGGCGTCGACCTGACCCACCTGCTGACCGAGATCGAGCTCGAGGACGGCGAGCCGCGCCGGCGCGTGACCGGGCCGCCGCCGGTGCTCGCGGATGCGCTGGACTGGCAGCTCGTCGAGCTCTGCCGGCCGGCGATCGAGGAAGGCCTGTCGGTCAGCGAGCGCCTTCCGATCCGCAACCGCAACCGCTGCGTCGGAGGAATCCTCTCGCACCACGTCACGCGCATGCACGGCGCCGACGGGCTCGCGGTCGGGACGATCGAGATCGAGCTCGACGGCTCGGCGGGCCAGAGCTTCGGCGGCTGGCTGGCACCCGGCATCACGCTGACCCTCAGGGGCGACGCCAACGACTACGCCGGCAAGGGGCTCTCCGGCGGGACGATCGCGATCGGTCCGCGCGAGGGCCACGTGGCCGACTTCCGCGCCGAGCAGAACGTGGTGGTCGGAAACACGGTGCTCTACGGGGCGACCAGCGGCAAGGCGTTCTTCCGAGGCCTGGCCGGCGAGCGCTTCGCGGTACGCAACTCCGGCGCCTGGACCGTCGTCGAGGGAGTCGGCGACCACTGCTGCGAGTACATGACCGGCGGCCGCGTCGTCGTGCTGGGCCCGACGGGACGCAACTTCGCCGCCGGGATGAGCGGCGGCATCGCATACGTCCTCGACGAGCACCGCCGTCTCGCCGCGAACTGCAACATGGGGATGGTCGGCTTTGAAACGCCGTCCGAGTCGGACCGGATCGAGTTGCGGGCGATGATCGAAGAGCACCGCGAGCGCACCGCCTCGCCGGTCGCCGCGGACGTCCTCGCGCGCTGGGAGGAGCTGATCGCCGCCAACGCCTTCGTGAAGGTGATGCCGCACGACTACAAGCGCGTCGTCGCCGAGCTCGCCGCGGCCGAGCGCGCCGCCGGGCCGACGCTCGACCCGGTCAAGGAGCAGGCCTGATGGGCAAGACAGGGGGCTTCCTGCAGATCGAGCGGGTCGCGGTCCCGTATCGCGACCCGGCGCAGCGGATCGCCGACCACGACGAGTTCCAGATCGTGCGCAGCCCGGACGAGCTCAGCGCGCAGGGAGCGCGCTGCATGGAATGCGGCGTCCCGTTCTGCCACAGCGGCTGCCCGCTCGGGAACCTGATCCCGGACTGGAACGACCTCGTCTACCGCTACCGCTATCGCGAGGCGATCGACCAGCTGCACGCGACGAACAACTTCCCGGAGTTCACCGGCCGGCTGTGCCCCGCGCCGTGCGAGCCGGCCTGCGTGCTCGAGATCCGCGAGGGCGAGGCGGTGACGATCAAACAGATCGAGAACGCGATCATCGAGCGCGCGTGGGCCGAGGGCTGGGTGCGCCCGCAGCCGCCGCGCACCGAGACCGGACACTCGGTGGCGGTGATCGGCGCGGGACCCTCCGGAATGGCGGCTGCGCAGCAGCTGCGCCGCGCCGGGCACCGCGTGACGCTCTACGAGCGCGACGAGGCGGCCGGCGGCCTCGTGCGCTTCGGCGTCCCGGACTTCAAGATCGACAAGACAGTTGTGCAGCGGCGCGTCGAGCAGCTCGTCGCAGAGGGGGTCGAGCTGCGCTGCGGCATCGACGTCGGCGTCGACATCTCGGTGCAGGAGCTGCGCGCGCGCCATCGCGCGATCGTCGTCGCAACAGGTTCGCGCGTGCCGCGTGACCTGCAGGTCCCGGGGCGCGAGAGCTCCGGCGTTCACTTCGCGATGGAATTCCTCTACCGCTGCAACCGCGCGGTCGCGCGCGCGGACGGCCCGGCCCCCGAGGCGCCTCAGCCCCGCGAGCCGTTCCCGATCAGCGCCGAGGGCCGCGACGTCGTCGTGATCGGCGGCGGCGACACAGGCGCCGACTGCGTCGGCAGCTCGATCCGCCAAGGAGCGCGTTCGGTCGTTCAGCTCGAGCTGCTGCCACAGCCGCCGGCCAAGCGCCCCGACGAGCGCACGCCGTGGCCGCTCTGGCCGGCGAAGTACCGCCTCTCGTACGCGATGGAGGAGGCGCGCGCGGTCGGCCGCGGCGAGCAGGACTACTCCGTGACGACCAACCGTGTGCTCACCGACGAGCACGGGCACGTGCGCGCGCTGGAGATTGCGCAGGCCCAGGCGGCGCCGCCGTTCGGGCCCGTCGAGGGCACCGAGCGGGAGCTGCCCGCCCAGCTGGTGCTGCTCGCGATGGGCTTCACGGCACCCGAGCCCGAACTGCTCGATCGGCTCGGGGTGCAGCGCGACGCGCGCGGGAACGTCGCCTGCGGCGAGCCGTACACGGCCAGCGTCGAGGGCGTCTTCGCCGCCGGCGACGCGCGCCGCGGACAGTCGCTGATCGTCTGGGCGATCAACGAGGGGCGCCAGTGCGCCGCCGCGGTCGACCGCTACCTGCAGGACCTCGGCGCCTAGCGCCGGTTAGGCTGAACGCCGTGGCCACCGAGTCGAGAACCCCGCTGCGCGCCTGCATCGTCGGTGCGGGCTCTTCGGGGATCGCCGCCGCGAAGGGCCTGCTGGAGCGGGGCATCGCGTTCGACTGCTTCGAGAAGTCCGACCGCGTCGGGGGCAACTGGGTGTTCGGCAACGTCAACGGGATGTCGGCCGCCTACCGGGAACTGTTCATCAACACCTCGCGCCCGCGGATGGAGTACTCCGACTACCCGATGCCCTCCGATTACCCGGACTTCCCGCATCACACGCAGATCGCTGCCTACTTCGAGAAATACGTCGACCGCTTCGCGCTGCGCGAGCACATCACGTTCAACACCGGTGTCGAGCACTGCCGGCCGCTCGAGGACGGGCGCTGGGAGGTCCAGCTCGAGGGCGGCGAGACGCGCACCTACGACGTGCTGCTCGTCGCCAACGGCCACCACTGGGACCCACGCTGGCCCGAACCGGCCTTTCCGGGCTCCGAGAGCTTCAGCGGGGTCCAGATCCATGCGCACGAATACGCCGACAACACGCTGTTCGCGGGCAAGCGCGTCGTCGTGCTCGGCATGGGCAACTCGGCGATGGACCTCGCGGTCGAGTCCTCCTACGTCGCGGACGAGACCTATCTCGCTGCGCGCAGCGGGGTCTGGATCGTCCCGAAGTACATCTTCGGAAAACCTGTCGACCAGCTCAGCAACGACCCGCGGATCCCGTTCCCTGTGCGGCGCTGGTTCTTCCAGAACCTGATCCGCCTTAACTCAGGCACGCCGGACCGCCACGGCCTGCCGATGCCGACCCACCGTTTCGGCGAGGCGCATCCGACGATCTCCGGCCGGATCCTCGACCGCCTGCAGCACGGTGCGATCACGCCCAAGCCGAACATCGACTCGCTCGACGGCGACACGGTGCGTTTCGTCGACGGCACGTCGGTCCAGGCCGACGTCGTCGTCTACTGCACGGGCTACAAGATCACGTTCCCGTTCTTCGACGAGGACCTCCTCGCCGCGCCCGAGAACCACATCGAGCTCTACCGGCGGGTCTTTCACCCCGAGATCCCGAACGTGTTCTTCGTCGGGCTGCTGCAGCCGCTTGGCGCCGTGATGCCGCTCGCCGAGGCCCAGGGCGCGTGGGTCGGCGACTATCTGCTCGGTGACTATGCGCTGCCCGCGAAGGCCCAGATGCAGGCAGACATCGCCGACGACCAGGCCGCGATGGCCGAGCGTTACGTGTCATCCAAGCGCCACACGATCCAGGTCGACTTCGACGACTACCTGCACGACCTCGCGAAGGAGCGCCGCGCCGGCGCGATCCGCGCGCGGCAGCAGGGCTTCCAGCCGCCCGTCCTGGCGCACCCGGCGGCGACGCCCGCGTAGGTCCGGCGTGTCCGCCCCGGGCTGGCGCTCGCCGCTGCTGCCGGGCGTGCGTGAGGAAGCGCTCGCCCGCCGGCTCGCCGACGAGGTCGCGATCGCCGAGGGCCTGCTGTTGACGCTCACGGTCGCGCCGGGGGAGTACTGGCGGCTCGCGTCCGAGCGCGCGGACCGTGACGAGGCCTGCCGCGCCGTCTTCGTCGGCGCCTGGCTGGTCGGCGACGCCGGCGACCCCGATCCTTTCGCGGCGGCGCGCGCGGCGCAGACGGGGGTTCGCGCCGCCGTGCGCCGCGGCGCGCTCGCCGCCGAGCCGGGCGCCGAGCAGGCGGACATCAGTTTCGAGCGGTTCGCACAGCGCGGCGGAGGACCGCATGCAGCGCTGATCGGCGACCCCGCCTGGCGCGCGGCGCGGCGCTTTGAGCGCGTCGCCGAGCGGCTCTCGCTGCCGGGGCTCTCCCGCGCGCTGCGTTTCAGGGTGCTCGTCCTGCTCGGCCGCCTCGGCGTGATCGAAGCTCGCGCCCCGGCGCTGCTGCTCGCCGACGCCAACCGCTGGGACCGCACGCTCGCGGGCGCGGTGCGCGTCTTCGCCAACGACGAACCAGCGGAGCTGGAGCGCCGCGCGGGCCTGCTCGCCGACGCGGCGCAGCTCCCGTTCGACGTCCTGGACCTGGCGCTGTGGAACCTCGCCGACGCACCGCGTGCGACGCTCGGCGAAGCGCCCGGGGAGGCAGTCGGGCCGGCCCGCGAGCGCACACTCGCGGCGCTCGCACTGCGTCCCTGAATGGGCCGCGCTTTGCCGTCCACGCCCGCGCGTACAGTCCTGCCTGTCTGCCGAAGTTCTAGAGAGGAGAGCGCGAAAGCGATGTCACTGTGCTTCATCGAGCCCCAGGACGCGATCAGGGTGATCGCCGATTCCGTGGGGCGCGAGGCCCGCCGCCAGCTGGTCGGCGAGGTCGTGCGCGCATGGGTTGACGACATCCCCGACCAGGAGCTCACCGTGCACTACGCGAAGGCGGTCGCCGACCTCGACGAGGAGGACCTGCACCTGCTCGCCGCCTGGCACGCCTCGCTCGAGGTGGGCCAGCCGATCCCGAACACGGAGTTCCTCGTCGGCGTGTTCCCGTCGCTCGGCGAGAATCGACGCGAGGCCCTCAAGATCGCCGCCGGATTCCGCGGCGAGGTGGCCTTCAACGGCGGCGTCGCCGAGGACCAAGCGCTCGACACGGTGCTGCCGCGCCTTTCGACCGAGCGCGCGGAAGAGCTTGCCCACGAGTGCATCCAGCTGTACATGTGGGACCGGCTCGGCTGCGACAACTGACGCGCGGCTAGACTGGCCCGTGTGGGCGCCGAACCGCTGAAGGTCACCGAGGAGGACGTGATGGACGCCCTCTCGAACGTGATCGACCCCGAGCTGGGGCTCGACTTCGTCGAGCTCGGCCTGATCTACGGCGTGGAGGTCGAAGGCGCCAACGTCCGCGTCACGTTCACGCTGACGACACCGGGCTGCCCGATCGGGCCGCAGGTCTCCGAGCAGATCACTGAATTCGTCGGTGATCTCGAGGGCGTCGGCTCGGTCGAGAGCGAGATGGTCTTCCTGCCGCCGTGGTCGCCGGACATGATGAGCGAGGACGCCAAGTTCGCGCTCGGCTACTGAGCGCGGGCGCCGCGGCTCAGGCGGCCTGTCTGGCGCGCGTCTCGTGCGCCAGCTCGACGAGCAGTGCGAGTTCCTGGGCGATGAACGAGCCGAACTCGTCGAGGTCGCTCATCGCGTCGTAGTCACCGAGCAGGCCGAAGTTCATCTGGCCGTTGTAGGACATGATCGCGATCGCGAGCGCCTGGTTCTCCGGCAGGAACGCGACAGGAACGACGCTGACCATCTGGCGGCCCAGAACGTAGAGCGGGAACTGCGGCCCCGGCACGTTCGTGATCAGCATGTTGAACAGGCGCGTCGAGAAGTTCAGGCGCGAGGCCTGCGCGAGGATCGTCGGCGGCGCGAAGTTCTGCACGTTGGTGATCACCTCGGCGCCGAGGGCCTGCTTGGACTCCTTGAGACCCGACATCGCCGAGCGCACGAAGTCCAGGCGCTGCAGCGGGTCGGCTATGTAGACGGGCAGCGGGCCGCGCATCACCACCACGCGGTTGCCAACCTGCCCGCGCTGGTCTTCGCTGCGAACCGAGACGGGAACCATCGCCCGCATCTCGAGGCCTTCGGTGCGGACGCCCCGCCGTTCCATGAAGCTGCGCAGCGCACCCGTGACGACCGTCAGCACGACATCGTTGACGGTGCCGCCGAACGTGTCCTTCACGAAGCGGAAGTCGGTCAGCTGGTTGCCGACTGCGGTGAAGCGCCGGTGCGGACCGATCGGCACGTTGAGCGGCGTTTCGGGCGCCGGGTTCAGGCCTGCCCAGACGATCTCGCCGACGCCCTCGAGCGCGTCCCGGGCGGCCTTGAGCGCGCGCTCGGGGTGGCCGATCACCTCGACGACGCCCTCGGCGACCTGGGCCCCGGCTTTTACCGCGCCCAGCAGACCGGCGGCGATCAGCGACGCGGCCCCCGGTTCGGGCTGCGGCTTCCAGGGCCGGCGTGAGCGCGAGGGGATCGGCGGTTCGGGCGAGATGTCGAACAGCACGGTCGCGAGATCGACGCCCGCGATCCCGTCGATCAGTGCGTGGTGCGTCTTGGTGATCAGCGCGAAACGGTCGTCTTCGAGGCCCTCGACGAGCCAGATCTCCCACAGCGGCTTGGAGCGATCGAGCTGCTGGGAATAGATCCGCGCGGTCATCTCCTCGAGCTGGTGCCACTCGCCGGGCGCGGGCAGCGCCGTGTGGCGGATGTGGAACTCGAGGTTGAAGTTCGGGTCGTCGATCCAGACCGGGCGGCCGCTGTCGATCGCCGTGTGTGCGAGCTTCTGGCGGTAGCGCGGGACGAGGTGCAGGCGCAGGCGAATCGCTTCGAGGAACTCGTTGCGCGTCGGCGGCGGACCCTCGACGACGACCAGTGCGCCGATGTGCATGTGCGAGACGCCGCTCTCCTGGTGCAGGAAGGAGGCGTCGACGGATGTCAGGCGATCAAGGTGACCCTGCGGCATGGACGGCCTAGCGTACCGTGCCGGCGCCTACAATTGCATCTGTGCAGAACACGGTAGAAAAACTCCTGCTCGCGGCGCCGCGCGGCTACTGCGCCGGCGTCGACCGCGCGGTGCAGACCGTCGAAAAGTCGCTCGAGATCTACGGCGCACCGGTTTACGTGCGCAAGGAGATCGTGCACAACAAATTCGTCGTCGAGCAGCTGCGCGCACGGGGCGTGATCTTCGTCGAGGACACGCGCGAAGTCCCCGAGGGGGCGGTCTGCGTCTTCTCCGCGCACGGCGTCGCGCCGAGCGTGCGCGCGGCCGCCGACGAACGCGCCCTGAACACGATCGACGCGACCTGCCCGCTGGTCACGAAGGTCCACCGCGAGGCGCTGAAGTTCGCGCAGGACGGCTACACGATCGTGCTCGTCGGCCACCAGGGCCACGAGGAGGTCGAAGGGACGATGGGCGAGGCACCGGAGCGGATGGTCCTCGTCCAGGACGTCTCCGACGTGGACGAGCTCGAGGTCGAGGATCCCGAGCGCGTGGCCTACGTCACGCAGACGACACTCGCGGTCGACGAAACGAGCGCGATCCTCGCGCGCCTGCGCGAGCGCTTCCCGAAGGCCGTGGGGCCGCGCACGGAGGACATCTGCTTCGCGACAACCAACCGCCAGGCGGCGGTCAAGGCGCTCGCGCCGGAGTGCGACCTGATGCTCGTGATCGGCTCACGGAACTCCTCGAACTCGCTGCGCCTGGTAGAGGTCGCGCGCGGCCTGGGCACCGACGCCTACCTGATAGACAACGCGACCGAGGTCCGCGACGAGTGGCTGACCGGCCGCCGCGTCGTCGGTATCTCCTCCGGCGCGAGCGCGCCCGAGGTGCTCGTCGACGAGCTGATCGGGTTCTTCCGCGCCCGCGGGGTGGACGACATCGAAGAGTTCGACGTCGTCAGCGAGGACGTGCGCTTCATGCTCCCCAAGCCGGTCCGCGGCTCGCTGGCCGGCGCCGCGTAGCCCGCCCGTCCGGGGCGGCATCCCGCGCCGTGCGCACGCTGCTCATCTCCGACCTGCACCTCGGCAGCTCCTTCGGGGCCGACGTGCTGCGTTCGCCGGTTGTCCGCGAACGTCTCTTCGACGCGCTCGACGGCGTCGAGCGCGTCGTGCTGCTCGGCGACGTGCTCGAGCTGCGCCACGGGCCACCGCGCGACGCGCTGAAAGCCGCCGAGCCGTTCTTTCGCGAGCTTGGCGACGCGCTCGCCGGCCGCGAACTCGTGCTCGTCGCCGGCAACCACGACCATGCGCTCGTCGAACCATGGCTCGCGGAGCGCGCACAGCTGTCGCCGCCCGAGACGCTGGGCCTCGAAACGCTCCTCGAGCCCGGACGCGCGTCGGGCGCATACGGGCGGCTCGCACAGTGGGCAGCGGGCGCGCAGGTCGTCGTCGCCTACCCCGGACTGCGCGTGCGCGAGGACGTCTACGCGACGCACGGGCACTACCTCGACCTGCACATGACCGTCCCGACGATCGAGCGGCTGGGGATGGGGGTGATGGGACGCCTCACGGGCCTCGCGCAGCACGAGCTCGCCAGCGTCGAGGACTATGAGGCGGTCGCCGGTCCGGTCTACGCATGGCGCGACAGCGTCGCGCGCTCGCGGCCGACGAGCGAGGCGCTGAGCGGGATCACGACGGTCAAGGCGTGGCGCGCGCTGGGCGGCCACAGCGCCGGGGGCCTGCAGGCGCTCGGCGCGCTCGCCCTTCGCGCCGGTTTCCCGGCCGCCGTCGGTGCGTTGAACCGGGCGGGGCTCGGCCCGCTCAGCGCGGACCTCTCGGTGGGCGAGCTGCGCGCCGCGGGGCTGCGCGCGATGGGCGTCGCCGCTGCCAACCTCGGCGTGCGCGAGGGCTATCTGGTCTTCGGGCACACGCACCGACCCGGGCCGCTCCCCGACGATGCGGTGATCGAGTGGCTGGGGGCCGGGGACCTGCGGCTGGTCAACACCGGGAGCTGGTGCTACTCGGCGATCTTTCTCACCAGCCGGCCGGGCGAGTCGCCGTACTGGCCCGGCAGTGCCGTGCTCGTCGACGAGCAGGGCGCGCCGCAGGTGCTGCGTCTGCTCCAGGACGTCGGGCACGACCGGCTGGTCGGCGCCGCGCCCTGAGCGGCCGCATCAAGCGGTCGGCTGCGCGAGGCCCGGCGCGAAACAGGTCGCTATACACAGCACGCCCGCACCGGCGACGAGGTCGAGCGTGGCGGCGGTGTCGTTCTCGTGGCGCACCAGCTCGTAGGCGCCCGGGCCGGGGATCGAGACCTCGCGGCCATTCACACGCACCGTGCCCACCCCGTCGAGGATCGCCCAGACCCCGCCGGCCCGGTAGGGGCCGCTGTAGGCGCCCTCGCGCATCTCGCTCGGCGCCGCGAGCAGGGCATCGGGCGCGTCCTGCGGGCGCAGCGGCCCGAGCGGCTCGCGCGCGATGCCGAGCAGCTCCTGGATCGCCTGCTCGGTCTCGGCGTAGCCCCCCTCGCCGTAGTGGTACTCGAAAAGGCGGCCGTGGCCGTCGAACAGGTAGCGCACCGGCCAGCCCTCGTTCTCGTACTCGTTCCACAGCGCGAGGTCGTGGTCGAGCATCACCGGGTGGCTGATCCCGAGACGCTCGACCGCGGCGGCCACGGGCGCCTCGTGCGCGGGCAGCGCGCCGCCGGGGCTGTGCACCGAGACAACCCGCAGGCCCGCCTCGCCGTAGCGCTCGTGCCAGGCGACCATGTACGGCAGCGTGCGCATCGAGTTCGGCAGTGCGTAGTCGAAGAACTCGAGCAGCATCGGGCGTCCCCGCGAGATCGGCGACTGGGCGGGGCCGTTCAGCCAGGTGGCGCCGCTCGGGAACAGCGGCGCGATGATCGTGTCAGTCGGTGCGCGCACCGTCGTAGTGCCCCGGCCAGTCGGCGTTGGCGATCCGCGTGATTTCGCGCACCTCGCCGATCGTGCTCCACTCGTCCGCGCCGAGCCGCGCGAGCGGACGCAGCGCACCGATTGCCGGCAGCCCGTTATCGCCGATCGCATCTTCGTCGACGGCCGCCAGGAGCACGCGCCCGAAGACGACGAACGAGCCGCCGAACGAAATCGTGTCCTGCAGCCGGCACTCGAAAACCGCCGGCGACTGGGCCACGCGCGGCGGCGCGACGCGCCGGGAGGCCTCGGCGTCGAGCCCGACGGCGGCGAACTCGTCGACGTTCTGCGGGAAGTCGGTAGCCGTCGCGTTGACCTCCTCGAAGAGCCGTTCAGGCGTCACGGAGACCGTGAACTCACCCGTCGCTTCGATATTCCGCAGCGAGTCCTTGCGTCCGACCGACGTGAACTGGATGACCGGCGGAACGACGCACGCGACGGTGAAGAACGAGTGCGGGGCGAGGTTCGCCACGCCGCCGGCCGAGAGCGTCGCAACCCACGCGATCGGCCGCGGCACGATCAGCGAGGTCAGGAGCGGATAGAAGGCGTAGGGCGACCCGCTGTCGGGGTCGAACTCGACGCGCACGGGCAGGGAAGGTGGCCGGCTCAGCCGATCGAGCCGACCATCTCGAGCTGGATCAGGCGATTGAGCTCGACGGCGTACTCCATCGGCAGCTCCTTCGTGACCGGCTCGATGAAGCCGTTGACGATCATCGCGGCGGCCTCGTCCTCGCTGAAGCCGCGCGAGCCCATGTAGAAGAGCTGCTCGTCGCTGATGCGCCCGACCGTTGCCTCGTGGGCAACCGTCACGTTCGGGCTCTGAATCTGGATGTCGGGCCAGGTGTCCGACCGCGATTCGCCGTCCATCATCAGGCCGTCGCACTGGACGCGCGATTTCGAGCCGGCGGCGTTGTGGCCCATCTTGACCAGGCCGCGGTAGCCCATGATCCCGCCGTCCTTGGAGATCGACTTGGCGAGGATGTTGCTCGTCGTGTTCGGCGCCATGTGCACCACCTTGGCGCCCGTGTCCTTGTGCACGCCCTTGCCGGCGACGCCGACGTTGAGGTGGTCGGCACGCGCGCCCTCGCCGAGCAGGAACGAGGCGGGGTAGAGCATCACGTACTTGGCGCCCATCGAGCCGCCGACCCATTCCACCGTGCCGCCGGCCTTCACGACGGCGCGCTTGGTGTTCAGGTTGTAGACGTCCTTGGACCAGTTCTGGACCGTCGTGTAGCGGGCCTTGGCGCCCTCTTCGACGAAGATCTCCACGACCGCGGAGTGCATCGAGTTCGTCGAGTAGGTCTGTGCCGTGCAGCCCTCGATGTAGTTCACTTTCGAGCCCTCGTCGGCGATGATCAGCGTGTGCTCGAAGGTGCCCTCGCCGGCGCCCTCCATACGGAAGTAGGCCTGCAGCGGGAGGTCGACGTCGACGCCCTTGGGGACGTAGACGAACGAGCCGCCCGACCAGACAGCACCGTGCAGCGCCGAGAACTTGTTGTCCTGGGCCGGCACGCACTTGTTCATGAAGTATTTCTGGACGAGCTCGGGGTACTGGGTGACCGCGGTGTCCATCGAGCAGAAGAGGATCCCTTTCTTGGCGTACTCCTCCTTCAGGCCCTCGTAGACCGGCTCCTGGCGCCAGACGCCTACTACGCCGGCAAGGTGCTCGCGCTCGGCCTGCGGGATTCCGAGGTCCTCATATGTCTGCTTCATCTCGGCGGGGACGTCGTCCCAGCTGTTGAAGCGGCCCGCCGTGGGCGGCGAGTAGAGCACCAGCTCATCGAGGTCCAGCCCCGAGAGGTCAACACCCCAGGTCGGGATCGCCTGGCGCTCGAAGATCTCCAGCGCGCGCAGCCGTTTCTCGGCCATCCAGTCCGGCTCGCCCTTGATCTTCGACAGCTCGGCGACGACCTCGCGCGAGATGCCCGAGCGGGCGCGCAGCTGCCCCTGCTCGTCCTCGACGATAGGGCTCTGCTTGGCGACTTTCGTGCGGTCGACTGTGGCCATCTCGGTGTCTCCTACTGCTCGCGGGGGAATCCAGTGCTGGGTGGTAGGAATTGTAACCGCTCGGAGCTAGACCGGCCATCCGTCGCCGCCGGCGGCGGTGCGCACGACCTTCAGACCCAGCAGCGCGCACTTGCGGCGCGTCGCCGAGACGTCGATCCCGAGCAGGTCGATGATCCAGTCGGCGGGAAGCGAGGCCGCTTCCTCGAGCGGCAGCCCGATCAGCTCCTCGGACGCGATCGACGCCGCGGCCTGGGAGATCGCACAGCCGTGGCCGTGGAAGCGAAGGTCCTCGATCTTGCCGTCCTTGAGGCGGATCTGGACGCCGAGTTCATCACCGCAGAGGGGGTTGTGCTCGAGCGCTTCGACGTCGTGCGGCTCGAGGTCGCCGAAGTTGCGCGGATGCTTGTAGTGGTCGAGGATGTAGTCGCGGTAGAGGTCGTCCATCGTGATCACAGCCCGAAGACGCCGCGGGCGCGTTCGAGTCCGTCGACCAGCGCGTCGACGTCGGACACGTCGTTGTAGAGGCCGAGTGAGGCGCGTGCGCTGGCCCCGATCCCGAGGCAGCTCATCAGCGGCTGCGCGCAGTGGTGGCCGGCGCGAATGCAGATCTCGACACGGCCGAGCAGCTCGGCGATGTCGTGCGGGTGGATCCCGTCGATCGTGAACGAGGCGAGGGCGCCGCGCCCGTCGGCGCCCGCGGGCCCGTGGATCGTGAGCCCCGGAACGCTCGCGAGCCCGGCGAGCAGCCGGCTCGTCAGCGCGAGCTCGTGGGCGCGCAGGTTCTCCATCCCGACGCCGGCCAGATAGTCGACCGCGGCGCCGAGCGCGACGGCCTCGGCGATCGGCGGCGTTCCGGCCTCGAACTTGAACGGCAGCTCGTTCCATGTCGACTCGGCGAGCGTGACCATCGCGATCATGTCCCCGCCGGTCAGGAACGGGGGCATCTGCTCGAGCAGCGCGGTGCGCCCGTGCAGTACGCCGATGCCGGTCGGCCCGACCGCCTTGTGTCCGGTCCAGGCGTAGAAGTCGGCGCCGATCGCGGCGACGTCGACGGGCAGCTGCGGCACGGCCTGTGCGCCGTCGATCACGCTGACGGCGCCGGCGGCGCGGACCCGCCGGCAGATCTCGGTCACCGGGTTGATCGTGCCGAGCACGTTGGAGACGTGTGCGAAGGCGACGACGCGGACGTCGCCGCGCGCGAGCTCGCGGTCGAGCTCGTCGAGCGACAGCTCGCCGGCAGCGTCAACCGAAAGGTGTCGCAGCGTCGCGCCCGTCGCCGCGCAGGCCTGCTGCCACGGGACGATGTTCGCGTGGTGCTCGAGCTCGGTTATCAGGACGGCGTCGCCGGGCCGGAGGTTCGTGCGCCCGTACGCGTAGGCGACGAGGTTCAACGCCTCGGTCGCGTTCTTCGTGAAGATCGTGCCGCGCACTTCGGCGCCGGTGAAGGCGGCGATCCGCTCGCGCGCCGCTTCGTATGCGCGGTCGGCTTCCTGGGCTAGCGGGTAGACACCGCGGTGGACGTTCGCGTTGCGCCGGGCGAGCTGCTCCTCCAGTGCAAGCAGCACGCTGCGCGGCTTCTGGGCCGTAGCGGCCGAGTCGAGGTAGACGAGTGGGCGCCCCGCGCGCTCGAAGATCGGGAAGTCGGCGCGCAGATCGAGAGCGCTGTCAGCGAGTTGCTGCATACGTCTCGATGTCCTGCCGTGCCCCGGCCAGCTTCTCGGCGAGGCGGCCGCGCACGAGCGCTTCGAGGCCCTCGTTCTCGAGCTGCGTCACGAGCGGCTCGAAGAAGCCCTCGACGATCACTTTGACGGCCGCCGGGCGGTCCATGCCGCGGGACTGCATGTAGAAGATCAGGTCCTCGTCGAGCTCGCCGACCGTGCCGCCGTGCGAGGCCGACACGTCGTCCGCGGACACGAGCACCGACGGGATCGCGTCGAAGCGGGCGCGCGGCGAGAGGAGCATCGAGTGGACCTGCAGGTAGGTATGGGTCTGCTGCGCCCCGGGGTTGATTTTGATCAGTCCCTCGAAGCTCGCGCGGCTCTCACCGGCGATCGCTCCGCGCCAGTGCACGTCGCCGCCGGACGGTCCGGTCTCGTGCAGGTCGACGGCGAAGATGTCCAGGTGCTCCTCGCGGTCGCTGAAGAAGATGCCGCGGAAGGCCATGTCGCCGCCGGTCTCGGTGACCGCGAGCTCGAGGTGCTGGCGCACGAGGTGGCCGCCGAGAAGCGCAGGCAGCCAGTGGCAGTAACCGTCACGGCCGACGCTCACCAGTCGAGTCGAAACGTCGTAGACCTCGCCGGCGCCCCAGTCCTGGTATTGGGCGAGTTGGCAGCGGGCGCCGTCCTGCAGGTAGAGCTCGAACGCGCCGGCGTGCAGCGACTGTCCGACGAAATCCTCGCCGAGCTCGTACTCGTGGACCCGGAACTCCGATCCGGTCCCGCCGACGACCAGTGTCCTCCCGTGTTGCGCGACGCCCGGTGCGTCGATCGCGTAGACGAGCTCGAACGGGTCGTTGATCTGGACGTTTGGCGGCACGTACAGGAAGATCCCGTCGGTCCAGAAGGCCGCGTTGGCGGCCTCGAGCTTGTTGCGGTCGATCGGCAGTCGCTTGGCGAACCACGGCGCGGCGAGCTCGGCGTGGCGGCTCAGCGCCTGCTCGAGCGGCAGCAGAATCACGCCCTGCTCGGCCAGGCCAGGGGCGAGTTCGACGTGGACCGTCGAGCCTGCGCTCTGGACGATGCGTCCGGCCCGCGGGCCATTGGGCAGCGTGCGCTCCACGACGGCCGGCACCCCGGTCGCCGAGGCGGCGTCGAGAGCGTCGAGGTCGAGCGACTCGAGACTCGTGGTCCAGAACCCCGAACGCCGCCAGACGGGAAGCTCCTGCTCGTCGAACGCGCGCCGCGCGGCTGCGCGCAGCTCCTGGACGCTGCGGCCGTCTCCGGCGCCGGCGCCGTCGAGCGCCGTGTAAAGGATGGCCTCCCGGCGGTGGCCGGCCTTGGCGTCAGTCATTGGCGTCACCTGCGGCGGCGCCGACCTCCTGGCGGATCTCGTCGTAGCCCTCGCGCTCAAGGCGTTCGACGAGCTCCACGCCACCCTCTAGCACGATCTTGCCGTCCATCAGAACATGGACGAACTCCGGCTTGATGTAGTGGAGGATCCGCTGGTAGTGGGTGATGATCAGGGCACCCAGGCCCTGCTCTTCGTGCAGCTTCTGGACGCCCTCGGCGACGGTCCGCAGCGCGTCGATGTCCAGGCCGGAGTCGGTCTCGTCGAGGATCGCGATATCCGGTTTGAGCATCGCCATCTGCAGGATCTCGGCGCGCTTCTTCTCGCCGCCGGAGAACCCGTCGTTGAGGCTGCGCGAGGTGAACGAGCGGTCGACGTCGAGCAGCTCGACGGCGTGTGCGAGCTGGTTGCGGAACTCCTTGACCTGGATCGGCTCCTCGCGGCGCGCGTTGATCGCCATCCGCAGGAAGTTCGCGACCGACACGCCGGGGATCGCAACCGGATACTGGAACGCGAGGAACAGGCCGGCCGTGGCGCGCTCGTGCGGCTCGGCCTCCGTGATGTCCTCGCCCTTGAACACAATCGAGCCCTCGGTGACCTCGTATCCGGGGTGGCCGAGCATCGTGTTCGCGAGCGTCGACTTCCCCGAGCCGTTGGGGCCCATCAGCGCGTGGACCTCGCCGCGGTCGATCGACAGGTCGACGCCGCGCAGGATCTCGCGGTCGTCGGTACGCACGTGAAGGTTGCGGATCTCTAGCTCAGCCATTTCGTCCTATCGGGCTCCGGTTGTCAGGGGTTCGCTGTCGGGCACTGTCGGCAGGTCGCCGATCGTCGGCGTCTCGAGCAGATCCGCGAGCGTGGTCTCACGCAGGGTCCGCACGATCGACCCGCGCACGCGGGTCCAGAGCAGCTTTGTCGGGCATGCCGCGTTCGGGTCGCTCTCGCGCGAGCAGATGATCGAGCCGTCGGCGGTCTCGGTGATGCACTCGATCGGTGCGATGTCGCCCTCGAGCGCCAGCACCACTTCGGCCATCGAGATTTCCCGCGGCTCCCGTGCGAGCAGGTAGCCGCCCCGGGCGCCGCGCCGCGAAGTGACCAGTTCGCCCTTGCGCAGGCGCGCAACGACATGCTCGAGGTACGCGAGCGGCAGGCCCTCGGCGGCGGCGATCTCGGCGAGCGCGGTCGGTTCGTCGCCGTCGCGACGCGCAAGCGCCACGAGGACGCGTACGCCGTACTCGGCCTTTGTGGAGAACATCATCGATCTATTTCCTACCTTGCGGCTAGGGTATCAGCCGCCCAGCCGCCGGATGTCCGTGGCGAGCGCTTCGGGAGTCAACTCGGCCGCCTCGAAGATCGCGCGCTCGCGGCCGGCGCGGTCGATCACGAGGACGAACGCGTATTCGTCGAACCGGGCCGCGCCGGCGATTTCGGGCGGGTGGACGTGGTAGGCCTCGTAAAGCGTTCTCAGCTGCTCCGGCGAACCTGTGAGGTAGAGCACGCGCCCTGCCAGGTCGTTGCGCTCGAGGAACGCCTTGACCGACGCAGGCGTGTCGGCGTGCGGTTCGGCGCTGACGATCACGACCTTCACGGCACCGCCGCCGGCTTCGTCAAGGGCGCCGCGGATCTGTTGGGCGATCACGTCACAGGTCGAGCCGCACTTGCTGCCGAGGAAGCTCAGAACGACGACGTTGCCCTGCAGCGAGGACAGCGACACGCGATTGCCCTGCTGGTCGTGCAGCGCGATCTCCGGCGCCGGCGTGGGCGGGATCGGGGCACCCTGAAGCGCCGGTGTCGGCGGCCCCGTTCCGGCGCCTCCGCAGGCCGCGAAGGCGAGCATGCAGGCCGGCGCGGCGAGCCACATTCCTATCCTCGGTGGTGTCACTGGCAGAACAGGGTACGGCGCCATGGCGGATGCGGTCCGGTGCCGCTACACTAAGTGAAGTACCCGAATCCCGAGCGTATTTAGGAGATTTAGAGATGAGCACCTCCGGCGCAGAGCTGCTCCGCAAGGTCAAGAGCCAGATCCACGAGGTGGATCCAGGCGAGGTCGGCGAGCTGCTCCACGAGGGCGCCGTCGTGGTCGACGTCCGCGGTAGCGAAGAGTTCGCGACCGGCCACCTTCCGGGAGCCCTCAGCATTCCCCGCGGCCACCTCGAGCAGCGGATCGAGACGCACGTGCCCGACCGCGACGCTCCGGTGATCCTCTACTGCCAGTCCGGTATCCGCTCGGCCTACGCGGCGCGCACGCTGCAGGACGACCTCGGCTACGCGAACGTCCGCTCGATGATCGGCGGGATCACGCTGTGGAAGGACCGCGGCTACGACGTAGAGATCCCCAAGACACTGACTGCCGAGCAGCGCGACCGCTACTCGCGCCACGTACTGATCCCCGAGATCGGCCTCGAGGGGCAGCAGAAGCTGCTCGAGTCCAAGGTCCTGCTGCTCGGGGCCGGCGGGCTCGGCTCCCCGACCGCGCTGTACCTCGCCGCGGCGGGCGTCGGCACGCTCGGGATCGTCGACGACGACGAGGTCGATCTGTCGAACCTGCAGCGTCAGGTGATCCACAACTCCGAGCGGATCGGGATGGCGAAGGTCGAGTCGGCGGCTGAGACGATCGCCGCACTGAACCCCGACGTCAACGTGATCGGCTACCGCACCAGGATCGACGCCTCGAACATCATGGAGATCATCGAGGGCTACGACGTGATCGTCGACGGCGTGGACAACTTCCCGACGCGCTACCTGCTCAACGACGCGTCTGTACGCCTGCAGATCCCGGTCGTCTCGGCTTCGATCCTCGGCTTCGACGGCCAGCTGTCGGTCTTCAAGCCCTACGACGGTCCGTGCTACCGCTGCCTGTTCCGCGAGCCGCCACCGGCGGAGCTCGCGCCGTCCTGCGGCGCCAATGGCGTGCTGGGCGTGCTGCCGGGAACGATGGGCCTGCTGCAGGCGACCGAGGTCGTCAAGCTCCTGCTGGGGATCGGCGACCCGGCGATCGGGCGACTGCTGCTCTACGACGCGCTCGCTGCGACGCTGACCGAGGTCAAGGTCCACCGTGACCCGGAGTGCCCGATCTGCTCCCGTGACCCCGAGGACATCGCCGACGAGGAGATGGGGGTCTTCCCCGACTACGAGGCGTTCTGCGCCGCAGCCGGATAACCTGCGGCCCCGATGGCGAACGTGAAGATTCCACCCGTCCTGCGGGCCTCGGTCGGCGGCGAGCGGGAAGTCCAGGCCGACGGCGCCAACATCGGCGAGGTCCTGCGCGCCCTGACCGCTGCCCATCCGGCGACCGAGGCGCAGATCTTCTCCGGCGAGGGACAGCTGAACCGCTACGTGAACGTCTACCTCAACGACGAGGACGTACGCGTACTGGACGGGCTCGACACTGCGGTCGCCGAGGGTGACACGCTCGTGATTCTGCCGGCGATGGCCGGCGGCGCGCTCTAGCGCGCGGGCCCGGCAGTCGGGCACCGGTCAGGCCAGGCAGCGCGCGGAGACCGGCACTTCGAGCTTCGCCCCCGGCTCTGGCGGGAGATCCTCCTTGCACCATGTCAGCGTCAGCGAACTCTCGCCGTAGACGGCGACGAACGGGTACGAGATCCCTCCGCTGGTCACCGCGCAGCGGTAGGGACGGCGTCCCGCGCGCGTCGCGCCGGCCGCCACGCAGTGAACAGACCGCAGCGGCCCGGTCAGTTCGCCCTGTGCGATCCGGCGCTCGACGTCCGCGGTGATCGCGCTTTCCAGGCCGGCGAGGACGATCGTGCCGCGCGTCAGTCGCGCGACGTGCGGCGCCTGGTCGGCGGCCATCACGGCCAGGCCGTCGCGGTCGGCTTCGGCATTGGCTTCGCCTTCGGACTGGGCGCCTCCCCGTGCGGCGCTGCCACGCTCGACGACCACTGCGACGATTGCGACCGCGACGAGCGCGGCCAGCGCCCAGCGGGCCCAGAGCGGAAAGCGCGTCGTGCGTTGCTGCTCGTCACCCATTTCGACTGCTCCTCCGCGTCGAGCCGCGGGTGCCCGCGGCTACCCCGGCTGAGGCTAGCGTGCGCGCGCTGCCCGCCGATTGCCTGGACGCGGCGAGGCTCCGTCGGCGCGTGCCCCACGAGTGCCGGCGGTACGATCTTGCAGGTATGGGCTCCGAGGTGCTGATCGGGCAGGAATGGGTGCGGGTCGAGGAGGGCACCATGGAGATCATGGACGCCCTTGAACAGCTCGAACACCGTCAGACGTCCAATCGCCTGCGAGACCGCTGGGTACCCCTGACGATGTCGGCGGACAAGCGCCCGATGAAGGTCGCGCCGCAGGTCATCCACGGCGTCCGCGAGCTCGCCGCCTAACCGGTCAGTTCGCCGGCGGCGCTTCGGAGACCGGCGACGCGCTGCGGGTCGCCTGGGTCGAGCCGAGCACCACGCACACCGCGCACGGCCGCCACTCGGGTACGCCCTGAGGGTGCCTGACGACGACCCAGCCGCGCCCGCCGCAACGGCCGCACGCGCCATCCGTGCGGCGCTGTCCGTCCATCGGCTCGTATCCGTGACCGTCCGTCATCAAGGAGGCGAACATTACGCCTCTCACGGCGCCGGAAGCCCCCGGCGCGTTACCACTGGACACATCGACAGTCCCGCTCCTGCCGACGGCGCGATGCGACGGCCGCATGTCGGCGCGACCCTTCCCTGCAGGCAGCTATATTCACTGAAGTAATGGCTGTCGACCGGCTCCTAAACCGGCCCTGCGGTGGCCGCTACGCGGACATCGTCGACTCGATCGGCCACACCCCGCTCATCGAGTTGCCGACGTTGTCGCCGAAGCGTGGCGTGCACATCTGGGCCAAGCTTGAGTCCCGCAACCCGACCGGCTCGGTCAAGGATCGGGTCGCCAAGTCGCTGATCGAGGACGCCGAGATGAAGGGCGCCCTGGGCCGCGGGATGACGATTCTCGAACCGACCTCCGGCAACACCGGCATCGCGCTGGCGATGATCTGCAGCCGCAAGGGCTACAACCTCAAGGTCGTGATGCCCGACAACGTCACGCCGGAGCGCACGGAGCTGCTGCGGATGTACGGGGCGCAGATCGTCTACTCGGACGGCTCTCAGGGCTCCAACGGCGCCGTCGCCAAGGCCCTCGAGATGGCCGCCTCCGACGCCTCGTATTACATGCCCTATCAGTACGGGAACCCCGCCAACCCGGCGGCCCACTACAACGGCACCGCGGTCGAGATCCTCGAAGAGCTCGACGAGGTCACCGCTTTCGTCGCCGGCCTCGGCACCGGAGGCACGTTGATGGGCAACGGGCGGCGCTTGAAGGAGACCTTCGGCGACGCGGTCAAGATCGTCGCCGCCGAGCCGATGCAGGGCGAGCCGGTTCAGGGCCTGCGCTCGCTCGACGATGGCTTCATCCCGCCGATCATCGACCTCTCGCTGCTGGACCGCAAGATCTTCGTAACAAACCGCGACGCGATCGTCTGGACGCGTCGGCTGCTCGACCGGGAGGGCCTCTTTGCGGGCGTCTCGACGGGCGCGATCGCCTCGATCGCGGTGCGCATCGCCGGCGAGATCGACGAGGGCAACATCGTTTTCATCGTCTGCGACGACGGCTGGAAATATCTGTCAAGCGGCATCTACACGCTGCCGGTCGACGAGGTCGAGAACCTCGAATCGACTGTCTGGTGGTAGTCCGCCGCCGATGAAGATCTCCCCCGGGCTGCTCGCGGAGATCGTCGACCACGCGCTTGAGCGCCCCGACGAGGAGGTCTGCGGCGTCGTCGCGGTCCGCGGCACGGGCGAGGACGCCGAGGCGGTCGTCGTGCACCGCGCGCGCAACGTCCACGAATCCGCGCTGCGCTTCGAGATCGACCCGCGGGAGCTGCTCGCGCTCTACAGCGATATCGAGGGCCAGGGCTACGAACTCGGGGCGATCTACCACTCGCACGTGCGCAGCGCCCCCTACCCGTCCCAGACCGACATCAACTTCGCGGCCGGCTGGCCGGGGGTCGAGTGGATCATCGTCGGACTCGCAAGCGGCGAGAGCCCCGACGTGCGCAGCTACCTGATCGACGACGCGGCGGTCAGCGAACAGGACCTCATTCCGGCCGCCACATGAGTCCGGAGCCGGCCCTGCGGTGCCCTGGGTGCGGCGCAGAGCACCCGGCGAGTGAGCGCTTCTGCGAGCACTGTTCGATGCCGTTGGTACCGGCCGGGGAGCCCGAGAAGCCGGGAAGGGCGGCGCTGCGCGCGCGCAGGATCCGGCCGCAGTTTGCCGAGGGGCCGCCTGTGCGCATCGCCCGGGCACAGAACCAGCCGGAGGCCGAAATGATCGAGCAGCTGCTGCTCGACGCCGGCATTCCCTGCCTGATCCGCCGTGCCCCAGGCGCCGACGTGCCCGACTTCCTTGCCGCCGGCGCACGGGACGTGCTCGTCCCGAGCTCCGGCGCGCAGGCCGCGCGCGAAGCGCTCGCGCCGCCCGCGGCCTAGACGAGAACCGCGCGCTCGTCCTGAGCGGCGATCGAGCGGATCTCTTCCGCGGCGCGCTCGAACTCACCATCGGAAAGCACGGGCGTGCCTTCGAACGGCAGGTCGCGCTGCAGCTCGATCCACGGCGCGGGACCGAGGTACTCGTCGCGTACGCGCACGGTCACGGGTCGCGGAATGCGGTGGGTGCGCAGGACGAGGACGTCGAGCGGCTGGTGCGAACGCCAGCCGAAGCGCTTGGCGACGTAGTCCGGTGTCAGCACCGAATAGGGGGAGAGAGCCTCGACGCAGCGGCGGTCGTAGACCGTGAAGGCGTCGGTCACTTCGGCCCAGGCGCGGATCCGCACTCGGTCGGGCTGCGCGATCGGGGCGCCGGTGATGAACGACTGGATCGCGGGCTCGCCGTCGGTCCAGACGCCCTCTTCGAGTGCGCGGCGAAGCTCAGGCTGGTGCGATGCGCGCACGAGGTCACCGGGCTGGCGGTCGAAAGTGGGGTAGAGGAAGAAACGCTCGAACGGCAGCTGCAGCGGGCGCTCACCGCGCGCCGGGTTCGCACGCCGGACGGTCAGGAGCTGCTCGCCTTCGGCTAGCGCGCGGACCGTGACGGCCCATTCTCTGAAGGCAGTAGGCATGAAGTGAGACTCGCGATCTAGGTTCTTGAAGTTGCGCCGCGGACCTTCTCGGGAGGAGCTGCCCCGATCACCGGGCCCTCAGCGGGCTTAAACATACGCTTCGCGGTCCAAATGGCCAAATTGCCTCGCTTTGCAGGACTTTTCTACCCTTGAACGGGGGTTCGGCTGGCCCGCCAGCCAGCACCCGAGCAGGGTTAGCGGGCGCGCTTGGCCGCGGGTTCGACGATCGCTGCGAAGTCCGCCTCGCCCAGGCCGGCGCCGGCGGCCGCTTCGAGCAGCTCCAGCGCGTGTTCGGCGGCCGGGAACGGGACCTCGGCGCGAGCTGCCTCCTGCAGGCAGAGCCGTACGTCCTTGACCATGTGGTCGGTCTTGAAGAGCGTCGTGAAGTCGCGCTCGAGCATCGGACGCGCCTTCAGTGAAAGCATCGTCGAGGCACCGGAGCCGGCGCCGAGCACCGCGAGCAGCGCCGCGGTGTCGAGCTGCTCGGCCTGAGCCAGCACGAGTGCCTCGGCGAGCGCCGCCGCGTTGGCCGCGGCGAGCGCGTTGTTGATCAGCTTCACGGCCTGGCCCTTGCCGAGCGGGCCGACGTGGACGATCACCTCGCCCATCACTTCAAACAGCGCGAGCGCGCGCTCGAAGTCGCCTTGCTCGCCGCCCGCCATGATCGTCAGCGAACCGTCCGCGGCGCGCGGCGAAGAGCCCGTGACCGGAGCGTCGATCATGGCGAGCGAACGCTCCGCGAGCCGCGCGCCGATCTCCAGCACGTCGGCGGGGGCGATCGTCGACATGTCGATGCACAGGGTGCCCGGCGCCGCGCCCCGCGCTGCACCCTCGTCACCGAGCAGCAGCTCGCGCACCTGTGCGCCGTCGACGACCATCGTCACGATGAAATCGCTCCGCGCGCCAAGGTCGGCGGGGCTGGATGCGACTTGCGCGCCGTGCTCGCAGGCCCACTGCTCGGCCTTGCCGGGCGTGTGCGTCCAGACGGTGAGCTCGTAACCGGCGCGCGCGAGGTTGGCGGCCATCCGTGAGCCCATGATCCCCAGCCCCATGAACCCCACGCGTACGTCTGCCACACCCGCATCCTTGCCGAAATCGGCACAGGATGCGGACTGGCACTCAGGCGGCGAGGGCGCCGCGGTGCTCGGTGTCGGCGAGGTGCTGGTGAGACGGGCAGTAGCCGTTGCGCGGCAGCGGCGTGCGCATGCACGGCGTGCCCTTGCGGGTCGTCGCGCGGCAGCTCGGCGGCGCGTCGGTGAGCAGCGCGTAGGCTTCTTCCGGGTGTGTCTCGAGGTAGCGTGCGGCGACTGCTACGTAGCGCTCGACGATCATCAGCACGCGCGGCTGCGCGGCCATCGAGAAGTACGTCCGGATGTCGCAGAAGAGCGACTTCGCGGGGCGCGCAAAGTGGAGGCTGTCGGTCGCCATCCGGGTGATCGTCCGCTCGCAGGCTCGCAGCACGGCGAGCTGGTAGGCGTCCTGTTCGACGCCCACGGGGGGCTCCCTCAGGATCGGTGCGAGTTCTCGGTAGATGGCCCTGCTGAATTGGTACATGGATTCGTCCTTTGGGCGTGCGATGAGCCCTTTGCCACTCGCCGGCCACACGGCCGGCCTTCGCGCACGTCTGCAACCTCCACGAACGTGAACACACGCGCGCAGGAAAAGGAGCGGTCCCGCGCTCAGCGCCAGGTCTGAACTTCGCTCGCGCCGTCGCCGGCGACGACGACGTGGCGCTCGTCAAAGCGCGCCTCGAGTGTCGGAAAGTCGCTGCGCAGGTGCGCGCCCCGGCTCTCCTGGCGTTCAAGCCCGCAGCGGGCGATCAACCGCGCGAGCGGGTGCTCGCAGTCGAGCAGCGCGCGCAGCGACTCGCCGTCACGCACGATCCCCGCATCGCGCCACAGTGACTCGCGCGTCTCACGCGTGGCCAGTGGCAGCGGCGGCGGGGCCGGCGGCCGGCTCTGCGGGCGCGCGGGGCGCTCGGCGGCCAATGCGTCGGCGACGGCCCGGGCTGCGAAGACGAAGCACTCCGACAACGAATTCGACGCGAGCCGGTTTGCCCCGTGCAGGCCGGTACACGATGTCTCGCCGACCGCGTACAGGCCCGGGATGCTCGAGCGCGAGTGCAGATCGACGACGACCCCGCCCATCATGTAATGCGCCGCCGGCGCGACCGGAATGCGCTCCCGCGTCGGATCGAGCCCCGAGGCCAGCAGGGCCTCGACGACGTTCGGGAAGCGCGCCGCGTCGACCATCGTCATGTCGAGCTCCACGGCCGGTGCACCGCTCGCCGCTAGCCGCTCGGCGATCGCGCGCGAGACCTCGTCCCGGGGTGCGAGCTCGTCGACGAAGCGCTCACCGTCGCGGTCGTGCAGCGTCGCGCCCTCGCCGCGCACCGCCTCCGTGATCAGGAAGCCCTCGCGCCCCGCGATTCCCGTCGCGGCCGTCGGGTGGAACTGCATCAGCTCGAGGTCCGCGAGCTGCGCCCCGGCGAGGTGGGCGAGCAACATGCCGGTGCCCTGCGACCCTGGCGGATTCGTCGTTCGCGACCAGAGCGCCGCCGCGCCGCCCGTCGCGAGGACCACCGCCCCGGCGCCGATCGTCCGGCCGTCCTCGGTGACCACGCCGACGCAGCGCCCCTCCGCGGTCCAGACCGAGGCGACGCGGGTGCCCTCGAGCACAGTGATCCGCTGCTCCTCGACGGCCAGGGCGGAGAGCTGGCGGACCACGCGTCGACCGGTCGCGCTGCCGCCCGCGTGGACGATGCGCCGAATCGAGTGGCCGCCCTCGAGCCCGAGCGCCAGCCGGCCGTAACGGTCCGCATCGAATGCCACGCCGAGCTGCTCGAGCTCCGCGACGCGGGCGGGGGCCTCGTCGACCAGCACCTCGGCCGCCGAACGGCGCACGAGCCCGCGGCCGGCCCGTTCGGTGTCGGCGAGATGCAGCGCGGGGCTGTCCTCCTCGGCCAGGGCGGCCGCCAGTCCGCCCTGCGCCCAATAGGAAGCCGTCTGGGCGAGAGGGGTCGCGGAGATCAGTGCGACCCGCGCGCCGGCGTGCGCGCCGCGCAGCGCGGCGAAGAGTCCCGCGGCGCCCGCGCCGACGACGGCGATGTCGAAGTCGCTGTCGGCCGCGCTCACGCGAAGCTCATCTCTGCCGCCCCTCGCGGGCCACCGGGCGCGTCACCCGGATGATGCTATTCGCCACCGGCCTTGCCGAGCGCCGCGCGCCAGGCGTCCAGCACGCGCCTCGCCATCGCGCGCGAGCCGTAGCGCTCGGCGGCGCCGCGGCCCCCTGCCACACGCGGCTCGCGCGCAAGGAGATCGCGCGCCGCCGCGCTCCACCTCGCCGCGTCGAACTCGGCGCAGAGCACGTCCGGCAGGCCGGCGAGCGCGTCGGCGTGCTCGCCGACGGGCGTCGCCAGCACCGGGATTTCGCATGCCAGCGCCTCGAGCACCGCGAGACCGAAACCCTCGCGTTCGGAGGGCACGAGCACCGCCGACGCGGCGTTGATCCACAACCCCACCTCGGCCGGGGTGGCCGCCCCGAGGGTCACCAGTTCGGCGCCGGATTCCCGCGCCACGGTGCGGGCACGCTCGACGCGCTTCTCGGGACGTGCGGGGTCCGCGGGGAACAGCAGGAACGGTGCGGCGGGGTCACGGCCGAGGCGTACGCGCGCCGCGGCGCGCTCAAGCGGTGCGAACCGTTCAGTGTCGACCCCGCACGGGAGCACCAGCGCCCGGCGCCGCCCAGCGGTCGTCGGGATCCTCGCGGCGAGCTCCGCGGACGCTGCCGCGAGCACGTCGATCCGCGGCAGCACCGCCGCCGTCAGCAGCCGCGTGCGCGGGTGGTTGACGTCGGTGCCGTGCACCGTCAGCGCCCGCACCCGGGCGCGCGCGGCCAGGCATGGCAACGCCGTCAGCCCGTAATGCGCGTGCACAACGTCAAAGCGGCCGGCGCGGCGCAGCGGACCGGCGGCCGCGGCGAGCGCCCGCGGGCCGGGCGCAAACTCGACCAGCTCGACTTCTGCCTCGCCGATCGCCTGCAGCGCGCGGACCTGATCGCGCACGAACGAGCCGCGGCCCGGATGGGCGTCGTCGGGCTGCATGTTCGAGACGACCAGCGCGCGCAAGGCAGCCCCGACCGTAGCGCTCTGGAATGATGCCCCCGTGGCCGACGGGCAGACAGCGAACGCAGGGCGCAGCTACGGCCGCGGTCCGGACGCGCTGCGTCCCGTCGAGATCGAGCCCGGTTTCGTGCGCACAGCGACAGGATCTGCGCTGTTTTCCGCGGGCGAGACGCGTGTGATCTGCACGGCCTCGGTGCAGGAGAGCGTTCCACGCTGGATGTCCGGCAAGGGCAGCGGCTGGGTCACCGCCGAGTATTCGATGTTGCCCGCCTCGACCGGAGAACGCAAGCAGCGCGACGTCTCGCGCGGGCGTCCCGACGGACGCACCGTCGAGATCCAGCGGCTGATCGGCCGCTCGATACGCGGCGTCGTCGACTTCGAGGCGCTCGGCGAACGCACCGTCTACCTCGACTGCGACGTGCTGCAGGCCGACGGCGGCACGCGCTGCGCGTCGATCACCGGCGCCTACGTCGCACTTGCGCTGGCGTGCGCGCGCCTGGAGGCCGAGGGCCGGCTCGAGCGCTCACCGCTCAGCGGTAACGTCGCGGCCGTCTCGTGCGGCATCGTCGACGACGGAGCGCTGCTCGACCTCGACTACAGCGAGGACTCGCGCGCGCAGGTCGACGCGAACGTCGTGATGACCGGCGATGGGGCGCTCGTCGAGGTCCAGGCGACGGCGGAGCGCACGCCGCTCTCGCGCGCCAGCCTGGACGAGCTGCTCGCGCTCGCGGCGAAGGGCATCGCCGAGCTGCAGGACAGTCAGCGGCGCGCGATCGAGGCCGGCAGCTGAAGCTCGTCCTGGCAACCCGCAATGCGCACAAGCTGCGCGAGTTCAGCCGCCTGCTCGGCACTGACTTCGACCTCGTCCCCCTGCCCGACGCGGTCGAGCTGCCACCGGAGGACGGCGAGACCTTCACCGAGAACGCGCTCGGCAAGGCGCGGGCGGCCGCGACGGCGACCGGGCAGCAGGCGATCGCCGACGACTCGGGTATCGAGGCCGCGGCGCTCGGTGGCGCGCCAGGCGTGCGCTCGGCCCGCTACGCGGGAGAGGGCGCCAGCGACGGCGAGAACCTCGCGAAGCTGATCGAACACGCACCCGCCGGCAGTGCCCTGCGCTACGTCTGCGTGATCGCGTTCGTCGACCCGGCGAGCGGCGAGGAGCTGACCTTCGAAGGGACGCTGGCAGGAACAATGGCCGCCGCACCCGCCGGCTCGGGCGGCTTCGGCTACGACCCGGTGTTCCTGCCCGAGGGCGGCGACGGGCAGACCACCGTCGCCGAACTGGACGACGCCGAGAAGGATGCGATCAGCCACCGCGGGCGCGCGGCCCGCCTGCTGGCTGCTCGGCTCGTGACCTAGAGCAGGTTGATCGCCGCTGACGCCGCGACCGCGACGCCGAGCCACGCATAGCCCTCATAGCCCGAGATCCCGAGCAGCGCCGCCGCCAGCAGCGTGCCGAGCGCAGTCACAAGCCAGGCGATTCGGTTCGCACCCACGGGGCGATTGTTGCGCAGACGCCTGTCCGAATGGCTTGTTAGCTTCGCCGCCCGTTCACCTACACGGAGGGCCACAGTGAACAAGACAGAGCTGACCGAACACGTAGCGACGCGTACCGACCTCACGCGCGTCGAGGCAGCACATGCAGTCGACGCGGTCTGGGCGGTGATCGCGGAGACCCTCGGACGCGGCGGCGAGGTCAGCATCGCCGGCTTCGGGCGCTTCCACGTCGGCGAGCGCTCTGCGCGCGCGGGCGTCAATCCGCGCACCGGCGAGCGGATCGCGATCGCGGCCTCACGCGTACCGCGCTTTACCGCCGGCAGCACGCTGCGCGGCGCGGTCCGCAACCGCTGACGGCCCGCCGCGCGCCCTAGACTCGCCGCGATGGCCGCGTCCGGCGAGCAGGACATGAAGATCGCGTTCGGCGACGAACTCACCCGCCGCGTCGAACGGCGGGCGTCGCAGCTCGTGCTCGGCCTGGACCCGGACCCCGAGCACCTGTGGTCCTCGCTTCCCGAGCCGGCCGACGCGCTGCGCGAGCACTGCGAGCGGGTGATCGCGGCGGCCGGGCCCGCCTGTGTGGCGGTCAAGCCGCAGCTCGCGCGCTTTGAGCTCTTCGGCGCCGCCGGGCGCCTCGCCCTCGGCGAGGCCGTCGACGCCGCCCACGCCGCAGGTCTGCTCGTCATCGCCGACGGCAAGCGTGGCGACATTGACGTCACTGCGCGGGCCTACGGCCAGTCGCTTTTCGGCGGCGCCGGGCCGGCGCTGGCCGGGCTGGGCGCCGACCTTGCGACCGTCAATCCACTGATGGGCCCTGACGCCGTCGAGCCGTTCGTGAGCGAGGCACGCGCCGCCGGCGCGGGGGTACTCGTCCTCGTACGCACATCGAATCCTGGCGCCGCGCTGATCCAGGACGCGCAGCTCGCCGACGGCGGCACCGTCTGGGAAGCCCTCGCAGGACTCGTCGACGAACTCGGCCGCGGCAGCGCCGGCGAGTGCGGGCTGGACGACGTCGGCGCGGTCGTCGGGGCGACGGTGCCGGCGCACCTTGAGCGCGCCAGGGCGCTGATGCCCCGCGCGGCCTTCCTGCTCCCGGGAATCGGTGTCCAGGGCGGGCGCATCGAGGATCTCGCGCCCGCGTTCAGGCCCGGCCGCGCGGGTGGCCTCGTCAGCGCCTCGCGGTCGATCGTCAACGCCCACCGCGACGGCGGCGGCGCCCCCGAGCAGGCCGCGCGGGCAGCCGCGGAAACCCTGCGCGAAAGCGCATGGGAGCTCTCCTCCGCGGTCCTCGGGGCAAGCTGAGCGGCCCCCGGAACCGCGCAGGGGTCCGCTAGCCTAATTGGCGGCCGCCAGGCGGCCAGGGGAGAACACTTTGATCATCACCGTCACGCTCAACGCGGCGATCGACAAGACGCTTACCGTCCCGAGCTTCACGCTCGGGCGCCGCCACCGGACAGTTGACCAGCGGACAGCCGCCGGCGGTAAGGGCGTCAACATCGCCCGCACGCTCAAGGCGCTGGGTCTGCCGGTCATCGCAACGGGCTTCGCCGGCGGGGCCACGGGCACGCAGATCGTCGAGCAGCTGACCGAGGAGTCGATCCTCAACGACTTCGTGCGCATCCGCGAGGAGTCGCGGACGAACACCAGCGTGATCGACCCGACGACCGGCGTGCAGACGGAGATCAACGAACGGGGCCCGCGCGTGACCCCGCAGGAGATCGAGCTGTTTCGCGACAAGCTCAAATACCTCGCCCGCGGCGCGGCGATCGTCGTCTTCGCCGGCTCGCTGCCGCGCGGCGCCGACGCCGACATCTACGCGACGTTGATCCGCGACCTCAAGCGCTCGGAGGTGCTCACCGTCGTGGACGCCGACGGCGAGGCCCTGCGCCACGCGGTGCGCGCCGAGCCGGACGTCGTCTCGCCCAACGTGCTCGAGGCCGAGGAACTGATCGGCCATGAGTTCTCGGCCGACGCGGAGAGCGGCGAGGCGGTCTCCGAGGTGGCGGCGCTCGGGCCGCACGAGGCGATCATCACGCTCCACGACGGCTGCGTCGCCGAGCTGCTCGTCGATGGCACGCAGGTTGTCAAACGGGCCCGCATCGTCCCGCGCGACGCGCCCTCGACGCGGGGTTCGGGCGATGCGTTCCTGGCGGGGTTCGTCGCCGCCCGCTACGAAGGACGCTCGCCTGACCAGTGCCTGCGTTTCGGAGTGGCCTGCGGAGCAGAGTCGACCGGCCACCAGGCCACCGGGCTGATCGACGCCCGCGAGACACGGCGGCTGATGGGCGACGTGGAGATCGAGTCGATCGACGCGCCCGCCCAGGTCAGCTGAGCTAGCCCCCGGCGACGTCGCGGCGCAGGAACACGAGGTAGGCGGCGAACAGCGCCGGGACCGCGTAAAGGCCGCAGACCCACAGCGAGTGGATGATCGGTGCCCAGTCGGTAGGTGTGCGCAGCAGTCCCTGCCAAGCCTCGTACTGCTTGGTCAGCAGGTAGGGGCCGAGACCTTCCAGGCCTGGTATTGCGCCGACGATCGCCAGTATGAGCGTGATCCCGACGGTGCCGACGACCGCGCCAGCGCTGTTGCGTGCGACGGTTGAGAGCAGGATCCCGATCGCGACGACCGCGAACAGGGGGATCAGGTAGACGGTATTCGCGACGTAGACCAGCAGCAGCGCCTTCGGCGCCGCCACGACCGTCCCCGAGAAGCTCGTGACGCTCTTGAAGCCCCAGCTCGCGACCCCGGCGACGACGGCGACCGTGGCCGTGAGGTAGACGGCCAGGACCGCATATGTGCAGGCAGCCAGGACCTTCGCCGCGAAGACCTGGCCGCGGTCCACGGAACGTGTGAGGATCGTCTTCAGCGTGCCGTTGCCATCCTCCGCCGCGACGATGTCGCCGGCCACGAGGGCCGCGATCAGGGGCAGCAGAAACAGCGACATCCAGAGCAGCAGCAGCACCGGGGTGGCAAGGCCCGACTGCGTGATCTGAGACTCGAACACGCTGCCCTGGCCGCCGCCGCCGTGGTGCCCGCGGACGTTCTGGCTGATCACGAAGATCAGTGGCATCAGCGCGCCGAGCGCAAGCCCGAGGTAGGTTCGCTTCTGCAGGCGCAGCTTGCGCAGCTCCCAGCGGTAGACAGCGAATGTCGACGGTCGCGCGGCGCGCGCCGTGCTCTGGACCCGCGCTGCGGTGGCCGCTGCGCTCATGCGGCGCCAGCCGTTGCGAGCTCGTTCTCCGGCGCACCGCCTGCCGGTTCGCCGGTCAGCCGGAAGAACAGCTCCTCGAGCGTCGCGAGCTCGGGCGTCAGGGCGAGGATCGCGATTCCCGCGCGGCCCAGTGCGAGCGAGAGCTCCCCGACGTGCTCCTCGTCGGCCTGCAGCGCGACGCCGCCGTCGGTGATCCGCGCGTGGCGGACCCCCGCGATCGTGCTGGCGATCTCGAGCGCCGCAGTGTCGTCGTCGGTTCGCAGGCGGTAGCCGCTGCCGCCGCGGCGGCGCAGCTCGGTCAGCGCCCCCTCGTAGACGACCTTGCCGGAGCTGACGATCGCGACCCGGTCGCAGAGTTCCTGGACCTCCGGCAGCTGGTGGCTCGAGAGCAGGACCGTGATCCCGTCCTGGGCCAGGCGGCGGATCAGGTCGCGCATGTCGCGCATCCCGGCGGGGTCGAGCCCGGTGGCAGGCTCGTCGAGGATCAGCAGTTGCGGCCGGCGCAGCAGCGAGGCGGCGATCCCGAGCCGCTGGCGCATCCCGTGCGAGTAGCCGCCCACCTTGTGCTTCGCGCGCCCGGCGAGCTCGACGACATCAAGCACCTCGTCGATCCGCCCGCGTGCGCCGTCGCCGTCGAGGTCGGCGAGCAGTTCAAGGTTCCGGCGTCCCGTCATGTAGGGGTAGAAGCGCGGCGCCTCGACGAACCCCGCGACGCCGTCCAGCGCGCGCGCTCCGACGCGCATCGGGTCGCGCCCGAACAGCTCGGCGTGGCCGCCGGTTGGCGTGATCAGGCCGAGGATCATCCGCAGCGTCGTTGTCTTGCCGGCGCCGTTCGGGCCCAGGAACCCGTAGACGTCACCCGCATTGACCGTCAGGTCGACGGCGTCGACCGCGAGCACGTCGTCGTAGCGCTTGGACAACGCGAACGCCCTGACGGGCGGCGCGGTCGCCTCAGCGTTCACGCGCGGCTGCCTCGACGGCGGCCGGTTCCACGGCGCCGGCGAGCAGGTAGCGCACGCCGTCCTGCTCGAAAGTCAGGATCGTGCCGAGCGCCGTTTTCAGCTCTCGGGCCTTTGCCTGGCCGATCGAGACGGACGGCAGGCGCGAAAGGCTGCCTTCGCTGCCACCGCCCTTGGACTTCAGCTGTATTTCGCCGACCGCGGTGATCCCGTGGCCGTGGACCGCCGTGGTAGGTGCGTCGGCGGCGCCGCGCGGCCGGGCGGGACGCGTGGCGGGCTTGACCACCTCGATCTTGGTTCCGGCGGGCGGCTTGAATTCGAATATCGACGCTTCGGGCGATTCGTAGGCGATTCCTTCGGCCGCGAGTTCCATCACCGGCTCCGAGCTGGACGTCGAGTAGATCGCGGCGCGCAGCGGGACCGCATTTTCGGCGTCGAAGCTGAGCTCGGCGCCCGCGATCAGGCTGCCCTTTTCGCGCGGGCTCACGCGGACCGTGTACGCCGCCCGGCCCCCGACATCGGTCGGCTGGGCGCCGGAGACTTCGGCGTGCTTTTCGAGCTTCGCGATGGCTTCTTCGATCTGCGCCACCGACGGCGGGGTCTTGCTGGCGTGCGCCGGGTGCGGGCCGCCGTGCGCGGGTGGCGTGTAGGTGTAGGCGGTGTGGGACGCGACGTCGTAGACGGTCAGCGTGCCGTCCTTCCAATAGATCTCCGTGTCGCCGCTTTCCGATTGCAGTTCGAGGCGCACCTCGCCGCTCGAGGAAATCCAGAGGCGGCCGTGACCACCGGCGACCAGCGGACTGGAGGTCACCGATTCACCGCCTTCACCGGCGACGATTCCCGCTCCTTCGAGCAGCCGGTTCGTGAACTGGACGCTTGCCGTCACACCGGTGGGCTTGGGGCCGGCCATCGCGTCGTGGACCGCCTGGGCGAGCGGCTTCGCCGGGGGCGTCGGGCCGCCGGAAACCGCGGATGCGATCGCGGTCAGCACGACCCCGGCGACCAGCACCGCGGCAATCGTCGCGAGCAGTCGCTTGAGTGGCATTCGGCGTAGCGTCATCGCATGGCTGGAGGCTCTTAATCGCCCTCCACGACACAGGGTAGAAGCTCGAGGACCACGCGCGGGCCTTACGGCGTGGCCTCCGGCGTCAGGACTCGATATCGTCACGCGCCGTGAGCAAAGCAATCGTCTACGTGCTGTTCATCGTCGCGCTGGCGGCGGCAATCGCGGTGCCCACGCTCGTCACCGTCGAAAACAAATCGAGCGCCGCGACGCTCGGCCTCGGCGGCAAGGAATTGACGGCTGAGGCGGCGAAGGGCCGCCAGCTGTTCGCCGAACGCTGCGTCGTCTGCCACGCGCTCAAGGCCGCGGGCTCAGTCGGCGCGATCGGGCCGAACCTCGACGTCCACGTCGGCCTGCAGACGAAAAGCTACGCCGAAAAACGCGAACTCGTACTGTCGGCGATCTCCGAAGGTCGCGACGAAGCCGAAGGCACGATGCCGGCCGACCTGTACGTAGGCAAAGAAGCCGAAGAGGTCGCGGCGTTCGTCTCACAGGCCGCCTCCCCGAAGGTCGGCAAAGAAGTCGAAGCCCTCGCCACCAAGAAGTAGGCGGCAGCCCCGCGGCTGCGCGCGATGAACGACTCGCCAACGACAGCCGAGGCGGTCAAGGAGTTCGTGCGCGAGCACGAGATCCGTTTCATCCGCTTCTGGTTCACCGACATCCTCGGGCAGCTCAAGAGCTTCTCGATCAACGCCGCCGAGCTAGACGACGCCTTCGAAGCCGGGATGGGCTTCGACGGCTCGTCGATCACCGGTTTCAACGCGATCGAGGAGTCGGACATGATCGCGATGCCCGACCCCGCGACCTTCTCGGTGCTGCCGTGGCGGCCCGGGGAGCAGGGCGTCGCGCGGATGTTCTGCGACATCGTCACACCCGAGCGCACGCCCTACGAGGGTGACCCGCGCAACATCCTGCGCCGCGCGGTGGAGCGCGCCTCGGCGATGGGGTTCGACACCTTCAACGTCGGCCCGGAGCTCGAGTACTACCTGTTCCGTGACGCGCGCTCGACGGAGGTCCTCGATGAAGGCGGCTACTTCGACCTGACGACGCTCGACGCCGGCTCGGACGTGCGCCGCGAGACCGTTCTGGCCCTCGAGCAGCTCGGAATCCACGTCGAGTACACCCACCACGAGGTCGGCCCCTCGCAGCACGAGATCGACATGCGCTACGCCGACGCGCTGAAGATGGCCGACGACTGCATGACGTACAGGATCACGGTCAAGGAGTACGCGATGAAGTACGGCTGGCATGCGACGTTCATGCCCAAGCCGCTGTTCGGCGAGAACGGTTCCGGGATGCACACCCACATGTCGCTGTTCAGCGGCGGGCGCAACGTGTTCTTCGATGCCGACGACCAGTTCTTCCTCTCGGATGTCGGCAAGGCGTTCATTGCCGGCCAGCTGAGGCACGCGCGCGAGATCTGCTCGATCTTCGCCCAGTGGGTCAACTCCTACAAGCGCCTCGTGCCCGGCTTCGAGGCACCGACCTACGTCGCCTGGTCGCGCCGCAACCGCTCGGCGCTGGTGCGCGTGCCCCTCTACCACCCGGGGCGCGAGCTCGCGACGCGCATGGAGCTGCGCTGCCCCGACCCGGCCTGCAACCCCTACCTGACGTTCGCCGCGCTGTTGCAAGCTGGCCTCGAGGGCATCGAGAAGGGTTACGAGCTGCCCGAGCCGATGGAGCAGAACCTCTATCACCTCTCCGGCGAGGAGCGTCGGCGCCTGGGCATTGAGCAGCTGCCCGAGAACCTCGGCGAGGCGATCGAGCTGACCGCCGAATCGGAGCTGGCTTTGCGCACGCTCGGCGAGTACACGTTCAACCGTTACGTTGAGATCAAGCGCCAGGAGTGGGAGGACTACCGCGTGCAGGTCACGCAGTGGGAGCTGGACCGCTACCTGTCGATCCTCTAGGCGGCACCGGGCAGCTGATCGGCTTCGCCGGTGCGAGGTAGGTGTGCTGTGCCAGCAGCACAAAGCCGAACGAGGTGGGGTACTCCGACGCGATCTGGGCGAGCGGGCCGAGCGTGCCCAGTGCGAGCTGCTCGTATTCGCTCTCGCCTGTGAGCTGGGCGAGCCTGATGAGCCCGGCGGCGGCCGCCGACTGCCCCGACGGGATCGGGCTGTCGTCGATCTCCTTGCGCCGCGCGATCAGCACTTCGGCGTCGGAGCCGGTTGCAAAGAACCCGCCCTGCTCGCGGTCGGCGAAGAGCGCGACCATTTCGGCGGCGAGCTCGTTGGCGCGCTGGAACCAGCGCTCCTCGCAGCTCGCTTCGAAGAGCACCAGCAGCGCCTCGAGTAGCAGCGCATAGTCCTCGAGGAACGCCGGGACTGTTCCGGCTCTCCCGGTGCTCCAGACCCGCAGCAGTCGACCGTCGCTGCGGCGCAGCTCGCGTTCGACGAACTCGGCGCAGGCGTTCGCGGCGGCGCTGTAGCGCGGCTCGGCGAG